>SXGQ01286626.1_pt1 | contig 25525 bp, 19 predicted proteins | sample 3178371 | NCBI WGS metagenome assembly SXGQ01 (sample SAMN11356859, study PRJNA531348) | freshwater metagenome | isolation source: freshwater sample F1-20 | place: China: Fuxian Lake, Yuxi | collected 2017-12-25 | reverse complement strand
GCGCCGGGTCTACACCCAGGCCCACATGGACGTCGTCGCCGAGAGCGTGGCGGCGGTCCATTCCCGCCCCGACAAACCGCGCGGGCTGGAGATGGTGTTCGAGCCGGAATACCTGCGCTTCTTCCAGGCGCGCTTCCGGCCGCTGTGAGCCGCGGGGGGGCCGAGCCCGTTGGTGGCCCTGCCGTGAGCCGGGGGATAGCCTGCGCGGGGGGCCGGTGGCCCCGCCGAGAGGAGCAGGATCCATGACCGTGCCGACCATGCCCGACGTGCGCACGATCGCCCGCCTCGACCGCCACGAGCCGTGGCGCGGGCAGTGCTTCCATGCCGGGCTCCTTTGGGAGGGGCATGTCGGTGCCCCGGGCCGGCACCGGCTCGACGTCCATCGGCCCGGCGATCCCGCCGTGGCGGCCAGCGCCGTGCTGCCGCACACCGCCGAGTTCATCCATCCGTTCGGACCGGATGCGGTGATCGTGGTCGGCAAGCACGCCGATCCGCGGTGGGGCTGGCGGACCTACCACACCGTCGCCCGGTTCGCCCACGGCAGGCTCCGCATCCGTACCCGGACGATGCCGGCGTGGCTCCAGGTGGAACAGTTCGGCGGCGCGCCGGGGGCGATGTATTTCAACGAGCCCGGCTCGCGGCAGGTCTACCGGTGGAACGGTCTGTGGGCGCGGAGCCTCGGGCCGGAGATCCACCTCCCCGGCACGATGATCCCCGCCGGGGATTCGCTCTACGTGCTCGAGCGGAACTGCGTGGTTCCCGGCCAGGAGAACCTCGTGCGGATCGATCTCGTCCGCCGGTCGGCCGAGCGCACCTTCCCCACACCGCGGCGCCGGCTCTGCGCGCTTGTCGATCTGCCGGCGACCCCGTGGATCGCCGTCGCCGAAACCTGGGCGGAGCAGGTGCTGCTCGTCGAGCGCGCGACCAACCGGCTCGCCCGCGTGATCCCCGCGCCCGGCGGGCCGGTGGCACTGGCGCGCTACGGCTCGTGCCTGGCGGTGCTCGTCGACGAACCGCGGCGGCTGGTGTTCCTTGATCCTGCCGGGGATGGCCGGCCCACTGGGGATGGCCGGCCCACTGGGGATGGCCGGGCAGTGGCCGAGTGGGATCTGGCCGCCGTCGGCGCCGCGCTCGGGCATGTCACGGCGCTCGACGTCGACCCGCAGCGCGGCGACGTCTACCTGCGGTCGCCCTACCATCCGCGCGTCGCCGACAACGAGCCGGCGGTGACGATGGTCGCCGACCCGACGGGGGAGACGATCCGCCGCTGCGGCGCGCCGTGGCCGGTGGCCGCCTGATCACTTCGCAAGCGACACGCGGATCAGTTCCTTGTCGTTGCGCACGAACACGCTCTTCCCGGCGTAGGCCGGCGGGCACCAGACGACCGGCCGGCCGAAGGCCGACTGCGTCGGCTCGAGGAGATGGGCCCGGGAGATCTCCTCGTAACCCTCCGGCGAAAGTCTGGCGATCACCAGATCGCCCGTCTCGGCGAAGAGGAAGTAGCGGTCGGCGTGGCGGACGATGAACGCCGTGCCCGACCCCTGCGGCCGGTCGCCGAACGGCCCCGGGCTCTTCCAGGCGACCTCGCCACCGGGGATCCGCACCGCGCGGAGGTCCCCCTTCTCGTGGAACCCGTAGATCAGCCCGTCGGCGACGAACGGCTGGACGTTGACGGCGGAGATGCCGTGGTTGCGCTTGTTGCGCCACACCACCTCGGCCGCTGGCCTGTCGGCGGCCAGCTTGAGGAGCAGGTTCTTCTCCTGGAAGCCGCCGACGTAGAGGTACTCCCCGACCTGCACCGGGGCCATGATGATCGAGCCGTTGTCGGCGGTGTAGGGGGCGTCCCAGAGGAGTTTTCCCGTCTCCGGCTCGACGGCATAGATCCCGTCGGGCTTCATGAACACCAACTGCCGGCGCCCCCCCGCCTCGATGATCGTCGGCGGCGAGTAGCCCTGTTCGGGGGCGCTGCCGGTCCGCCAGATCTCCTTGCCGGTGCGCTTGTCGAAGGCCACGGCGTGGGCGGTGTCGGTGCCGACCACGCACACCAGCCGGTCGCCGTCGACGAGCGGATGGCTGGCGTAGCCCCACAGCGCCGCCTTGGTCTGGTAGTCGGCCTTGAGGTCGCGGCTCCAGAGGATCGTGCCGTCGGCGGTCTGGAAGCAGATCAGGTGGCCCTCGGTGCCGAGGGTGTAGACCCGGTCGCCGTCAACCGTCGGGGTGCAGCGCGGGCCGGCCGGGTAGCTCACCGTGTAGGTGACCGGGTATTCGTGTTTCCAGACCGGCTTGCCGGTGGCGGCTTCGAAGCAGAGCACGCGCTCGGTGCCGGAGGCGGTCTTGCGCTCGAAGTTCGCCGCCTGGAGGTCGGCCGCGCTGACGAAGTCGGCGACGAACACGCGCCCGTCGGCGACGGCCGGTCCGGCGTAGCCCCCCGCCACGGGGGCACGCCACTCGACGCGCGGGCCCCCTTCCGGGAAGCGGTCGATGATCCCCGCCTCGCGCCAGGCGTTGTCACGCCCCGGGCCCATCCACTGCGGCCAGTCGTCGGCGCGGGCGGCGGGAATGGTCGCGGCACCGGTGAGGAGCGCGACGGCGACGGCGGGCAGGAGGTGGGGGCGACGCATGGGCTCCTCACAGGGCAGGGGGCGGCGGGCCGGGATCGGAGCCGGCACGATACCAGATGCCGTGTCACCAGAAGCCATCGGCACCGACCGGTCAGAACTGCTCGCGGCGGACGACGTCGACGGTCTCCACGCAGGCCGTGAGCCGATGGCTCGGGGCGAACCGCCCGAGCAGGTCGTCGAGGATCCGCTCGGCGCTGTCGGCCGGCACGATCGCCTCGAGCCGGATCAGCCGGTCGCTCCCCCCGCTGGAATTCCGGCGCCCGGCGCCATGGCAGGGGATCGCGGTGTAGCCGCTCGCGCCGTGGCCGAGGAAGCAGGCGACGATCTCCTCCTCCAGCGCCGCCTCCGTCACCGCCGTGACGCGCTTCAACCGCACCATGCCGCGCTTGCGGGTGGCGTAGGGATGGGCGGAGATCTGCCGATGCCCCTCCAGGCCCACCACCTCGAGACGGCGGCCCGCCTGCTGGAAGTCGAGCGACAGTTCGTGGAGGTTCTCCATCACGCTGTGGTCCACCAGCCGCGTGCCGGCGAGGTTGACGACGACGTCGTTGCCCTGGACGAGGCCGAGCTGCTCGATCTGCCGCCGGAAGGGGATCCAGTTGCTGAACACCGCCGAGCCCCGGGCGTCGATCTGCACCGTGTGGTCGTCGAGCGTGGTGACGTGGAGGAAGGGCTTGAACACGCTCCCCAGCGGCACGCCATTGATCGCGTGGATGAGGAACTTCATCGCGATCCCGATCCCCACCCCCACCAGCAGGTCGGTGGCGAGCACGGCGATGATCGTGGTCACGAAGATCAGCAGCTGCTCGGCGCCGATCTTGAAGACATTGATGAACTCCCGCGGCGACGCGAGGCGGAGGCCGGTGTAGAGGAGCATCGCCGCCAGCGCCGCCAGCGGGATCCGGTGGATCAGCCCGGGGAGGAGGGCGACGAAGGCGAGGAGGAACAGCCCGTGCCAGACATCGGCGAAGCGGGTCCGGCCGCCGTTGTCGATGTTGGCCTTGCTGCGGACGATCTCCGAGATCATCGGCAGGCCGCCGATGCCGGCGGCGACGAGATTCGCCAGGCCGACCCCGAGGAGGTCGCGGTTGAGCTTCGTCTTCCGCTTCCAGGGATCGAGGAGGTCGATCGCCTTTGCCGAGAGCATCGACTCGATGCTGCCGACGAGGGCGAACATCACCACCCACCAGATCGCGCTGAATCGCGTCGCCGGCGCGGTGAAGACGGAGAAGTCGGGGGTGGTGACCGCCTGGGCGAGGTTGCCGGGCACGCTTACCAGGAACGAGTCGTTGAGCCGGTACTCGTGGCCGAGGAAAGAATAGGTGTGCTCGTCGGCGAGGTTGAACCAGCCCGCCAGCGGCACCGCCACCGCGAGCACGATGAGCTGGGCGGGCAGGCGCCGCAGCCAGGCTGGCCGGAGGCGGTCGCGGACGAGGGGGAAGCCGAAGAGGATCGCCAGGCTCACCAGTCCGATGACGGTGATCCGGGGGTTCATGTGGAGGATCTTCTCCGGCAACTCGGCGAGGATCTCGAGCGGCTCGCCCGCCGCCTTCTGGCCGAACACCACCGGCAGCTGCTTGAGGCAGATGATCACGCCGATCGCGGCGAGCATCCCGTGGACGACGGCGGTGGGGAAAAACTCGCCGAGCGCCCCCGCCTTGAGCAGGCCGAAGGCCACCTGGACCACCGCCGCGACCACCCCCACCGCCAGCGTGAGCCGGTAGGCGCGGAAGTCGGCGGCCGCGTCGGCACCGGCGGTGAACCCGAACGACTGCATCGCCCCGACGACGATCACGATCAGGCCGGCGGCGGGGCCCTTGATCGTGAGTTCGGAGTTGCTGACGAGCGACGTGATCAGGGCGCCGACGACGGCGGTGAACACCCCCGCCACCGGCGGGAAGCCGCTCGCCTGGGCGATCCCCAGGCACAGCGGCAGGGCGATGAGGAAGACGAAGAACCCGCTGGTGAAGTCGGCGCGGAAATGGCGGCGGAGCCCGGCGGCATCCCCCCGGGGCACGTCGTCGGTGGCGCTCGGCGTGACGGCGACGGGGTCGGTCATGGTGGATGGCCTCCGGAGGGATCGGTGGGCAACGATGATGACGGCGCGTCGTGCCGTGAGGCCAGCAGGCTGCCCGCGATCCGCTCGAGCGAGGTGACCAGGGGACCGGGCCACAGCCCCAGCCCCACCAGCAGCGCCAGCAGGGTGGTGAACACGACCCGTTCGCGCGGCAGGATCGGATGCCGGGGCCGATCGACCGGTGCCGGGCCGCCGAACACGGTGAACCAGCCGCGCACCAGCGCGATCCCGGCGAACACCGTCGACAGGATCACGAGCAGACCGGCGTGGAGCTGCTCGTCGAGGGCCCCCGACACGATCAGGTCGTCGGCGATGAATGACAGTGTCCCGGGAAGGCCGAGAGTCGCCAAGCCGAAGAGGAGGAAGAACATCGCCAGCGCCGGGGCGTCGTCGGCCCGGCCCTGGGGCGCGTCGAGGGGGACACTGCCGGCGCGGCTCTCGATCGCCCAGGCGACCAGGCCGATGCCAGTGAGCGACAAGCCCGCCGAGATCCACACCGCCAGCGCGCCGCACAATTCGGTCGGCAGCGAGCCGGCCAGACCGGCCAGCACGAGCGCCGACTGGCTCATCGCGAGCGTGCCCACCAGCCCACGGAGGTCGCGCTGGACGACCGCCAGCGCCGCGCCGTAGACGGTCGTCACCAACGCCGCCTGCGCGAGGAAGACCAGCTCGGCGGCGACGCCGTCGGCGTGGCCGACGAGCAGCCGGATCGCGGTCGCCCCGGCGGTGTGGGCCATCGTCGCCGCCAGCGCCGTGCCGTAGGCCCCCGAGGCGTAGATCGCCGGGTACCAGGAGTGGAGCGGGAAGACCCCCTTGCGGAGCATCACCGCCACCGCCACCAGCCAGCCGCCGATGTCGCCGGTGATGCCATGGCCGGGCCGCCACGGCGGGTCGCGCACGAGGAACAGGCAGCCGGCGGCGAGGCAGGCCACCGCCACCGCCATCGTCCGGCCGTAGACGCGCGCGGCGGGCAGGCCCCCCGGCGACGCGCGGAGGGAGAGGAACGTGGGCACGGTGGTCGCCACCCAGAGGAGCACCAGCAGCACCGGGTGGGCGGTCGCGAGGAGCGCGAGCGTCGCCGCGCCGCCGGCCAGCAGGCGCGGCACCGCTTCGCCGTCGAGGGCGCGCTTCGGTGCGGCCACGAGGATCGCCAGCTGCACAAGCGCCGCGTAGGGCACCGCCAGGGCGGTGAGCCCGTCGAACACCACCGGCGCGCCCCCGGCGAGCGGATCGCCGCGGGAGATCGCCGCGCCGTTGCCATGGTGCCACCACCAGGCGGCGAGGCCGGCGGCGGCGAGCGCGATCGTGGCCGTGGTCACGGCGACGGTCCGTGCCGAGCGCACCAGCGGTGTCCAGCGCGTGGCCGCCGCCCCGAGCGCGGGCGCGGCGATGCTCACCCCCAGCGCCGCGAGAATCGCATCGGAATCGCTCATCGGTCACCTCCGCGGCGGAGCGGCGGGACGTCGCCGGCGAGCAGGGCGACGACGCGCCGCTCGAAGGCGGCCGCGGCGCGGAGCGCCCCGAGCACCGGCTCGACCACGAGGCGGCCGATCACCGCCTCCTCGTAGCCCCGTTCGAGGGCGATGTGGTCGACGGCGGTGCGCACCGCCGGCGGCAGGACGCGCACCAGCGACCAGCCGTCGGGGCCCGGGTGGCCGCCGAGAGCCGCCGCCAACTCGTGGCGGTCGTGGAGGGCCGACGGCGAGCGGAGGATCTGCAGGCTGCGCAGCACCGCGTGGCTGATGACGTGCACCAGCGGGATCACGCGCCAGCCGAGGCCGATCTCGGCGAGGATCATCCCCGCCTGGGTCATCGAGGCATAGGCGAGCATCCCCTTGAGGTCGGTCTGCACCGAGCCCACCAGGGTGGCGTGGATGGCGGTGCCCGCCCCGATCGCCACCAACAGCCAGGCGGCCAGCGGGGCGGCCTCGAGGATCGCCTCGCAGCGGAGCAGGAGGTAGGCCCCGGCGTGGATCGAGAGGGCCCCGTAGAAGATCGCGCTCGACGGTGTCGGACCCTCCATCGCCCGGGGGAGCCAGGCGGAGAAGGGAACCTGGCCGCTCTTGCCCAGCGCCGCGAAGATCAGCAGCAGTGCCACCACCAGCGCCGTGCCCGGGGAGAGGAGGCAGGTGCCCCCCGGCCAGCCGCCGCTGATCGCGCGCTCGAAATCCCCCGACCCGGTCGCGGCGTGGAGCACGACGCCGGCGGCGAGCAGCCCCGCATCGCAGATCCGGTAGGTGACGAAGGCGCGGACCGCGGCGGCGGCCGCCGCCACCCGGTCGTGGAAGAAGCCGATGAGGAGTGTCGAGGAGATGCCGACGCATTCCCAGCCGGCGAACAGCACGTCGATGCTCCCCGCCAACACGAGGAGGTTCATCCCGGTGCCGAACAGGGCCAGGAGGATGAAGAACCGGGTGAACCCCGGCTCGCGGTGGAGGTACTTGCCGGCGAAGGCGTTCACCAGGCCGCACAAGCCGGTCGAGAAACAGACGAACGGGATCGACAGGGCGTCGGCGACGAGATCGACCGTGGCCTCGTGGTGGCCGACGTGGAACCAGGTGCCCATGTGGACGTTGTGGGGGGTGAACCCGCGGGCCGCGAGGATCCCCAGGGCCGCCAGCGCCGCGGCCAGCGCGATCGTGAACCCGGCGCCGACGATGCGGGTGATGCCGCGCTCGCGGACCGTGATGCCGAGCACGGCCGGCAGCCCCACCGCCGCCAGCGTCGCTGCCGGAGCAGCCACCTGGAGGAGGACGAGCCCGGAGAGGAGACGGTCGGTGATCATGCGGTCGGGGTCTCCCGGCGTGCGCCGGTGAGGGCCGCGGTGACGACGGCCGGGGGGAGGTTGCCGCGGTGCCCGGCGTACCACTCGGCCGACCTTTTCACGCGGGGCAGGGTCCGGCACTCGGGCACGTGGGGCACGAAGCGACCCCCGTCGAGCCACGACAGTCCGTCGCCGGCCGGATCCCAGGAGGCCACCGAGACCCAGCGGTTGTCCACCAGTTGCTTCACCACCGGCACGCTGCCGGCGGCGGCGCGGATCCGCTCCACCGGGGCGTCGATCACGAGGAGGAGGCGGACCGGCTCGTGGATCTCCACCGTCTGCCAGGGGAGGCCGGTCCGCAGGTCGCTGGCGTGGCCGTCCATCACGCCGATCAGCCCGGTGATGTTGTGGGGGAGTTTCGTCCCGCAGCCGTAGCGCCGGGGATCGATCCGCGAGAACATGTAGGCCAGGTTGATGCCCGACCCGACCGGCCCGACCGCCGCCAGGGTGCGCGCGAGGATCGCCCCGTCGGCGTCGTGGTCGGGATCGTACGAGACGAGAAATGCCCGGCGGTCGAGGAACAGGCCGCGGCTCCGCCAGCGGCGGCCGACGATGCACACCGCGTTGGTCGCATGGCCGTATTCGGGGCGGACCTGGGCGAGGTCGCTGGCGCGCGCCTCGACGTGACGCAACGCCTCGGCCGGGGCGATGCCGGCGGCCGCCGAGCCGAAGCGCCGGCAGCGCTCGTGGGCGTCGAGCGTGCGCGCGGTGTCGATGGCCGCGTGCAGCGCCGCCAGCCGCGCCCGGTGGCCCGCCGGCACGTGATCGGTGTCGAAGAACTCGCAGGCATCCGAACAGGTGTCCTGCATGCCGCCGACGAACACCGTATCGTCGGGGATCCGCAGGCCCGCCGCCGCCAGCCGGGCACGGACCCGCGGGTCGTTGGCCATCAGGGCAAACACGCGGGCGTTGGGGCCCCCGCGGCCCCCCCCGCAGGCGCCGCAGTCGTAGGCACTCTCGTGCGGATTGTTGAGGCTCGTCGAGCCGTGGCCGATCACCGCGACGAGCGGGGCGAACCGGGTCACCAGGCCGATGTCATCGAGGACGCGGCGGACGATGTCGGCCATCTCATCGACGTCGAATCCGGCGCGGGTGCCGTCGGCGAGCGGCGTGGTGGAGTGCTGCTCGATCAGCAGACGCGTCGGCACGCGGTGGCGCGCGAGGGCGTCGGCACGGCGCCGGAGGCGCGACGTGAACCGGGGGAAGACCACGCGCGCCACCAGGGGCACGGCCGCCAGCGGGCCGGCCACCGCCGCCACCAGCCCGCCGCGGAGGAGGGTGCGGCTGCCGCTGGCCAGCCCCCCGCGCAGCTTTCCCAGGCCGCGGCGGAGCCGTTGCCGGAGGCGGTGCTGGGCCTCGGCCCCCTCGACCGGTTCCTCGGTGACGGTGTGCCGCGGGCGCATCACGATCGGGCAGAGGGGGGTGGCGTGCCAGTCGTCGATCCCCTGGAAGTACATCGGCACCGAGAAGAAACCGGCCGCCCCGAAGGTCTCGATGCCCGGTCCCTGTTCCTCGAGGTGGCGCCGCAGCGACTCGCAGCGGTCGTCCATGCAGGTGAGGATCTGGAGGTCCGGCCGCTCCGCTGCCGGTGGGCTGGCCACCGACTCGTGGACCGCGAGACCGTCGAGGGTCTCGATCCGGTGCCGTCGTTCGTAGGCGAGGTGGAACAACCGCCGGCGGACCGTGCCGTCGAAGGCGGCGATCGCCCATTCGAGCTGGAGGAGCTCGTTCTCCTCGAGGCTGCGGATGTCGGCGGCGCGGAGGCCCACCAGGCGCGCCACCTGGCAGAGGAGCAGGGCCCGCGCGAGGCTGCCCGGACCACGCCGCGGTGGATGGCGGTCGCAGAGTTCGGTCCACAGCCCGGCGGGATCGTCGGCGTGACCGAGCCGCGGCGCGAGCCATTCGACCGCGAGCCGGTCGAGGAGCAGGCGCAGCGCGAGGAAGTCGGCGAGACGAGACGGAACGCGTTCGACCGGAAACCGGTCGGGGCGCAGTTCGAGCTGGTGGATCATCCCCGCCCAGCCGCGCAGCGCCACGATCGAATCGAGGATCAGTTCTCCCTGCCGGTCATGCGGTACCCCCAGCCGGTCGCACTCCGCCAGCGCGACATCGACGGAATCGGTGCCACGGATCGCGCGGAGCGCCTCGGGGAGCCGCCGGCTCCACGCGGCCGTCGGCCCCAGCCGGTCGCCATACACCTCCGCGACTGCCGCGATGAGGCCGCGGTCGCGGTGCGGCATCGGCCAGCCCGCCACTCCCTGATCGAGGAAGGCCGCGCACAGACGGATCAGCAGCGGATGGACGAGGGCATCGGTGTCGGTGGCCGGATGGAGGGCGAGGATCAGGTCGCGGTGGCGCACGGGGGTCCGGGCCCGGAGGATCGCCGGGCGGGCCAGCGCCACCGCCTCGAGGCAGGCGGGCCAGAGCCCGCTGTCGGTTTCGCGGTCGAGCAGGTCACTCTCCGTGAGCGTCCAGCGCACCGCGGCATCGTCCTCGAGCCGCACCGGATGCAGGAGCAGTGCCAGCCGCAATTGCCGCTGGGTGATCCGGCCGCCGGCGAGGGCCCCGTCGCCGTCGAGCGCCAGGTCGGCGTCGAGCACCGCCTCCAGATCGGCCGACCGGATCCGCCCCGCCGCCAGTGCATCGCGGTACTGCGACTCGGGAAGGAATGGCTCGGCCTGGAAGAGGCGGCTGGCATCGACGACCGCTTCCTCGAACGGCCGGTTCTCGAATCCCGCCAGCGCGTTCTGGGCGACGAATACGCCGATCGGGCCCTGCGGGGGCAGGGCATGCGCGGCGGCGGCGAGGTGCCGACGGATGTCGTCGCGGCGATCGGCTGGTGATGGCATGCGCGGTCTGGTCGGGGGGCGGAAGAACGGACCGAAGGGAGAAAACCGGGCGCTGCGGTCGCGCGGCGCGGAAGATCGACCGGGCGCTGCACTCGCTCCCACGCGGCATGCGGGAGCAACCACCGGCACGGGAACGCCGGCTCACACACCCGGGCGATGGAGATGCCGGGGTGGACCGCGGATCGCCTGCGGGGCGCCTGCCCCGTGGAGCGTGCGCCCGGCTGGCCTGCGGTCCCTGCCGGCGGGTCGGCACCCCGACTCCACCGTCGCCAGACCGCCGTCGAGGATCACCAGGAGCGGACGATCGTCCTCCCGTTCCTCTTCCCCACGCTCGTCGGCATCATCGACGACAAACCCCTCCGAGGAGTGGTTTGTGGCGGTGGTCACCACCGTTTGGTCATCTGAGGGCGACGTCACCGGCCCCATCGGCCACATGGCCAGACAGGCGGAAAACCCAGTCGCGAAGACCAGCAAACGGGCCGCAGGGAACCACATGACCTGCACTCTACCCGGCGGAACAAGCGGGGGACAGGCGACGGCCGCGGCGGCGCCTTGCGAGTCCGATACCTTGGGGCGAGCGCCGAACGGGGAGGGGACGGCACGGAAAAACGACCTTTCTTCCGCGGCATTTGGCTGGAATCCTTGGTGCGGGGGCCTTCCAGTCCGGGCAGCATTGACGTGCGGCAGGCTCCATGGCGACAGCCTGCTCGAGTCGGCAAAATGCGATTCGTTGACCAAAGCAGATCTGTTGCATATTCATGACAGCATTGGGAGAGGTCGAACATCCGGGATCCCCCGGCCGTAATGGGCCGAGACCGATCCGCCACCCTGACGGGAGCCCGATCATGGCTGGTTTCGCTCGCCGGACCGTGCAGCGCGTCGCTCAGGCCGATGTCGGGACTACCGGTTCATGTGCCGCTGCGCGGCCCGGCTTCACGCTCGTCGAGTTGCTGGTGGTGATCGCCATCATCGGCACGCTCGTCGGTCTGCTGTTGCCGGCGGTGCAGAGTGCCCGTGAGGCGGCCAGGGCCACGCAGTGCCGCAACAACCTTCACCAGATCGGGATCGCGCTGCACCATTTCCACGACCACAAGCAGCGCTTCCCGGCCGGCTGGGTCGGGGTGACTGCGGGCCACGATCCCGCCGAACCCGACGACGACCTGCCCGGGTGGGGCTGGGCGAGCGAACTGCTGCCCCAGGTCGAGGCGACTTCGATCCACGATCGGATCGACCGCCGCCGCCCGATCTTCGACCCGGCGCTCCCCACCCTCCATGCAGCCGAGCGGCGGGCGATGGTGTCGGTGTTTCTCTGTGCGTCGGACGTGCCCGGGCCGTCGCCGGCCGGCGACGGGGCATTTTCCATCGCCGCCGCGGACGACGACCACGACGCCCACGACCACGAGGAGGAGGATGGCGATCACCCCGCCGAGCCGGTCGACGGACCGCCGCATGCGACGCTGTGCGAACTGGGCAAGTCGAACTACATCGGCGTGTTCGGCACCGGGGAAGTGGACGAATCGCCGGCGGCGGGCGACGGGGTGTTTTTCCGCAACAGTCGGATCGGCTTCAAGGCGCTGACCGACGGCACGAGCAAGACACTCGTCATCGGCGAGCGTCATTCGCGGCTCGGTTCGAGCACCTGGACCGGCGTCGTGGCGGGAGCCAACGCGCAGCGTGTTCGGAACGTCGGTGTCGCTGACCACACCCCCAATCACAGGGGGCACCACTTCGACGATTTCACCAGCCTCCATCCGACCGGTGTCAACTTTCTCTATGGCGACGCCTCGGTCCGGCGGATCGACGATTCGATCGACGAGACGGTCTATCGGGCGCTGTGCACCCGCGACGGGGGCGAGATCGTCGCCGAGTGACGGTGTCGGCGTTGAATCGCCGCGTTTCCCGTTGCCGCCCGTTTCGGACGGCATGCTGCCGGTCGGAAGGCCTCTGTGTTGGGCCCTGACAGGGGGGGGCCGCCCCCCCACATACCGCCGCTCCGGCAGGGTCTTTCTCCGACCAGCCGCGATCGGCTGGCTTTCCCCCCGGCAGCCTGTGGCGAAAGGCGAAAGTCGATCCGTGGGCTTTGACAACTCGAAAAGTGGCGATTTTCACCGGATTTTGGCTCCCGGCCACTTGATTCTTGACGTGCAGCAGGCTGTTTGCCCGCAGCCTGTCAGGCCCACGCAATACAGGCGTGGGCAGGGGCTCTATGCAAACGCAATGCTGTTTCAATAGCATTTGTAATTCCATTGCGTCTGGTATCCCTCTCACACGGTAATCGGGAGTCAGTGATGTCTCTTCGCCATGCGTCTTCGTCCTGGGTCGTCGTTCTCGTTGTCTCTGCCCTCGCGCTGGGGGGCGGCCACGGTCGGGCCGAGGCGATCTACACGGCCGGCCACGCCGATCTCGGCGTCGGCTACCTCCCGGCGGACAAACAGTTCGATCCACACTGGCACACCCATGCGGGGGCCACCGTCGACGGCGTGGTGACGACGGTGGACGGGGAGTACGAACCGGCGACGATGATGGCCCAGACGTGGGCGCAGCGGCTCACCCCATCCGGCGGCGGCGGCCTCGCGGGGCTCCTTGGCGTGCCCAACGGGACCAGGATCTCGGTCATGGGGTCGACGACCTACCAGCCGAACCTCGGCTTCGGGACCGAGGAATTGGATCCCGCCGATTGGACAACCCCGATCACGATCCGGTTCAACCCGCTGGCGTCGACGTTGCCCAGCGCAGCGGCATTCGGGCTCTACACCACCAATATCGGCGGCACGACCGTCGTCGACCGTTTGTTTTCGAGCTTCGACACTGGGGCGACCGATTTCAACAACACGCTGCAACTCAACCCTGGCGACCATGCCCACTACCAGTGGGGATTCACGCAGCAGGGGACGTACGACCTGAACTTCACCTGGACCGGAACTCACGTCACCGACGGACCGATCAGCACCTCGGCGACATTCCGTGTTCAGGCCGTTCCCGAGCCGTCGACGCTCGCGCTGCTGGGAATCGCTGCCGGGGCGGCCGTTGCCGGGATGATCCGCAGACGGCGACACGCCGCAGCGCGACAGCGGGCCTTTGGCTGACGCAGCGCCGACGACGACTCGTGCGGATGTGGGGCCGCGACGGTCAATCGGCGCCGTCGCGGCTCCCCATCGCCCACCAGGCGATCGGATCGATTCCGTCCTCGACGAACTCGATGTGGCCGTCGGCGAAGCAGATGTTCACGCCGCCGGGATGACGGCTGCTGGCGGTGGCCATGTAGATGCCGCTCCCCTCGCCGCCGTAGACGTGGCCGTTCCAGCCGTTGGGCGGAAACACGTGCATCACGGTGTTGGCGACCAGCGACCATCCGCTGATCCACGACCGCCCGAGGAGCGGAGAGTAGTTGGGGTCGGGTGTCTTTTCGGTGTAGTTCTGCCAATTCGACACGGTCGTGATCCCCGGGGCGATGGCCCCTCCAGGGCCCAGCCAGCGCCGGCTGAGTCCCCCACCGCATCCCGACGACAGTGCCGGCGGAACGGTATCGGGCGCTGAGGCATCGAACAGCAGACTGGTGATCCGGCGCTCCTCGACCAGCGCGGTCCGTGAGGTTCCGTCGGTGAAGTCTTTGAGACGGATCCGGTTGACCTGCCAGGCGGCTCCCGGAACCGACTTGTCGCCGGTGTCGAGCGGGATCGCGCCGTTGGCGCGTGACAATCCAGGCGCCGGAACACCGCGGCCGGGAATCCCGTGCGTCGCCATCGGCCAGCCAACGTTGCCGGCGTAGCTGCCCGGAGCAGAACGCGCGGAGCCGAGGAGGGCCTCGTGGCCGGGTTGCCAGCTCCACGTGTCGGACGGGCAGAGGAACGTCGGCACGACGGTGGCCGCGGCCTTGGCGTTGCGGTGGCTGGCCGAGATCCGCATCCCGGCGGCGCCAGGGCCGTAGTCGCCTGCAGGAGCGTCGGCCATCCCGACCGACATGTCGATCGACTGAGCGAGCGATACTTCCTCGGCGTAGGGGAGGATACCGACGAGAAAACTTGTCAGCCCCGGACCGCAGCGCCCGCCGACAGTGACCGCTCCGGTGGAGTGCACGGGCAGTCGGGAACGGGCATCGTGATGATTGGCGATCGCCAGCCCGATCTGCCGCATATGGTTGACGCACTGCGTCCGCCGCGCGGCCTCTCGGGCGCTCTGCACCGCGGGAAGCAGGAGGCCGACGACCGTGCCGATGATCGCGATCACCACAAGCAGTTCGACGAGGGTGAACCCGCCGTGGCCAACCCCCTGCCCGCCGCCGTTCCGCACTCCCATGGCACCGCATCCTCACGAGAACAACCGGGCAACCTGTGACAGGACGACTTGCACATCATATGCAAAAGCAAAGGGTATGTCTCGTGAATGGCCGTTGCATGCTGTCGTCGAGCGAGGAGGCGTTTCGGCGCGATTTCGGCCGGGAGTTGTAGGCCTTGTGGCTTGGCCCGATGGGCTTGGGTGGGGGGGCGTGCTCGACGCCGGAATCCCCTCGCTGTGGTTTTCTGATCCCTACTAACAGCCCGTGGCCAAAGTCCATCCATGGCCTTTGGCCACTCGAAAAGCGGCGCTTTTCACGGGAGCTGCGCTCCCGGCACCTCTTCCGTGAGGTGCTGCAGGCTGTTTCGCCACAGCCTGCTAAGGGTGGGTGTTTTCGGTGTCGCCGCTTGGCCGTGGCCACGTGGGCTGTCCCTGGGTCCTTCAGGCATTCCCCCGGGCCGATTCGCCGTGGAACCGGACCGGCGGTTTTTTTGACGACAGCGAGCAGGCTGCAGGACCACAGCCTGCGGCAATGATTTTGATTTTTCGCCCCCTGTTAGTTCCCGGCGAGACATCCGGTTAACTAGGTGGCAACGGCGGTGCGTACCGGGAGCGGTGTCCGGGCGGTCGGCCGTTGAGGCGGAGGATGCCCCCGATGATCGCTCCTGCTCCTGTTCGTCGCCGGCCATCGCGCACCCGCAGTGCTGACGGGGCCCGCCGCGAGGCGTTTTTCGCCCGCACGATCGACTATGTGCCCTGCCGGCAGTTCCTTGCCGCCGACGCTGAGGCCTTGGCCAGCACGCCACCCGCCGATTGCGTCGTGCCACTTTCACATTCCGGGGTCGAGGCCCCACCCGGCCGCGACATCACCCCCTATCTCGCCAGCCTCTATCAAAACCGCCTCCTCTCCAAAGACGAGGAGCAGTACTACTTCCGGCGGATGAACTGGCTGAAGTTCAAGGCCGCCACGCAGCGCGGGCGACTCGATCCGAAGCGGGCCACGCAGCGGCAGATCGCCGCGGTCGAGGCGCTGCTCACCGAGGCCGAGGCGGTGCGTTCGGTGCTGATCACCGCCAACCTCCGTCTGGTCGTGTCGATCGCGAAGAAGTTCGTCGATCTCAACAACTCGTTCGACGAGTTGGTGGCCGAAGGCAACATGGCCCTGCTGCGGGCGGTGGAGAAATTCAGTTTCTCCCTCGGCAATCGCTTCAGCACCTACGCCACCTACGCCATTCAGCGGCACTTCTTCCGCATCTCGCACCGCAGTCGCCAGTTCCGCAGCCGTTTCCTCGTCGATGATGCGGCCCTCAAGGACCGCCCCGAGTCCACCGAACCGTCCCCCTACTGCTCCGGCGAGCAGATCGCCCTGCTCAAGGATCTGTTCGGCAGGTTCCTCGACGAACTCGAGCCCCGCGAGCGGCAGATCGTCGTCGCCCGATTCGGGTTCGACGGCCGGGCGCCGCGCACGTTCCGCGAACTGGGCACCGAGATGGGGGTCTGCAAGGAGCGGATCCGCCAGCTCCAGTCGCGGGCGATGGAGAAGCTGCGCGGCATGGCAGCCGACGCCCATCTCGACCGCACGGTCGGGGATTGGTTGTAGGAGCCTTTGCAGAGGGGGGTGCCGGTTCCGCTTGCACGCGTGCCGGCGGTGACCGGGTGACCCGCCGCGAGATGACGACGAGGAGGTGGCCGTGGCCCAGAGGATTCTCGTCGTCGGCGCGACCGGTGGCATCGGATCGGCGCTCGTCGATCTCCTGCTCGCGGCCGGTCACCGTCCGTTTCTCGTGGCCCGCGATCCGACCCGGTTGGCCGAGGCCAGCGCCCGGTCCGGATGCGACGGTCTGGCCTGCGATGCCACCGATCCGGATGCCTTCGACGCCTGTGCCGACCACGTCGCGGCCCGGCTCGGCGGGCTCGACGGGATGGTCAACTGCGCCGGTTCGCTCCTTCTCAAGCCCGCCCATCTGACCACCACGGCCGACTGGCAGGCGACGATCGCCGCCAATCTCACCACGGCCTTCGCCTGCGTACGAGCGGCGGGTCGGCTCCTCAAGGCCCATGGGGGCTCGGTGGTCCTGGTCAGTAGCGCCGCGGCGCGCGTCGGCCTCGCCAATCACGAGGCGATCGCTGCGGCGAAGGGGGGAGTCATCGGTCTGGTGCTGTCGGCGGCCGCGACCTATGCGCGGGCCGGGATCCGGTTCAACGCGGTCGCTCCGGGGCTCGTGCGGACCCCGCTCACCCGCGGCCTGGTCGCGAGCGAGGCGGCGGAAAAAGCCTCGATCGCCATGCATCCGGCCGGCCGCCTCGGGGAACCGGCCGACGTCGCCCGGGCGATCGCCTGGTTGCTCGACCCGGCACAGTCGTGGGTCACCGGACAGGTGCTCTCGGTGGACGGTGGCCTGGCCGATCTGCGCGCCCGTTCGGTCTGAAGTTGCCGGCGATCCGCTGCCCGCCCGGCCCCGACGGCTCACGGCGATCGCGCGGGGGATGATCCAGCACTCCCCCATTGAGGGTGGTCTGTCCGGTGAGGTGGACGGCGCCTGGTTTGTGCCGAATATGCCGGATGATGGTCCGGCGACAACCCGGGGCACCGCGTTTTTCCCCCGCTGATGGGTGCAGTCGCCGCGCGGGGGGAGGTATCCTTTCCATCATGAACACCTCACACGATTCGCACCGGAGCGCTGGCCCGACCGGCGACCAGAAGGCGCCGACGTTCAGACTTTGGCTGATGATGGTGCTCGAGTTCGCCATCTGGGGCGCGTGGCTGCCACTTATCTGGGGCTACATGGGGAAGGACGGCCTCAACTTCTCCGATGCCCAGCAGGCCTGGGTCGGCAGCGCCTTCGCCATCGCCTCGATCGTCGGGATCCTGTTCTCGAGCCAATTCGCCGACCGGACGTTCGCGGCGGAGAAGTTCATGGCCGCCAGCCACCTCATCGGCGGGCTGGCGATCCTCGGCATGTACTGGGCGAAGGATTTCCCCACCTTCTTCGGCCTGATGCTCGTCCACTCGCTGCTCTACGTGCCGACGATCTCGGTGTCGAACTCGATCGCCTTCGCCCACCTCAAGGATGCGAAGCGCGAGTTCGGGCTGGTGCGCATGGGGGGCACGATCGGGTGGATCCTCGTCGCCTGGCCCCTGTACTTCATTCTCTATGGGAAGACCGGTGCCGACGCGGTCGCCGCCAGCCGCACCATCTTCCTCGTTTCCGGCCTGATCTCGCTCGTGCTCGCGGCCTACAGCCTCACGCTGCCCCACACGCCGCCGCGGCGCGCGTCGCCTGGCGAGGGGGGATTGGCGTCGCTCAAGGCGGCGAGCCTGCTGGCCAAGCCCTATTTGCTCGTGCTGTTTCTCGTCACGTTTCTCGACGCGATGATCCACAATGGCTACTTCTTCCTCGCCGGCGGCTTCCTCGGTAGCACCAAGGTGGGGATCAAGCCGGAGTGGATCATGCCGGTGATGAGCATCGGGCAGGTGGCCGAGATCGCCACCATGGCGGTGCTCGGGGCGGTGCTGGCGAAGTTCGGCTGGAAACTGACGATGATCCTCGGGATCCTCGGCCATGCGGCCCGGTTCGCCGTCTTCGCCTTCATGCCGCAGAACCAGGCGATGATCATCGCCGTGCAGGTGCTCCACGGGATCTGCTACGCCTTCTTCTTCGCCACGCTCTACATCTTCATCGACGAGGTGTTTCCCAAGGACGTGCGGTCGAGTGCCCAGAGCCTGTTCAACCTGCTCGTGCTCGGGATCGGCGATCTGGCGGCGAAGTGGGTCTTCATCCCGCTGCAGAGCGGCCTGACCAGCGCCGACGGGATCGTCGACTACCGGCGGCTGTTCCTCGTGCCGGCAGGGTTGTCGTTGTTGTCGGCGATCCTCCTGCTGATCTTCTTCTGGCCCCCGCGGTCGATCGGTTCGGCGGCCGAGGCGGAGGACGATCTCGAGACCGAACCGCAGATCGTCACCTGACCCGAGCGGCGGCGGATTCCTCCGGTCGGGCACGATTCCTCCGGTCGGGAACGGGGCCGGCGGTCAGCTGGCCCAGCGGCACGGTCGCCATGATCCCGAACGGCCCATGAGCGACCGCGACCCCCCCCCGCCGCACACCACCCGCGAGGTCAGTCCGGCGCCCCCCGCCGCTCGAGACCCCCGGTCGGCACGGGCTGGCGTCACCCTCGCGGTTGCCCACCTCGCGGTGACGGCGTTCATGGTGGGGCTGATCTGGTACGTGCAGGTGGTGCACTACCCGCTGATGGCCGGTTGGCCGGCGGAGGACTTTCCGCGTTACGAGGCGGCCCACCGGGAGCGCACCGGCTGGATCGTGGTGCCGGTGATGCTCACCGAGGGGCTGCTCGCGGCTGCCCTCGTCGTCCGCCGGCCGCGGGGCGTGGCGGTGTGGCTGCCGGCCGTGGGCCTGATGGCGCTTGTGGCGCTCCAGGTGAGCACGTTCTTCATCCAGGTGCCCTGCCACGAGCGCCTGGCCCAGGGCTGGGATCCGGCGACGCACGCCTGGCTGGTGGAGAGCAACTGGATCCGCACGGCCGCCTGGTCGTTCCGCGGCCTCCTCGCGGCGTCGATCGTGCTCCGGGCGACCTGCTGATTCGTCTTGCGGTGGCGGCCGCGGTCGGCCTATATCTCCCGGCCCCGCGCCCCCGCCCGGCCGACCCGCCGGCTGCCATCCACCGGAGTCACGCCGATGCCGACGCTCTCTCTCGACGAGCTGGCCCGTCGCGTGGGAGGCACCCTCGTCGGCGCCGCGGCAGGCAGTGGTGCCGGCAGTGGCACCGTCAGCGGTGCCGCGACGCTCGACACCGCCACCGCGGGCGACATCAGCCTCGTCGATACCGCCGACCGCCTCCCCCGCCTCGCGGCCAGCCGGGCAGCCGCCGCGATCGTACCGCGCGGGACCGGGCCCCGCGACCGGCCCACGATCGAGGTCGACGACGTCCACGCCGCCTTCACCGCCGCGGTCGTCTGCTTCCGCCCGCCACGGCCCCGGCGGCGGATCGGCGTCAGCCCACAGGCGGTCGTCGATCCCAGCGCCGTGCTCGATGCGGATGTCGATGTCCATCCGCTGGCGACGATCGGCCCCGACACCTCGATCGGCGCCGGGGTCACGATCCACGCCGGCGCCCATGTCGGCGCCGGCTGCCGGATCGGTGCCGGCTCGGTGATCCATCCCGGCGCCGTCCTCTACGACGACACGGTGGTCGGCCAGCGGTGCACGATCCATGCCGCGGCGGTGCTCGGTGCCCACGGCTTCGGCTACCGGGTGGCCGTCGATCACTACGAGCTCTCCGCCCAGCTCGGGTGGGTCGAGCTGGGGGACGATGTCGAGGTCGGCGCGGGCACGACCATCGATCGCGGCACCTACGGCCCGACCACGATCGGTGCCGGCACGAAGATCGACAACCAGGTGATGATCGCCCACAACTGCCGCCTCGGCCGGCACAACATGATCTGCTCCCAGGTCGGGGTGGCGGGCAGCACCTCCACCGGTGACTGGGTGGTGATGGCGGGCCAGGTCGGCGTCCGCGACCACGTCCACATCGGCGACCGGGCGGTGCTCGGTGCCCGCTCGGGGGTGTCGTGCGACGTCGCCGCCGGCGCGACCGTGCTCGGCGAGCCGGCGATCGACCTCCGCGAGCGGAAGCTGCAATTGGCGACGATCAGCAAGCTGCCGGAGATGCGCCGCCAACTCAAGGACCTCGTCGCCCGGGTCGCGGCCCTCGCGGGCGGCAGCGCGACGAGCGCTGAAAAGGTGGAGCGGGAGGCGGCCTGACGGCCGGTACGGGGCATGCGGCCGGACGGTGGACTGGACGGGGAGACGATCGGCATCATCGCCGGCTGGGGCCGTTACCCGGTGGTGGTCGCCGAGGCGATCCGTCGGCACGGTGGCCGGACGGCAGTCCTTTCGATCCGTGACCACGCCGATGCCGCGCTCGAGCCGCTGGCCGACATCCACGGCACCGTCGGGGTGGCGGAGCTCGGCGGGGCGATCGCGTTCTTCCAGCGCGCCGGTGTCCGTCGGGCGACGATGGCGGGCAAGATCCACAAGACCAAGCTGTTCGCCAAACGGGCCTGGCTCCACCACCTCCCCGATTGGCACGGGCTGGTGACGTTCTGGCCGCACTTCGTCAGCCGGCGGCGCGACAACCGCGACGACTCCCTCCTCTCTGCGATCACCGCCGCCTTCGATGCCGAGGGGGTGGCGATGTGCCCGGCCACCGACTTCGCCCCCGAGCTGCTGGCCACGGCGGGGCTGCTGGCCGGGCGGCCGCTGTCGGCCGGCGAGCTGGCCGACGTCGTCTTCGGGTGGCGGCTCGCCAAGGAGCTGGGGCGCCACGACATCGGCCAGACGGTGGTGGTGCGGCGCCGGGCCCCGCTGGCGCTCGAGGCGATCGAGGGCACCGACGAGTGCATCCGCCGCGCCGGCCGCCTCTGCCCCGCCGGCGGCCTGGTGGTGGTCAAAGTGGCCAAGCCGCAGCAGGATCTGCGCTTCGACATGCCGACGATCGGGGTCGGCACGCTCGAGTCGCTCCGCGCGGCGGGGGGGCGGGTGCTGGCGATCGAAGCGGGGCGGACGATCCTCGTCGATGCCCCCGCCCTGGCGGCGACCGCCGTGGCGGCAGGGATCACGCTGGTCGGTTTCTGCGATGCCGCCGGGCTCCCCGAGACCGGCGACGGGGCGGCCGCCGCTTGATCCTGGGCGGCAGGCATATACTGCCGCCATGCGCTCCACCGTCGTTTTCCTCTCGTGGCTGCTGATCCTCGCCGTGGTGGATCCATTCTCCGCCGGGGCGCACGGCCAGGCAGTCACCGCTCCGGCCCCCGGCACGACGAACGATGCGGCGGCCGACGGGCCAGATGAGCCGGCCGATGGCCCGGGGCCCGGGGCTCGAGCCACCGATCGCACCACGGCACCGCGGCCCCGGCCGCTGCCGATCGACATGCGGATCGACCGGCGCCAGCCGATCCCGCCTCCAGCGCCCTTCCACATGGGGCGGGAGATCGCCCAGACGATGCACTACACCGGGGCGCCGTGGCTGGTGCGCGAGAGCCGGCAGCGAGAAGAGGACTGCCGGATGCTCTTGGAGGCGCTCGAGGTCCGCCCCGGGCAGACGATCTGCGACATGGGGTCGGGCAACGGCTTCTACACGATCGAACTGGCGCGCCGCGTCGGCCCCGAGGGGCTCGTCTACGCCGTCGACATCCAGCCGGAGATGCTCCGCCTCCTCTCCCGGCGGGCGGCCGCGGAGGGGCTGGCCAACATCCGCCTCATCCTCGGCACGGCGATCGATCCCCGGCTCCCTGCGGCGACGATCGACATCGTGCTGTGCGTCGACGTCTACCACGAGTTTTCTCATCCGGTGCCGATGCTCGACCGGATCCGTGAGAGCCTCGCGCCCGGTGGCCGGCTGGTGCTGGCGGAGTTCCGCGGCGAGGATCCGGCGGTGCCGATCAAGCCGCTCCACAAGATGACCAAGGCGCAGGTCCGGGCGGAGTTGGAACCGGTTGGGTTCCGGCTGGAACGCGAGTTCGATCGCCTCCCGTGGCAGCATCTGCTGTTCTTCGGCGCGCCGGCCGAAGCGGTCGGTGCGCCGCGGTGAGCCGGCGGCTTCGGCCGGTGTCTGCTACCCTGTTCCCTGTTCCTTGTTCCCTGGTCACCTGGTCACCTGGTCACCCGAGCAGCCCGTGCCAAAGTCCAGCCCTCGCCTTTGGCCACTCGAACAGCTGCGCTTTTCACGGGAACTGCGTTTTCGGCACCTCATCCGTGGGGTGCCGCAGGCTGTTTGTCCGCAGCCTGCCGGGCCCGCTCACACCCCTGGTGCACTCGGGTGGCGACCGGGAGGGAGCGGTGCCCGCCGGGATTTGGACTGGAGTCCCTCTGACGGGGGAATCTGATTGGTCCAACGAAACCGCGGAGATGATCTTTATCGGCGGGATTTGTGAGGATTCCGTGCTTGTGAGGAATGTTCCACCAGCTTGATTCGAACCCGCCGGCTCGGTCTACTGACGTCGCGTTCTCGCGGTCAGCCAGGCAGGCAAGGCCCGGCCTACAGCACAGAAATCGAATGCAATTCGAGCCCCGCCCGTTTCGAAGTCACGGCACTGCCTCCCGATCCCCGACGGGAGGCTCCCTTGATCCGGTCGTCAGTCTGCAAGCGGCGCCAGCCGGTGGCACGGCAACCACCGGGCCGTCCGGCGCGGAATCGGAGCGCGGATCGACACCGACCGGATCGACTGATCGGCCCGGCAGAGACGTCGACGGTCTGCATGGAGCGGGCGCTGCCGCTCAGGGGGCTCAAGGTGCTCAAGGTGCCCAAGGTGCTCAGGGGGCTCAGGGGGCGAAGTCCGGAGCCACCGGTGGCAGCGCGGCTGGTGGCAAGGCCGCCGGCGAGGACTGCAACTGGGTGCTCGGCGGCAATCCCACGATGCGGAAGATCGCCCGGTCGATCGAGCGGGCCGCCGCCGTCGAGTGCACGGTGCTGGTTTGCGGTGACACCGGCACCGGCAAGGAATTGTGGGCCAGGTTGCTGCACCGCAGCGGCCCCCGCGCCGGCAAGCCGTTCGTGCCGGTGAACTGCGGCGCCCTGTCGCCGTCGCTGGCGGAAAGCCAGTTGTTCGGCCACGAGAAGGGGGCGTTCACCGGTGCCCAGGGGCGGGCTCTGGGTATCTTCCGGGCCGCCGAGGGGGGCGTGGTCTTCCTCGACGAGATCGGGGAGATGCCGCTCGAACTGCAGGCCAAACTGCTGCGCGTGCTTCAGCAGCGCGAGGTCTTCCCGGTCGGCGCCGAGCAACCGGTGCCGATCGACGTGCAGGTCGTCGCCGCCACCAACCGCAATCTCGAGGAGGAGGTCCGCAAGGGCACGTTCCGCGAGGATCTCTACTTCCGTCTCAACATGATCGAGCTCCGGGTGCCACCGCTGCGTGAGCGGCGCGAGGACATCCCCGAGTTCATCAGGTTCTTCTCGCGGTTGTATTCGGCCCGCTACCGGATCGAGGAATGGGTGCCCAGCGCCGACGTGCTCGCCGAGTTCTGCAGTTTCGACTGGCCGGGCAACGTGCGGCAGTTGTCGCATGTCATCGAGCAGGCCTACGTGCTGCAGATCGAGCCGCAGATTCCCCAGCGGAGCGAGCCGAGCGAGTCGTCCGCCGCGGCGGGCGGGCGGCTGCCGTGCCTCGATCTGGCGAAGCTCCGCCAGCAGGCGATCAAGCAGGCCTTGGAGATCACCCGCGGCCACAAGGCACGCGCGGCCAAGCTCCTCGGCGTGCATGCCAACACCCTCACGCGGATGCTCCGCGAGGACAAGCTCGACACCGCTCCGGGTGACGGCGCGGACGAGGAATGATGCCGCGCTGAGATGCGGCCGGGTTGCCCGAATCCCGCGGCGCTCAGCCGTGGAGGTCGGACAGCCTGCGGGGCGCCGGGGTCGGCGCACCGCCCCCGGTGAGGCAGTGCATGATCGTCACGGCACCCGCCGAGACGAGGCTCCAGGGGGCCCAGTCAGGCGCCACGAACGGCCTCGCCTCCCCGGCACCGTCGATCGGCAGGAGCATCACCGAATCGACGATCAGCAGTTCCGCTCCGACGGCACAGGCGAAGATCCCGGCGGCCAGGCAGGCGCTTTTCCACATCGGCGGTCCGCGGCCCTGGGCCGGTCTCCGGTTGGCTGCCAGGGAGCCGCTGCCGCGCGGCGCCGAGGCGATCACCAGTGGGATCGGCGTGGGGTGGCCCTCGGCATCAGGCGCCGACACGACCCGTGCGCTGGCGACGATTGGGGGGATGGCGCGGACTGGATCGGCCGCGCCGGTGGGTCGTGCCATCCCGGTGGGGCACCGGGAATCCCCTCAGGAATGGGCGCTGCGCCCCGTCGGGTCATGGCGTCCCGGGGTTTCGCCGGCCGGTGTATCGCCCACCGACTCGCCATCGGCGGCCGCCCGGGCGGCGCGGCGCTCGGTGTCGGTTCCGGGCACGAGCTGCGGGCTGCCGGTGGATTGTTCCACCAGCGTGCGGAGTTGGGCCCCGTCGATGACTTCGGTCTCGAGGAGCTGGTGGGCGATCAATTCCAGTGCCGCCCGGCGCGACTCGAGGATCCGGCGGACGCGCTCGATCCCGGTGTCGATGATCCGCCGGACCTCCTCGTCGATCTCGCGGGCGGTCTGCTCGCTGTGGCTGCGGGCGGCGGGCAGATCGGCGCCGGCACCGGCCAGGAACGGGGATCGCTGGCTCTCCCGGTAATTCACCCGTCCGAGGCGGCTCATGCCGTAGTCCATCACCATCGCCCGGGCGATCTCGCTGGCCCGCTCGAGGTCGTTCTGGGCGCCGGTGGAGACGTCGGCGTAGATCATCTCCTCGGCGATCGTGCCACCGAGGAGCACCTGGATCCGGCTCTCGAGTTCGCTCTGGGTGAGCAGATACCGGTCATCCTCCGAGCGCTGCATGGTGTAGCCGAGCGCGGCCAGGCCACGCGGGATGATCGACACCTGGTGGACCGGATCGGTGTTGGGCAGCGAGTAGGCGATCAGGGCATGGGCCGCCTCGTGGTAGGCCACGCGGCGTTTCTCGTCCTCCTGAAGGACCCGCTTCTTCTTCTCCAGGCCCGCCGTCACCCGCTCCACCCCCTCGTTGAACTCCTCCATGCCGACCGAGGTCTTGTTGTTGCGGGCGGCGAGGAGGGCCGCTTCGTTGACGAGGTTGGCCAGATCGGCACCGCAGAATCCCGAGGTGATCCGCGCGACCTGCTCGAGGTTCACCGACGGGTTGAGCTTCACGTCGGCGACGTGCACCTTGAGGATCGCCTCGCGGCCGCGGACGTCGGGGCGGTCGACGAGCACGTGGCGGTCGAAGCGACCGGGCCTCAGCAGCGCCGGGTCGAG
>SXGQ01123915.1_pt1 | contig 25525 bp, 17 predicted proteins | sample 3178371 | NCBI WGS metagenome assembly SXGQ01 (sample SAMN11356859, study PRJNA531348) | freshwater metagenome | isolation source: freshwater sample F1-20 | place: China: Fuxian Lake, Yuxi | collected 2017-12-25 | reverse complement strand
GGCAAAAGGAAATTCAAAGACGACGCCCAAGCTGTCGGAAATCGCCCGCTCGGGTTTGAGATCCAGATTGCCACCGATGCGGGTGGCGATGGTGCCCGTCACCAATTCGTTGCGCTGACGGTCGATGAATCCAGCGGGGTTAGAGTTAGTGCTGGAGGTAACAGGACGGTAAAGGGCCTGAATGCCAGGAGCGCGGAAGGAGTGATTGCGGGTGGCTCGAAACAGCAACCATTTGATCGGGCGGAGTTGCGCCCCATAGCGCGGGCTGTAATCGCCGCCGGCATCCGAGTAATGATCGTAGCGGATCGCTGCGGTCAGATCCAACCGGTGCAGCAAGGGCAACCGGTGGGGCGGAGCCACTACCGGAATCCGCGTCTCGGCATAACCGGCGTCCAGCGTGCGCTCGAATGCACCTAACAAACTCAAATTGATGGTCGGAAGATCGGGAATGGATTGGGATGTCTTGATGTTTTCCGTGGTGCGTTCCGCCCCGGCGGCGATGCGAATCGGGCCCGCCGGCAGTTCAAACCACGGCAACGCCCCGTCCGTGGTCGCGGACCAAACCGCGACGTCGGTGCGGTCGCTCGCATTGCCGGGGCGCAGCATCGAGCGCAACGTGTTGAGGTCGTTGGGTTGACTCGTACGGCTGTCGTAAAAGAGGACCAGTCGCTGCGCCGCGATCAGCGGATCGGAGACGGCCGTATTCAACACCGGATCGAACGCGTTCTCGTTGCGCAGGCCCGAGCGGTTCCAGTTCAGGCTCAAATCATAGCGCCAATCGGCCCAATACTTCCCCGCCACTCCGGCGTTGAAATTCAAATTGGAGTTGGTCGTGAACTTCTCACCCTGGAGGTTTTGCGGCAGCTCCCAAAAAGTTTTGTTGAGCCGCACTTGGACGCCGAAGGGATTGCCCGGATAGTTCGCCGGGACGAGAATTGAATTACGATAGTTGACCGGCATACCCTCGATATGCGTGCGCGTCTCGTTGTAACCGCCGTTGAGGTAGAGTTGGACATTCGGCCGCAAATCGTAGGTGCCGCGAAACCCAATGGTGCGGGTAAACTGGGGCGAAATGAGGTTCACGTATTTCGCGCGGTCTCCGGTTTCGGCGGAAACCGTCGTCGGCGTGTAAGCGGAGGCCGGCAACGTCGCCGAGCCAGTCGCTCCGGTGGGAATGACGGCGTATTGGCTGGGACTGGAGAGTCCCGGCAAGTTGCCCGTGACCGCCTGCACCACGCCCGCGCCCGTCGCGAAACCCCCGGCACCGTAACTCGAAAACGTCGAGGTGCCGCCGAGCGTGCGCCAGTCGTCCGTCGCCGCATAGGGGCGGTCGACGGCGGCGAAGGCGTTTCGCTTCTGATAGGTCGCGGTAATCGTCAAAGAGAGCGGGCCGCGGGTGATGCCGTGGGTCAGCGCGAGATTGCTGACCGCCGTGTCAGAATCGAAGGTGTTCTCGTAGGACAAAGCCGCTTCGGTGCCGGAGTAGTTTCTCCGCAGGATAATGTTAATCACGCCGGCGAGCGCGTCGGAGCCATAAATGGCCGAAGCGCCATCGGTGAGGATTTCGACCCGCTCGATCGATGCCACCGGGATGCCAGTGAGATCGTAGCCGTCGCTACCACGGATGTTGCCGGAGCGGGCGACGCGGCGGCCATTGACGAGGATGAGCGTGCTCGCGGCCCCGAGGCCGCGAAGATTCACGTTGGTGCGTTGGGTGAGCACGCTGGCGGTCGAACCGTCGGAAACCGTGGACTGCCCCTGGGCCTGACCGCCAAAGCCGATACCGTCGTAAGAGCCTTGGGAAAACGCCTGCGGAATGAGACGGGAAATCTCGCCCATGTTGGTGAGACCGGTCTGCTCGATCTCTTGCCGACTGAAGCTGATGACGGGGCTGAAATCCGCCTCGCCGAGCAGCCCGCGGATGCGCGAGCCGGTGACTTCGACCGCGTCGATGGAGACCGTGCCCTCTTTTTTCTCCGCCGGCTTGGCCGCCGCCGGATTCGGGACGGTGACGGGAGTCTGGGCGAACGAGACCCCGGCGCTCACGGCCAGGGCGATCGCGACTGCGAACGGAACAGAAACGGGACGAGTTTTCATGAGTAAAAAAAGCGAAGGAATAGGATGACACTTTAGGAACCGGCCCAAGAAACGATCCGCGTGCTGAGCTAAAAGGATAGTTTGAACGTCCGCCGCCCGCCCTAGCGCGGGCCAGAAACCCCGCCTGACCGAGCTTGTTTGCGACTTTCAAGAGAGAAGACAACAGCGGCATTCGGCTCGGTAAAGCAGGTTCTTTGCCGATCTTCCGCTCCGTCCGCCGTCCCGGCGCTTCCAGATCCAGCTGTCTGCGACTCCGGCCGGTCCGCCTCGGCTCGGAGCTGGGCGACGTGGGGTCGGGGTTGTTCGGGAGGACAGGCGCCCTGGCCAGAAAATAGCGGCCGCGAGGCGCGCAAGGGGATTGTCGCGCCGCGCTTTTTTCAACGTGCGCCCTCCCCTCCTCTCCCGCACAACTGCCGCCCCGATGAATTTACCCGACCACCGCCGCGCCGTCGGCCAGCTGATCGCCGCCGCGTTTTGCTGGAGCCTCGGCGGCCTGCTCATCAAGGCCGTCGCTTGGCCGCCCCTCGCCGTCGCCGGCGGCCGCGGCCTGATCGCCGCCTTGTTCCTCATCGCCCTTTGCCGCGGGCTGAAGTTTCACTTTTCGCGTCCGCAGGTTTTGGGCGCGATCGCCTATGCGGCCTGCACGGTCACGTTCTGCGTCGCGACCAAGCTCACGACCGCCGCCAACGCCATCCTCCTCCAATACACCGCACCGGTCTGGATCGCACTCTTCGGCGCGTGGCTGCTCGGCGAGCGCGCCACCCGCGGCGACTGGTTTACGATCGTCGCCGTGCTGGGCGGGATGGGCCTGTTCTTCGCCGACAACCTCGCGCTCACCGGCCATCTGGGCAACGCCCTCGCGATTCTCAGCGGGGTTTGTTTTGCCGGCATGACCATCGCGCTCCGCCGCCAAAAGGACGGCTCGCCGGTCGAGTCGATCATCTTGGGCAACCTCCTCGCGTTCGTCATCGGCCTGCCGTGGATCATCGATGCGCCCGCCTTGCCGCCCGCCGGCTGGGGCGCACTGCTGCTGCTCGGCTCCGTGCAACTCGGTTTCTCTTACTGGCTCTACGCGCGCGCCATCCGCCACGTCACGGCCCTCGAGGCCGTCTTGATCCCGGTCATCGAGCCGTTACTCAACCCGTTCTGGGTGCTGCTCGCCCTCGGCGAACGCCCCAGTCTGCAAGCCCTGATCGGCGGCGCCATTGTGATCACCGCGATCACCGTGCGCGGCGTTCTCGCCCTCCGCGCCCGCCAAATGGGCGCAACTTCCTGACGCCCGCGCGGTCTCGGCCTAGGTGTTTACCCGTTTCCTCGCCTTCATTTTCGTCCTCATGCCCGCCGCCGCTTTCGCCGAAAAGGAAACCGTCGTCCTCCTCCACGGGATCGGCGTAAACGGCTGGACGATGGCGCGCCTCGGCTCCGCCCTCGCCCGCGACGGCTACCGCGTCGTCAATCTCTCCTATCCTTCCCGCACCGTGCCGCTCGAAACCCTCGCCGGCGACTGGTTGCCCACGCAGCTCGCCGCGCACCGCACCGCCGCCGCGCCGCGCCTGCACTTCGTCACGCACTCGATGGGCGGCATCTTGGTGCGCACGTGGCTCGGCGAACAGCGCCGTGCGGGCACGTCCTTCCCGGCCAATCTCGGCCGCGTCGTGATGCTGGCCCCGCCCAACGCCGGCAGTGAAGCCGCCGACCGTCTCGGCCGCGTCTGGCTATTCCGCACCGTGCTCGGCCCGAATCTGGCGCGACTCGGCACCGCGCCGGACCATCTCCCGAAATCCCTCGGCCCGTGGCCCGCCGCCGCCGAACTCGGCATCATCACGGGGAACCGCTCGGTGAACCCGTTGGCTTCCGTCTGGGTGCCCAAGCCCAACGACGGTCCCGTCAGCGTCGCCAACTCGCACCTCGCCGGCGAAACCGCCCATCACACCGTTCCGGCCTCCCACACCGGCATCCTCTTTCACTCCGCCACCGCGCGCGCCGTGAGCACGTTTCTCCACTGCGGTTGTTTCGAACCGGCGCGACGAACGATTCCCCCAATTCAGACAAATCCGGGCTCAGGCAGCGCTTGAGCTCAGGTCCGACCTCTTCCTCTACCGCATGAAACCCACGACGCTCCTCCTCGCCGCCTCGCTCGTCGCCAACGCCGCGCTCCTCGTATTCGTCGCGACCCGACCCGCGCCCACCGCACCGCCGCCCGTTCAACCTCTCGCTACCCCGGCAAACTCCGCCGCCACCCGCGAGGCCGACGCCGTCTCCGCCGGACTCCGGGCCGCCCTCGCCTCCGGCGACCTCGCCGCGTTGCAAGCCGCCGGCCTTCCCACCGATCTCGCCCGCGACGTCCTGCTCGGCCGCGCCTTCGCCCGCTACCAACAGGCGCTCAAGGCCGCCCGCACCTCCGCCGCCCCCGACGACGGTCGTTGGTGGCGCACCGGGGCCGCGACCCGCAACCGCGAAGCCGAACTCCTCGCCCGCCACGCCCTCTCCGACGCCATGATCGCCGCCTTCGGCGATGATCTCGGACTCGGCGGCACCGATCGCGCCCAGCTCGCATTTCTCTCCGCCGAAAAACGCGCCGCCCTCCGCCGCATCGGCCAGGACTACGACGAGATGATGGCCAAGTTCTCCGCCGGCGGCATCCAACTCGCCTCCGACAAAGAAAAACTCCGCCTCCTCCGCGCCGAGCGCGACCGCGATATCGCCGCCCTGCTCACGCCCGCCGAACTCGCCGACTACGAACTCCTCACTTCCCCCAGCGCCGCCGCGATCCGCGCCCGCTACGGCGACGCCATCGCCACCGAAGCCGACTTCAAGAAACTCTTCGCCCTCCAAAAAGCCTACGACGAGAAATTCCCCGCCGAATCCCTCAGCGGTCGCATCTCCCCCGAGACCCTGCGCGCCCGCAGCGACGCACAAAAACAACTGCAGGCCGATATCCGCACCGCCGTCGGCGACGACGCTTATGCCGCACTGCGCCGCAGCGCCGACCCCGAACTCCGCGCCCTCGATTCCTTGGCCACCCGCGTCGGCCTCCCCGCCACGACCACCGAGAGCGTCGCCACCGCGCGCGAGACCTACGCCGCCGAATCCCAGCGCATCAACGCCGACCTCGCCCTCACCGCCGCCCAACGCCGCACGCAGCTCCAGGAACTCGGCACCCGCGCCCGCACCGAACTCACGACGACGCTCGGCGCCGAAGTCGCCGACGCCTTTGCCCCGCGCGCCTCGTGGATCGGGATGTTGCAAGGCGGCCTCGCCTTCTCGACCACGCCCACGGCCAACAGTCCCGGCGGCCTCGTCCTCGGCGGCGCGCAACCCAGCGTCTATCCGATCATGCCCGCCGGCACGCCCGGCCCCGGCGGCGCACCCGGCGTGCGGCAGATCGTCAACATTGTGAGCGGCTCATCCGAAATCTTCGGCGGCTCACCCGGGCCCGGCGGCTTGAACCTCGGCGGCGGCCCCGCCGTCGAGACCTCCGGCACGTTCCAAGTAATCTCCGTCGGCAACCCACCGCCTCCACCTACGCCGCCGCCAACGCCGACCCCCGCACCGCCAAAGCCGTGATTCGACGGCGACGGCCGTCCGCTCAGGTCTTCCCCGCCGGCTTCAGCTGGATCAAAATGTTCGCCGCCGTGATCAACCCGCCGCCTACGAGCAACGTCCATGTCGCCAGTTCGTTGGGATAGTTGATCAACGCCCAAGCGGAAAAAACCGCTGGCAAAAACAGCGCCGCCAGCGAACCAAAGATCGGTTCCACGCAGTAAATCAACCCGGCCTCCGTCGCCGTGATCTTGGGCTGCCACGCGTTCATCAGCCCGAACGCACCGAGCGTGCACACCACGGTGAGCGTGACGGTAAAGCCCAACCACGCCGGCGAAGTCCACGGCACGATCAACGCCGCCACACTCGGCGCCGTCGCTCCCGCCAACACGGCAAACACCAGCGCCTCCGTCGCGAACATCACCAGCGTGAGTTCAAACGCGCGGTTCGCCGCAAATTCCTTTTTTTCCAGCCAAAGGATTTGTCCCATGAAAAACACAGAGGCCAGCAACGTCTCCCATTCGCCCCGCCCGAGATGCAGTTCCCGCCAGTCAAAACGCCCGAGGATCGCCACGCCCGCGAGTACCAGCGCACAGCTCAGCCACACGCGTCCGCCCGGATTGCGCCGCGCCCGCACCGCCACGTAGACCGGAATCAGGATCGCATAAAACTGCGTGAGAAACGCCGAGGTCGAAGCCGCCGTGAACTGCAGCGCGTCGTTTTGCAGCAGCATCCCCGCCGAAGCGAAAAGCCCGATCACGAGCCCTTGCTTCAGCTCGCCGCGCGTCACTCCGCGCCACGCGAGCGGCTTCAGCGCCAGGAGCACGAGGAACGCCAAAAAAAAGCGCGGCGCCACCGTGTAGATCGCCGAAAACCACGTGCCCGCCTCCGGGATGATCCGCTCGTGCAGGAGCAGGACTGATTTGATCAGGGGAAAACTCAGTCCCCAGCAGAAGTTCGCCACCAGCAGCATGAGCAGCGCCTGCATGCGTTGCGGGTGGGGAGGTGAAATAGACGACATGACGCGGGGGAAAGCCCGCGACCGTGCCCCAAGCCCAGGACCCCGCCAAGCGAATAGGCCGGCACGAATAAATCCGCGCGAGCACCCTGAGGAGCCGGACCTGATGAAACTGGCACGGCGGGCAATTGCGCGGCACGGGCGGCCTCGTTACCTTGCCCACTACGGGCAGGCCACCCGACATCGGCTCCGCATCACCCGATCAACCCCAGCCCAAGTCAGAGATTTCTTCGGTGAAAGCGTCTTCGGCACGACGTAATCGCCACGGCATCACGCTTCACCGCTTTACTCTCCATTTCGCGCCGCCAGCGTTCCGCAAACCCCTGTTGTCCATGAAACTCCCCGTCGCCCTCCTCGTCGCCTCCCTCGCGGTCAACGCCGCCGTCATCACCCTCTACTTCAAACAATCCTCGGGTGCGACGTCGGCCGGCTCCGCCGCGATTGCCGCGCTCCCAGAAAAATCCGCCGGTTCGTCGGGCTCTGCGGCGCCCGTCCCGTCCGCCGATTCGGCCGCCGCCCAAACCACTCAATTCGCCAAATCGTGGAGCGAGCTCCAAGCGGGCGACCTCAAAACCTTGCCCGAGCGCCTGCGCGCCGCCGGCTTTCCCCCATCGATGATCCGCGCGATCGTTGCGGCGCAGGTTAACGAACAGTTCTCCGCCCGCCGGAAAGAACTTCTCGGCAACCAAGCCGAGCAGCCGTTTTGGAAGAACCAACGCTCCGGCATGATGGACCCCAAGATCATGACCGCCCTGCGCGACCTCGGCAAAGAGCAGATGGCGCTCATGAAATCACTCCTCGGCGAAAACGCCCCCGGCAACGACGAGATCAACGCCTGGCAACGCCGCCAGTTCGGCAACCTCGCCCCCGAGAAACTGACTCAGCTGCAAAGCATCAATAACGACTACAGCGAACTCCAGCAGGAGATCATGCAAAAGGCCAACGGCGTCATGCTCCCCGAGGACCGCGAGAAACTTGCCTACCTCGAAAAGGAAAAACTCGCGGATATCGCAAAGACCCTCTCGCCGCAGGAATTCGAAGAATTCCAACTCCGCTCCAGCAACACCGCCAACCAGCTTCGCGGCCAGCTCGGCAGCTTTAACACCACCGAAGCCGAATTCCGCGCGCTCTATAGAGCGGCGGCCGCCATCGACGAAAAATACGGCACCGCCGGCCCCTTTGGCCCCCGCAATCCCGGCGACTATCAAAACCGCCAGGCCGATATGCTCGCCCAAGCCAAGGCCGTCCTCACGCCCGAGCGCTTCGCCGACTACAAGTTGGCGACCGATCCGCAGTCCCGGCAGGTCAGCAGTCTCGTCGCCCGGCTCGAACTCCCGCCCGCCACGACCCAGCAGGTCGTGTCGTTGCAGCAGGATTTTCAGAATCGGCAACGCGCACTCATGACCAACCGCGCGCTCACGCCTGCCGACCGCACCGCTCAACAAGCTGCGCTCCTGCAGGAAGCCACCGCCAAGCTCAGCGCGACGCTCACCCCGCGCGGCCTCGAGGCCTACAAACAAAACGGCGGCCAATGGCTCGATATGCTCAAGCCCCGCCCCGCCGCCCCTTCGGGCATAACCACCCCCTCGATCCCCCCAGGTGCCGTGCCCGCCGTCCGCCTGCCCGGCGGCTGATTCAGGAGCGTAGCCGCCCCGGGGAACTGAGGCGTCACCTCGTTTCGTTACAATTCCGCGCAGGATTTGCGTGCGCCTCGCCCCCGGCTCGACAAGCCCCACGCCCGCCGCCACTTCTTTCCGCGCATGGCCAAAGCCGACCCCGCACCGCGTCTTTCTAAAAAAGCCTACGACGACCGCGTCGCCGATGTGCGCGCCGACCTCGTCCACATGCAGGTACAGTTAAAGAATGCGCCGTTCCCCGTCCTCGTCGTCGTTGCCGGCGTCGGCGCCGCCGGCAAGGGCGATGTCGTCAACGTCCTCAACGCCTGGCTCGACCCACGCGGCGTCGAGACCTTCGCCTTTAAAGAGCCCACCGACGAAGAACGCGAACGCCCCGCCATGTGGCGTTTCTGGCGCTGCCTTCCGCCCCACGGCCGCATCGCCATCTACGCCGGCGGCTGGCACACCGAGGCCCTCCGCGAAGATCCCCGCAACCCGCGCGACCTCGCCGAATTCGACGCCGCCCTGCGCCGCATCGCGCGCTTCGAGGACCAACTCACCGCCGACGGCGTTCTCATCGTCAAAATCTGGCTTCACCTCACCAAGGACGACCAACGCGCCCGCCTCCACGAACTCGAGGACGACGAGCGCACGGCTTGGCGCATCACCGCCGAGGACTGGAAGAGCCACCGCGACTACGACCGCCTCTCCCGCCTCGCCGACACCATGCGCCGCGCCACCCAGCGCCCCGGCGCACCTTGGCACGTCATCAACGCCTCCGATCCCCGCGCGCGCAATCTGGAGGTCGCCGACAAAATCCTCACCCGTTTCCGCGCGCACTACCGCACGCACAAAACCGTCGCGCCCATCGCCAAGCCCCGCCGCACCGCCCCGCTGCGCGCCGCCGGCCTGCGCCGTTTGTTGGCCCTCCCGCTCGACCAGCACGTCGGCTCCGGCGGCTACGAGGAGAAACGCGACAAATGGCTCGGCAAACTCAACCGCATCGTCCGCGCCGCCAACCAAGCCCGCCGCTCGATCGTTTGGGTCTTCGAGGGCTGGGACGCCGCCGGCAAGGGCGGAGCCATCCGGCGCCTCACCGACGCCATCGACGCCCGCGACTCCCGCGTCATCCCCATTTCCAAACCCACCGACGAGGAGAAAGCCCATCACTATCTCTGGCGTTTCTGGCGGCACGTCCCCCGCGCCGGTATGGCCACGATCTACGACCGTTCCTGGTATGGCCGGGTGCTCGTGGAACGCCTCGAAGGCTTCGCCCGGGATGTAGAATGGCGCCGCGCCTATGCCGAGATGAACGAATTCGAACGCGAACTCGTCGAGCACGGCGTGATCGTGATCAAGTTCTGGCTCCACATCAGCAAGGAGGAGCAACTGCGCCGCTTCCGGAATCGTGAGGATACCGATTACAAGCGGCACAAAATCAACGACGAGGACTGGCGCAACCGCCGCAAGTGGGCCGCCTACGAAACCGCCGTGGGCGACATGATCGCCCTCACGCAAACCCGCTTCGCGCCCTGGCACCTGATCCCGGCCAACAACAAACGCCACGCCCGCCTCGAGATCATCAAGACGTCCTGTCAAATGATCGAGGCCGCCCTCGCCGCGAAGAAGTAGCGCCCCGGCTCCTCATTCCCCCGGCCGCCGCAAATCGCCCGGGCGAAAGCGTCGGGCGAAATCCCGCCGGCTGCAGCGCGCCGCACCTTTGGAGCGCGCATGAAGTCCTCCCGCACCAGCCCCCTGCGGAGATTCACTGGCTACGCCTGCAACCGCTTCCGCACCGCCGCGAAAATCACTTCGCCCGTCGCCGGCGACGCAAGCAGCACCTCGCCGCCCGCCGTTCCGAAATTCGCCACCGCGTCGCGGATCGCTTCGCGCACACTGAACGCCAGCATCAGCGGCGGCTCGCCCACGGCCTTGCTGCCGTGAATCGTGTTCGGCTGCGCCGCCATCGGGAGCAACGTTACGTTCAACTCCACCGGCGCGTCGCTGATCGCCGGGATCTGATAGGTGCTCGCGCTGTGCGTGAGCAGCCGGCCTTTCGCGTCCCACTTGAGCTCCTCCCGCGTCAGCCAGCCCATGCCTTGCACGAAGCCGCCCTCGATCTGTCCACGGTCGATCCCCGGGTTCAGCGAGTCGCCCACGTCGTGCACGATGTCCACCCGCCGCACGCGGTGCATGCCCGTAAACCCGTCCACTTCCACCTCCGACACCGACGCGCCAAACGAATAGTAATGAAACGGCCGCCCCGCCGACTTCGACCAGTCCCAATGGATCCCCGGCGTCTTGTAAAACCCGGTCGTCGAGAGCCCCACCCGGCTCAGGTAAGCTTTCTTGCACACATCGGCGAACGGCACCCGCCGCGTCGGTTGGCCGACTACACTCACCGCGTCGTCGGCAAATTCCAACTTCGCCGCCGCGGCTTCGCTCGCGCCGAGCAGCTCCGCCGCCACCGGCCGCAGCCGCTCGCGCAAGATCTCGCATGCGTTGCGCACCGCCGCGCCGTTGAGGTCCGCGCCGCTCGACGCCGCCGTCGGCGACGTGTTCGGCACTTTGTCCGTGCTCGTCGCCATCAGCCGGATCTTCGTCGCCGGCAACCCGAGCTCGCGCATCGCCACCCCGAGCATCTTCACGTTGAGCCCTTGCCCCATCTCCGTGCCGCCGTGGTTCACCTGCACCGAGCCGTCCGGATAAATGTGCACCAGCGCGCCGGCCTGATTGTAGTGCGTCAGCGTAAACGAAATTCCGAACTTCACCGGCGTCACCGCCAGCCCGCGCTTCACCCGCCCGCTCGTCGCATTCCACGCCGCGATCTCAGCCCGCCGTTCCTCGAAGCGCGCCTCCGTCATGACCCGCGACCACACTTCCTGGATTCGGTTGATGCCCAGGTCCTCGCGGTAGTGCGTCGTGTTGGTCTCACCCGCGCCGTGATAGAAATTCCGCGCCCGCACCACTTCCGGCCGCAGCCCGAGCCGGCCCGCGATCCGCGCCACGATTTCTTCCACAACCAACATGCCTTGCGGCCCGCCAAATCCGCGAAACGCCGTGTGCGACGTCACGTTTGTATTTGCGATCCGCCCGGTGAATTTCACCGCCGGGATGTAGTAGGCGTTGTCCAAGTGAAACAGCGCCCGGTCGCAGATCGCCTGGGAAAGATCCATCGACCAACCGCCGTCCGACACGAGGTCCACCTGCGACGCGAGCAGCCGCCCCTCGCCGTCGTAGCCCACCGAAAACTTTGCCCAAAACGGATGCCGCTTTCCCGTCAACGCCATGTCCACATCGCGGTCCAACTGCCAGCGCACGGGCCGCCCCGTCTTCAGCGCCGCGAGCGCCACGATCGCCGCCGGGGCGTTGCCCTGCGTTTCCTTGCCCCCGAAACCGCCGCCCATCCGCGGCGACTGCACCGTGACCTTGTTACGGGAAACATGCAGCACCTCGGCGACGATCGTTTGGATCTCCGACGGATGCTGCGTCGAGGAATGCACCAGCATCGTCCCGTCCTCGCCCGCCTCGGCCCACGCCGCCTGCGTCTCCAGATAAAAATGCTCCTGCCCGCCGAATTCGAATTCGCCCTCGATCCGGTGCGGCGCCGCCGCCAGCGCCGCCGTCACATCGCCGCGCGCGAGCACGTGCGGCTCCGAATGAAAACTCCCCGCCGCGATCGCCGCCGGCACGCCGACCAACGCCGGGAGCGGCACATAATCCACTTCCACCAACGCCGCCGCCGCGCGACACGCCCGCACCGAGTCACCGATCACCACCGCGACGACTTGGCCGTGATAACGGATTTCGTCCGTCGCCAACATCGGCTCATCGTGTCGCACCGGACCCACGTTGTTTTCGCCGGGAATGTCCTCCGCCAGCAGCACCGCCGCGACGCCGGGAAAAGCCCGCGCCTGCGTCGCGTCGCGCCGCGTGATCTTCGCCCGCGCGTGCGGCGCCATCACCGGCCACACCTCGAGCATCGTCCGCCGCTGCGCCGTGTCGTCCACGTAAAGCGCCCGACCGGTCACATGGCCGATCGCGCTCTCGTGCCGCAGCGACCGCGACGCATCCGCCGGCGGCACCGGCGCACCCGCCGCAAAATCGAGCACGCCGTCCTGCGCCAAGCTCCGTTCTCCGCTGGCAAATTTCTCCCACAAGCTGACGATCAAACCGCGCCGATAGTCCGCACCGCCGCGGACATCATCAATCGGCGAAAACTCCCCGCGCAACACCGCCGCCACGTCGCCCGCCGCCGCCGCGAGCGTCCGGCCCACCAGCGCCGACTCCGCCTTGAGCGCCCGCACCGGCGTCGCCGCCACACCGCCAAACGCTAGCCGCGCTTTCGTCACCAATCCGGCCGCATCGCACTCCACGCGAAACGCCGCCGCGACGATGCTGATGTCCATCTCGCGCCGTTTGGAGACTTTGAAATAATCCGCCCGCACCGCGCCATCGCCGCGCGGCACGATGATTTCCCGGATGATCTCATCCGCCTGCAGCAGCGTCTTGCGGTACCCGGTGAAAAAATCCTTTAGCGCCACCGTGCGGTCGCCCTTCGCCGAGGAGAGCAACAACGTCGCATCCAGCGTGAGCAGCAACGGCGCGCTGTCGCCGATGGGCGAGGCCGTCGCGAGATTGCCGCCGAGCGTCGCCCGGCTCCGAATCTGCCGCGAGGCGTAGACCGCCAGCATTTTTTTCAGCGACGGATACTCGGCGCCCATCGCCTGCTCAACGTTCGTCAACGTCGCACCTGCGCCCACCCGCCACGCGGTCGGACTTGCGACGATCCGCGTCAATTCCGGCACCGCCTCGGTCGAGATCAGCACCGGAAACGCCTTGGCCTTCTTGTTCAGCTCGACGCCGATCTCCGTCGCGCCCGCCACGAGCAGCGCGGTCGGATGCGCCGCCTTCAGGGCAAACAACGCCGCGAGCGAGGTCGGCCGGAAAAATCGTTCGCCCGCCGCCGCGTAGTCCACGCCGCCGAGCGGCGCGAGCGGTTCGGCCAACCTCGCCTTAAACCTGTCCGTCGCGGGCTCCGCGACCGTCGCGAGGGCCGCATCGCGGATCGGCCGGTAACCGGTGCAACGGCACAGGTTGCCGCAGAGTTGGTCGCTCAGCTTGGCCGGCGTCTGACAGTCGGTGCGGTTGTGCGCTTCAAAAAGCGACACGACGATCCCCGGCGTGCAATAGCCGCACTGGGACCCGTAATTCTCCGCCATCGTACTTTGCGCGGGATGAAGTTTCGCACCGTCGGCCAATCCGTCCACCGTGATGACCTCGCGCCCGGCAAACATCGGGAGCAGCGCGATGCAGCTGTTGATCGCGCGGTAGGTCGGCTGACCGTGCGCGTCGCGGTCCACCAGCGCCACCGTGCACGCGCCGCAGTCGCCCTCGGCGCAACCTTGCTTGCTGCCGGTGCAGCCGTGCGTGCGCAGATAATCGAGCAACGTCGTCGTGGGCGCGAGGCCGTCGACCTTCGTGATCTTCCCGTTGAGTGTGAAATCAAACGCCATGACCGGGCTCACTCCGCGAGTCGCGCCAGCGTGCGCGCGATGACTTCGACGCCCACCGCGATGTGCTCCGGTGAGGAATACTCCTCGGGCCGGTGGCTCCAACCGTTGCGGCAGGGGATGAAAATCATGGTCGTGGGGCTCACGCGCGCCATGAAGAGCGAGTCGTGATAGGCTCGGCTCACCATCCGCCGGCACTTCAGACCCAGCTCCGCGCACACCTGCTCCGCGATCGCGATCGTGCGGGCGTCACCCGGCGCGGGCGGATCCGCGTTGATCTCGGAAAATTCCAACTGCACCGAACGGCGCGCGCAGATTTCAGCGGCCGCCCGGCGGATTTCGCCGAGCGCCTTTTCCCGCGTGTCGAGCCGCGTGTCACGCAGGTCGATTTCCAAATAGGCGCGGTAGGGCACGCTGTTGACCGCGCCCGGCTCGATGCGAAATACGCCCGTCGTGCCCACCGTGTCGGGGCTGCCGCTCGTCGTCGCCGCGCGCTCGACCGCGAGCGCGATCTCGGCCGCCGCCAGTCCCGCGTCGCGCCGCCCCGGCATCAGCACCGCGCCCGCATGTCCGCCCTCGCCAAGCAGCGAGACGCGGTAGCTGCTCGGGCCGGCGATATGTTCGACGATGCCGATGGGAATGCCCTGTTGCTCGAGCAACGGGCCCTGCTCGATGTGCAGCTCCACAAACGCGTGATAAAAACCCTCCGCGAGCTTCACCGATTCCAGCGCCCCGACGCAGCCGGCCGCCGTGCGCAATTCCTCGAGCGAGCGACCCTCGCGGTCGCGCAACGCCCGGGCTTTCTCCAGCGGCAGCGCGCCCGCCAGCAACCGCGAGCCGAGGCACCCGAGGCCGAACCGGGTCGGCTCCTCCGCCGTAAACATCACGACCTCGATCGAGCGCCGCGGCTTGAATCCCGCGCGCTTCAGCGCGTGCAACGCCTCAAATCCTCCGAGCACGCCCACGACGCCGTCATACAGTCCCGCGTTGGGAATCGCATCGGTGTGCGAGCCCGTGCCGACGGCCGGCAGCGTCGGCTCGCTGCCGGCCCAACGCGCGAAAATGTTGCCCACGGCATCCTCCCGCAGCGTCAGGCCCGCCTCGCGCGCCGAGCGGCGCACGTAATCGCGGCCGCGTTGGTCGGCCTCGGAGAACAGCACGCGCGTCACCACGGGCGCGGGCGCCTCGGAGATGAGCGCGAGTTCCTGCAACCGTCGCGACAAGGCGGCGGAATCGACGGCGATCTTCGGCGCGGGTGCGGCTGGGCTCATAGCGCAGGGCGGTTGACGTCTTTGTAGTAGAGATAGCGCGCGGGCGTTTTGCCCATCGCGACGAACCACTGCGGGCAATACGAGCCCATCCAGATCACGTCACCCGCCTGCACCGGATACCACGAATCCTCGAGGCGATAGACGCCGGCTCCTTCGAGCATCAGCAGGCCGTGCTCCATGATGTGCGCCTCGACAAACGGAAGGTGTCCGCCGGGTTGATACGCGAAAATATTCACCGCCAGATCGTAGCCGGGTTCATCAGGGAGCAGCACCTGGAGGTTCGCCGCCGGATCACCGAGGAACGGCACGCCTTTGACTTTCGCGGACTCGCTGATGATCACCCGCGGAGCCGCCGCCCCGGGCAGCGGTTGGAATTTTTTCTGAAACAACGTGAGTTGCGTGCCGGGCTTCGGCGCGGTGAGCGTCCAAGGCTGGCCCGCCGGCGCGAAGAAGAATCCGCCTTCCTCGCAACGCTGGCGGTGCGTGCCGACCCCGAGCGTGCCGCCGCCGCTCATGAAATAGCCAAAGGTCTCGATGTCGTTGGCCGGCACGTTGGCCGCGCCGCCTTTTTGAAACGTGATCTGGGTCTGGGCGAACCGCGCGCCCATCACGGGACTGATCAGCACGACGGCCGTCGCATCGGTGAAACCGGGGAGCGAACTGGCGACGTGGTTGTTGGGCGTGAGCAACGCGTGCCGGGCGGCGACGCGAGCGCGAGTGTGGCCAAAAAGTTCGGACATGGACATAAAATGGGGCGAGCAACGCCGGGGCAGGCAAGCGGGTTGGGGCAATTCTCAGAGGGGGCCGACGGGCCGCAGGAACTCCGCGCGCGGCGAGGGTAAGGCCAGGCGTTGGTCTCGCCACGCCGCCTGCCCGCGGACGAAGGTGTGCGACACGTGGGTGCGGTTCTTCCGGCCCACATAGGCGCTGAAGCGGTGCCGCGTCCAAAGATCCTCGGCCGCGATCTTGTGGGCCGCGCCCATCGTGATGATCGAGAAATCGGCGTCGCGCCCGAGCGCGAGCGAACCCTTGCGCTCTTCGATGCGGAAGCGGCGGGCGACATTGCGGGAGAGCACCGCGGCGAGCACGGGCAGGTCGGCCTCCAGTGTTTCCGCACACTCGTTGAAGAGCAGCTGCGCCCCGTGCTGCACGCCGCCGATTCCGCCCCAGATTTCGAAAAAGTTTTTCGAAGTCTTCATCTCGGGCGGCGCCGGCGAGTGGTCGGAGCCGACCGTGTGGATACGACCGGCGCGCAACTCGCTCCACAGCGCGAGGCGGCGCTTTTCGTCGCGGATCGGCGGCGCGCATTTGCCGGCGGCGCCGATTTTCGCGACGTCTTTGTCGTTGAGCAAAAGATAGTGCGGGCAGGTCTCGGCGGTCACATCGACGCGCTGCGACCGGGCCTCGGTGATGAGCGCGATCCCCTCCGGACTGCTCACGTGCACGACGTGCAACGAGCACCCGGTCTCCCCGGCGAACTCGATCGCCAGCCGGATCGCCGCGAGCTCGACCTCGACCGGACGCGACGCGAGCCACGCCTTGGCATCGGTGCGGCCTTGGGCTTTTTCGATGGCGGTAAATTTGGCCGCGAGGTCGTTGTCCTCCGCGTGGACCGCGACGAGCATCCCCAGCTTCGCCGCGCGTTTCATGCCCTCGCGGAGGACCTTGGCGTCGCTCGCGCCAAAGCTGGCGATGCCGCTGTTGCACATAAACGCCTTCAGCCCGATCGCGCCGGCATCGCGCAGCCCGGCGAGCTTGTCCAAGTTGCCGGGCACCAATCCGCCCCAGAGCGCGAAATCAACGCACGACTGCTGCTCGGCAAGCGCGCGTTTCGCCCGCAGGCTGGCGGCGTCGAGCACGGGCGGTTCCGAGTTGAGCGGCATGTCAAAAAAACAGGTGCCCCCGCCGGCGGCGAGTGCCGCCGAACCCGATCCCAACCCTTCCCAATCGGCGCGGCCCGGCTCGTTGAAGTGGACGTGTGAATCGATCATGCCGGGGAAAATATAGGCTCCGTCCGCTTCGATCGTCTCGTGTGTCAGGTCTTTGATCTCGGGCGCAATCTGGACGATTTTGCCCAAACGCACGCCGAGGTCGGCCCATTTCACGCCTTCCGGCGTGACGAGTTTCCCGCCGCGCACGACGAGATCGAGGCGCTCGGGCTCGGGAGCGATCTTGGAATTCTTGGCGACGAGCGTGGTGCGTTTCATGAGGAATGAGTCCGGGCGAGGCGGGCGAGAAAGTCGATCAACGCGTCGAGTGCGACCGCGATGTCCGCCGGCGAGCTGAATTCGTCGGGATGGTGGCTCAGGCCCGCGCGGCTGCGCACGAAGAGCATCGCGACCGGCGTCAGCGCCGACATCACGACGGCGTCGTGGCCCGCGCCGCTGGGCAACCCGAGGCTGCGGCCCTGCACCGCCCGCACGCTCGCCGTGAGCAACGCGGTGAGCGCGGCCGAACACGTGACCGCCGCATTGTCCTGCGTGGGCGTCCAAGTGAACGATAGGTTTCGTCGGCGCGCGATCCGGGCGGCGGCGGCGGCGAGCTGGCGCAATGCTGCACGGCGAACGGCATCACGCGGATGGCGCAGATCGAGGGAAAACGTCGCCTCGGCGGGGATGACGTTGGCCGCACCGGGAGCCACCGAGATCGTGCCCACCGTGGCAACCAGACCCGGGGTGCGGAGGGCGAGCGCTTCGGCCGCGAGCGTGAATTCGGCCGCGCCGGCCAGCGCGTCGCGGCGCAGATTCATCGGCGTCGTGCCCGCATGGCCGGCGCGGCCCTTGAAAACGATCTTCGCGCGCGTCTGCCCGGCGATGGCGGTGACGACGCCGACGGCGAGTTTCTCGGCCTCAAGCACCGGACCTTGCTCGATGTGGACCTCGACGTAGCCGAGCAGGCCGCCCGGGCGGTGCGCGGCCTTGGGCGGGGTGAAGGGCGCGCCATGGTGTGCCTCGAGCGCGGCGCGGATCGAAATGCCCTCGGCATCTACCAGCTTGAGATCAGCCGCACGAAGTTGGCCGCTGTAGGCCTTGCTCCCCAGATACGCGCTGGCAAAGCGCACGCCTTCCTCCTCCGAAAAACCGAGGACCTCGACCGCGAAGGGAAGCGCGATGTTTCGCCGGCGTAGTTCGGCCAGCGCCACGATCGGGAGCAACACGCCGAGCGCGCCGTCGAATCGGCCCGCGTCGCGGACGGTGTCGAGGTGCGAGCCCAGCAGCAGCGTGCGGGTGCGGGGACCGGCGGGCGACTCAAGCCGGCCGATCAGATTGCCCGCCGTGTCTTCGCGCGGAGCAAGACCGGCGGCGCTCATCCATTCGGCGACGAGCGCATTGGCGAGGCGCATCGCCGGCGAGAGAAACGTGCGCGTGAGTTCGCCCGGCTCGTCGGTGACCCGCGCGAGTTCGTCGAGATAACGGCCGAGGAGTTGCGCGCCGGTTTCCATCAACTGCCGCGATAGGTGCTGTAGGCCCACGGCGTTACGAGCAACGGCACGTGGTAACCGGCGCCCGCGTCGGCGATGGCGAAGCGGATCGGAACGCGGTCGAGAAACGGCGAGGCGATGCCGCGCGCCGTGAAATACGCCGCCACGTCAAAGATCAGCTCGTAACTGCCAACGGTGATTTCGTCGGTGTTGAGCAACGGCGCGTCGGTGCGCCCGTCGGCGTTCGTGACGACCGTCTTCACGAGCTGCGGTGCCGCCCCCGCGACGTGGCGGTGCAGCTCGATCCGCAGGCCGGGGGCCGGGCGACCGGTGGTGAGATCGAGGACGTGGGTGCTGAGTTTTCCGGGCATCAGATAAGTTTCTCCAAAAGATCGTTGAGGCGGAGCCGGGCGATTTTTTCAATTTCACCCAGCGCGGTGGCAAATTCGAGATCGGGCGGATTCGACAGGCGGGCCTGCATCGCGGCGAGGATGGCCGACTTGGCGTTGAGGCGGGCGCAGATGATAAACGGAAAACCGAAGCGGGCGAGATAGGCGGTGTTGAGCCGCTGAAATTCGGCGAGCTCGGCCTCGGTCAGACGATCGAGGCCGGCGCTGGCCTGTTCACGGGTGGACTCGGCGGTGAGCGCGTTTTGCCGGGCGAGACGACCGGCGAGATCGGGGTGCGCGCGGATGAGCTCAAGTTGGCGCGCGCGCCCGGCGGCGCGCATCGTGGCGCACAATTCGGCGTGCAGGTGCGTCGCATCGAGAAACGGCCGGCGCGGCCACGTCTCCTCCTCGATCCACGGCGAGTGTTCGAAAAGGTGCCCGAGCGCGGCGGTGAAGGCCGGCCGATCGAGGGCGTTGAGCGAGGCAAGAGAGAGCATCAGAGAGAGGAGCCGCGAAGATGAGTTCCGGATTGTTTCGTGTCAGGCCCTTACTGAAAGTGATCGCCCGATGAAGCCCAACCGGACACAGAAAATAATCTCCGACGCTCTTTTAGCATGAGCAATGCCACCTACATGCGCGAGGCCGTGCAACTCGCCGAACAATGCATGCGCTCGGGGCGCGGCGGACCGTTTGGCTGCGTCGTCGTGCGCCGGGGCGAAATCGTCGGGCGCGGCAGCAACCGCGTTACTTCGACCAACGATCCCACCGCACACGCCGAGGTGGTAGCGATCCGCGACGCCTGCACGGCCTTGCAGACGTTTCAGCTTACGGACTGCGAGCTCTACACCAGTTGCGAACCCTGCCCGATGTGTCTGTCGGCGATTTATTGGGCGCGGATTCCCCAAGTTTATTATGGCAATACCCGCGCCGACGCCGCCGCAATCGGCTTCGACGACGAGTTTATCTACCAACAAGTGCCGCTCGCTCCCGAGGCGCGCACCGTGAAGATGGAGCTGTTTCTGCGCGACGAGGCCCAGGTCGCCTTTCGGGAATGGGCCAACAAGACCGATAAAATCCGCTACTGAAGCCCTCCGCCGCCTAAGACCGCACCGGCTCTTGCCAAAACCGACCTCGTTCTCACTTTCCCACCCATATGCATTTCTCCAACCTGCAGCCAAACCTCGCCGAACCCACGCCCCGCCTCGACGACGATGAGGACGAAGACGACGCCAAAGAAGAAGCCGCGGCCAAAAAGAACGCGGCCCCCGTCGCCATGTTGATCCAGAAAAAATTTCTGGAGCAGCGGAAGATTTTCCTCTGGGGCGCCGTGACCGACGAATCGGCCAAAGACATCACCGAACGCCTGCTCTACCTCGAAGCCGTCGCCCCCGGCAAAGACATCACCTTTTACATCAATACGCCCGGCGGCTCCATCACTGCCGGCATGGCCGTTTACGACACCATGAAGTTGATCAGTTCGCCCATCACGATCGTGGTGACCGGCATGGCCGCGTCGATGGGCTCGATCTTGCTCTCCGGCGTGCCAAAAGGCCGTCGCCTGCTCTACCCGCACGCCCGCGTGCTCATCCACCAGCCGCTCATCTCCGGCCGCATGGTCGGCCCGGCGACCGACATCAATATTCAGGCAAAAGAGATGGAAAAAATCCGCGTCGAGCTGAACCAGATCTTGGCCGACGCTTCCGGTCAGCCCATCGCGACGATCAATCGCGACACCGACCGTGATTTCTACCTGAACGCTCAAGAGGCCATCGCCTACGGCCTCGCCGACCGCATCGTGGACAAGCTGTAACCGGCGGCCGCCGGCCCGCCCGGCCGGCCAAGCGCGACTTGGTCACCTAAAAAACGCCTGCCCGGTTTGTCATCTAATCGATGACAAGTCCCTCCGCCGGGTCGGCTCACATCTCGCCCGGGTCGGCGTGGCCGGGAGGCGACCGGCCTTAACGTCGTCTTTCGACGTCAGCTGTGCCGAACCCGGGTCAGCCGGGCAAATCGCCAGGCCAAAAACACCGCGGCGAGCCCCAAGCCCACCGCCAATGCCGTCCAGATTCCCACGGCGCCAAACGTCCCGCGCACCCCGAAGACATACCCGCCCGGAATCGCGACCAGCCAATACGCCACAAATGTGATCACCGCGGGCAGCTTCACATCCGTAAGCCCGCGCAGCAGCGCCGCACCGATCACCTGCGCCCCGTCCGCCACTTGGAACAGCGCCGCCACCACGAGCAGTTGCGCGGCCAACGCCACCACCGCCACGTCGTCCACAAACCAGCCCGCGACCAATTGCCCCGCCGCCAGATAGACCATCATGAAAAATACCGAAATCACCACGCCCAGCCCGAGCGCACTGTAACCGATCGGCCGCAACCGCGCCGTCTCCCCCGCGCCCACCGCCGCGCTCACGCGCATGCCCGCGGCCATCGAAAGCCCGAGCGACACCATGAACGTCGTGCCCGCACACGAGAGCGCGATCTGGTGCGCCGCCAGCGGCACCGCTCCCAGCCAACCCATCATGATCGCCGCCGCCGTAAACGCCCCGCTCTCAAACAACAAGATCCCCGAGGTGGGCAGGCCGAGCGTGAGCATTTCCTTGATCCGCGCCCCCGACAACGGCGCCCACCAGCGCTTCGGCCACGCCACCCGCATCAAGGGATCGCGCCGCAGCCACTCAAAAATCACCCACGCTCCGATCGCCCGCGAGATCAGCGTCGAGACGCCCGCTCCGGCCAGACCCATCGCCGGCGCACCCAGTTTTCCGTAGATAAAAACCCAGTTCAAAAACACGTTCAGCCCCACGCCCGCGAGCATGATGAACATCGGTGCCCACGGCCGCCCCATCGCCTCGGCAAATTGCCGAAACGCGAGGTAGATCAGCACCGGCGTGATCGACAGCCCGATCAGCAGGAAAAACGGATTCACCGCCGCCAACACTTCCGGAGGCTGTTGAAACCAATGTAGCTGCGTCGCCAACGCCACCATCAAGACCGTCTCGATCACGCCAAACGCCAACGCCAACGCCAGCCCATGCCGCAGGTACTCGCCGCACTCCAGCGGCCGGCCCGCCCCCCGCGCGCGGGCCACAAACACCGCCACCGGCAACATCAGCCCGATGCCCACGATGTAAAACACCCCAAACACGTTGCCGCCAAACGACGACGCCGCCAGCGGCACCGTACCCGTCTGTCCGATCATCACGCTGTCCGTGATTCCCATCAGCATCTGGCTCACATGCCCGACGATGATCGGCACGGCCAACGTCAACGTGGGCCGGACTTCGTCGAAAATGGATTTGAACCAGGTCATGGCAAAGGTCGCGGACTGTTTCGCCCCACCCTGCCGCGCGCAACCCGCATCTCGTCTATTGTCTCCGGCGGGCACTCCGCTCTTGCTCACTCCATGCGCCGCTCCTTCCTGCCGACCCTCCCCTCCCTCCTGCTCGCCGCCACCTTCGCCCCCGTTTTGCCCGCGCAAACCGAATCCGGCTTCAAACTCCCCTCCACCGCCCTCGCCGCCCTCGTCGATGCTCCGCTCACGCCCACCGTGAGCCTCAGTCCCGACAAATCCACGCTCCTCCTCCTCGAGCGCTCCGCCCTCCCGCCTCTCACCGAGCTCGCCCAACCCGAGCTCCGCCTCGCCGGCCTCCGCCTCAACCCCGCCACCAACGGCCCCAGCCGCGAGCCCTACACCACCGGCCTCGTCCTCAACTCCCTCGCCGGCGGCGCCGAACGCCGCATCACCGGCCTCCCCGCCGGCGCCCGCCTCAACCACGTGAGCTGGTCCCGCGACAACCGCCACCTCGCTTTCACCGTTACCCTCGAAACATCCATCGAGCTCTGGGCCGCCGACACCGCGACCGCCACCGCCCGCCGCCTCACCGCCCGCCCGCTCAACCTCACCACCGAAACGCCCGCCTGGCTCGATGCCGCCACGCTCATCGTGCCCTTCATCCCCGCTGATCGCGGCGCGCCCCCGCCCGAACCTCGCGTCCCCGCCGGCCCCGTCATCCAGGAAAATCTCGGCGGGAAACGTCCGTCGCGCACTTACCAAGACCTGCTCGCCAACGCCCACGACGAAGCCCTCTTCGATCACTACACCACCTCCGAGCTCGCCCTTGTGACCCTCGACGGCACGGTCACGCCGCTCAACCAGCGCGGCAGCTTCGCCCTCGTCGCCCCGTCGCCCGACGGCCGCTACGTCCTCCTCCACACCCTCCACCGGCCCTATTCTTACCTCGTTCCCGCCGGCCGTTTTCCCACCGCGATCACCGTCGTCGATCGCTCGGGCAAAACCGTTCACACGCTCGCCGATCTCCCGCTCGCCGAGAGCATCCCGATTCCCACCGGCTCCGTCCGCACCGGCCCGCGCAGCGTCACCTGGCGCGCCGATGTGCCCGCAACCTTGAGCTGGCTCGAAGCCCTCGACGGCGGCGACGCCGGCAAACCCGCCGAGCTGCGCGACGCCTGGTTCACCCTCGCCGCGCCCTTCACCCAAAAGCCCGTCACCCAACACCGCTTCGCTCTCCGCGTCGCCGGCCCGGTCACCTGGGGCGACGACCAACACGCCATCATCAACGAATCTTGGTGGAAAACCCGCACGGTCCGCACTTGGCTCGTCGCCCCCGGCACGCCCGGTTCCGCGCCCACCCTCCTCTTCGAGCGCTCATCCGAAGACCGCTACAAAAATCCCGGCTCCCCCGTCCTCGCGCGCAATCAATTCGGCCGCCTGACGCTTCTCCTCAGCCCCGACCGCACCAAAATCTACCTTGACGGCGAGGGCGCGTCGCCCGAGGGCAACCAACCGTTCCTCGACGAGTTCACGCTCGCGACCAAGACCACGCGCCGCCTCTGGCGCTCCGCTGCGCCCGCCTTTGAGAGCTTCATCACCTTCTCTGATGCCACCCTCAAACGCGCGCTCACCTCACGCGAATCCGTCACCGACGCGCCCAACTATTTCATCCGCGATCTCACCACCGGCCACCTCACGCCCGTCACCTCGTTCCCGAATCCCTATCCCGCCTTCGCGTCAGTCCGCAAAGACCTCATCCAATACAAACGCCCCGACGGCATCGCCCTCTCCGGCACCCTGTATCTCCCGCCCGGCTACAAATCCACCGACGGCCCGCTGCCCACGCTCCTCTGGGCCTACCCGCAGGAATTCAAAAGCGCCGATGCCGCGGGCCAGATCAAGGACTCGCCCTACCGCTTCATCCGGGTGAGCCCGCTCGGGCCGCTGCCGTTCCTCCTCGCCGGCTACGCCGTGCTCGACGATCCGACCATGCCGATCATCGGCGAGGGCAAGACCGAGCCCAACGACACCTACGTCCCGCAACTCGTCGCCAGCGCCAAGGCCGCCATCGACGAACTCGTGCGCCGCGGCATCACCGACCGCAATCGCGTCGCCGTCGGCGGCCACAGCTACGGCGCCTTCATGACCGCCAATCTCCTCGCGCACTCCGATCTCTTCCGCGCCGGCCTCGCCCGCAGCGGCGCCTACAACCGCACGCTCACGCCCTTCGGCTTCCAATCCGAAGAGCGCACCATCTGGCAGGCACCCGAGGTCTACGCCGCGATGTCGCCCTTCAACCACGCCGACAAAGTCAAAGACCCGCTCCTCCTCATCCACGGCGAAGCCGACAACAACCCCGGCACTTTCCCCATCCAGAGCGAGCGTTTCTACAACGCTCTCAAAGGCCACGGCGCCACCACCCGCCTCACGTTTCTCCCCCACGAGTCGCACGGCTACCGCGCCCGCGAAAACGTCCTCCACATGCTCTGGGAAATGGAGCACTGGCTCGACACCTACGTGAAGCCCCCGGCGAAAGACAAAAAACTCTGACTTTCCGACGTAGGGTAGGGTCTCCGACCCGCCCTCCACGCCCACGCCCTCCACGCCCCACGCGCCGGTCTAAATTTGCCTCACCTTGCTACCGTGAAAAAGCCTGCCGCCTTTTTGTTCATTCTCGGGTTCATCTCCCTCGGCGCCGCCCTCGCTTGGTTCATGCACCCGCTCCGGCGCAGCTCAAGCCCGGCGCCCGGTGCTCCGGCCGCCACGGGCATCACCTTCAGCCCGGCCCCGCAGCCGGCGCCACCCGCGCCGTAGCCGGCGGGGGTGGGGTTCGGTCGGTCCGGCGGCTCGTGGGCCGCTGCTTACCAGATCTTGCAGCGATCGGCGGGCTTCCGCCACATCGGGTCGCCTTCCTTGATGCCGAATGCGTCGAAGAATTCCTGCTGGTTCACCAGCGGGCCGATGGCCCGGAAATTTCCGGGGGCATGGGGACCGCGCGCAACTTGCAGGCGCATCGCATCGTCGCGGAACTTCGTGCGCCACTGCTGCGCCCACGAAATGAAGAAGCGCTGCTCGGGCGTGAAGCCATCGATGAGCTTCCGCTCCTTCCCGGCGAGCGAGCGTTGCAAGGCCTCAAAGGCGATCGAGGTGCCGCCGAGGTCGCCGATGTTTTCCCCCCGTGAGAGCTGGCCGTTGATGGCGAGCCCGGGGAGCGCTTGGTAGCTGTTGAACTGGTCGACGAGCTTTTGCGCCCGTTCGCGAAATTTTGCGGCGTCCTCGGTCGTCCACCAATCGATGAGGTTGCCGTCGGCATCGGAGCGCCGGCCCTGGTCGTCGAAGCCGTGGGTGATCTCG
>SXGQ01370942.1_pt1 | contig 25530 bp, 19 predicted proteins | sample 3178371 | NCBI WGS metagenome assembly SXGQ01 (sample SAMN11356859, study PRJNA531348) | freshwater metagenome | isolation source: freshwater sample F1-20 | place: China: Fuxian Lake, Yuxi | collected 2017-12-25 | reverse complement strand
TCGGCCAAGATGGACGAGAGGCGCTTCGACATGTCCGGCGGCGCCGCGGTGCTGGGCGTGTTCCACGCCTTGCGCACGCTCGACGTGCCGTGGGAGGTGCACGGCCTCGTGGCCGCCACCGAGAACATGCCCAATGGCCGGGCCACCAAGCCCGGCGACATCCACGTCGCCATGGATGGCACCACGGTCGAGGTGCTGAACACCGACGCCGAGGGGCGACTCGTGCTGGCCGACGCCTTGTGCTACGCGCGCACCAAGGTCAAGCCCGACACCATCGTCGACCTGGCCACGCTGACCGGTGCCGTGGTCGTGGCGCTCGGCCACGAGCTGGCCGGCATGTTCGCCAGCACGGCCGCCCTCGAGTCGCAGCTGCGCGCCGCCGGCGACGAATGCGGCGAACGCTTGTGGCCGCTGCCGCTGACCGATGTGCACAAGGACGGCATGAAGGGCGCCTTCGCCGATCTGAAGAACATCTCCGGCGGCGACATGGGCGCTGGTTCCTCGGCCGGCGCCGCGTTCCTCGCGCACTTCGCCGGTGACGTCGAGTGGGCGCACCTCGACATCGCGGGCGTTGCGTGGGGTGGCTCCGCGCGTGATTGGACGGGCGGCCAAATGGGCTCGGGGTGGGGCGCGCGCTTGTTGCTGCGCTGGCTCGAGACGCGCTGAGTCCGCGCCGGCTGTAAAGTAAATTTGACAAGTCCCGCCGCGTCGCCCGCGGCGGGGCTTGCTTGATTTCGTGCGCGCGCGCTTGGTTGCGGTGGCTGCGCTGGTGGGGGAAGGGGGGCTCGAACCCCCACGCCGTCGAAGGCTTCGGATTTTAAGTCCGATGCGTCTGCCGATTCCGCCATTCCCCCGGTTGCAGTCCTTCCAGACTAGGGTCTTTCGCCGCGTGCTGCGCGCCGCTTTCCAGTGGTTGCGGCGCGCTGGATGCGCGGCCGAGGGCGCGCCTTGGCCTGTTTTTCCTCCAGTGACGAGCCTCGGGCAGTCGAACCAAGTTGACCGCATCGAGGGCGGCGCTACACTCTGCTGCCCTTAGAACGGCGGCGTAGCCAAGTGGTAAGGCAACGGATTGCAAATCCGTTATTCCCCGGTTCGATTCCGGGCGCCGCCTCCAAACCTGCCTCCGCGCAGGTCGCGAGTGCTGGATCCGTCAGCGCTGGATCGGTCAGTCCCGGATCCGCAGCCATTGATCCCCGACCCGCTGCCAGGCAAGCCACGACGCTGGTGCGTCCGAGCACGCACAAGGCTTGTACCGCGCAAGGTTGGCGCGCGTGCATGACATGGCTTCGGCGCTGCCCAGCTTCCATCGCGGCGCCACGCGCCTCGGCCATGGGATGCGGGGGCCGCGCCTAGGATCTTTCCGCGCCGAGCCGCGCGATCCATGTCCCTCGCGCGCTTTCTCCTGCGTCGGCACCGGGCTTGCGCCCACCTGTGCGCCTACCTTGCGGTGGTTCTAGCTGGAAGCTTGGTCGCGGCGCAATCCGCCCCGGTCCGTCCGGCCGCCGGGTCCTCGGGGTTGGCCTGCCCTGGTGGATCGCCGCCGCGTCAAGGCGATCTGGACGAAGCTCCGTTCGCCGCGCCGTGGGCGCCCGGCGAGGTCGTGGCGCGTATCGAGGTGCCGCTGCCGGCGGTGGATCCTTCCTTGTTGCGGGCAACCGTGCCGGTGCCGCCCGCCACCTTCACGCGCTTCGCGACGCGAACGCAGCTGGCGCTGCGCGAAGGAGCCTGCTTAGCCCTTTCGCATCGGCCGCGGAGTTGCTGTCGCGCCCCGGCACGGTGCGGCTCGAGGCGTGCGGTTCCGATGGCGCCCTGTGCTCCGCCGACCTGCTCTCCGACATCCGGATCAGCTCGGGTTCGTGGAGGCTTGGCGGAACCGGTGTCGCGCTGAGGCGCGATCGCGCGCACGCCGTGCTCATGCCGTCCTCGCTGGGCGACTCCACGCCCGCGTGGCCGCTCGGCACGGTGTCAGGTATTCTTGACACGCCACGCGGGTACTTCCGCCTTGCGCCTCGATCTGCAGGTGCGCAGCGCCTTCCTCGCGCGTGTGGTGGGTGATCCGCGCGACGATGCGCTGCACGACGTCCTGTTCGAATCGCTCGTGCTGGTGGCTCCCACGGGTTGGCGCGCGCTCGCCGATGTCGACGATCCCCACCTCGGAACCGCGGTCGACGAGGGCGCCGAGGCACGCTTGCCCATGGTGCGGGTGGATGGCGGATCCACCCTGCATGTCTTGCCGCAGTTGTCGCGCTTCCAGCGGCGACTCGTGCTGGCGCCTTGCGCGGAAGCCCTGACGGCTCGCTCGTTGGCGCGCATGGAGGGCTTGGGCTTCGTCGTACCCGACGCGCTCGCGAGGCCGCGTCTGGCTTCGTGGTGGAACGCGCGCACGCCCGGCTGTTGGGCGCAATTCGTGCCGCTGCCCTGGTTCCCCGATTCGGTGGTGCAAGCATGGCGCACGTCGCTCGCCACTTCGTTCGCGAGCCTCGAGGCCATCCCGTCCAGCGGAGGCACCAGTCCAGGCGGCTACCCGCTCTCCAGCGGAGTGCTTGGCTGGGCGCATCCGTGGGGACTCGACACGGGGGCCATGACGGGTGGCGACGAGATCCACCTGTGGGATGGCGTGGACATCGCCTCCGCTCGCAGCGTCGAGGGCGTGCGCATGGCGCAGTTGCGTTTGCGCATGTGCGTGTCGCGCCAGCCGAACTCCCTGTACTCCATGGACGGCGGCCGCATCCGTCCGGAGGAATGGACCTCCACCGCCGGTGGATTGCGCCTGCCCGTGTGGTGGTTCAATGGTCCCCAGCTGTCGGCCGGCGATCCCTTCGGGCTCTCCAGCGCCAATCGCAGCGCCTACGCGCGGGCGTCGGCGCAGGGCGGCTGCCCAACTACGACCAGTACATCCGCTCCTATCGCCCGGTCTACTACCAGCACTACGTGCGCCACACGCGCACGTTCAAGGTCCTGTGCTGGCTGGCCAACGATCCGCCGGCCAAGTTCGAACTGGAGTCGCAAGCGGAGGGCTGGCGACTGTCCTGCTCGCCGCTGCCCCAGACTCCGCAAGGCGGAGCCGCCTCGACCAGGCAGTTCGTCGATCGCTGCCATGTCGATGCGCATCTCGGGCGAGGAGTCGACATCGGCCGGGGCGACACGTGGGGCGTGGACGCCTTGGTCGCGTGGCGCGCGTTGGCGCCACAGATGCGGCGGAACGCCTGCAAGGAGGACTTCCTCGGGATGGTCGACCTGTGGTGGGATGCGTCATTGGCCTGCGACGATGGACTCATGGCCGCGCCGACCTAAGCGGCCTTCGGGGGCCAGCACCCTGTGCGTTCGCAGATCGAGGTCGCCATGCTCGAGCACGCCATGATCGGCCTGTTGCGCGGCGCGCTCGACGGCCGCGAGCCTTGCGCCGCGGCGCAGGTGCAGCGATTGCTCGAGCGTTCGTGGCGCCAGACGATCTCGCCGCAGGTGTGGCGCACGAGCTTGCATGGACCGGTGCCGAAGACCGGAGTGGGGCTGTTCGACGCGAGCCTTCCGTCCTACCGCAGTCCGCCTCCCGCGGGCGCCGAGACGCCGACCATCGATGAATGGCAGTCGAACTCGGGCTTCGCCCATGCTGGCGCTTCACGCGCGATCCGACGTACATGGCGCGGCCCTGCGAGCTCCATGGGTGGACTTCCGTGCAAGACGCGTGGACCACGCCGACCTTGAACTGGCAGGACCGACTCGCCATGTTGCGCCTGACGCAGGATGCCTGGGCCGGTCCTGCGCCCTTGGTGCAGCTCCACTGCCCACTGTTGCGGTGGCGCGCACGCGCTGGCGAGTTCCATCCTCGAGGCATGCACTCGCCCAGTTGGAGCCGTCTGTTTCCGTTGGTGCTGGCCGCGCTGGCGACTGCGGCTTCGGCCCGGCAGGGGCGCGCGCCCGCGCCGCCTGCCTCGCCGATGCCATGCGGACCCGTGACGGACGATGCCGCGACCTTTGCGCAGCTCGCACGCCCAGGCGATGCGGTGGCGCGCATCGAACTCGTGCTGCCCGCGCAGGATCCCTTCGTGCTGCGCGCCACCGTGCCCGTGCCGCGCGGCACGCTCTCGCGCGCCGCGACACGCCTGCCACTGTCCTTGCGCGCGGGAGATGGCGTGTTCGAGCCCACCCAACTCGACCCAGTCGTGCACCACGCGCGCGAGTTGGACGGGGCGAGCGTGGTCGAGGTCGTCGGGTTGGTCCATCGACCGATTGGCGCACGCGCGGGAGGGCGCGCCATCTGGGAACTGGTGCGCGTGGATCAATCGATCGGCGCGCATGTCGCGCCGATCGAGGTGGAGACGCTCTTGGCGACGCCAGGCGCAGTCAAGTTGCGCGCGCGAGACGCTTTCGGACGCCTGCTGGAGGCTGACTTGCTCGCCGACTTGCGCCTGGACGGACCGTCGCTGGAGACGCTCTCCAATGGCCCTTTGCGGCGCATCGATCGATTGCACTGCGCGGCCAGGCCGGTCGCGCCAAGCGCAGGTCCGCATGCCTTCGGGGTGCAGTCCTTCGTGACGCGCTTCGCGCACGCGCCCGTGCTGCGACTCGACATCCAGGTGCACGACGCATGGTCGGGCGAGGATGCCGTCGCTCCGGACGACGATGTGCTCGGCGACATCCTCTTCGAGCATCTCGATCTCGTGCTGCCTGCGGGGTGGATGGCCGTCGCCACGCACGCCGATCCCTTCCTGGCGTCGGCGCGCGAGTCCGCGGGCGAGCATGTGCAGCCGATCGTGGCGGCCTTGCCGGATGGCAGGTTGCACGTGCTGCCGCAACTGTCGCGCTTCCAGCGACGCTTCGTGCTGGCGCCGGCGAGCGAGCAAGCACTGGCCGCATCGATGGCCGCGGAGGAAGGACAGGGCTTCGTGCTCGCTGGCCCGACCAGCTCGGGGCTCGAGGGTTGGTCGTGGTGGAACGCGCAGACGCCGCACTACTGGCCGCAGCAGGTGCCCCTGCCGCGCTGGGATTCGAGCGTGGTCGCGAGCTTGCGCTCGTCGATCGTCGCCGAGCACTCCAATCTCGCCGCGCTCGTGGCGGCTGGACTGCCAAGTCCGACGGGCTACCCGATCGCGAGCGGAGTGCTTGGCTGGGCGCATCCGTGGGGCTCGACCTACGGAGGCATGTCCGATGGCGACGAGGTGTGGCTGTGGGATGGAGTCGACGTCGCCGCGGCGGGCAGCGTGGAGGGCTTGCGCGCCGCCCAGTTGCGATTGCGCATGTACGCTTGCCGGCAACCCAACGTCATGTACGAGGCTCGCGGCCGTCCCTCGGCTGTGGAGGATTGGATCGAACAAGGACCGAGCGGGCCGTACTTCCCCGTGTGGTGGTTCAACGGCCCGCTGCTGGCGAAAGCCGATCCGTGGGGGCTCTTGGTGGCGGACCAGTCGCAACGCGATCTCGCGCTGGCGCAAGACCGCGTCGCTCCGTACGACGCGGCCTTGCGAGCGTACATGCCGATCGACTACCAGCATCTCGTGCGCCACGTGCGCAACGCCAAGACGCTGGTATGGTTGGCCAACGATCCGCTGGCGCGCCTGGAACTCGAATCGCAAGCCGAGAGCTGGCGCTTCTCCTTCCCCGAGCTGCCGCAGACCAGCTGGGGCGAGGCCATCGAGACCGGGTTCCTGCACGAGCGGCGGCATGTCGACGCGCATCCGGCCGCAGGATTGGCTGTCGGACGCGGGGAAGGATGGGGCTTGGACGCGCTCGTGGCTTGGCACGCCATCGCCCCGCCGCGATTGCGCGAACGCTACTTGCCCTTCTTCGAACGCTTCGCGCGCTTGCTGGCGGATGGCCGTTCCAGTTGCGACGGATCGTTGATGGCATGGCCGGCATTGAGCTGCTTCGGCGGCCTGTACCGCGTGCGCACGCAGACCGAGACTGCCATCCTCGAGCACGCGTTGCTCGGGCTGCGCGAGCAAGCCTTGCGTGGAGCCTCGCCTTGCGCGCACGAGCTCGTCGCCGACATCCTGAGACGCTCGCATGCCTCGACCATCGTCGCTCCTGCCTGGAGCGAGGCCTTGGGTGGTCCGCTGGCGAAGGTGGCCGTTGGACCCTACGACGAGGCGATCGCGGGCTGGTGCGGCTGGATCCCGTCCGACGGCGCGTCGACGGAGGTCGACACCTACCAGTCGGATTCCAGCTTCGCGCATGGCTTTCGCGCGACGGGCGATCCAGGCTTCCTCGTCAAGGTCGCCCAGTTGCACCACTGGAGCGATTGGCGCGTCGTGTTGCAGCAGCCGCTGGCCAATTGGCGCAACACGCTGGCGCTGCAAAGGCTCGCGCAGGACTTTCCCGGACCCTGATCCAACATTGTCCTGATCAGGAAGGCACGCAACGCGGCGACCACTGCGGGATGCGCACCTGCAGGGTATGCTGGGGCGATGAAGTGCCTCTCGCTGCTCGCATTCGTCGCTTGCCTCGCCGCATCCGAAGGGCTCGCCCAGACATCCCAAGGTGGACTCCCGGCCGGGCTCCAGCGCCCCTTGCCCGGCGCGGTTCCCACGCTCGTCCTGCCGACGCCCGATGTGGCCGCGTTCCTCGCCGAGGATGCCGCGCGCAACCACAAGCCGCTGCGCTACGGCGCGGTCGTGCCGGTGCAGGCCGACCTCTCCGATGGAGCTTGGACCGACCTCGGCGAGGGACGGCGGGCTTGGCGCCTGCGTCTCGCCTCGCCGGGCGCGAAGTCTCTGGCGGTGGAGTTCTCGCGCTTCGATCTGCCCGAAGGCGCCGAGTTCTACGCCTACCACGAGGAGCGCGAGCAGATCCTGGGCGCCTACACGCGCGCCAATCGCCACGACGACGGCGGCTTCGTCTTCGAACCCTACGGAGGCGAGGCGCTCGTGCTCGAGCTCGACTTGCCAGCGGGCGCGGGCACGCCGACCTTGGAGCTCGCCAGCGTCATCCACGACTACCGCGATGTGCTGGGCTTGATGGATGGCCGCGTGCGCCTCGAGGCGCCGGGGCAGAACCTGGGGGCTTGCCTCGTCGATGTCAATTGCCCGCAGGGCGATCCCTATCCGACCCAGAAGCGCGCCACCATGCGCACCTTGTCGGGCGGAGCCTTGTGCTCGGGTGCCTTGCTCAACAACACGGGGAACACCAACCTCCCGTATGTGCTGACCGCCGACCACTGCGGCCAGACGGCGAGCACCGTGTTCCTCTTCCGCTACCAGACCAGCGGCTGCGCGAGCGGTTCTGCGCCGACTTCCTACAGTTCGTCGGGTTGCACCCTGCTGACGACGAGTTCGACCTACGACTGCCGCCTGTTGCGCATGAACGCGCTGCCGCCGGCCACGCACGAGCCCTACCTTGCTGGCTGGACGCGCAGCACGGGCAACGCCTCGATGGCCTTCGCGATGGGCCATCCCAGCGGCGGCCCCAAGAAGATCTCCATCGACAACAACGGCACCGCCAGCGAGACGACCTTGTGGCGCGTGCAATGGAACACGGGCACGCTCGAAGGTGGCAGCTCCGGCGGACCCTTGTTCGACCAGAACGGCCGCGTCAAGGGCCCCGCCTGCTGCGTCGACGCCTTCGTGTGCACTGGCCAGACCGCCTGGTTCGGCCGCTTCGATCGGTTCTGGACGAGCAATGCGCTGGCCCAGTGGCTCGATCCAATCGGCGCGAATCCCACGACCTTGAATGGACGGGACCCCTACCCGCCGTGCGTCCTGCCCACCAACGATTGCAGCACCTCGCCGAACTCGGTTGGTCCAGGCGCGACCATGAGTTGGTCGGGCTCCACCGTGCGCGCGCAGGACAACTTCACCATCGTGGCCAGCGGCTTGCCGCCGGGCGCAGCCAACATCTTCTTCCACGGCCAGTCGACCAGCTTCACCGTGTTCGGCAACGGCTTCCGCTGCATCGGCAACCCGATCACGCGCCTGCCGGTCTCCAACGCCAGCATCTTCGGCGACGCCGCGGTGCGGGTGAACCTCGTCGGCTCGCAGATCGACGCCGGCGAGACCTGGTACTTCCAGAACTGGTATCGCAACCCTGCCGGTGGCGGAGCGGGCTTCAACTTGTCCGACTCCCTGCGCGTGCCGTTCTGCTTCTAGGGATCCCCGGCTGGCGTCAAGCAGACTTGACGCCAGCCGCCGATCGGCCGGCCGCCGTCAATCCGCCAGCAAGTCCTGCGCCAGCCGTTGCAGGGCCAGGCGGTTGCGCCAATTCGAAAGCGGCGCGTCGAGCACCTGCGAGATCTCGCTCCATTGGTGCAGCTCGGCGGCCTTGTCGAGGAACAACTCGTCGCCGGTCGCGCGCCAGGCGTGCGCGAAGCTCGATGGGCAAAGATAGTCGTCGATCTCCTGCGTCTCGCCGCCGGGCGGCACCCAGCCGCAGTACGGCGCCTGCGCGGCCGCGTAGGGACCCACGGCGACCTTGAACAACGGACCATGGCGGTCGGCGCGCCACACGGTCGGTCCGACGGTCGAGTAGTACGAACGCTCGAGCACTTGCGACACCAGCGCGGCGGCCGAGGCGTCGTCGCGCGCCAAGGCCGACTCGCGCATGCCGATCAAGGCGTGCTCGACGATCGCCGTCTCGGTCTGCGTGCGCACGCGATGCTGGCCGCCGAACATGTTGGAGGCCGGCTGGGCCATGAACGAACCCGTGCAATCGACCTGGCCGTCGTGGAGGAGCTGCGCCACCAGCGCGAACAGCGGGCGCAGCTCGTCGCGGCGCTCGGCGGGAGCCAGCGCGTGCCAAGCCACGAGCGCATCCAAGCCCCAACCTTCGCCCCGGCCGAAGTCCACCCCGTCTCCAGGATTGGCGTCGACGTGCCGGCGGTCGGCGAGGTAGCCGGTCTCGATGGCCGCGCCTCCTCCGTTCTGCGGCACGATCGGGTAGGAGAGGCGCCAACCTTCGGCTTGGGCCTCGAGCTCGAGCTTGGCCAGCGGATCGTTGGCGATCCAGCACAAGGTCTTGAGCGTGCGCGTGTGGCGCACGAAGTGCTGGTAGTCGATCGGCTCGTAGTTGCGCAACGCCGCCGCGTACGGCGCCATGCGTCCGCTCGAGGAGGCCAGCTGCGACTGGGATTGGTCGGCCGATTGGTAGCCGAAGGGGTCGGCGACCCACAAGAGCGGGCCGTTGAACCACCACACCGGCAACAGAGCACCCGTCGCGCCCTGAGCCATCCAGCCCTCCACGCGCATCGGATCGCCCTCGAGTTCGAACAGCACGTTCGGCTGGCGATCGACGTACATGCGCATGCGCAACATGGCGCTGCGCACGCCTTCCTTGCTGCGCGCGGCCGCCAAGTCCACGCCGTCCCACAAGTAGATCTCGTCGCCACCCGTCATGCCTCCGTAGGGGATGCCGAAGGGGTGCGCCCAGCCCAGTGCCGCGCTTTGGATCGGATAGCCGCCTGGGCTGGCCGAGCCCGCGGCGACTTGCGCCACGAGCGCGGCGTGTTCGTCGGCGAGCGACTGGCGCAGCTGCAGGTCGATCGCCTCGCCCCACGCCGGCAAGGCCGTCTTCTGCGGCCACCAGCGCGCCGTGTCCTGGTTCCACCACGAGAACAGCCCGGGCCCCGGCACCGCGAAGGCCAGGCCTTCCTCGGCGGCCAGGGCTTGCGCCACATCCAGTTCGTCCACGGGCGCCAGCACGAAGCGGCGCTGGAAGCGCGAACGCTGCGGGAGGAGGTGCAGGTCGTCGCCCGGCAGGTCCTTCACGATCGGCAGGCTCGCGCTGTCGCCGGAGACCGAGGTCGTGCCCAACTGCGGATCCTCGAAGCACGGCACCGCGCGCCAACCGGCCGGCAGCACGAGGTCGAGGCTTTCGAACAGGATGTCGCCCAGCGCGTCGTCCGACGCGTCGTTCGGGTCGCGTCCGGTGAAGGCGTTGTGGATGTGCAGGTCCAACCTCACGGCGGAGGTCCAGGCGTGTTGCGTGACGAAGGCGTGCACGCCCATCAAGTGCGGCAAGGTCGGCGTGGCTCCGCCGACGACGACGATGGGATCCATCGTCGTGTGCGTGCGATCGCGTCGGAAGATGCGTCCATCCGCCTCGACGTTCCAACCCGGGCCACCATCGCGCATGGGCTTGGTGACATCCGCTTCGTAGATGTGCCCGAGCGCGTCGCGCGCGCGCAGCACGATCCCGCCACGCACGCCGGCGAGATCCTCGCCTGCCAATGGAGCGAGGAACGACTCGTGGGGCGTGTCCTGCCACACCAGGTCGTACTGCACGCGGTCGCCGGGTTGCGCGCCGAGCGGTGGTTCGACGAGCGCGACCACTTCGACCGCGTCGGCGCCGTCGAGGTCGAGCGCGCGTTGGGCCACGACTTCGACCTGCGTCGGCGAGAGCACGCCGTGCGAATCACGCAGGCGGAAGGGTCTGTTCTGCGCTCCGCGCCGCAGCGACTCGCGCGGCACTGGCACGACGGCTCGCACCTGCATGATCGGCAAGGCGCCGACTTGCACCTCGAGCTTGGCGACGACGCCACCCGGCGACGCCAATTGCGCCAAGGTCGGTTCTTCGTCGAGCGGTCCGGCCGGGCTCGGCGGGGGAGTTGTCCCGCTGCCGCCGCAACCAGCCAGCCCGATCAAGAATGCACTCGCACACCACGACGCCGCGCTGCCCGGCGCGACGAAGCCAAATTTTTCTCGCATGTTCCTCCGTGCCGCCACCCGTCTGCTCACGGGTCCGACAAGCTCTGTGTCGGGCGCGCTACAGGGCCTGAATCAAAGGAAAGTGCAAAATAAGGACAGCGCGCAGCGCCTCCACGAGCAGGTGGCTGCTGGTGGGGCGAGGTCTAGCGTCCGGCTGGCTGGCGCAAGGCCATTTCGCGCCGCGCCAGTTCCAGATCGGCGTCGACCATGAGTGCCACCAGCGACTCCAAGCTGGTGGTGGGGCTCCAACCCAGTTCGCGCCGCGCCTTGGATGCGTCTCCGCGCAAGTGATGCACATCGGCCGGGCGGAACAAGGCCTGGTCGACGGTCACGTGCTCGCGCCAGTCGAGATCCAGCCGAGCGAAGGCCAACGCGAGGAACTCGCGCAAGGTGGCTGCGCGTCCGGTGCAGATGCACCAATCGCCGGGCGCGTCTTGTTGGAGCATGGCCCACATGGCGCGCACGTAGTCGCCGGCGTAGCCCCAGTCGCGCGCCACGTCGAGGTTGCCGAGCTGCAGCTCGACCTGCAGCCCGAGCTTGATGCGCGTCGCCGCGCGCGTGATCTTGCGCGTCACGAAGGCCTCGCCTCGTCGCGGGCTCTCGTGGTTGAAGAGGATCCCGTTGCTGGCGTGCAGGCCGTGGCTCTCGCGGTGGTTGACCACTTGGTGGTGCGCGTAGACCTTGGCGCAGGCGTAGGGCGAGCGCGGATGGACCGGCGTCGACTCGTCCTGCGGCGAAGGCGCCGAGCCGTACATCTCGCTCGAGCCCGCCTGGTAGAAGCGCGTGGGCTTGCAGCCCGCCCTGTGGCGCGCGCGCAGGGCCTCGAGCAGGCGCACGACGCCGAGCCCGGTGACATCGACGGTGTACTCGGGCTGGTCGAAGCTGACCTTGACATGGCTCTGCGCCGCGAGGTTGTACAACTCGTCGGGCTCGACGCGATCGATGAGTTCGCGCAGTCCACCCGCATCGGACAGATCCCCGTGGTGCAGCTCCACGCTGCGCGCCGCGAGCAGATGCGCGATGCGTCCTGTGCTTTCGCTGGAGGAGCGGCGCACGAGTCCATGCACGCGATAGCCCTGCTCGAGCAGGAACTCGGCGAGGTAGCTGCCGTCTTGTCCGGTGATGCCGGTGATCAGGGCCGTGCGCGCCATGGCTGGACTTGGACGATGGCCTAGCAGCCCTCGTCCCGCAAGTTCCAAGCCGCGCTGGCCATGGCTCGCAGGGCCGAGTCGAGGTCGTGGCGCGGCTTCCAGCCGGCCTCGACTCGCAGGCGACGCGCCACCGCGAGCTGGGCCGGACCTTCGCCCGCGGGCCAGTCGACCACGATGCGTCCGGGCAGCGCGGACATCATCGTCGCCACGAGCTGGCTCGAGCGGCGCGGCAGGCAACTGGCGACATGCACCGCGCCCGACAGTCCGGCGGGGTGCGACGCGCAGGCTACGAGCGCCTCGGCCGCGTCCTCCAACGCCAACAGGTCGCGCCAGGCGTCGGGTCCGCGCATGCGCACCCGCGCCGCGCCGTCCTTGGTGGCGCGCAGGTCGCGCACGGCCGATTCGAGCGCGTCGGTCAGCATCAGCCCGCGCGGCAGACCTGGACCGCACGAGCCGAAGAGTCGCGCCAGCACGACTTCGCCTCCCGCGTCGACGCACAGGCGTTCGCAGGCGAGCTTGCCTGCTCCGTAGGCGTTCGCTGGCGCCGGCGGCTCGTCTTCCACGTGCGGTTCGCTCGAGGGCGCGTAGACATGGCTGCTCGACGCGTACACCAAACGCCGCAGACCGCGTGCGCGGCGCGCGCGCTCGACGACGCGCGCGCACATGAACAGGCTCTCGCGCGCCAAGCGTTCGCCATGGTCCGCGCCGGGCACGGCGTGGCCCGACAGCAAGATGATGGCGCGCACGCCGTCGGGGACCTCCGGTGCGTCGTCGCGCAGGAGGTCGACGCGCGCAGCCGCGACTCCTCGCGGCAGGCGCGCGGGCTCGCGCGTCCAGCCCAGCACTTGCTCGCCGCGCTCGAGTGCCGCGCGCGCCACGGCGCGACCGAGGAAGCCTCCCGCGCCGACGACCAGCAGGCTCACGCGTCGGCGACAGGCAACTCGAGCCGCCACAGGGCGCGACCCTTGTCGAGGAAGCCCAGCGTCAAGTCGCCGCCGTGGCCGACGACGATGGCCTGCGCCGCCGCCAGTGCGTTGGGTCCGAGGTTCGGCAGCACGCGGCGCAAGGCATACGGCGTGAAGATGTGCTCCACGGTGCGGCCATCCAAGGGTCCCGCAGGGAACTCGATTTCGACCGCCACGCGGCCGTCCTTCGGCGCGAGCACCTGCGCACGCACCACGACCCCTCGCGACGAGCATTCGCGCGCCACGAAGAGCAGCGCGTCGAACACTACGCCGAGCAGGCCTCTGTCGCTGCGCACTTCGACCGGCCCGGCGCTGCGGTACAAGAGGCGCGGCGCGTCGGGACCTTGCCTCGCGAGCCCCGCGACATAGACCTTGAGCACCTCGCCGATGTCGAAGCGCTGCGTGCCGCGCGCGGGCGGCGTCGCGAGGAAGGCCAGCGTCCGCGCGAAGCCCATCAAGCGCGCCGTCTCGCCGCGCACCTGCTCGACCTGCGTCTCCAAGTCCTGCTTGCGCTCGTCCGCGAGTCCATCGAGGCTGTCGGTCAACACCGTCAGGGAAAGGTCGAGACGCGTCGTCTGGTCGGCGAGATCGGCCACTTGGTCGCGCATCCACGCGGGCGCGGGGCCCAACTTGGCGTCGCTGTCGAGCGCCAGCGGTCCTCCGAGTCCTTCCGGCAACGGCGCACCTGTCGCGGGCATCGCCGGCGTGGCGGTCGAGGCTGCGGGTGCAGGGCCGGTGGCGGGCTTGTCGCCACCGAGGGCGAGTTCCGCGGGCATCGAGTCGGGCATGCGCACCGTGCCCGGGAAGCCCGGTGCGAAGTGCGGGTTGCCTGCTCCGACTTGGGGCGGCGGGACGGGGCGACGCGCGGCTTCGTCCGCGGCGGGCGCGTTCGTCGGTTGGTCCTCGTCTTGGAAATCGAGCGGCCGCGGCAGCTCGAGTCCCGGCACCGGCGAGGCGCGTCCGCGCGTGAGGATCTCCTCGATGGCGTCGAGCTCCATGTCGTTCGCCAGCGGATCGGCGGGAGCACCGGGAGCGCGCTCGGCGTGCGGCGTGGCCGCCGTGCTCGACTCCTCGTGGAAGTCGAAGGGTGTCGGCAGGTTGGTGGAGGATGCCGAGCCGCGACCGAGCAGATCCTCGACGCGTGCGTCGAGGCTGGAAGGCGGCATCGCGCGCACCGCGTTGGAGTCGCCGCCAGCGAGCTGGGCGATGTCGTCCAAGGTCGGTGGCCAAGGCAACCAACGCGCGCCGTGCTGGACGCACAACTCGCGCACCAGGCCATGGCGCGGATCGTCGGCCACTGCGACCAAGGCGGCTCCCGACTGCTGCAGCGCGCGGCGCAGCAAGCCGAGATCCTCGCGCGGCAGCGCGGCCGCGTCGATGATGATGCAGCGCGTGCCGCGCGCGGCGGCGAACATGTCGAGCAAGTCCTCGACCTGGTGCACCGGCGCGCCGGCGCAGGCTAGATGTCGCGCCAAGAGCGACATGCGGGTGCCCGGACCCACGACGATGTCGCCCGGGCGCGCGGAAGCGCGCGCGACAGGCTCGAAGGCGGCCGGCTTCGGGGAGAAGCCGCCACCGTCCATGGCATCGGAGTTCACGGTCCGCACTGATCCTAGTTAGCCCTTGGCGGGGGCGGGGATCCAGAAAAGTCTACTTCCCCGGCCTGATTCGGGCGGCCTGGCGTGGGTCAGGACCCGTGCGCGGGACTGCCCGCTGACCGACCGGCTCAATTTTTCATTGGGTCGAAGGGCTCCTTTGGGCGATTTTCTATGTCCCCGCCCGTCCCCAATGTCCGGCCAGCCCGAGATTTCCGTCGTCGTCCCCGTCTACGACGAGGAAGACAACCTGCCGCTCTTGCAGCGCGAGGTCACCACGGCCATGGAGTCCCTAGGCCGCCCCTACGAGTGCGTCTATGTGGACGATGGCTCGCGCGACGGCTCCTTGCAGGTGCTGCTCGCCTTGCGACGCGCCGATCCGCGCATCCGGGTGGTCGAGTTCGCCCGCAACGCCGGGCAGACGGCGGCCTTGGCCGCGGGCTTCGACCATGCGCGCGGACGCATCGTGGTGACCCTCGACGCGGACCTGCAGAACGATCCGGCCGACATTCCGGCGCTGGTCGCCAAGCTCGAGGAGGGCTTCGACATCGTCGCCGGCTGGCGCCGCGAGCGGCACGACGGCTTCGTGCTGCGCAAGCTGCCCTCCAAGCTCGCCAACCGCCTGATCGCGTTGGTGACTGGCGTGTCGATCCACGACACGGGCTGCACGCTCAAGGCCTTCCGCGCGGAACTCGTGCGCAACCTGCCGATCTACGCCGAGCAGCACCGCTTCCTGCCGGCCATGTCCGCCGGCAGCGGCGCACGCGTGGCGGAGGTGGTGGTCAACCACCGGCCGCGCATCCACGGCCGCAGCAAGTACGGCATCGGCCGCGCCACGCGCGTGCTGCTGGACCTCCTGGCGATCCGCATGCTGAGCGGGTTCTCGCATCGTCCGCTGAGCTACTTCGCGCTGCTGGTCGCGCCTTTCGCCACGCTGTTCTTCGCCTTGGCGCTGGCCCACGAATGGACGCGCGCAGGCGGCGGCCTCGACGCGGACGGCGCGCGCGCCGCGCTGGTGCTGTTGTCGGTGCTGGCGATGGTGGTGGTCTACTTCTTCATGCTGGGCTTGTTGGCCGAGCTGGTCGTGAAGGCCAGCGGCATGCACGGGCCGGGCGAGGCGCGCGTCCTCGTCAAGCAGATGGAGCGCGGCCCGTGAGCGCTCCCGCGCGGCCCGTGGAGATCTCCGTCATCGTGCCGGTGCGCACGACGCACGCGCATGTGCGCGAGGTGTGCACCGCGTTGGCCGAAGTCATGGACCGACTCGGCCGAAGCTGGGAGTTCATCTTCGTCTTCGATGGCGTGCGCGGCGAGGCGTGGCGCCAAGCCGAACAGCTGGCCACCTTGCACGGCGAGCGCGTGCAGGCGCTCTACATGCAGCAGTCCTTCGGCGAGTCGACCTGCCTCGCGGCCGGCTTCGAGCGGGCCAAGGGCGCCATCGTCGCGACCTCGCCGCAGTACGTGCAGGTCGAGCCGTCCGAGTTCGGCCGCATGCTGGCCGAGCTGGACCAAGGCGCCGACTTCGTCGCCGCCTGGCGCACCGGCCGCGTCGATCCGCTGTTCAACCGCCTGCAGTCGGCGCTGTTCAACTGGGTGATGCGACGCATCATGCAGTCGAGCTTCCACGACTTGAACTGCTACTTGCGCGTGTTCCGGCGCCAGGTGCTCGAGGACGTGGCCGTGTACGGCGACATGTACCGCTTCCTTCCGGCCATCGCGCAGCGCCACGGCTTCAAGGTCGTCGAATTGCGCGTCAAGCACGTGGCCGAGTGGACCGGGCGTTCGATCTACGGCCTCGGCGTGTACGCGCGGCGGCTGCTCGACATCCTCGGCGTGGTCTTCCTCGCCAAGTTCACCCTCAAGCCGCTGCGCTTCTTCGGCATGGTGGGCGGCATCCTGATGCTCGCCGGCACCGCGCTGATCGTGGCGCTGCTGGTGCAGAACCTCCTGTTCGAGCCGGGGCCCATCATCAGCCGGCCGATCTTCCTGCTCGGCTTCCTGCTGCTGGTGCTGGGCGTGCAGATCGTGGGCTTCGGGCTGGTGGGGGAGATCATCATCTACACCCAGGCGCGCAACTTGAAGGAGTACAAGGTCGAGCGGGTGCACGAAGGACCAGCGGCCGGCGGGGGACGCGACGGCGATGGTTGAGGCGTCAGGGGTCCTGCGCGTGGCGCCGCTCGACGCGCGCCACGACGCCGAGCGCGACGCGCTCGTGCGTTCGTCGAAGGATGGCGGCTTCTTCCATCTCGCGGGCTGGCGCCGCGCGGTTGTCAAGTGTTTTGGACACGAGCCGCGCGATCTCGGCGCATGGCGCGGGGAGCGCCTGGTCGGCGTGCTGCCGCTCTTCGCCTGCAAGCGGCCCTTCAAGCCCGCGACTTGGGTCTCGACGGCCTACGCCGTCTACGGCGGACCCTGCGCGCTGGACGCCGAGGCGGAAGCGGCGCTGGTGCGCGTCGCCGTCGAGGCGGCGCGCGCGGCCGGAGCGGCGCGACTCGAGCTGCGTCGCCGCACGCCCCTGCAGGACGACGCCGGACTCGCGCGCCACGAGTTGTACGCCACCTTCCGCAAGGAGATCCCCGCGGCGCGCGAGGAGATCCTGGCGCGCATGCCGAAGAAGGCGCGCGCCGAGGCGCGCAAGGGCGTGGAGCGCCATGGACTCGAACTGCTGGAGGGCGCCGGGCACCTCGAGGAGCTGGTGCGCTTGTTCGCCGCCAACAAGAAGTCGCTCGGTTCCCCGACGCTGCCGCGGCGCTGGTTCGAGGCGCTGCTCGAGGAACTCGGCGCGGATGGTGGCGTGCGCATCCACGCGGTGCGACGCAAGGAGGGTGGCGAGACGCTGGCCGCTTGCATGAGCTTCGTCTTCCGCGACGAGTTCGACTACTACTACCTCGGCGCCACCGACGCGGCGAATCGCCAATGGAGCGTCTCCAACTACCTGCCGTGCGCGTTGCAGGAGTGGTGCTTCGACCAAGGCCTGGCGACCTTCGACTTCGGGCGCTCGCGCGTCGACAGCGGGCCGCATCGCTTCAAGGAGCACCAGGGCTTCGAGCCCGCGCCGCTCGCCTATCGCGTCGCCCTGCTCAAGGACAAGCAGTTGCCGAGCTTCCACCCTGGCAACGCCGAGACCGAGCGGTTGCGCAAGTTGTGGACGCGACTGCCGGATTGGGCGACCAACGCCGCCTCGGGCATGGTCATGCGCTGGCTGCCCTGAGAGGCCTCGCGCGCGTTCAGGTGCGCGGCGTCGCGGAGAGGATCGTCTCGGCGGCTTCGGCGAGATCGCTCGCCACGAGGATACCCGGATGCGCCGAGCGCGCAGCGGCCTCTTCGCGCCGGCCCTTGCCGGTCAGGACGTGCACGGCGCGGCAGCCCGCGGCGCGCGCCGCGGCCGCGTCGCGCGCCGCGTCGCCGATCGACCACGACGCGGCGAGGTCGAGGCCGTGCAGGCGGGCTGCCGTGGCGTACAGGCCATGACCCGGCTTGCGACAGGCGCAGGCGCGCCGAAACGCGCCGCGTCCTTCGTCCGGATGGTGCGGACAACACATCACGTCGACGAGCGGGGCGTGGGCCTCGGCGCACAGGCGTCGCAGGCGCAGGTGGATCGCCTCCAGTTCCTCGACGCGCAGCAAGCCGCGCGCCACGGCGCTTTGGTTGGTGACCACGCACAAAGCGTGGGGCGAGCGCCCCAAGTCGGCGAGTCCGTGCGCGACGCCGCGCTCCAGCTCCAACGCCTCGGGCGCGAGGATCCAATCGCGCTCGACGACCAGCGTGCCGTCGCGATCGAGGAACACCGCCGAGCGAGGGACCCGGATGCGCGGGGACTCGGTCGTGTCCAAGCAGCTGCTTGCCCCGTTCAGGGGGTGGTGGTGGACTCGCGCTCCATGCGCACGAACACGCGCGCGGGCAAGAGCACGGTCTTGGCCTTCACGGGAGCGACGAAGTCGGGCAGCGCCAGCCAGAGCGGGAAGCGCCAGACCTGCTCGCGGATGTACGCTTCCTGCCAGAAGACGACATCCGTCTCCTGCTTGGGCGTCAGCACGCGCGTCTCCTTCTTGTGTCCGGGCAGGACGAGGTCGACTTGCTGCGTCGCGTCCGTCGGCAGGGCGATGTGGCAGGGAGTCACGAAGCCCGAGTCCTTGCCGTCCACGACGACCCGCGCGCCGGGCGGGTCGGAGGCGAAGGCCACGTGGCGACCCCTGCCCATGGTCGAGCAGGATGCGAGCAGCAAGGCCGCAGCGAGGCAGGCCAGCCGGGCCGGGGTGCGCGAGCTCACGAGGGGAACCTGCATGGGGTGTCCATTCTTTCGGACGCGGACCTCGTTCGGCAATAGCGAAGGCGGTGGATGGGCTTGGATCCCGCCGCTTGGACGACTGTTGCCGCCACCCTCGCGATGTGGAAGAGTTTGCGCACCTTGGCAGCGGAGCAGCAGGCAGGCGACGAGTCCGCGTCCTTCGGCCGCGCGGCCCGGCTCTTGCTGGGCCTCGCCTGCGTGTTGTCGCTCGTGCGCTTCTGGCGCCTGGGCGAGTGGAGCCTCTGGTACGACGAGGTGCTCACCTGGGCCGACCTCAACGACCCCGCCATGGGGGAACGCCTTGGCAACCCGCTCGGCTACCAGTTGGTGGGCCTCGTGGTTGGCTGGTGCGGCGGGGCCGACGAATGGAGCTTGCGGCTCCTGCCGTGCCTGGCGGGCGTCGCCTGCGTGCCGGCTTGCTTCTGGGCGCTGAGGCCGCTCGTAGGCGACGCGCGCGCCGCGCTGGCGGCGCTGCTCCTCGCTTGCAGCAGCTGGCATGTGCACTGGTCGCAGACCGCGCGCTTCTACACGCTGGCCCAGCTCGTCGCGTTGCTCGGCGCCGGGCTGTACCTGCGCGGCTTGCGTCGCGGTGCCCTGCCGGGACTGCTCGCGGGCCTCGTGGCCATCGCGGCCGCGGGCCTGTTCCATCCCTCGGCCCTGTTGATCCTCCCGGGCTTGGCCTTGGGCCCGTTCCTGCCCGGGCTCGCGCCCGCCGACAAGGCGCCACGCCTGCGAATCGTCTTGGGCCTCGCCGCCGTGCTGGGAGCGCTGGTGGCGGCGCCGCGCGCCTACGAGGCCTTCCAGGACTACATGTCCCAAAAGGGCCAGTCCGACGCGTTCGCTTCGCTCCGGCACTACGTGTTGACCAGCGGCTTCCACATCTCGCCCGTGCTGTTGGCCGCGGCGTTGATCGGCGCGTGGTTGGCCTTCGTGCGCCGCGAGCGCGCCTTGCAGTTCGGCTTCCTCGTGGTGGCCTCGTCCTTGCTGGCTGCCGCTTGCTTCAGCCTCGGCGTGCGCGTGTCGGCGCAGTACGTCTTCGTGCTGTTGCCTTGGGTGGCGCTCCTCGGCGCGGCTCCCGCCTTCGCTCGCGAAGAAGGCGCGGGCCAACCTCGCGCGGCGTGGAATTGGGCCTGGTCGGCCCTCGTGGCGCTGCCGCTGCTCGTGCAGACCGGTCTGTACATGACGGTGCGCCGCGGGGAGCGTCCCGCTTGGCGCGACGCATACGCCTACGTCCAATCGGCGCGGGCTCCGGGCGACCTGGTCGCGGGCATGGAGGCCGCGGTGGGCGAGCACTACCTCGATCGCTCGGCCGTGGACCTGCGCCATCCGCGCAGCATCGCGGTGCTCGACCGTTGGCGCCACGACGAGCTGCGCGCGTGGGCGCGCGCCGGGCGTCCCATGTGGCTCGTCGTCAACAAGGAGCAACTCGAGGGTTGGCCGCGCGAGGACGCGCGGCGCTTCGAGCGCTTCCTGGCCGAGGAGTGCCGACTCGTGCGCACCTGGCCGCTCGAGGTCGAGAGCCGCGACTTGACGGTGTGGGTCTACCGACGGGGCTGAGTCCGATCCGCGCGCGCCTGCCGAAGCTGGCGCCACCGCGATGGCGTGGTGCGGCTGCGCCACGAGTGCAGGACGCAGGCGCAATGCGGCCTGGACGACTCGACTCCGCTCGCGCCGCTCAGGCGCGGCCTTGGAACTCGCCGTCTTCGGTCGAGACGCGCACCATCTCGCCGGGTTGGATGTGGATCGGGACCTTGATCTTCAGGCCGGTCTCGAGCACGGCCTCCTTCTTCACGTTCGTGGCGGTGTTGCCCTTCACGGCCTGCTCCGCCTCGACGACCTTGAGCGTGACGCTGCCGGGCAGGTCGACGCCGATCGGCGCGTTCTCGTGGAAGGTCACGTCGACCACCGTGTTTTCGCGCACGAAGCCCATCTTGTCGCCGACGAGGTCCTCCGGCAGCGGGAACTGGTCGAAGGTCTGCTGGTCCATGAAGACGTAGTCGCCGTTGGCCTCCTTGTAGAGGTACTCGGCCTTCTTGCGGTCGAGATAGGCGACTTCGAAGGCGTCGGCCGACGAGAGGCGCATGGGCGAGAGGACTCCCGTGCGTAGATCCTTGACCTTCAGGTGGATCACCGCGCGCAAGTTGCCGGGTGTGTGGTGGTGGTACTCGGTGATCAGGAGCAGCTTGCCGTGATCGCCGAGGATCACGGTGCCCTTGCGCAATTCAGTCGCCTTTACGGCCATGGAGGATCCTTTGGTCCAGCGCGCGCGGCGCAGTTGGGAGGCCAAGGATACGCGCAGCGCGCCCGCTGCGCCAAGTGCGGCGCCCGGAAGCGCCGACAACCAGGAGGCGCCGACGATCAGAAGCGCCTGCGCTCCGAGGAAGAAGGCAGGTTGAGCGCCTTCCTGTACTTCGTGACGGTGCGTCGCGCGATCTTCACGCCGTCCTGCTTCTCCAGGCGCTCGGCGAGGTCCTCGTCCGAGAGCGGCTTGGTCGCGTCCTCGCCGCGGATCAGGTCGGCGATGCGCTGCTTGATGGAGGCTTGGCTCTGCACCTCGCCGTCCTCGCCCATCGTGCCGCCGACGAAGAAGTACTTGAGCGGCAGCACGCCGCGCGGCGTCTGGGCATGCTTGCCGGCGACTGCGCGCGAGACGGTGGAGATGTGCACGCCGACCTCGTCGGCGATCTCCTGCATGCGCAACGCCTTCAAGCCGGCGACGCCTTTCTCGAGGAAGCCGCGTTGGTGCTCGAAGACCGCCTTGGCGATGCGCTCCAAGGTCGAGTCGCGCTGCTGCAGCGCATCGAGGAACCAGCGCGCGTTCTCGAGGCGCTTCTTGACCCACTCGCGCGATTCGGCGCCCTTGCGCGCCTCCTTGAGCAGCTCCTTGTGCAGCGGGGAGAGCTGCACGCGCAGGAAGCGCTCGCGCGCGAGACGCACGATCCACTCGCCGTCGATCTCCTCGACCAGCACCTCGGGCAGGATGGCGTCGGCCCGCACCGAGCCGAAGCCGGCGCCTGGGTTGGGATCGAGCGTGCGCACGAGCTCGATCGCATCCTTGACGGCTTCGAGCGGCTGACCGCGCTCCTTGGCGATCTTGGGTAGCCGGTTGTGCTCCACGTCCTCGAGATGTTGCTGCACGACTTGCCACGCCAGCGCGTCCTCGCCGCTGCCGGCCGCCGCCAGTTGCAGCAGCAAGCACTCGCGCAGGTCGCGCGCGAACAAGCCCGGGTGCGTCACGCTGCGGATGCGCGCGAGGATCGCCTCCAGCTCCGCGAGCGTGGGCTCCGGCTCGCCGGCCGCGACCACCGGATCTTCGTGGGGTTCCTCGGGGTGCGTCAGTTCGCGCAGCAGTTCCTCGCGTGGCGCCGGCAACCAGCCGTGCTGGTCCAGCGACCAGACCAAGTACTCGGCGATGTCCCGCTCGCGCGGCGTCCAGTCCAGCAGCGCGAGCTCGCCCAGCACCGCCTCGGGCAGCGATCGTTCCAGGTCGGGCGTGTTCGCCATGGCCTCGAACTTCTTGTCGACATCCTCGTCGGCGCGGCCTCGTTCGGCCAGAGGCCCATCGCGCTCCAGCCGCTCGAGCGCCTCCAACGCGCGCTCGCCATCGACGCCCGGGAGGTCGGCGTACTCGTCCTGGCCGCCTTCCTCGACCAGCGGACCCTCCGTCAGTTCGAGGAAGGGGTTTTCCTCGAGTTCCTGGCGGATGCGCGCCTCCAGCTCCAATGCCGGCAGCTGCAGGATCTGCATCGCCTGGATCATCTGCGGCGACTGCAAGAGCCGCTGGTCGAGTCGCGCGGATTGATTGAGGCCTAGGCGCATGCAGGATGGTGCCGGAGCCACGTGTGCTCCATGGAGGAATGGTACCCGCCGACGGTCGGCCGGCGCTCACGAGCTTCTTGAACTCGTCCCGCCCTCGAGATTCAAGCCCGGGCGGCAAGCCTTGCAGGCGGCTTGCGGAGGTGGCTTGCGCCTCGCGTGGAACTCTCGCGTGGATCTCTCGCGTGGATCTCTCGCGTGGATCTCTCGCGTGGATCTCAGGGGCCGCTGCGCCAACCGAGCGTGGTCGCCACCGCGCCGAGGCGCAGCAGCTCGCGCGCTTCCTCGCCATCGGCGAGTTCGAGCGCTTGCTTGGCGTGGCGGCGTTGCGCCAGTTGCAGGCGCGCAAGCTGGGCCGCTTCGCGCTCCACGGTGCGCGCAGCGTCGCTGGCGGCCGTCCATCCGCGCGCCTGCATCCGGCCACCTTCGAGGCGCAGGTCGACGACCACGCCATCGGCCACCACCTGCAGTTCCGGCGTCGCCAACCAACTTTGCTGCGCGATCTCGAGCTGCAACTCCGACGGCGACGCGCGCTCCTCCAAGAAGGCCACGCGCGCCGGACGGCCAGGCACGAGCGGGAAGTCGGCCGAAAGTCCCGGATGGGCGAGCTGCGCGCGTCCCTGCGCGCGCTGAGGAGCCGCGGCGGCGGCCACGAGTGCGCGCAGGGCCGACAACTGCTGGGCCTTGTCGGGCTGGACGAGCAGCAAGTGCTCGCTCCACTCGACGACGGGAGCGCCGACCTTGCTCGACAACAGGCCTCCTGATTCGAGTCGTCCGATCGAGGCTCCCAGCGATCCGGCGGAGATCGGGCCGCGCACGGGCCAGGGCGATTGCTCCTGATCGTCGGCCTCGCCTTCGAAAGGGGCTCCGGCGCGGATGACGGACGGAGCGTGGGGGGGGCGCGAGACACCCGCGGCGTCGACCAGCGTCCAGCCCTTGCCGTCGCCTTCGTCCTCGCGCGTGGTGGCGCGCACGCGCAGGATGGCGGCGCCACCCAAGGCGGGCGAGTTGATCTGCGCCACCAGTTCGCCGCCGGAAGCGACGAGGGCGGAGGTGGCGAGCTGCGCGGCTTGCACGCGCGGCAACTCGAGGCGTCCGACATCCGCGTTGCCCGCGTCGAACTCGTCCAATCCCACGAGGCGCGCGGCGTCGAGCCACGCGTCGATGCGCACCGACCGCCCGCCATCGAGGCGCGCCGCCGAGAGCGACAGCAGCGTGCCGTGGTTGACCGCTCCGACGCGCGGCGTGGCGGCGCCGGCATCCGTGGCGATCTCGATGTCGAAGCCCGCGAGGAACGGCGTCGACTCGAGTGCGCCGAGTCGCGCGACCTGCCCGCTCATCAGCCGTCGCCGACCGCTGGCGGACTCGACGAGCTTGCCCTCGACCTCCAGGCGCGCCTCCAAGTCGATCCACAGACGCGAGGATTGCGCCTCGAACTCGGTTTGGGCCTGCGACAGCGCCTGCAGCGCGGCCGCGTCCCCGCGGCACAGGAGCGCGCCGTCGAGGCGCACGACCTCGAAGTCGCCGGAGGCGCGGGCGCGTGCTTCCAGCAGTTGCGCATGCTTGTCCCACGGCCACAGGGCGACAGGTTGGGCTGCATCGGCCGCTTGCGCGCCAGCGCGCCACCAAGTCTCGATGTGCCGCGCCGGAGTCCAGGGGGTCTCGACGGGACGCTCCAGGCACAGGGCGGGCGCGTCCACGCGAGTCCAGTCGGAGCTGATGGTCGCGAGCAGGGCGATGAGCATGGGAGTCACCTCGTGGGGATGGAACGCCCGCGGACTACCCGCGATGCGGACGCGCGATGCAGGGAGTCTAGTGCGCTCGGCGCGGCGGGGCTACGCAGAGGTGCATGCAAGGCGCGCATTGTGTAGAAGGAACGGCGCATGCAGCCGCCTTCCGACAACGAGCCGCGCCTGTACACGCTGGCCCAGATCCAGCATGTGCTCAAGGTCGAGTTCGCCCGCGCCCGGCGCTACCGCTACCCGCTGTCGCTCGTGCACGCCTCGATCGACGGCTTGCCGGCCTTGCGCGAACGCCATGGATGGGAAGGCAAGGAGGCCGCGTTCCAAGCCGTCTCCTTGCTCTTGCATGGCTTGACGCGCGCCAGCGACTGCGCCGGACGCTTGCCCGACGACAGCTTCCTCGTCGTGGTGCCGCACACCGATGCGGCCGGCGCGGCGCGGCTCGTGGAGCGCATGCTCGAAGGCGCGCGCGGCTTGACCCTCGGCGGAGCGCTGGGAGGCGAACGCCTGACGCTGTCCTGCGGACGCACCACCTTGGCCGGGGACGAGGTGCTCTACCAGGACCAACTGCGCGCCGCCGCCGAACGGGCCTTGCGTCGCGCGCAAGCCGAAGGCGGGAATCGCGGCGGCGACGAGCCGCCTTGCGCTTCCTGACCGTGCGGCGTGCCTCGCGCCGGCGGCGAGACTAGGCTAGGGCGAGATGCGCATCCTGCTCGCCGAGGACGAAGAGACGATCGCCGTCACGCTGGGTGACGCCCTCGAGGCCGCCGGCCACGAGGTGCTGCACGCGCCCGACGGCCAGCGCGCCATCGAACTGCTCGAGTCGGCCACGCGCATCGACTGCGTGGTGACCGACATCCGCATGCCGCGGCGCGGTGGCCTGGAGGTGCTGGCGCGCTCGAAGGAGCTCGACGCCACGCGGCCGGTGGTCGTCGCCACGGGCTTCGCTTCCGTCGACCAGGCGGTCGAAGCGATGCGCATGGGCGCCGCGAACTACGTCCAGAAGCCCTTCCGCAACGAGGCGATCGTGGCGCTCGTCGGGACCTTCGCGCGACTCGTCGAGTTGGAGCGCGAGAACGCCGGCCTCAAGGCGGCGGCTTCCGGCTCGCACAACCTCGCCGGTGTCGTGGGCGCCTCGCCGCGCATGGCGCAGGTCTTCCACCGCCTCCGCACCGTGGCGCCGGGCGAGGCCACGATCCTCGTCGAAGGCGAATCGGGCACGGGCAAGGAGCGCGTCGCGCGGGCCATCCACGCGTTGTCCGCGCGCGCCAAGGGGCCATTCGTCGCCATCGGCTGCGGCGCGCTGCCGGAGACCTTGCTCGAAGCCGAGCTGTTCGGCCAC
>SXGQ01029613.1_pt1 | contig 25542 bp, 27 predicted proteins | sample 3178371 | NCBI WGS metagenome assembly SXGQ01 (sample SAMN11356859, study PRJNA531348) | freshwater metagenome | isolation source: freshwater sample F1-20 | place: China: Fuxian Lake, Yuxi | collected 2017-12-25 | reverse complement strand
GCCGCGGTTCTTGCCGACGTTCTCCAGCGCCCACATCTCGCTCCAGAGCGGGTCGTTCGTGCCGTACGCGGTGACGGGGACATCGACGTCGACGTGCACCACGTCCGGGTCGTCGCGCAGGGCCTCGAGCGCCTCGGAGAGCCCACCCCGGTCGGCCTGGACGACCTCGGTGTCGGGCAGTGGCAGGAGCTCGTCGAGCTCGACCTGCGCGTCGTCGCGGACCTGCGCGCGCTCATCCGCGGTCAGGCCGGGCGCGCGCTGCACGATGAGCCCGGTCGCGCCCTCGCGCTCGAGCTCCTCGACCGTGGCAGCAGAGGCCGAACCGGCGCACGGGAGGGCCAGCGGGAGGAGCAGAAGGGCGAACACCTTCGTGGGCGCGGGGAGCCGCACCCCCGCGTTATCGGCACCGTCGCACCGGGTCTGTAGTCCCCGGAAACGTGGACCCTCAGGCCGCCGACTTCACCGCGCGCGCGGCGACGATCACCTCGAAGTCGATGTCGCGGTCGGCAAGCTCCGCGGGGCGGAGGTCCTCGGCGGCCAGGCCATGGACGAACGAGACCGCGCTCAGCACGTTGCCGTAGCTCTCGACGTAGACGTTCTCGGCCTCGAAGACCTCCTCGAGCATGCGCCGGACCGCGGAGCCCGTGAACCGCCACCAGTCGCCCCACTCGTCGCGGTCGCGCGAGCACGCGCGCGTGATCCCGGGCGTCGTCAGCAGCAGGACGCCGCCCGGCGCCAGCGCCGCGTGCAGCGCGCGCAGTGCCGCCTGGTAGTCGTAGATCTCGTGCAGCGTCTGCGTGCAGATGATGCAGTCGAAGGTGTCCGCGGGCAGGACGGGCGGGCCGGTGAGGCTCCCGACGATCGTGGCTTCGGGGTTGGCCTCGTTGACGTGCAGGACGTCGACCTGGGTGACGACGCCCAGACCGGGCGTGTCGTCGAAGGCGCCGAAGCGATCGATGTAGTGCCGGCCGCCGATCTCCAGGACCCGCCCCTGGATCGCCCCGCTCGAGTAGCCCTTGACGGCGCCGAACCGGCTGAGGTACTGGTCGATGTAGTACCGGTCGATCGGGGTGCCGCGGCCGCCGCCGAAGACGCTCGTGGGCGTGCGCCGGAACGGCAGGCGCAGGCGTGCGACGTACCCCAGGAGGAGGCGCACCGGGCGATACGCGCGGCGGGCGATCCCTCGTGCGACCCTGCGGACGTCAGGCGTCGTGTCCATCGGCCGGAGTCTATGGTCCGCCTCCGGCGTCCAAGCGGCTCGCTACCCTGCCGCCGTGCCCCGCGCGGTCGTGCTGTCCCCGGACCCCGAGAACCGCTCGGGCGGCATGGAGCGCTTCTGCCAGCTCCTCGCCGGCGTCCTGCGGTCGGCCGGCTGGGACACGGAGCTCGTCGGTCCGGGCCCGCCCCCGTCGCGCTGGGTCGACCGGCTGGGCGGCGGGACCTTCTCGCGCTCGCGCGCGGCGGTCGCGCAGGCCACGGCGCTGCAGCCCGACCTCGTCGTGGGCAACAACCATCTGGGCTGGGGCACGCCGCGCGACGTCGCGCACATCCAGGTCTACCACGGCACGATCGCGGGCCTCACCCGGGCCGCGGGCGGCGGGCTGCCGGCCCAGGAGCGCCTGCGCCGCCGGCTGTTCGCCGCCGGCTGTGAGTCGCTCGCCGGCCGGCGGGCGACCGTCGTCGCCGTCTCCGCGGGCACCGCCGACGAGCTGCGCCGCCACTACCGGCTGACCGCCGACGCCGTCATCGGCAACGGCATCGACACGGACCTGTTCCGCCCGCGCGACCGCGACGCCGCCCGGGCGCGCTTCGGGTTCGACGGGCCGACCGCGCTCTTCGTCGGCCGCGCCGAATGGGGCAAGGGCACCGATGTGCTCGTCGACGGCGCGACCGCCGCCGGCTTCGCCGTCGCCCATGCCGGGGACCGGGACCTGCCGGGCTCGCGCCCGCTCGGGGTGCTCGATCCCGACGCGCTCGCCGAGGCGCTCAGCGGGGCCGACTGCCTGCTGGCCCCCACCCGGTATGAGGCGTGCAGCTACGCGATCCTCGAGGCGATGGCGTGCGGGACGCCCGTCGTGACGACGCTCGTCGGCTGGATGGAGGACCTCGTCGCCGCCGTCCCGGCCTATCGCGAGCTGCTCATCGAGCCCTCCGTCCCGTCCATCGCCGCCGCGCTGACGCGCCTGCAGGGCGGCAACCCCGCCGGCCTGACCGCCGCCGCGCGACGTCAGGTCCTCGAGCGCAACTCGCTCGACGCGTTCGCAGACGCGTGGCTCGCGTGCTGCCAGGCGGCCGTGGCCGCGCGGCGAAAGGACTGACCATGCGCCTTGCGATGGCCGGCCGCTACTACAACCGCCAGGGCGGGGTGTCGCGCGTGCTCGCCGAGCTGGCCGACCGCGCGGCCGCCGCCGGGCACGACGTCGACGTGTACACGCACGAGGCGCTGGACGTCGACCCCGCCTCCCGCGTGCGGTTCGTCGAGGTCGAGATGCGACGCCGGCCGGTGTGGCGGGAGACCCAGAGCTTCGCCCGCCACGTCGGCAGCGTGCTCGACCCCGCGGCGTACGACGTCGTGCACTCGCACGACGGGCAGGCGCGCCACGCGAACGTCATCACCGCGCACTCCTGTTACGCGGCGTGGCTGCACGACGTGCGGCACGACGCGGGCATCAAGGGACTGGCGAGCCGTGTGTACCCGCGCCATGTCTCCACCGAGCGGTGGGAGCAGGGGACGTACCGCGACCCGGATCCGCTGGTCATCGCGATCTCCCGCGTCGTGGCCTCCGAGCTCGAGCGGTTCCACGGCGTCGCGCCCGAGCGCGTGCGCGTCGTCCACAACGGGGTCGACGTCGACGGCTTCCGCCCGCCGGCGTCGCGTGAGGCGGCGCGTGCGGCGCTCCCACCCGCCGAGCGCCCAGCCGATGAAGGGATGGTGTTCCTGTTCGTCGGCATGTACTTCCGCCGCAAGGGCCTGCAGACGCTGCTGCGGGCGCTCGCCGGGCTGCGCGATGCCCCGTGGACGCTGATGGTCGTCGGCGGCGACGACGAGGAGCCATTCCGCGCGATCGCCCAGGAGGGCGGCATCGCCGACCGCGTGCGGTTCCTCGGTCACCGCTCCCAGGTGACGCCGTACATGCAGGCCGCTGACGCCTTTGTGTTCCCCACCGAGTACGAGCCGTTCGGGCTGGTCATCAGCGAGGCCCTCGCGTGCGGCACGCCGGTGATCACGAGCGCGCGGGCCGGCGGCGCCGAGCTCATGGTCGATGGGCGCGACGGGCTGCTCCTCGAGGACCCCGCGTCCGCCGACGAGCTGCGTGGCGCGCTGCGGCGCTTCGCCGCGCTCGACGGCGAGCAGCGCGCCGCGATGAGCGCGGCGGCACGGCTCAGCGCCGTGGACACGAGCTGGGACGCCCAGTGGCGCCGACACGAGGACCTCTTCACCCAGGTCGCCGTCAACCGCCGGGCGGGACGGCCGGCGTGGGCGTCATGAGCCGGGCGGCCGACGAGCGCGCCAGCGCCGCGCTGCTGTTCAGCGACGAACTCGAGACGGGCGCCGTCGACCCGGGCGCCCTGTCCCGGCCCGAGGTCCTGCAGGCCGTCCGCTCGCGCCGCGTGTGGTCGCCTCCGCGCCGGTTCGTCGAGCGCAAGCGCTACGAGCGCGGCGGGCGCGGCTACGTCGACGACTCGCTGCCGGCGTTGCGGGCAGCCCGCCGAGCCGTCCTCGGCGACGCGGCGGCCGGCCCGGCCCGCCTGCTCGTCCGCGTCGACGAGTTCCCCAACTACGACAGCCTCGACGTCCCCGCGCACGGCATCGACGCGTACTGGCGCTTCCACCAGGTCATGCGCGACGCCGGCGTGCCCTACCTCGTCGCGGTGCAGCCCGCGCTCGCCCATCAGCCGCTGAACCCGGACGCGACCGGCGGCAGGCCGCTGGACGACACCGAGCTCGACATGCTCGCCCGGCTGCGCGCCGACGGCGTGGCGTTCGCCCAGCACGGTTACGACCACCGGACCCGCACGCACCACATGCCGGACAACACCGAGCTGCAGGGCCACTCGGACGCCGAGCTCGCCGCGCTGCTCGACCGCGGCCTCGCGTTCCTCGCCGAGCACGACGTCCGGCCCGCCGTGCTCGTGCCGCCGTTCAACACGTTCACGGCCCGGCAGTGGCCGGTGCTCGCGCGCCGCTACGCCGTCGTCACCGGCGGCCCGGAGTCCGTGAGCCGCATCGGCTACCACCGCACCCCGCTGTTCCGCGACGGCACCGTGTACGCGCCCTGTTACCAGCCGCTCTACGGGCACGCGCGCACGATCCAGGACGTCATCGAGGAGCCGCTGACCAGCGGCGACGGCGTGTGGACCACCATCACGCTGCACTGGGAGTGGGAGCTCGAGGACGACTTCGCCGCGCTGCGGGCGCTGCTGGAGCGGATCGCGCCGGCCGTGCGGCCATGGGCGGACTTCCTCGACGCCGTGGAGCGCGCCCGTGACCGATGACGGCCAGGTCGGCGGGCGCCGGGCCGTCGCCGACATCCTCGTGCAGGTCGTCGCCCGGGCGGGCAACCTCCTGCTCGGCATCGTCGCCACGCTCGTGCTCGTCCGCACGCTCGGCGACGACGACTTCGGGCGCTGGGCGACGCTGCTGTCGATCACCCAGATCGCGATGGTCTTCGTCGACCTCGGCCTCGAGCCGGCGGTCGTCTCGCTCGCGGCCCGCGACCCCGATCGCGAGGGTTCGTGGGTCGGCGCGCTCGTGACCCTGCGGATCCTGCTCGGGATCCCCGCGACGATCATCTCGATCGTCATCTGCATCATCGTCGCCGACAACGGCGACATGGCGCTCGCGGGCGTCCTGCTGTCGTGCACGATGCTCGCGGCGGCCCCGAGCGCGCTGCGCGTGCTCAACCAGCTGCGCGTGCGCAACGACGTGACGATGATCGTCCTCACGGCGAACAGCGTGCTGTGGGGCGGCGCGGTCATCGGCCTCGCGGTCGTGGGCGTGCCGATGGCCGCCTACGCGGCGGCGTTCCTCGCGGTGACGTTCGTGACCGCGACGCTGCAGGCGGTGCTCTCGCGCCCGCAGATGCGCCAGCGGCTGCGACTCGCGCGTGAGCTCTGGCGCGAGGCGCTGAAGGCGGGGCTGCCGCTGGGCATCGCCGGCGTCATCTCGACCGCCTCGGCCCGAGCCCCGCAGATCTTCGTCTTCGAGCTCGACGGCACCCGGGAGGCGGGCCTCTACGGGGCCGCGACGCGGCTGTACGAGCAGTCGCACTTCATCCCCATGGCGGTCGTGACGACGCTGCTGCCGATCATGGCGATCGCGCACAAGGCCGACCCCGCGAAGGCCCGGCGGGTGCTCGAGCTCAGCGTCGGCTACCTGCTGATGGCCTCGCTGCCCGTGTTCGTCCTGACGCTGGCCGCGAGCCCGGAGATCCTGACGCTGCTGTTCGGCGACTCGTTCGCCGACGCCGCCCCCGCGCTGCCGATCCTCATGGCGACGTTCGTCCTCGTCGCCGTGAACTACCCGCTCGACAACATGATCCTCGTCCAGGGCCAGCAGAAATGGCTCGTGGGACGCGCCGTCCTCGCGACGGTGATCATCGTGGTGGGCACCGCCGCCACCGTGCCGTTCATCGGGTTCGTGGGCGCCGCCGCCTCGGTCCTCGTCGCCGAGGCCGTCGTGACCTACCAGACCGTGCGCTTCGTCTCCGGAACCCTCGGCGGGGGGCTGCGCGCCGGCCCGATCCTGCGGATCCTCGCCGCCGGCGCGATCGCCATGGCGGTCCTGGAGGCGCTCGACCTGCTCGTCGGCGCGCCGCTCGGCGTCCTGATCGTCGTGCTCGCCGTCGTCTATCCCGCGGCGCTCGTGCTCTTCCGCGCCCTCGACCTCGACGAGGCGCGCCGGCTCATCCGTCGCCAGCCGCCGCCGGATCTGGAGCCCGAGCCGACGCCCGATCCGTGACCGCGAGCACCCCGATGACCGCCCCCAGGATGAGCGTGAAGCGCGAGTCCGCCCCGGTCCAGGTCCCGGCGACCTCCGCCACCGCCAGCGAGACGATCGCGCCGGCCGTCCCCAGCCCGACCGCCGCGATCTGCGGCACCGCGTGTCGGCGGGAGACCCGCACGCCGACGATCGTCGCGGCCAGCATGAGCGCGATGTAGCCGAGCGCGCCGAGCAGCGAGTACTTCATCCAGAACCACATCACGGCGTTGTGCACGTAGTTCCGGGCGTCCTCGTGCTCGATCCCGAGCGGGTACACGGCCCGCCACTCGACGCCCTGACCGAGACCGGTCAACGGCTGGCGCTTGAGCTCCGCCCACACGTTGGCGCGCTCGTCCAGGCGGTAGCGATCCTGGGCGTTGGACTGCAGTGAGCTGGGGTCGAGCGAGCTGACCCGCTCGCCGACCGGGCCCTGCAGCGTCACGTTGATGCCGGAGCTCAGCAGGATCCAGACCAGCGCGCCAGCGACGACCACCGCCGGCGCCGCGAGCCGCCGGCCCAGCCGCGACAGGCCGATCACCAGCACCATCGCGAGGCCGACGACGCCCCCCAGCCACAGCGACCGCTTCAAGCCCACCACGAAGGCCACGGTCACGAGCGGGACCGCGGCCCAGACCCACCACGGCAGCGACGCGCCCTTCACCCAGGCCGCGAACACCACCAGGAGGTAGAGCAGGAACATCCAGTTGGCGGTCACCTCGTAGAAGACGATCCCGTCGATGCCTCCGCCGTTGGCGGCGGTCAGCGCGACCGCCGTCAAGGCCTTGACGATCGTCAGGACCGCGGCGACCACGAGGACCGGCCGCACCCGGTCGGACGGCAGGACGGCGGCGACGAGCGGGACCGCGACGATCATCGGGAGCACGTTGCGCCAGCCGTCGATCTGCGCCCCGATGCCGGCACCCGCGAAGTACCCCACCACCGAGCCGGTCACGAAGGCGACGGCGAGCAGGATCAGCGCGGCGCCGATCTCCCACGGGATGGGCGGCAGGCGACGGCGACGGACGCAGTCGAGCGTGACGCACCCGACCGAGAGATAGACGAGCAGCTCGAACGGGGAGAACCCGCCGATCCCGGAGTAGAGCTGCAGGGAGAGCGGGCCCCTCCCCGCCCCGACCACCTGGTCGACGACGACGCCGAGGAACAGCAGGACGCCCACCGGGACCGCCGGCCACCGGACGCACGCGAGGAGCCCCGCGACGGCGAGCGGGAGCACGAGACCCATGACGCCGACGGCGAGCGCCGCGACGAGCGTCAGCAGCGCGGTGCCGGCCGCGAGGAGACCGACGAGGGACCCGACCTGCGGGTCGGTGCCGGCGAACGCGGCGGGCGGGCGCAGGCTCGGGAGCCGTGGCGCCATCGACGCGTTACCGCGCGGCGCCCACGGGCGCGGATGGCGCCGGCCGCGAGGGCGTCTCGGGCCGGTAGTACTCGTAGCGCTCGATCGGGTCGAGCCCCGTGACCACGAGGCCGAGCGGCTGGCACTCGTGCTGGTCGAGGATCGAGCGGCAGCGGCGGATGTCCTCGCGCTTGGTCTCGTACGCGCGGCCGACGATGATCGTCGCGTTGACCCGCGGGTTGTCGAGCAGCACCTGCGTGTCGGCCACGGGCAGCAGCGGCGCGGCGTCGATGACGATGACCTCCGGTCCGGCCGCGAGCTCCTCGAGCACCTCGGTCATCCGCCCGCTGGCGAGCAGCTGCGGCGCGTTCGGCGCGAGGGGTCCGGCGGGCAGCAGCAGCGCGCCGCTGCCCTTCTCCCCGGGCAGGTCGCGCAGCAGGTCACGGGCGCGGTGGCGGCCGGTCAGCGCGGTCGTCAGCCCGCCCTCCCGGTCGTCGATGACCATCCGGTTGCGCAGCGACGGGCGGCGCAGGTCGGCTTCGACGAGGATCGCGGGCTGGCCGGACTGCGCGAACGCGCGGACGAGGTTCAGCGCGACCGAGGTCTTGCCCTCCCCGGAGATCGCGCTCGTCACGAGAAGGACCTTCGTCTCACGCCGGGCCTCGGCGAAGCTGATGGCCGTGCGCAGGATCCGGTACGGCTCGAAGACCGGGGACGACAGCTCGTTGGCCGGGATGACGAACGACGTCCGCGGCGTGGATGCCAGCGCGCGCAGGCCGTACATGCGCTCGAAGTCGTCGAGCGACTTCACGCGGCGGTCGAGCAGGTCGAGCAGGAACGAGACCGTCAGGCCGAGCAGCAGGCCGATGATCAGGCCGAGCACCGCGTCGCGCTTGGGCTTCGGTGACGACGCGGACGTCGCCGGGGTGGCCTTGCTGATGACCTTCGAATCCGTGGCGCCCAGATCCTCGAGCGTCTGCAGCCGCTCGAGCTGGGACCGGACGGACTCGTACGCGGGGGTGCCCTGCTGCAGGCCGGCCAGGCGCTCGTTGTAGTCGGTCTGCGCCCGCTGGATCTGCGCCTGCAGCGTCGCGCGCTCGAACGCGATGTACTCCAGCGCGAACGCGTTGGCGATGTCCGCCGCGACCTGCGAGTCGTCCGCCGACGCGGAGAAGTTCAGGACGTCGGCGTTCGGCTCGGCCTCCACGACGACCGACGCCGTGAGCGTCTCGGGGGAGACCTCGGTCTTCAGCCGCCGCTGCACGCGGGCGCCGACCTCCTCGCTCGTGGCCACGAGCACCCGCGTCGCGGCGTCGCGCTCGGGTGTCGCGGACTGCGAGTTGCTCTGGAGGACCTGGTCCTCGAGCTGGGTCTGGCCGAACACGACCTGCGCGGTCGACTCGAACGTGTCCGCGCGCGTGGAGGAGAACAGGAAGGCCAGGACGCCACAGGCCACGGTGATCCCCGCGATCAGCCCGACGCGTTCTCTGACCACGCGCAGCGCGTAGACCAGGGTGTCGCCCTCGCCGGAACCGCCACCACGCCGCGGAGAGCTCATGCCGTGGATCCTACTTCGGACTGTGGCTGGTCCTCGACGTACGCATCGCGATACGCCTCCGACAGCTGGGGCCACAGCTCGCCGGTGTACGGCATCCAGTACTCGGGCCGGCGCAGCAGTGGCTGCTCCACCGCCGCGATCACCTCACCCATGAGCGCGCCGGCATCGTCGCGCGGGGCGACGGGACGCCCCAGGAACGTCATGGGCCGCCCGCGGACGAACCCGCCGCGGATCGGGACGATGGACGCGCCTGTCGCCAGCGCGAGCCGGGCGAGCCCGCTGCGGACCCGTGCGTCCTTGCCGAAGAACCGCACCGGGGTGGAGCCCGCGACGTCGACCGCCATCGCGGGGAGCATGCCGTCCTGAAGGGCCCGCTCGACCTGCGTGAACGCGTCACCAGCCGGGATCATCTTGCCGCCCCGCCTCGTGACAGCCTCGTTGCGGACCGCGGCCATCGGATCCTCGAAGAACCAGTCGTCGACGACCGGCGCGACCGGCGCACCGGCGTTCGTCAGGCCGTAGAGCGCCAGCCACATCCCGGGGCTGTGGACGAAGGCGAGCATCGTGCGCTCGGGCAGGGACGACACATCGCCGTGGACGCCGACGGCGGCACGCAGGACGGGATCGGCCTCGACGGTCATGCAGCGCTGCGTCAGCGCGTAGTGCCGCAGGCCGACACGCTGCACCCGCCGCTGGTGCGGCGTGTCGAGCAGCGGCAGGGCGAAGCGGTCGGCGACCCAGCGCCGGTCCTCGGCGTGCGTCGCCCAGCGCAGCCGCCCGTGGACCCCGGCGACCCGCAGCCGGCCGTGCGACGTCACGTCGCGGAGAGGGCTCCGAACCGCCGCGGGAACCGCCGCGAGAGCTTCGAGCGGCGTGGCGAACGCGGAGTCGAGCAGCAGGGACACGGGCACCATCACCCCGGCAATCGGCCGTGCACCGGCCCGCTTGAACACGGCATACCCGCATCCAAGCACGTGAGCGCGCGACGCGCGGACCGCGGCGAGCTCAGGCGGGGGCGTGCGCGCGCGCCTGCGGCACGTCGTCGTCCCCCAGCGGCGTGCGGCCGGCCAGCACCGCGCCGAGCACGACGGCCCCGATCACCGCGCAGCAGTACGCGAAGAGCCAGGAGACCAGCGCGAAGGCGACGCCGATCAACCCGTAGCGCGCCGCGTTGTCGGTGATGACCTTCGGCATGTAGACCAGCGACGCGACGCCCAGGGCCGACGTGAAGAGCGCCGTGAGAAACCCCGTGGGGACCAGCCGCTGCCAGGGCAGGCGCTGGGCCAGCAGCAGATAGGGCGTCCAGAGCCACAGGCCGGTCGACAGCGCGAGCGACACCACCGTCTCCGCGACGTTCAGCCCGAGCGCGTCGAGCGCGTCGCGGGTCGGGTCGGCGACGGACAGGAACCCGACGACGCTCACGATCCATCCGAGGCGGCGGAGCACCGACCCCTCGGCGGCCTGGAGCTGCCAGGCGTCGAGATAGACCCGCTCCAGGCTGCGCGCGAGGCTCATCGCGCCGAACACCAGGAAGCCGATGCCCAGGACGCTGATGCCCGCCTTCACGGCGTCGGGCGACTCGAACAGCGTCTCCGTGGCGGTGGCGCCCGAGCCGCTCAGTCCGAACCGGTCGACCATCTCGTCCCCCAGGCTCTCCCCCTGCACGACCGCACCGGTGAGGATCGTGAGCGGCAGCAGCACGACGAACGCCTTCGAGGACAGCGCAAGCCCCCGCTCGACGATGTTGATGCGGAGGATCCCGTCGATGAAGCGCCCCGGGAGCGTGTGCCCGAACCGCGTGATGAGCTCCTCGATCGTCATCGCGCAGCGATCGTACGTGGAAGACTGCGCGGCCATGGACCAGCCCACCCCGGAGGAGCGGCGCAAGCGCGGCCGCGCGCTTCGTACCGCATCGCCCCGCTCCAGCCACGTCTGGCAACCGGGGGACGATCGTCCGGACCCGGTCACCATCCTCGAGCAGCAGGCCGCCGACCGCCTGCCGGAACTCCTGCCCATCCGGTACGCGCGGATGGCGGCGTCACCGTTCGCGTTCCTGCGAGGCGCCGCCGCCGTGATGGCCAGGGACATCGCGACCGTCACGCCGACGGGGCTGCGGGTGCAGCTGTGCGGCGACGCGCACCTCTCGAACTTCGGCATGTTCGCCTCGCCAGAGCGGCGGCTCGTCTTCGACCTCAACGACTTCGACGAGACGCTGCCCGGGCCGTTCGAGTACGACGTCAAACGCCTCGTCGCGAGCGTCGCGGTGGCCGCGCGCGGCAACGGCGAGTCGCCGCGCGCCGCCGCCGAGACCGCGCGTGCGGCCGCGCGGCGCTACCGCGAGGCGATGCTCGCGTTCGCGCAGATGCGCCACCTGGACGTCTGGTACGCGCACGCCGACGTCGACGCGGTGCTGGCCACCCAGGCGTCCATCGCCAAGCGGACCGAGAAGAACATCGCCAAGGCGCGGACCCGCACCAGCCTGCAGGCGTTCGCGAAGCTCACCGAGACGGTCGACGGGCAGGTGCGCTTCCGTGACGACCCGCCGCTGGTCCAGCACCTCGAGATGTTCGAGGACGTCGAGATGGTCAAGAAGCTCCTGCACGAGTACCGGGACACCCTCTCGGACGAGCGACGAGTCCTCGCCGACCGCTACGAGTTCGTCGACATCGCGCTGAAGGTCGTGGGCGTCGGCAGCGTCGGGACGCGCGCGTTCATCGTCCTGCACCTCGGCCGCGACGAGAACGACCCGCTCATCCTCCAGGTCAAGGAGGCGGTGACCTCCGTCCTCGAGCCGTACACCGGCCGGTCGCGCTACCGCCAGCAGGGCAAGCGGGTCGTCGTCGGCCAGCGACTGATGCAGGCCGTGAGCGACATCTTCCTCGGCTGGATCCGGGGCCCGCTGGGGCGCGAGTTCTACGTCCGCCAGCTCCGCGACATGAAGGGGTCGGCGCAGATCGAGACGGCGAGCCTGTCCGAGCTGACCCTGTACGCCGAGCTGTGCGGCTGGGTCCTCGCGCGCGCCCACGCGCGCTCGGGCGACGCCGCGGGCATCTCCGGGTATCTGGGTGGCGGCGAGGCGTTCGACAAGGCGATGCGCGACTGGGCCCACGCGTACGCCGACCAGACCGAGCGCGACCACGAGGCGCTCGTGGCCGCGATCGACGCCGGCCGCCTGGAGGCCGCCGCCCCCGAGGAGGCGGCGGCTCCCGCGACGCGCTGACGCGTCAGCTGGCCTGCGCCTGGCCCATCACGGTGCACGCGGTGCCGTCGAGGACGTTCGTGACCTCGACGGTCGCGACGTGCTGGACGCCCGCGGCATCGGTGTAGCCCAGCTGCCAGGTCACGACCTGGTTGCCGACGGCGTTGGTGACCGTGACACTGGCGCCGGTGCCGACCGCTGAGACGGCGACGGTGTTCGGCTGGGTGTTCGACGTCGACAGCCGCCGCGCGTCGACGGCGACGCCCGACTGGTTGGTGAACTGCGAGTCGGCGTTGCCGTTCGTGCACGTGGTGCTGATCGTGCCGAAGCCGGCCAGGGTCGCGACGGTGGCCGTCTGGCCGTTGGTCAGGTCGGTGTGAAAGCTCGTCAGCGCGCCGCGCCCGGTGACGACCTGCCCGGTCTGGAGCTTGCTGGCCGGGATCGTCCCGTCGGCGATCTTCCCGGCGGTGACCGCGCCGTCGGCCAGTGCGGCGGTGCCCACGGCGCCGGCGCCCAGCTTGCTCGGCGTCACCGCGCCCGAGCCGAGCTTGCTCTCGGTCACCGCACCGGTCGTGAGGTTCGGGCTCTGCACGGCGTTGTCGGCGATCTTGCCGACGGTCACGGCGCGGGCGCGCAGCTTGGCGGGCGTCACGGCGTTCGTCGCGAGCTTCTCGTTCGTCACCGCCCGGTTCGCGAGCTTGCTGGGCGAGACCGCGCGGTTCTTGATCTTCGCGCGGGTGACCGCGCCGTTCTTGAGCTGGCTGGTACCGATGGTCGCGGCCGCGTAGGTCACGCCGCCCAGGGCGACGAACAGCGCGATGCTCGCGATGACGGTGGCAGGATGGAGAAGGTCGGTCTTCCTCCACATATCGGGTCCTCCTGACGGACGTTCGGGGAGGCCCGACAGGTTCTCAGTCGATGAGGCGGATGCGCTGACGCCAGATCGCCAGCAGCCACATCCCCACCGCGAAGATCAGCAGCGCGACGACGTGCCACGCGTCCGCCAGCTCCAACCCGCCGAGCACGAGCGCCCGCACGAGCTGCACGCAGTGGTACAGCGGGTTGATCTGGGCGATGACCTGGATGCCGTCGGGCAGGCCGCTGATCGGGAAGAAGGTGCCCGAGATGAGGAACAGCGGCGTGACGACCGCGCTCGTGACGTAGTTGAAGTTGTCGATCGACTTCGCGAGCGCGCTGATGAGCACGCCGAACGACGCGAAGCCGAAGCCCGTGAGGAACCCGACGAAGGGCACGAAGATCGTCGTCCACTCCGGGGTCAGGCCGAACAGCGTGGCCACGAGCAGCGGCGCCATGCAGTAGACGCCGGCGCGGCACGCGATCCACAGGATCTCCGCGGTGACGAGCTCCTCGGTGTTCACGGGCGCTGCGAGGATCGCGTCGTACGTCCGCTGGAACTCGCGCCGCACGAAGGTGTTGAACATCCCCGCGAACACGCTGGCGAACAGCGCGGCGCTCGCGACGATGCCGGTGCCGACGTACTCGATGTAGTCGACCCCGCCGACCTCGGTGACGAGCGCGCCGAAGCCGAACCCGAAGGCGATGAGGTAGATCGTCGGCTCGACGACCGAGCTGAACGTGGTCGCCTTCCAGAACTTCCGGAAGATCGTGACGTCGCGGCTCATGACGCCGAGGACGGCGGCGGGTTCGAGTCGTCGCACGGTCAGTCGACCTCCGCTCCGGTGAGCATGACGAACGCGTCCTCCAGCGTGGCGGCGCGGCGCTCGCCGTCGGGCGCGTCCCCGTCCAGTGTCTCCGCGCGCAGGATCGCGACAGCCGGCCCGCTGCGACGGGTCTGCCACCCGCGGGCGGTGGCGTCCGCGTCGACCTCGGCCAGCCGCGCGGGCGGGCCGTAGACCTCGATGACCTCGCGCCCGGCGTGCTCGAGGACGAGGTCGTCCGGCGTGCCGAGCGCCACGATCTGACCGGAGGCCATCACGCCGACGACGTCGGCGAGCCGTTCGGCCTCCTCGATGTAGTGCGTGCTCATGAGGACCGTGACGCCCTCGGCGCGCAGCCCGTCGATCAGGCTCCACAGCTCCTGGCGCACCTGCGGGTCCAGGCCGACGGTGGGCTCGTCGAGCAGGACGAGATCCGGCGTGTGGACCAGCGCGCGACCGATCAGCAGCCGACGGCGCATCCCGCCCGACAGCTCGGTGACCTTCGCGTCGGCGCGGTCGGTCAGGCGCGCGATCTGCAGCGCCCGGTCGATCGCCGCGCTGCGCTCGTGCCGCGGCACCCGATACAGGCGCGAGAAGACCGCGAGGGTCTGGCGGACCGTCATCTCGACGTCGAGGTTGTCCTGCTGCGGGCACACGCCCATCCGCAGGCGCGCGGCCTTCGAGTCGTCGGGGACGCCGTGGCCCAGGACGCGGATCTGGCCCTCGTCGGCGAGCGCCTGCGCGGTGAGCAGGCGCATCGTCGTCGACTTGCCGGCGCCGGTGGGGCCCAGCAGTCCGAAGCAGACGCCGGCGGGGACCTCGAGGTCGAGGTGGTCGACCGCGGTGAGCGGCCCGAACCGCTTGACGACCCCGTGCAGTGAGATGGCGGGTTCAGCCGTCACCGGACCCAGCCTAGGACGCCGCGCGTGCGGCGCCTTGGACAGAAGTGACCTACCGCCCCCAGACGATCGCGGCAGCGCCGCGAGCGATGAGCGCGTCGGTCTCGTCCAGGAGGTCCAGCCGCGTGTCGACGAGACCGGCGTCGTCGCTCAGCGCCCGCAGCCCCCCGACGCGCGCGACCGCGTGAATGGTCATGCCGATGCGCCCGGGCCGCTTGAACGTGATGTCCTTGAAGCTGCGCAACACGATCGCGGGGCTGTCGTGCAGCGGCAGCAGCCCGAGGGCGTACGACACGAGGAGCATGCCCTGGGGCGTGCGGTGCCCGACAGGGGTCGTCGCCGCGAACTGCTCGTCGACGTGCACGCCGTGCAGCTGGCCGGTCAGGCCACCGAACATGACCACGTCAGCGTCCGTGATGGTCCGGCCCGTCGTCGTCGTCCGCATGCCGACCTCCAGCTCGTCGAAACGCAGCCGGAACCAGGGGGACGCCGGTGAGGCGGAGGACCGGGCGAACCGCCCGGCGCGGCGCTGCTGGTCGGTGGTCATGGCCGCCACTGTCGACCTTCATCGGGGCCGCCGCAAGAACGACGTTCATGAACCGCGTTCAGCGGTAGGTGACGGCCACGCCGTCGACACCCTCAAGGTGGCCGTGCTCGTTCAGCGAGACGAGCGTGGCCCCGCGGCGGCCGGTGATCACCTTCGTGATCGACGCGTTGACCATCGTGCGGTTCAGGGCCGGCCAGTGCGCGGGCTCGACGCCCATGAGGTGCGCGGCGACGAGCGCGATCACCCCACCTGAGCTGACGACGAACGTCGTGCCCTTCGCGGTCTTCAGCTCCTCGAGCGCCGCGGTCGCGCGGCCGTGGAAGTCCGCGTGCGACTCGCCGCCGCCGTCGGCCACCGCGCCGCCCACCCAGGCCGCGAGCGCCTGGTCGAGCGCCGCCTGGAAGACGAGGTTGCGCTCCGCGAGATCCTCCGGCCACTCCTCGACCTGCGGGCCGAGACCGAGCAGCCCGAACTGGTCGTACTCGTTCCAGCGCGGGTCCTCGGCGATCGGGAGATCCGGGCGGCCGAGTCCGGCGAGCAGTCCCTCCGCGGTCTCGCGCTGGCGCCGCAGGCCCCCGGCGATGACCCGCGCCGGTTCGATCCCGCGCGCGGCGAGCACGGTCCCCGTGTGCCGCGCCTGGACGTGCCCCTGGTCGGAGAGCACGTCGTAGTCGTCGGAGCCGAACGAGGCCTGGCCGTGACGGATGAGGAGGATGACGCCCATGGCCGGCGGGAGGATGTCACGCGGGCGAGCGGCGCGATCTGCGACGAGCGGTTGCAGAACGCCGGCCGCGCACAAACCCCCATCTTTCGGGACTTCAGCATGGATGCCGGCGACCGTACTGGCCGAACGGTGACGTTTTCTCTAGACTCCGCGCGGTCTGGAGGGACCGAGGTTGGGGGAGAAGCTGATGGGTCGTTCACACGCCGGGACGCTGCGTGCCCGGGTGCACGCGGTGCTGTTGATGCTGGTCGCCGTCCTGCTGGTCGCGCCGAGCGCGGCGAGCGCCGTGCCGCGGCCGGCACTGGACCCGTTCTACGTCTATGAGGGCACGACGCCGCTCGCCGACGTCGCGCCCGGAACGGTGCTGAAGACCCGCAACGTGCCCTATCACTTCGCCGGGGTGAAGTCGCGCCTCCAGGTCGTGCAGATCCTCTACCGCTCGACGGGCATGCTCGGCCAGCCGACGACGAACGTCACGTCGATCGTCAAGCCGCCGACCAAGCGTGCGAACGTCCCGCACGTCATCGCCTACGGCTCGTTCTACGACTCGCTGAACCGCAACGACCAGCCGTCGTACGGCATCGCCGGCGGCGTCACGTTGGGCGGCCTGACGAGCACGCTCGAGGGGGCGCTCGTCGCACCGTTTCTGAACCGCGGCTACACCGTCGCCATCGCCGACACGCAGGGCCAGGAGGCGAACTTCGCGGCTGGCCCGGAGTACGGCTACAACACCCTTGATGGGCTGCGTGCGGCGTTCAACGAGCCGTCGACGGGCCTGACCGAGGCCTCGAAGGCCGGCCTCTTCGGCTACTCGGGCGGCGCGATCGCCACCGAGTGGGCGGCCGAGCTCGCGCCCGAGTACGCGCCCGACGTCGACGCCCGTATGGTCGGCGCCGCGATGGGCGGCGTCCTCGTCAAGCCCTCGACGAACCTGCACTACGTCAACGGGAGCAAGTTCTGGGCCGGTGTCATGCCGATGGCGATCATCGGCGCCGCCCGGTCCTTCCAGATCGACCTCAAGCAGTACCTCAGCCCGTACGGCGAGCGCGTCTACGAGCGGATGAAGGACGACTCCATCGTCAATGTGCTCGGCCAGTACCCGGGGCTGACCTGGAAGAAGCTCGCCAAGCCCGAGTACGGCGTGCCGGAGTCGATCCCGATCTACGTCGAGAAGGTCAACCAGCTCATCATGAGCACGTACGGCACGCCGTCGATCCCGCTCTTCATCGGCCAGGGCGCGAGGGGCGAACTCGAGGGCACGAAGGGCACCACACCGGGCGTCGGCAAGGGCGACGGGGTCATGGTCGCCGGCGACGTGCGGGCGCTCGCGCTGGAGTTCTGCTCGCGCGGCGTCAAGGTCGACTACCGCCAGTACAACGGCGACAGCCACGTGACCAGCATGTCGAAGTGGCTGCCCGCGGCGACGATGTGGCTGCTGCGCCGCTTCGGCGATCAGCCGGCGGCGGACAACTGCGCGTCGATCGCGCCGGGCAACTCGCTGGCGCCGGTCACGGTGGTGCCCCCCGCGCCCGCGGGGTGAGGACTCGTCAGCTCTTCTGCAGGGCCTCGGCGAGCATCACGATGATGCCGCTGGGGCCCCGCAGGTAGGTCAGCTTGTAGACGTCCTGGTAGGTCGCCACGCCGCGCAGCGGATGGCAGCCGTGCCGCGCGGCGATCTCCAGCGCCTCGTCGAGGTCGTCGACCGAGAAGGCCACGCGGTGCATGCCGATCTCGTTCGGCAAGGTGGGCTCGGTCTCGATCGCCTCGGGGTGGAGGTACTCGAAGAGCTCGAGGCGCCCGTCGCCGTCGGGCGTCTGCAGCATCGCCATCTTGACGTGGTTGCCGTCAAGGCCGACAGCGGTGTCGGCCCATTCGCCGCTGACTTCGCCCTGGCCGAGGACGGTGAGACCGAGGTCGGTGAAGAAGGCGATGGCGGCGTCGAGATCGCGGACGGCGATGGCGACGTTCTCGAGCTTGATGGGCATGTGCAGGACGCTACCCGCTACCCGTTGAGCCGACCGGTGCCTCCCGAGTCAGTCATCGATCGGCGACGTCGACGTGGACGCGCCTTCCGCGGCCAGCGATGAGTCCCGTCGCCGGCGTCCGTCCAAGGAGTACCGCACCCGAACCAGGAGGAGCTATGCCGGACGTCACGCACAGGAGGATCGACAGACTCGATGCGGTGAGTTTCCTCGAGGGGTTCACGTTCCGCCGCGTCGGCCGCGAACTGGGTGTCACGCCGTTCGGGATGTCGATCATCGACATGCCGCCCGACACAACCGCCTATCCGGAGCATGATCACCAGTCCGAGGGACCCGGGAACCCACCGGCCCACCAACTCGGGCAGGAGGAGGTCTACATCGCCCTGCGGGGATCAGCGACCGTCGAGGTCGACGGCCAGCGGCACCTTGTCGACGCGGATCACATCATCCGGGTCGGGCCCTCCGCGCGCCGCAAGATCCTGCCGGGGCCAGCAGGCGTTCGGCTTCTCGCGCTCAGTGGGGTGCCCGGCCAAGCGTACGACCCAGAACTCACTGCCTGAGTAGGTGGAGCGAGGGGCGCGTGGCGTGGGATCATGTTGAGGTATGCCGAAGAACCGTCGTCCTCAGCCGCGCGACGAAAAGCGGGCGGAGCTTGTCGAGGCGGCCGCCGCGCTGTTCCTGGAACGCGGGTACGAGCAGACGTCGGTCGGCAGGATCGCCCAGGCCGCCGGCGTGGCGCCCAACACGATCTACTGGTACTTCGACGACAAGGACGCGTTGCTGGTGGCCACGGCCGACGCCTTCCTGCAGACCGCGCTGGCGGACTACGCCGAAGTGACGGAGCGCCCGCTCGTGGACCAGATGGCCTGGCTCGTCGACCGCCTGCGACCCTTCAAGGAGCTGGTTTCCACCATCCACGAACGCGCCTCGCAGTCCGAGCACGTTGCCGCGTGGCACACCGAGTTCCACGCCGTGGTCGAGCGGCTGTTCGAGGCGCAGCTCCCTGCCCCCCTGAACCCGGCTACCCGCGAGGCCGACGTCACGATTGTGGCGTTCACGCTGGAGGGCCTCGTCACCCACGACGTGGGTGCCGAGGCTTCACGGGCGGTCTACGAGGTGCTCCTGGAGCGGGTCCTCGCCTCAACCACCGGCGCCGGCGAGCTTCGTCAGGGCGTCACGATCCGGTAGCGCTGGCCGGCGGCATGCAGCCGCTCGATCAGCGGCTGTCCCATCGCCGTGGCCGGCGTGAGCACGCCAGCGGCCGGGGGCAGACGATGGTCATCGAAGGCTAAGCAGAGGCCGGCCTGGCCGAGCATGACGGCCGTAGCCCGGGTCGCCGTCGGCGCTGATCTGCAGCCGCTGCGTGACCTGGCTCGCAAGGTGCGCGGCGGTCAGCCGTCCTACGAATCCGGTTGAGCCGAACAGGACGAGGTCATACGGGCGGGACGCGTCCTCGGGCTTCGTTGCCACCGCATCTTGAATGATGTCCAAGAAGCAACTACGGTCCCTCCCCGACCCGTCGACCCGAGGCCACTGCATGCCTGACCCCGTGACCCCAGACTCCCTGCGCCTGATGCCGACCAGCGAGCTCGTCGAGCTCTTCTCCGAGCTCGACGCACCGTCGCTCGAGGCGATGAACGGCGACTACTCCTCCGAGCTGCTGCGCCAGCCGACCGCCACTGCCACGGTTCTGGGCCGCGCCACGGTCAACCGGCCTCTCTGGCGCTGGCGCAGCAAGGGCTTCCGTCCAGTCGACGCCCGCACGGGCCGCGGCTACAACAGCTTTCACGTCGGCGCACGCATCGTGCAGCGCTACCCGATGCAGACCCGCCTGGGACCGTCTCGCTTCGACGGGCGCCCGGCGTACCACCTGCTGTACCCGGCGTTTCGCTCGGCGTGCGGCGCGATCGGCATGGTCGACGAGCTGCGCGTCGCGGCCGACGGCGTGTTCCTCGGCATCGGGACCTGGGGGTTCAGCGACGCCCAGCGCCACGTTCCGCTGCCGTTCCTCCTGCTCGACACCGGCGAGTCGTACCTCGGTGACATCGGCACGCCTCGCCGCGGCTGGGTCGCGTCGCCGCGGGTGATGCCCAGCCTCCGCAAGCCGCTCACCAGCACCCGTCCCAAGGAGCTCGCATGACCCGCACCGCCCTGATCACCGGCGCCTCGGCGGGCATCGGCACCGCCTTCGCCGAGCTGCTCGCCGCCGAGGGCTACGACGTGGTCCTGGTCGCCCGCCGCGCCGAGCGCCTCCATGATCTCGCCGAGGCGCTCGTCGACCGGTACGGCATTGCGGCCCGCCCGCTGCCGGCCGACCTGGCCGACCCGGCCGCGCCGGCCGCCATCTGCGGGCAGCTCGCCGAGTCGGGCATCGAGATCGACGCCCTCATCAACAACGCCGGGCTCTCGGGGAGCACCGCGTTCACCGAGACGCCCTGGGAGAAGATTGCCGCCGAGCTGCAGATCCAGGTCAACAGCGCGACCGAGCTCACCCACCGCTTGGCTCCGGCCATGCGAGAGCGGGGCTGGGGCAGGATCATCAACCTCTCCTCGATCGCCGCATTCCAGCCACCCGCCGAGAGTCTGCTCTACACCGGCATCAAGACCTACGTGCTGAACATGTCGCAGGCCCTGAACATGGAACTCTCGCCCCACGGCGTCCACGTCACCGCCCTGTGCCCGGGCTTCACCCGCAGCGAGTTCCACGACGTCATGGAGACCCGCGAGGCCGCCAACCGCCTCCCGGGACTGCTGTGGGGCGACGCCGACCAGGTCGCCCGCGCCGGATGGTCCGCCGTCATGCGCGGCAAACCGGTCTGCGTCCCACGCACCGTCAACAAGTTCCTCGCCGCCAGCATGCGGCCGGTCCCGCTCGCCACCCAGTACGCGATGAGCGCCCGGATCAAGGTGCTCTGAGCGGCGGTGGCGTCATCCGCCTGCGCGGATGACGCGCCGGCACCGCCGATCCAAGTAGTGCACCGCCACCCAGAAGTTCCGGAACGCCGGGTTCCGGGTCTGCTTGAGGTGGTGGCGCTGAGATCCGCTGGATGATCACCGCGAAGCGGAACAGACCGAAGACCTCGTAGAAGACCCAGTCCTCGACGTCGCGCCGACGGCGGTGTCGGTCCACCCGCCGCTGACGGTGTCCCGGACGAGCACGGTCAGGCCGAGGTCGGTGAGGAAGGCGATTGCCGCATCGCCATCCTCCGACCGGAACTCTGCGCGCCACATGCACGTTGCATCACGTGATGACTGAAGACGACCACGCCGTCCTGCGTAGGTCCCGTGACGACCCGTCGGCCTTCGAGTTGCTGTTCGACCGCCACTTCAGCGCGATCCATCGGTTCGTCCGTCACCGCCTCGGGGAGGCATCTGCGGACGATCTCGCCGCTGAGGTGTTTGTTCGCGCATTCGCAGCGCGCGCGAGATACGAACCGCGCTCGACAGACGCGCGTGCGTGGTTGTTCGTGATCGCGACGAACCTCATCCGAGACGAGATTCGCCGACGGGTTCGCGCCGACGGCGTCAGGACGAGACTGGAAGGCGAACGCCCGGCCGAGACCGTGATCGAGGTGCCCGGCAACGACCCGGAGCTCGCAGCGGCCCTGCTCACGCTCCGTGAGGAGGAGCGCGAAGCGCTGGTGCTGTTCGCGTGGGCGAACCTCACCTATGAGGAGATCGCCGACGCGACGGGCGTGGCGATCGGCACGATCCGTTCGCGGATCAGCCGGGCGCGCACCCAACTGCAGACCGAACTCGCCGCTTCGCCCCTTGCCCCCGGAGGCCGCACATGACCGATCTTGACCGTCTCCGTGCCGCCCACGCGGCGGTCCCCGAGCCTGACCCGCGTGCGGTCGAAGTCGCGCGCGCGCGTCTGTCAGCTCACACCCGTCAGCCGACGCAGATCCGACGGAGCAGGCGGATGCTGCTCGTCCCCGCGATCGCGGCGGCCGGGTTGGTCGCAGCGGTCGCCCTGTGGCCCGAGACCCGCGGCCAGACCAGCATCGCTCCCGATGCGGCCTCCGCGGCGGCCCGCTCCTGCAGCGCTCCGGGTTCAGCGAGCCGCTGCGCTGCGGCGCTCGGCGTCCTCGCTGGCGCCGACGGGCGCGCCCTGGCGCAGGACGAGGTCCTCTACCGACGTGACCTGTCGTTTGATCGCATCATGTACGTCCAGCGCAACGGGCGGCCTGGCCTGCGGCCGGACCCGCAGGGCTTCGCGATCGCGGGCCGGCGCCCCACCGAGCTGTGGATCAGTCCGGCCGGGCGTGGCCGGATCGCGTACGGCGATGCCGACGCGCCCGTGCTCCCCAGCCCGGCCGATCGCCGCAACTGGATCGCTGCCGGACGCCCGGACCTCAAGGGCCTCATGCCGCTGCCCGTCCCCGGGGGCATGCCACTCGACCAGACGTTCAGCCGTCGGCGTGCCAACGACCTGTTGCTCGGGGCCGGCGAACTGGACGCGGTGCTGCCACGGTCCGGAGACCCGCTTCGCTCGCTGTCGGTCGATCCCGCCGCACTCGAGCGCCAGCTTCTGGGGCTGGCCTGGCAACAGCGGACGCAGGTGTCCGGAGACGAAGAGTGCGCGCGGGATCTGCACGACTGCTCTCGCACCACCCGGCGCAACATCCGCGACCTGTATGGCTCGAACATCACGACGCTCCTGCGCTATCCGCTCGCATCCGCCGAGCTGCGTCGCGCGCTTCTGACCGTCCTCGGCCGCATCAAGGGCGCGCGCCAGCTCGGCATGGTCACCGACCCCGTCGGACGACAGGCAGCCGCCATCCGGCTCCCAGCTCGGGTCAACGACGGTCGCAACGTGGTGTTGTTCGACCTGCGGCAGGGACGACTCATCGCCGACGGCATCGCCGGGGGCAGCGACACGCTGGAGACCCTGCGCTTCACCAACGTCTATGACATCGAGCTGGCGACGGTGGACCGCATCGGCGAGCGCCCCAACGGACAGCGCGAGCGCTGGTCTTGAAGCGGCTGCAGCGAAGTTCTCGAACCTGATTGGCACGTCCGGGACGCTCCCGCTTGACCTTGACGTTGCGTCAACCCCGCAAGCTTCCGTCATGAGCGAACGAGAGCAAGTGGGAGGCGCGATGAGCGGCAGCCGTCAATCGGACCTGGCCATCCAGATCGTCGGCCTGAGGAAATCCTTCGGCGAGCTGGACGTACTGCGCGGGGTTGACCTGGAGGTCGAGCGCGGGAGCATCGTCGCGCTGCTCGGAAGCAATGGTGCCGGCAAGACGACGCTCGTGAACATCCTGTGCACACTGCACCGCGCGGATGCCGGCGTTGCCTCGGTGAACGGCCTGAATGTCGCGACGCGCGGTGCCGAGGTGCGACGGGCGATCAGTCTCACGGGGCAGTTCGCGGCCGTCGACGAGATCCTCACCGGGCGGGAGAACCTCGTGCTGATGGCACGACTGCGCCATCAGGCCGCGCCCGCAGCCGTCGCGGCAGATCTGCTTGCGCGGTTCTCGTTGACGGAGGCCGGCGAGCGTCGCGCCAGCACGTACTCCGGCGGGATGCGTCGCCGCCTGGACATCGCGATGAGCTTGATCGGTGATCCGCAGGTCATCTTCCTCGACGAGCCGACCACGGGCCTCGATCCGCAAGGGCGACTGGAGGTGTGGCGCACGGTCAAGGACTTCGCGTCGCGAGGGACGACCATCCTCCTCACGACGCAGGACCTCGACGAGGCCGAACACCTCGCCGACCGCATCGCGATCCTGCACGAGGGCAGGATCGTCGTCACCGGGACGCTCGCTGAGCTGCGCGAGCTCTTACCGCCGGCGAAGGTCGAGTACGTCGAGAAGCAGCCGACGCTCGAAGACGTCTTCCTCGCGCTGGTCGGCCACGACCGCCCCACCACCCGCGCCGAGGCGAGCACCCAATGATCTCCCTGTTCATCTCCGAGACCTCCGCCCTCACCGGGCGGTCGCTGCGGCACATCGCGCGCAGCCCCGACACCATCATCACCACGGTGGTGACGCCGATCGCCATCATGCTCCTGTTCGTGTACGTCTTCGGGGGAGCCATCGACACGGGCGCCCGGTCCTACGTCGACTACCTGCTTCCCGGCGTGCTGCTCATCACGATCGCCTCCGGGATCGCGTACACCGCCGTGCGGCTGTTCACCGACATGCAGAGCGGGATCTTCGAACGCTTCCAGAGCCTGCCGATCGCACGGTCGGGGATTCTCTGGGCGCACGTCATCACGTCGGTCGTCGCCAACGCGATCTCGCTCGTGGCGGTCGTGCTCGTCGCGCTCGCGATGGGCTTTCGGTCCGGGGCCGGACTGCTCGACTGGTTCGCCGTCGCCGGCATACTCCTGCTCTTCACGCTCGCGCTCACCTGGCTGGCGGTGATCCCCGGGTTGACGGCGAAGTCGATCGACGGCGCCAGCGCGTTCGCCTATCCGCTGATCGTGCTGCCGTTCGTCAGCTCGGCGTTCGCGCCCACGGAGACCATGCCGTCGGCTGTGCGCGCGTTCGCCGAGCATCAGCCGGTGACCTCGATCGTCGACACCCTGCGCGCCCTGCTCGCCGGGCAGCCGGCCGGCACCGACATCTGGGTCGCCTTCGGCTGGTGCGCCGCGCTGCTGGCCTTCGCGTGGGCCGGTGCGATGCTCACGTACCGGCGCAAGTTCGCCTGAACCGCAACCGCAGATGCTCTCGATCAGCCAGCTCGCAACCTACGCCGGAGTGACCGTGCGCGCCGTTCGGCACTACCACCACATCGGACTGCTCGCCGAGGCCGAGCGGGACCGTTCCGGCTATCGCACCTACGATGCCGCGGCGGTCGTCCGGCTCATCCGCATCCGCACGCTGGCCGACGCCGGGGTCCCGCTGTCGCGAGTCCAGCGCCTCTTGGAGGCCGACCCCGAGACGTTCGCCCACGAGATTCAGGAGATCGACGGCGAACTGCGCCGCGAGATCCGGCGGCTCCAGACCAATCGCAAGCGGGTCGCTCAGCTCGCTGCCGGCGACCAGCTCGCGCTGCCGCCCAGCGTCGTCGAGTACCTGGCGTCCCTGCGCCGGCTCGGCGTCGCCGAGCGCTACCTGGAGCTCGAGCGCGACAGCTGGATCATGATCGCCGCCCAGACACCCGACCAGATCGAGCGTCTGATCGAAGGCAAACGCCGGGAGCTGGAAGACCCGGACACCATCCGCCTCTACACACTGCTGAGCGAGGCGATCGACTGGAGCTACGACGACCCCCGGATCGTCGAGATCGCCGACATCGTCGAACGCCTGGCGCAGCGGTTTCTGGCCGCCGGAGGCACCTACGACGACGGGCTGGACGACCGGTTCGTGGAACTCCTGGACGCCAGCACACGGGACGCCGGCCCGGTCGCCGAACGGCTCCTCGATCTCCTCGAGGAACGCGGATGGCAGGGGTGGACGCGCATGGTCCCCGCGTCCGAGACCCCCAACTGAGCTCGCGTGCGGCCTGCGCGCCGTGACAGACGCCTCATCCGCCGCTGCGGATGACCCGCCGGCACCGCCGATCCAAGTAGTGCACCGCCACCCAGAAGTTCCGGAACGCCGGGTTCCGGGTCTGCTTGAGGTGGTAGCGCTGGTAGATCTGCTGGATGATCACCGCGAG
>SXGQ01661268.1_pt1 | contig 25549 bp, 24 predicted proteins | sample 3178371 | NCBI WGS metagenome assembly SXGQ01 (sample SAMN11356859, study PRJNA531348) | freshwater metagenome | isolation source: freshwater sample F1-20 | place: China: Fuxian Lake, Yuxi | collected 2017-12-25 | reverse complement strand
CATTTTTGTTATATAAATAAATTAATTAATTGTAAAGTACGCGCTCCTGCCGCAGAAGAATTCGGTTCTGGCCAAACTTTTCCAATTATTAAAACATGTTGGGTCAAAATTTAAACTTTATTTATCAATGATGTATTAGAGTTTTTTTTAATTTATTAAAAATAACTTTATTTTTTTGATTAATAGGATCAAAATTATATTATAACATTTATAAATATATTTTAGTCAGTTTTTTCTGATTTAATGATTCACTAAACCATTTTTTTTATCACGCTATAGAGAATTTAATTAAATAGAAATTTATGCCATATAAGCACAAGGAAACTAGATAAAATAATAAGCCCGTTTGATTTATTATAATTAAAAATTATATTTGAGTTTAATTGAGGAAGGCGGAGCCAAGAATACTATAAAAAAACTTGAAATTATAATAAGTAAAAAAATAATGTCCATAAAATAGCGGAAATAATTCAAAAAAGTGTAATGATTTACAATATATTCAATAATTATTGTAATACAAATTAGCAAAACGATTGCGATATATACCTATGTGAGCGATAAAAATATCAAAAAAATTATTTCACTGTTTGATTGTTTATAAAAAAATGATTAAATTTAATAAATTCAATATTAGCCAGTTTATGGGTGGTATAAACACGTTAGCTAGAAAAGGACAATCCTTCATTTATCGGTCAAAATGGGATAAAAATTATCTTATTATGGATTTCGTTTATGGCGATGGATGTTTAAATTATTGCTCACTGTTGGAACCTGGAACCCGTTGCAATTAATTTTATGAGAGACAAAGAAAAGACATATCACGACTACGTGATTAAAGACGGCAAATTCATTGGGAAATTCAATGAAATGTATACTGAGTTTGATGACCCCTGGACGCAATCTAATCAACCAAATAAGTATTCAAGAATGGCTGGAATTATGCACATAAAAAACTTCAATATTAAATCTATTTTAGAGTGCGGTTGTGGACTGGGCTATTATGCGGACTGGGTAAAACGTGAAACCCAAATTACTCCAAAAAGCATTGATATTTCCTCTGTTGCCATTGAAAAGGCAAGAAAATTATTTCCGAATTTAGATTTTGAAATAGTAAACATTTCCACTGAGCTATCAAGGTTTAATAACTATGACTGCGTAATATTTTCAGAAATTATATGGTATATACTTCCAAACTTAATTGATATATTTAAGATACTTGAGAAAGATTTTAAGGGAAAATATCTTTTAGTTAACCAAGTTTTTTATAAAGGAACACAAAAATATGGTACCGAATATTTCACCAATTTAAATGAATTCATAAACTATGTACCATTCACTTTACTTGGGCAATGTGAAGCAACAACTATTAATGACAGTACAATTGAAACATCGACAATTTTCAAAATACAATAAACTACTTGTAACTGCTGTATGGGGGTGGAAAGATTTTGTCAGGAAATACTTGTTATAAAGATAAAATCGTTGGCTACTATAAAGGCGAAAAGGTAAGTTCGGGAAACACAAATTGGAAATACAAAATAACTACTAAATGATAATTTTCTTTGTACATAAATATTTTCTTTGTAAAATTGAGAAACATAAATGGAGACCAGAACCCATCTAAAAAACGGGGCGATTTCTAATGGCCATATGATTAGGAAAACTAAATTTAATACAAATGAAAACACTAGCATTTAATTCAGGGGCATAATCAGTCTCGTTGGCGTTAATTGGTATTTTATTTAAAATTCAATATTGGACATGTGCTAATATATTATTAATCCTTGGGCTTGGTATTTGTTCAATAATTTTTATACCAAGTGTAGCAAAATATTTATACTACAAAAGTTAATAAATATTTTAGGCAGGCTTGTCTTTTGACTGTATTATGAACAAGTAGAATTGCAAATCAAGAAATAATTATTTCATTTACGATTTTGATAATAAGTGTATTTTTCTTTATTGTATTGTTTCCGAAATCTCAAATGATTAAAGTTTGTATTTACATAGAGGAAAATATAAGAAAATATTCTGACTACTATAAAGATTTTGAGAACAATCAAAACATTACAGACAACCCAGTCAATTTAGGAATTCTAAACAGTAACACAATTATAACGACAAAAAAAATGTAAAGCTACTTTACAGTAAGCATGAAGTATGTGGACTGAGGTTTAAGTTTGAAAAAATTTATGACAAATATTAAAATCATTATCCAAGAAGAAATTATGGAACTAGCATTTAAGAAAGTTAGTTTTGACGAATCAATAATTAAATCTAAATTATTGGATTCAATCTCAACAGTTGATTTAATTGTTTCGATAGAGGAACTAATTGGGAAGGAAATCCCCCAACATTTGGTCAATGAAGAAAATTTTGACACAATCGATTGTATTTATGAAACACTAAAAAAATATAATTTGTATTAATGAAAAAAATAATTCTGATTTATTTTGTTCCATTATTTATTGTTTTCTCTTGCTTATTTTTATTCAGTAGTAAAATAAATTCCATATTTTTTTATTCGAAAGTTAATCTTACAATTGATTCCTCTTTTAAGTATCTCGAAAATTTCCGAAATACGCCATTTTATGAAGATCAATTTTTAACTAACAATGACAGTTCAGAAACTATTTTTATTTTAGGTTCTTCAGAACTTACAGGGAATTTGGAAGCTCATCCTTTTAATTTTATTTCTCGCTATTTTAAAACAAAAATAAAAGGAATAGGACATGCCGGTAATCAATGTTTTTCTATATACTCCCAATTGCTTGCTAATGAAAATCTCTTAAAGAATGCTCCTATTATTATCGTGTTATCTCCAGGATGGTTTTCTGAAAGTGCTAATGGCACCTCATCGTCTATATTTCTGGAGTTTAATTCATCTAGATTTCTAAATAAAATATTTCAGAATGATTCAATTCCCCAATTTAAAAAATATGAAGCAAAACGAATATCTAGCTTATATAATGAATTTAGCAATCCAGATTTATCCATTAGAATGTTTTTTTTAGAAAATCAATCCTCAAAAAATATTCTATCTAAGTTTTTCTATTTTCCTATAATTGAAATATCCAAAGTATTAAATACTTTTAATTTAGAACTGACAGATACAAAAAACAAAAAAACCTATATTATTGAGAGAAAATCTATTGTTGCCGAATCAGTTAAAATCAATTGGGATAGTATTTTTAACATTAGCAAACAAGAACAACTTAATAATTGCACAAATAATAAATGGTATATCGACAATGAATATTATTCTAAATATACTAATGGTAAAACAAAAATGATTGATATAGTAAAGGGTAAGAATAATCAAGAATTAAAAGATTTCAAGATGTTATTAAGTCTTTTAAAAACAAAAGAAGTAAATGCTTCTTTTATTATACTACCGTTAAATCCATATTGCTATATAAATTCTGACGAGCTTACGCCACTTATTAATTCATTACAAAACGATATATTAAAAAATGATTTTTCTTGTATGAATTTTTGGAATACCGATACAGCAAAATATGATAAAGGTATTTTAAAAGATATAATGCATTTGAGTAATTATGGATGGTACAAAGTGGACGAATTTATTATAAAAAAGTATAAACTATTGAAATGAAAACAACATTTATCTCTCGTTTTTTTTTAAACTGTTTATGGTATTTGATTATCGTATTAGCTTTATATTTTTTATACAGCCCTTTAAACGATAATCCAAAAAATAAAGTAAATTCATCTGTCCAATTTGTATATCAACAATTTTAAAACATGGCTCCTTTTAGTTCGATTAGTTTTTATATCATTATTACTCTATTTATAGGGATAATTTACATATTCAGATTTTTTCTTTCTAATAATTATTATAAACATTTGTTAGCGATTCTTAATTTTTCATTTTTATATTTTGCATTTCCAAAACCATATCATTTTTTTATTCTGGTTGGATTCTCATATTTTGCCACATTCTTAATTTCTAATGTACTTAAATTTAAAAAAAAAATATGGGGAATACTTATTCTTCTTTTACCCATGCTCTTAGTAAAATTTGATTTACGAATTGACTTTTACCCTTTTAAATTGAATGACTTTTTATCTTTTGCAGGCTTGTCGTATGCAAGTTTTCGTATTATGGGATATTATATGGACAAATCCCAAAATGAAAAAATGATAGACTTTGTTACCTATTTTAATTTTTTATCTTTTACCCCCACATTATTAATTGGCCCTATTGATAAACTCAATCGTTTCAAGGCTTCGCAAGATATTGGTTTTTTGGCCATTAATTCAGAAAACTTTATAATTGGTTGGAACGCATTCGTAAAAGGAGTTGCGTTTAAATACATTATTTCAGAATTAATTGATAGATATTGGCTTAACTTATTTCCTGAAACGAGCAAAGAAATTTTTCATGTGGCAAACAGCATGTATGCATATTATTTCTTCTTGTTTTTTGATTTTTCTGGCTATTCTTTTATGGCATTGGGTATTGGCAAAATGATGGGTATAAATGTACCTATCAATTTCACAAATCCATTTCTTGCTATAAATCCTCAGGATTTTTGGAGGCGATTTCATATCAGTTTAGGAGATTGGTTAAAAGACTATTTTTTTACTCCCTTGTATTTATTTTTAACTAGAAAAAAGAGATTGAAAAAATATCCAATTGCTCGTCAAAATATGGCTTTAGTATTAACATTCTTATTGATGGGGTGTTGGAACGGACTCAGATTTAATTATATATTAAGTGGTTTTTTGTTTGGTGTATTTTCGGCTATACATAATACCTATATTTTTCAGTGCAAAAAGAAAAGTAGGGATGTTTTTTTTGGTAATTTAAATCCTTTAATGGTAAAAATAATTAGCATTTTCATAATGTTCAATTTAGTATCAATTGCCATGTATATTTTTAGTGGTCGGTGTCCATATTAATTTATAAGAAAAATGAAATACAATTTTAAAACAAAACAATTTACAGAAATTGATGTTTTATCAAAAAAACTTTCTATTGCAGGAAGCGACAAAGACATTGATTGGGAGACTTTAAAACTAAAAACAGAACAACTCACTGCTGTAATTCATAAAATTGATATACCCAAGGGGCATCCTGTTATTATATATGGACATAAAGAATATTTATTTCCCATAGCTATATTAGCCTGTATTCATTCTAACACTACCTATATTCCAATCGATAAAATTTATCCAATTGAACGAATTAAAAAGATAATTGAAATAACAGGCTCTCAAATAATAATAAATTGTTCTAATGAAATTTTAGATATTAAATTTTCCGTTAATATCGATTCTACATTAAATCTTATCTTTAATTTTAATCCGGATTATTCTAAAAAAATTCATGAAACTATAGAAGACCATCTTCAATACATCATGTTTACATCTGGATCCACAGGTGAGCCTAAAGGTGTTCAAATTACTCAAAATTCAATTTTAACCTTTCTTGACTGGGCTAACAAAGATTTTGGTTTTACCGCGGAAGATGTTTTTATGAATCAAGCCCCTTTTTCCTTTGATGTTTCACTTTGCGACATATTGAATTCTTTTTCACTAGGAGGAACACTTGTTTTAACATCTTCTGAAATAGTAAAAGATAAGGAAGTATTTTTTAATCGTTTAATATCTTATAACTGTAGCGTTTGGACATCTACTCCTTCTTTTGCATATTTATTTCTAAGACATTCTGACTTTAATTCAGGAAACATCCCATCAATAAAAACATTCTTCTTTATGGGTGAAGATTTGCCAAATCGTACTTGTAACATTTTAAAAAAATCGTTCAAAAATGCAAGAATATTAAATGCTTATGGGCCAACAGAAGCAACCATTATTACGACTTTAGTCGAAATTACAGATGCTATAATAAATCAATACCCAGTATTGCCTATTGGATACCCAATGCCAGAATGTAAAATATTAATTAAGAAAATAAACTCTGAAGATAAGGAAGGCGAATTGGTTATTGTTGGTGATCATGTATCTATAGGATATTTTAATAATAACGATTTTAATAAACAAAAATTCTTCATTCATGAAGGGAAACGAGCGTTTAGAACAGGTGATTTAGCTTATTACGAAAACGATATGGTATTTTGTATAGGCAGAAACGATGATCAAGTTAAAATGCACGGATTTAGAATTGAACTTAATGAAATTAGCAATATAATTTGCGAAAATGAATTAATTTTAGATGCTGTTACAATTGCCTTGAAACGAAACACCGAAGTAAAAAAAATTATAAGTTTTGTAATATTAAAAGATTTTATTGAAAGAGAAATTTTATTCGAACAACTAGATGTATTTTTAAATCGAACTTTACCATATTACATGATACCCGGTGATATAGTTGTTGTAAAAAGTTTCCCATATAACTCAAGCCACAAAATAGACAAAAATAAACTCGTTGATAATTATCTAAAACAGCAATTTAATAATACCTAATTTTTAAAAATCTTAATTGAATAATACAGCCGAGAAACAGTATCGATCAGTATAAAAAACAAAAAAACTAAATTCCAACTGTACAATAATAATGTGTGGCTCGAAAAGATTGATCCTTGTGCGCATCTCACTTCGGGTTGTCAAAAGCTTGCGCATTCTGAATTTTAGTATATTTATAAAAGCAACAATCAACTCCTTAACTATTAATTAATTATGATTAATTCAATCAAATTACTATATTTGTATTTCAATGCAAAAATTGCGGTTATATATATCAATAATATTTTTAGCGTTGTTGGTTATTCCAATGGCGGAAAAATTACAACACGAACTAGAGCATTTAACCGAAGATCACTGCGGTACTCAAGGTTTGCACTATTGCGTATCTGAGCACTCTTGCCATATTTGCAACTATGTTTTTTCTACATCAGGATATATTACTACAGATAATGAAGAACTAAAATTAAATCCTTTTGCAAAGAATCTTTTAATTTTAGCAATCTCCTCAAATCCTATATTTTCACCTAAATATACTTTTTCGCTTAGGGGTCCCCCTGCTTGTTAATTCAACTAATTTATTGTGTTTCTAAACTGATTGTATAATCCCAAGGGCTTATCTTTCAATTTCCGTATACATATAAATATCCTTTAATCATATTCATTATTGTGAATCCAATTTTTATTAGTCAATAATTCAATTAACCATGAAAAAAATTTCAGTAATCTTACTACTTAGTTTCCTGGGCTTAGGTAAAATAAAACTCTTAAATCATATTCTTAATAATAAGTAAAATCCAAAAATAAAAGATAAGATATGATAGAACAAATTTCAACATACAATAACTTCGATAATGCGTAAGCTTTATGTTCACATATTCTTCTTTATTACTGCTACAAATTTTTTGGCACAACAAATTCTATTGCCAAAAACGGAATGCAATCTTTCTTTACAAGGAAAAGTAATTGACGAACATGATAAATCTGCTTTAGAGCTTGCCACAATTTATATTAAGGAATTAAATACCACAGCAACCAGTGATGAAAATGGAAATTACGAATTCAAAAATATTTGTCCAGGAATTTATAACATCAAAATAAATCACTTCAATTGCCAACCTTTAGAAGAAAAAATAGTACTAACTAAAAATACCGTAAAAAACTTTTTTCAAGAACATCATGCTAACCAATTAAATCAGGTTGAAGTCTCAGCAAAAAAAATAGAAGAACAATCTATACAAATAAGAAATGACGTGTCGGCTGAAAAATTAAATCAATCAAAAGGACAATCGCTTGGCGAGGCATTAAAAAATATAACTGGTGTAACAACCCTTAATACAGGTAATTCAATTTCAAAACCTATAATTCACGGTATGCACAGCAACCGTGTTCTTGTTATAAATAATGGCATAAGGCAAGAGGGCCAGCAATGGGGTATAGAACATGCTCCTGAAGTTGATCCATTTATTGCCAATAAAATATCGGTAATAAAAGGAGCCAATAGTGTTCGATACGGTTCAGATGCAATTGCAGGAGTTATTCTGGTAGAAGCAAAACCAATGAGAGACAGTGCAGGAATTAGTGGAGAAGTAAACTTGGTTGGAATGAGCAACGGCAAAGCTGGAACATCCTCTGCATGCCTAGAGGGAAAATTTAATGAGTTAAAAGCTTTTTCGTGGAGAGTGCAAGGAACATTAAAGCAATATGGTACGGTGTCGGCACCAAACTATATTTTGATTAATACAGGATCAAATGAATATAATTTTTCCTATGCTCTTGGTTGGAAAAAAGAAAATTATGGTATTGATATTTTCTATAGTCAGTTCAACACTACACTTGGCATTTTTGGTGCCTCGCATATTGGAAATCTATCTGATTTAAAAAATGCTTTTAAGAGTGAGATACCATTAGAAACAGGGCCTTTTACTTACGAAATTGTTCGACCCTTTCAACATATCGAGCATGAATTATTTAAAGCAAAATCATATCTTCTAACTGGAGAAAATGGAAAATTATCTCTTACATACGCTCGACAATATAATTTACGATATGAGTATGATAAACACCGACCTTTAGATGATTCGCTTGTTAACTTGGATAAACCCGATCTGCAATTTGAATTAACATCCCACTCAACAGATTTAATATGGGAGCACAATAGTTTTAAACACTTCAATGGGAGCATCGGAGTTAGCGGAATAACTCAAGGAAATACATATGAAGGGAGAGTATTAATTCCAAATTTCAGAAGTCATAATGGTGGCATTTTTATGATTGAGAGATGGAGAAAAAATAGATTTGAATTAGAAGGAGGAGTTCGATACGATTATAGGTGGATGCAAATTTACAAGTATCAATATATTGCAAACGCAATTTATGAATTAATCAGCCCTATTCATAAATTTGAAAATATTACCGGGAATTTAGGGGCAATATTTAAAAAAGATTCAACTTTAAATATTTCCTTAAACTTTGGTTCGGCATGGAGAGCGCCATCGGTTAATGAATTATACAGCAACGGTTTGCATCACGGAGCAGCCGCACTTGAGTTTGGTAATAATAAACTTCAATCAGAAAGAACAAACAACATCATTTTTACAACTAGATACACTCCTTCAAAAAAATTAATGGTTGAAATATCTACTTATTATCACTACATAACTAATTTTATTTATCGCAAGCCCTCCTTATATCCAATTGTTACAATTCACGGTGCATTTCCTTCATTTAATTATACACAAACAGATGCGAGCTTATTAGGTTGCGATTTTTACCTCAATTATAAGATAAACAAACAATTTGAAATTACCTCTAAAGCCTCTTTACTAAGAGCATGGGATATTACGGAGAATAATTGGTTAATGATGATGCCTTCTGATAGATACGAAGCCGAAATAATTTACCGCTTTAAAAAATATAAAAAAATAAATTCATCCTATTTATCGGCATCAACACTTTTTGTTACTAAACAATGGCGTGTTCCAGCTAATAGCGACTTTGCTCCCCCACCAAGAGAATACTTTTTATTCAATATTCACAGTTCATGTTCTTTTAAAATAAAAAATCAAAATATTGAATTAGGCTTCAGTATATTTAATTTACTAAACCAAACTTATCGTGATTACCTTGACAGATTTAGATACTTTACTGACGCAATCGGTAAAAACTATGTTGTTCGTTTAACTGTTCCATTAAATATATTAATAAATAATAAATCAATAAAAAAGTAAACCATGAAATCAAATCAGTACAAACTAATCTTATACGCTTTTATGCTGCTAAGCGTAATATGGGCCTGTAAAAAAGATGAGGACCAAGTTAAATTACCGCCATCAATTTTAAACTCACCTGAACTAATTACAAGCATGGTGCTAAGGTTTACAGATTCCACCAACATATCAAATATAATATTTGCGGAGTTCCGAGATCCTGATGGCCGAGGTGGAAATTCTTACACAAAGTTCGATTCAATTAAATTAAGTTCGAACAAAACGTATTTTTTAAACGTTATAATTTTAGACGAAACAAAAAATCCGCTTGATACAATTTCTAAAGAAATTTTAAAAGAAGCTAAAGATCATCTTTTCTGTTTTACGCCTTTGGGTTCAAGTGCCGTTGTTACAATAACTGATAAAGACGAAAATAATAACCCTGTTGGCCTACAATCAAAGTGGAGAACAAGTTCAGCTGGCAATGGCTTTATGAAAATAGTTTTAAAGCACCAAGCTAATGGCTTAAAAAATGGAACCTGTTCGCCTGGTGAAACAGATATAGAAGTAAACTTTAATACTAAAATACAATGAAAAAAGTAATAAAAAACCAAACAAGAACAATAGTAGTATTCATCTTTCTTTTTATTTTGATAATACCAACGGCATGCAACAAAAGCAAATATAGATCCCGAAAATTAGACGGTGATAAATGGATAGCTAAAGAAATGACTGTAGATGGTGTTGCAGAAACATCCCCTCCTGAATTGCTATTTAAAGAATGTGATATTTATAAAGAATCCTGCTCCGGAACATGGATAACGCCTAATGGCGGTAGAGGGCAGTTTGCATGGCAATTTCGAAATAAAGGAAAAGAATTTGAACTATCAAACCAAACAGATCATGTACATGGTATTGAAGATGTAAAAGCAGGAGAACAGTGCATTAAATACACAGGCGTTTATACTGTAATTGAAAGCAAATTTAAGAGCTTAGTTATCGAATCAGAAATAACTAGTGGATTTACTGGTAAGAAAGTTAAAATAGAATTTGAAAAGAAAGATTAATTAAAACAAATCAATAACCAACAAAAACAAAAAAAATGAAAACAAAAAACAAAATGATGATGGTGTTATCCATCGCAGCAATAATTGGCTTGAGCTCTTGTAAAAAAACCTACGAATGCCATTGTGATACAAAGGCAGGCGGCGAAGAGCATTTTGATGTTAAAAATACCAAATCAAAAGCTGAAAGCGAGTGTAAAGCTAAAGGAGAAAACAGTTCAGTTTATTCAAGCTGTGAGATTGAATAGTTGTAAACTAAACAAGGCCGTACTATAGTGCAGCCTTGTTTTAAATTTTATTTATTTTAAAATTTTAAATTTGATACAGCTTTTAAAGCTTGTGATCTTTAATCACGTTTTCGTTATACACTTTAAACTTATTAATCGCTTAAGTTGCTAACTTAAATCAATTTTTAGTTGAACTAAACTAACATCTTTAAAACTTTTTACTAATTAGTCATTGATTTAGTAATTTAACACTTTATCAATTTAACTTAAAGTAAAATTTATAATATATCCAGAAAATATCGATAAAGTATTAGTAATGATTGATGTTAAAGAATTAACTAAAGCCAATGAAAATGTGCCATAGAGTATGGTTATGTTTGTGCAATTAAGTATTTCCTGGTTACTACTTACTACAATTACTAAATTACTGTCTACATAATTAAAATTAAAATAGCTTCATGAATAAGTAATCTTCAAATTTCTTACCGTACACTATGTTCATCCATTTTCGTTTTTTTACCAAAGAATATAATTAATTCTGAATAGTAACAATTATTGTTATAAGCTCTGCTAAGTATTGGCCAAATCATTGCTGTTATGAAAAGATTTTAGACCAAAGACTTATAATATTAACTAATCATAGGTGATGTATGAGTAAGACTATTAATATTTATTCATTAAATTTATATTTGTAGTTGTAGCAAGTTTTAAAATCTAAAGAAAGTTTTATGGATAATCAAAAATTAGTTTTTCAAATCAAGTTTAGTTTTAAAATCCCCGCTTTTGACAAGCCCGAAAAACGATAATGATAAAAAAAATAAAAAAATATTCCCCTTTACAAATCTTCCAAAGAAAATAATGTAATGAGAAAAATATTTTTATTCCTAGTGCTAATCTTTATTAGTGTTTTTTGTTTCTCTCAAAGTCGATACATCTCTGTAATAACAAAAAAAATTGTGTACTCAAGGGATGGTGGAATCTGTAAATGTTGTGGAAGCTCTACAAGTTTAGAATATGACCATATCACACCATACTCTTGCGGAGGAAGTAGCGATGTTTCAAATATTCAGTTACTTTGTCAAAAATGTAATCGAAGCAAGTCAAATAGTTGTAAATGTAAAGTACATAGTAGGATAATTGGAACTAATTGTTGTGAAAAAAATATAACCAAAAAGTCGTCAGGTACTTCAAGCCAATGCACCGGAACAACAAAGAAAAAAACTAGATGCAAAAATAAAACAACCAATTCAAATGGTCGATGTCATCTACACTAAGTTATAAAAAAAATTTAAATATTATGAAAAAGACAATTATGTTCGCAATAGACCTCAAAACTGAAGAAATAATCGTTTCAGAATCTGATAAAGGAAGTAACAAAGTAAATTTCATTGAACGAATTCAACGTAAAGAAAATGAATTACTATTTGATGCTATTGTTACCTTAACCAGAGTCACAAATTCTAACGATTTTGATATTGCGATTTTTAGGGCTATGGATAAAGTTTGCCAGATGATTTATTGTAAACATGTTGAAAATAAAATGTAAACTTAACAAAATATATAGTGAAACCAAGTAATATGGAGGGTCGTTAAACACATAAAATGCCCACAAGAAATTAGTGGTTCTGTATTTTGTATAACAATGAATTAATTAATCAATATTTTGTATTTCGATTTAATTTCATTGGTGGTAGACAGATTTGTGCATCAAATTCGCAAAATCTTTTAGATGTATAACGTTAGAGGCAAGTTAAAAAAAACAACAAACTGATTTACGTAAGATTGACCCAGTAGGACTGAATGATAAGTATCCTCCTTAAAAAAAATAGCAAATAACTAAAGCTTTTTCAATTAGAAAGATTTTTGGATATTTAAACATTTATACCTTTAATTAAATATTTTTGCTAGCTGGAAGCCAAAAAATCTTTATTCGATAGTTCTTAAAATATTAATTATGAATATAGAAAAACTTAAATTTCGAAAAAAATTATATAAATTTAATCGAAAGTGCTAAAGGAATTACTAAATTTACAAACAATTAAAAATATAATTATGTTCAAAAAATTTACAATTACAGACAAACTTCTATTTATTGCTGCACTATTATCATTAATCTTTTCAGAAATACTTTATTTCCAAGGTGAAAAAGAAGACGGTTCTTTTATTGGATTATGGGTTCCTTCTATAATAGCATTTGGTATTTATTTAAAATTAATTAATAATTCAAAAAATGATTGAAATTATCCCATATTTTGCTGGTCTAATAACTTTAATTTTTGGAATAGCTTTTTTTTTCGCTATTACACAACCAAACAATAAAGGAAAGTAATTTTTTAGAAAAATCATTACATTATTGTGTATTCTAATAATTAATATACTTATTTTAAATTTGTATTCAGGAGCTAGGCCACTTAAATATTTTTGTTAAATGCTCAGAAGATTAATTCGTGAAAATTGGATTTCATTTCAAGTTTTGAGGTTTATCAACAACAAACCATTATGTTATAAAACCTAAAACTTTATTTGGAATTTCAGTAAATATTAAAATTTCTAAGTAATACCTGCTCCGTGGCAACCTTTATATTTTTTTCCACTACCACATGGGCAAGGATCGTTGCGTCCAATTTTTGCATCAACTCTTATTGGCTGCGTTTTAGGTTTTTGTTGGGCATTTTGCTCCTCTATCGCATGCTCATCTCTAGTTTCGATTAATTTTTCTTTTTTTGCTTGTATTTGTTTTTGAGTAAAGCGGGCTTGTGGCTTATTATTTTCTTCGTTAGGTAATCCACCTTTCATTAAAAACGAAATCACCTCTTTATTTGCTTTAATAATCATTTCTTTAAATAAATTAAAAGACTCTAACTTATAAATTACTAAAGGGTCTTTTTGCTCAAGAGAAGCGTTTTGAACTGCTTGTTTTAAATCGTCAAGTTCTCGTAAATGTTCTTTCCAAGAATCGTCAATCATTGCTAAAACTACAGCTTTTTCAAATCCTAATATCAATTCTCGCCCTTTTGTTTCGAAAGCTTTCTTTAAGTTAACAACAACCTGAACTCCTCTAATTCCATCACTAAAAGGAGTTACAATATTTTCGAAATTGTTATTAGGATTAGTGTATACATCTCTAACTATTGGAAATGCTTGTTCGGCAACCAAGTGTATTTTTTCGGTGTAATGTTTTTGTGCAGCCTCAAATAGTTGTTGTATTAAATCATCTTCTTTACCATTATTAAATTCTTGTTCAGTAAATGGAGACTCAATACCAAAGTTTTTAATACACTCTAAATTAAAGCCATCAAAATCTTTTTGAGCTTGATAATCTTCAATGATACTAGCTGAAATTTCAAAAATCATATTTGCAATATCAATACTAAGTTTATCACCATACAAAGCATTTCGTCTCCGTTTATAAATCACTTCTCGCTGAGCATTCATTACGTCGTCATATTCAATTAAACGCTTACGAATACCGAAATTATTTTCTTCAACTTTCTTTTGTGCACGCTCAATACTTTTTGTTATCATACTGTGCTGAATCACTTCGCCCTCTTTTAATCCCATACGATCCATTAAAGAAGCAATTCGTTCGCTACCAAATAACCTCATTAAATTATCCTCTAAACTTGCAAAAAATTGCGAGCTTCCGGGGTCTCCTTGTCGGTCAGCACGACCTCGTAATTGTCTGTCTACCCTTCGACTTTCATGTCTTTCTGTTCCAATAATTGCTAAGCCACCAACTTCTTTAACACCTGGACCTAATTTAATATCCGTTCCACGACCAGCCATATTGGTAGCAATAGTTACAGTTCCAGCCATACCAGCTTCGGCAACAATATCAGCTTCTTTAGCGTGTAATTTCGCATTTAAAACATTGTGTTTTATACTACGTAATTTTAACATTCGGCTTAATAATTCTGAAATCTCTACCGTAGTAGTTCCAATCAAAACAGGTCGACCTTCAGCAACTAATTTTACAACCTCATCAATTACAGCATTATATTTTTCACGCTTAGTTTTATAAACTAAATCCTGTTCATCTTTTCGAGTCATTGGCTTATTAGTTGGAATTTCAGTAACATCCAACTTATAAATTGTCCAAAACTCTTGAGCTTCTGTAGATGCTGTACCAGTCATACCTGCCAACTTATTATACATACGAAAATAATTTTGTAATGTAACTGTAGCGTATGTTTGTGTAGCGGCTTCAATTTTTACATTTTCTTTTGCTTCTATGGCTTGATGAAGTCCGTCGCTATATCTTCGGCCTTCCATAATACGTCCAGTTTGCTCGTCAACAATTTTAACTTGTCCTCCATCGATAACGTATTCAGTATCTTTTTCAAAAACGGTATACGCTTTTAGTAATTGGTTTACTGTATGTATTCGTTCGCTTTTAATACTAAATTCACGCATAACAACTTCTTTTGCTAATATTTTTTCTTTGGCATCGGTTATGTTCTTTTCAATTTCAGCAATTTCATCACCTACATTAGGAATAACGAAAAACTTGGGGTCATCGCTATTGCCAGTTAAAAAATCTATTCCCTTTTCAGACAGTTCTACGTGATTATTTTTTTCGTCAATTGTAAAATAAAGTTCCACATCTATTTTATGCATTTCTTTATTTTGATCTTGCATATAAAAATTTTCTGTTTTTTGCAGAAGAGCTCTAACTCCTTGCTCACTTAAAAACTTAATTAATGCTGAATTTTTTGGTAAACCTCTATAGGCTCTTAAAAGTGGTATTCCCGCATCTTTTTCTTTACCATCCGCTACTAATTTTTTAGCATCAATAATGCATAATTGTAAATATTGTTTTTGAGCATTTATTAATTTTTCAATACGTGGCTTATATTCTATAAATTCGTGCTTATCGCCCTGAGGTGTTGGCCCACTTATAATTAAAGGGGTACGTGCATCGTCAATTAAAACAGAGTCAACCTCATCAACTATGGCAAAATTATGTTTGCGTTGAACCAACTCATCAACACTTCTAGCCATATTATCTCTCAAATAATCAAATCCAAATTCATTATTAGTTCCATAGGTTATATCGCAATTATATGCTTTACGACGCTCGTCTGTATTTGGATCATGTTTATCAATACAATCTACGCTCAATCCATGAAATTGAAATAAGGGTGCGTTCCATTCGCTATCACGCTTGGCTAAATAATTATTTACTGTTACAACATGAACCCCTCTTCCACCTAATGCATTTAAAAAAATTGGCAAAGTAGATACTAGTGTTTTACCCTCACCAGTTGTCATTTCTGAGATTTTTCCATCATGCAATACCATTCCTCCAATTAATTGAACATTATAATGAACCATATCCCATGTTATTTGATTACCTGCAGCTAACCAATTATTTTTAAAAATTGCTTTAGTACCTTTAATTTCAATATTTTTATGTGTTTTTGATAATTCTTTATCATAATCAGTTGCATCAACTTCTAATTCTTTGTTTTCTTTAAAACGACGGGCAGTTTCTTTTAATATAGCAAACGCTTGCGGAAGATTTTCAGAAAGAGCATCAGCTAAAGCACTTGTGATTTCAATTTCTAAATCATCAATTTCTTTATATAGATCTTCTTTTGTATTTATATCCATCTCCAAATCAGAATTAATCTCAGTTTTAATTGCAGTAATTCTCTCATTTTGAGTTTTAAAAGAAGATTGAATGGAAGTTTTTAGTTCGGATGTTTTTGCTCTTAATTCATTATTGGAAATAGAATTTAACGAAGTAAAAATTTCATTTATTTCTTCAACTTTAAAATCGAGGTTTTTAATATCTTTTTCACTTTTGGTGCCAAATATATTTTTAAGAAAATCAAACATAATTAAATAAAAATTTAGTAAATAAAGGTACAATAATTAAAGTAATTTTATTAGAATATTTTAATTGTTTTAGATTGAACTAAATAAAAACTATTGGATGTAGATAAAGTTGATTTTAAAGAAACATAAAATTTTATTTAATTATATTAATAAAACATATAAAACTCTAATATGTTAAGCGATAAATGATACGGCTGTGTATTTTTTAGCTCAAAATTGTTAAATACATTGCAAAATGATATATTTGCACCCTTAAATCAAAGAACAAGTAGAAATTAAGATTATGCAAAACAAAGGTGCTATAAAGTTATTTGCCATTTTATTAGGCTTGGCGTGTATTTTTTATTTATCATTTACATGGGTTACTCGAGGCATAGAAAGCGATGCTATTTTATACGCTGAAAACGCTTCAAATTCTGCTAAAGTAAAATTGGCTGCTCAAGACTATGCCAAAGGAAACACTTCAAAAGAATTAAGTTACATCGACTCATTAAAAAATCATATTGCCGATCGATATTTAGACTCGATGAAAAAGCAAAGTGTTTATGACATATTAATTGCTGAATATACTTACGAAGAATGTAAAAAGAATGAAATTAATTTGGGCTTAGATTTACGTGGAGGGATGAACGTAACCTTAGAAGTATCTGTAATGGATATTATTAAGAATTTAACAAACAACAACGCAGACATTAATTTTAATACTGCTTTAACCGAAACCCAAAAAAATCTGGGTGTTAACAATAATGATGATTTTATAACGCTATTTGAAGAAACATTTAAAAAAATATCGTCAAATGGTCGCTTGGCTCCACTTTTTCAATCTATCGAAAATAAAAATAAAATTAGTTACAATTCCAGTAATGATGATGTTATTAAATATATCCGTGAACGCGTAAATGAATCAATAGGTAACGCAGAGAAAACATTCAGATCAAGGATAGATCGTTTTGGTGTAACTCAACCAAATATTCAAAAATTAGAAGCAAGTGGCCGAATTTTAGTAGAACTTCCTGGTGTAAAAGATAAAGCTCGTGTTCGCGAATTATTGCAAGGAACAGCCAATTTAGAATTTTGGGAAACTTACGAAAATGGAGAAATTGCACCTCTTTTAGATAAAGCAAACATTGCAATTAGCAATTATTTAAATGGAAACAAAACAACTAAAATCGATTCAATAAAAATTGACTCGTTAAGTGTTAAAAATAATTCAACAATTGTAACTTCTACTGTTTCTTTTAAAGATACTACAAAAACAGATTCGAGTTCTGTTAAAACAGCTTCAGTAAATCCTCAAGATACTGCAATTAAAAATTTTATTAAGAGAGTTCCTTTATTCTCTTTTTATCAAAATGCATTTCCTTTAGTTCCTTTAAAAGGACGAGTTACTTTAGATGAAAAAGGAAATCCTAAAGCATATGCCGAGGGTGCTGTAATAGGTATTGCTACATCTAGATCTGATACAGCTAAAGTAAATCAATATTTAAAAATTGCACGCTCTAAAAATATATTTCCCTCTAAATTAAAATTTATGTGGGGTTCTAAAGAAGTTGAACAAAAATCAGAGGATGGAAAAGTTGTAGGTAGTTATTTCGAATTATTCGCTATTAAACAAACAGACAGTAAAGGTAAAGCCGCATTGAGTGGAGATATTATTACCGACGCTCGAAAAGATTACGATCAACGTCAAGGAGGTATTCCATTAATTAGTATGAGTATGAATTCTGAAGCTGCTCAAAAATGGAAATCTATTACAGGTAATAATAAAGGAAAATGTGTTGCTGTGGTCATGGATAACATGGTTTACTCTGCACCCAGAGTAAATTCTGAAATCTCTGGTGGTCAATCTCAAATTACAGGAAACTTTACTGATACTGAAGCCGATGCTTTAGCAGCAATTTTAAGTGCCGGTAAATTACCAGCTCCCGCTCATATTGTTGAAGAGAGTATTGTTGGTCCATCACTCGGGCAAGAAGCAATTGACTCAGGCTTACTTAGTTTTGTTATTGCTTTATTGGTTATTTTAGTTTTCATGGCCATGTATTATAACAAAGCTGGTTTGGTTGCAAACGTTGCTTTAATTGCCAATATGTTTTTTATCATGGGGATACTAACTTCTCTTGGTGCTGTATTAACTTTACCAGGTATTGCTGGTATCGTTTTAACCATTGGTTTGGCGGTAGATGCAAACATATTAATTTTTGAACGTATTCGAGAAGAATTAATTTTAGGAAAAAGCACTTCTCAAGCTATTAAAGAAGGGTTTAAACATGCCATGTCATCTATTATTGACTCCAATGTAACGCTCGCAATTTTAGCGATAATTTTATATGTATTTGGTTCAGGTCCAGTTCAAGGATTTGCAACTACTTTATTTATTGGTATTTGTACTTCATTATTTTCAGCCATCTTAATTTCAAGAGTTATTTTTGAGTGGATGTTGGAGCGTAAAATGGAAATTCCTTTTGATACAGGATTTAATAAAAATGCTTTCAAAAACATCTCAATTGATTTTGTTGGAAAACGTAAAATTTATTATGCCATTTCTACAATTGTAATAGTTTTAGGTGTTATATTCTATTTTAAAAATGGAGGATTAAACTTAGGCGTTGATTTTAAAGGTGGACGTACTTATCAAGTTCGTTTTGAAAGAGACATGAATACCGATGATATTAAAAAAGCATTAGCCCCTGTTTTTAAGGGTGCTGCTTTAGATGTTAAAACGATTGGAAGCCCTAATCAAGCAAAAATTACAACAACCTATCGGGTGAGCGATAATAATCCAAATTCAGATAAAGAAGTAGAAGATCAATTAAATAAAGGTCTATCAACTTTAAAAGCAAAGTATGATATTGTTCAACAACAAAAAGTAGGTCCAACTATTGCAACAGATATTGTTTACGGGGCATATGGTGCCATATTATTTTCTTGTTTAATGATGTTCTTATATATTGTAGTTCGATTTAGAAAATGGCAGTATGGTTTAGGCTCGGTAGTTGCTTTATTTCATGACGTATTAATCGTATTATCTTGCTATACTATTTGCGATGGATTATTGCCTTTAGAAATTGGGCAAGATTTTATTGCAGCCATCTTAACTGTAATGGGTTACACAATGACAGAAACAGTTGTTGTATTTGACCGTATCCGTGAACGATTAAACGATAGTGGTAAAACTAATGTGTATGGTGAAGAAAGAGACAAATTAATTAATTATGCTTTAAATAGCACATTAAGTCGAACTATTTTAACATCATTAACTGTGTTTTTTGTTTTATTAGTTATATTTATTTTTGGAGGAGAAAGTATTAGAGGATTTATTTTCGCCTTATTAATTGGTCGTGTAATTGGAACATACTCTTCATTATGTATCTCAACACCAATAGTTGTAGATTTTGATAAAAAGAAATAATAATTAATAATCATAAAAAAAACTTTCGTAGAAAAGCGAAGGTTTTTTTATTTATAAAAATACCATGAACAAATCTTGGATTGGATACGCCTCTTCGCTGTTACTTTTTATTGCTGGAATTTTTATGGCTATTGGAGGTAAACCAACTATTGGAGTAATTTTTATGCTCTTATCAATTGTAAGCGTAGTTTTAAAAATAATTTTAAACAGAATAAATAAATAATACTCTAATACAACTAATTAAACTGTTCCGTTTCAAACTAATTGTGATTATTTAGAATAAAATAATTAAGTATTTTTTGCATCAGAAAATAAAGCAATTAAAATTTAAAATATGTTTTTGAATATTGTATAAAATCAAAATTTAAAAAATGGATTTATTCGACAACGAAATTCAAAGCTCAAAAAATTTACTACCTAAAGATGGCATAGTAAATTATTATGGGAAACTATTCACTAATCAAGAAGCTAATCGTTACTTTGATTGTTTAATAAATACAATTAAATGGGATAATGACCAAGCTATTATCTATGGAAAATTAATAATTACCAAACGAAAAGTAGCTTGGTATGGCGATACTGATTTTGACTACACCTATTCCAACACCACTAAAAAAGCCTTAGCCTGGACAACAGAATTATTAGAATTAAAAAAAGTTGTTGAAGATAAAACAGGCGAAAAATTTAATTCCTGTTTGCTCAACTTATATCATAATGGCGATGAAGGAATGACTTGGCATAGCGATGCAGAAAAAGTATTAAAAAAAAATGGAGCAATAGGCTCATTAAGTTTTGGAGCTGAACGTAAATTTGCTTTCAAGCACAAGCAAACTAAAGAAACCATTTCATTAATTTTAGAACACGGAAGTTTATTGATAATGAAAGACATCACGCAAACAAATTGGCTTCATAGACTTCCGCCAACAAAACTAATTTCCACTCCCAGAATAAACCTAACCTTCAGGACAATTGACTTGTAAACATTACGAAAGCAAATTTGGAGAAGCAGAGTAGCCGATAACATTATTTTTTTTTTAAACTTTAGTACCTTCTTTTCGATAACATCTGCAAAAGCCAATGGTATTTATTTTGTTGAAGTACAAAACAAAAATAGTTTAAAAACACAGAAGTTGATTAAATGGTAAATGGGGTTATGAGTTAGACATTTTTTAGTTAAACAATCTATGTTCAACTTTATTTAATTCTGCTACACTTAAAGATTTAAAATATAAATAAGTAATTTTTAAACCTTCGGCACGATTTACTTTTGGTTCCCATCCTAAAATTTGTTTGGCTTTAGTTATATCTGGTCTTCTTTGTTTAGGATCATCTTTTGGTAAAGGTAATGAAATTAATTTTTGATTGGCACCAGTTAATTTTAAAATTTCATTGCCAAATTCTTTAATGCTTATTTCACTTGGGTTACCAATATTGATTGGTAAATGATAATCGCTCATTAATAATAAATAAATACCTTCAACCAAATCGTCCACATAACAAAAACTTCGAGTTTGACTTCCGTCACCAAACATAGTTAAATCTTCGCCTCTTAAAGCTTGGCCAATAAAAGCTGGCAATACACGTCCATCATTAAGCCGCATGCGAGGACCATACGTATTAAAAATTCTAATAATACGAGTTTCTAATCCATGATAATCGTGATAAGCCATAGTTAGTGCTTCCATAAAACGTTTAGCTTCATCATAACATCCCCGAGGGCCGACAGGATTTACATTACCCCAATATTCTTCCGTTTGAGGATGAACATGAGGGTCTCCATAAACTTCGCTTGTAGAAGCAACCAATACTCTTGATTTTTTAACCCTTGCTAAACCCAATACGTTATGAGTTCCTAAAGAAGAAACTTTTAATGTTTGAATTGGTATTTTTAAATAATCAATGGGGCTGGCAGGAGATGCAAAATGCAAAATATAATCAATATCATGTGGTACATGAATAAATTTTGAAACATCGTGATGATAAAATTCAAATTGTGGTAACTTAAATAAATGTTCAATGTTTTTTAAATCGCCCGTAATTAAATTATCCATGGCCAATACTCTCATCCCTTCTTTAATAAAACGATCACACAAATGCGATCCTAAAAAACCTGCAGCTCCTGTAATAAGTATTGTTTTTTGCATAATTTAATTTTTAATAATAAACTATTATTTAGTTACCCCTATACAATAGTAATTATAGCCCATATTTTTCATTTCATTAAAATCAAATATATTTCGTCCATCAAAAATAACTTTCTTGTTTAATCTTTTAGAAATCTCATCAAAATCGGGCGATCTAAACTCAGGCCATTCGGTTATAATAAGTAAAGCATCAGCTTTAGTTAAGGTGTCGTACATTTCTTCAGAATAAGAAATGGTATCACCTAAAATTCTTTTTGCTTCATGGGCAGCTACAGGATCGTAGGCCACAACATTTGCACCTGCTTTTAATAAATTTTCTATAATTACTAAACTTGGAGCCTCTCTCATATCATCAGTTTTAGGTTTAAATGCTAAACCCCAAATTGCAAAAGTTTTTCCTTTTAGTTGATTGTTAAAGTGTTTATTAACTTTATTAAATAAAACTGTTTTTTGAAAATCATTAACTTCTTCAACCGCATTTAATATTCGCATATTATAGTGATTATCTTTTGCTGTTTTTATCAAAGCCTTTACATCTTTAGGAAAACAACTTCCTCCGTAACCTACACCAGGATAAATAAATTTAGATCCAATTCTTGAATCGCTACCAATACCTAGTCTAACCATATTAACATCGGCCCCCATTATCTCGCATAAATTTGCTACATCATTCATAAAACTAATTTTTGTTGCCAGCATAGCATTTGCGGCATACTTAGTCATCTCTGCGCTCGGAATATCCATAAAAATAATAGGATGGCCGTTCAATAAAAATGGCTTATATAACTTTCGCATAATATTTTCTGCATCTATATTATCGGTTCCAATTATAATCCTATCGGGCTTCATAAAATCATCAATTGCAGAACCTTCTTTCAAAAACTCTGGGTTAGAAGCAACATAAAATTCAATTGTTTGGCCTCTGAGCGTTAATTCTTTTTGAATAGCTTGTTTTACTTTTTCGGCGGTTCCAACAGGAACTGTAGATTTATTTACAACTACTATCTGTTTTTGGATATACTTTCCAATATCAGAAGCAACAGACAAAACATATTTTAAATCTGCTGAGCCATCCTCATCGGCTGGTGTTCCAACGGCAATAAAAACAACATCTACATCTTTTATACTTTCTTGTAAAGAAGTAGAAAATTTTAATTTATTTTTAGTTGAATTACGAAGTACAATTTCTTCTAGTCCCGGTTCGTAAATAGGAATAATTCCTTTATTAAGATTATCTATTTTATTTTGATCAATGTCAATGCAAATTACATTAACGCTAACTTCCGAAAAACAAGCGCCTGTTACCAATCCTACATATCCTGTTCCAATTACAGCTATTTTCATTTTTATTTTTCTTTATAATAAAAATTTTACTTTTTAATTAATTATTTTGAGTAAAGTATTTGTAATATAATTTAAGGTATCCTCATCTAACTCGGTATGCATAGGCAAAGATAAAACCGTATCGCATAACTTTTGTGTAATAGGAAAATCATTTGTTTTAAACCTTTCGTTTTTATATGCATTTTGTTTATGAAGAGGAATTGGATAATAAATCATTACAGGTATTCCGTGTTCTGCGAGTTTTTTGCGAAGTTCTGATCTGTCATATCCAATAATTTGCAAGGTATATTGATGGAAAACATGCGTTGAATTTTTAGAACGAGAAGGAATTTTTATTTTTGAATGATTTGAAAAAGCCTTGTCATAAAATTCTGCTACTTTATTTCTTGATAATGCATATTCATCTAAATGTTTTAATTTTATTTTTAAAATAGCTGCTTGAATAGAATCTAGACGAGAATTAACCCCCAACACCTCATGAACATATTGCACACTTTGACCATGATGGGCAATCATTCTAATCTTTTTAGCTAATTCATCATTGTTTGTAAAAATAGCGCCACCATCACCAAAACAACCTAAATTTTTACTCGGAAAAAAAGAAGTGCAACCAATGGTACCAATTGTACCAGCCTTAAAATTTCTGCCATCAGAAAAACTATAATCTGCACCAATAGCTTGAGCAGTATCTTCGATCACATATAAATTATGTTTTTTTGCTATAGCCATGATTCTCTCCATGTCTGCACATTGACCAAATAAATGGACAGGAACTATTGCTTTTGTTTTAGAGGTAATATTACGTTCAATAGATTCAATATCGATATTAAAGGTATCTTGGTTTACTTCAACCAATACTGGGCTTAAACCCAGCAATCCAATCACCTCGGCCGTAGCAACATAGGTAAAATTTGCTGTAATCACTTCATCACCTTGTTTTAAATCTAAGGCCATCATTGCTATTTGGAGAGCATCAGTTCCATTAGCGCAAGGAATAACGTGTTTAATATTTAAATAAGTTTCAAAGTCTGATTGAAATTCTTTTACCGCAGGCCCATTAATAAAGGATGCGGAAGAAATAACCTCATTCATGGCAGCATCAACTTCAGTTTTAATCTTTTGATATTGACCTTTAAGATCAACCATTTGTATTTTATTTGACAAACTCATTTAACTAATTTATAAGTACGAAATTAATTAAAAATAGCCATTTATTTAAAAAAAGAACTTAATGCTTTATTAAACCAATTCGGCAATTTGACCATTTTTTGTGTTAATTTATCAACACATACTAATGTTACCTTACCTGTATTTAATAATTCTTTTTTTGAATTGTAACATTCATAATCAAAAATTATTTTTAATCCTTCGGGCTTTTTTTTAATGTAGGTTATTATAGTTATTTCTTCATCATAAAATGCAGGTTTTTTATAATTAACGACAAACTCTACAACTGGCATTAAAATACCATTAGCCTCAACGTCTTTATAACTAAAACCTAATTGCCTCATAGCATCAACTCTACCTACTTCATAATACTGAGCATATACACCATAGTAAACATATCCCATTTGATCAGTTTCTGCGTATCTTACCCTTAATTTAGTTTCTGATTTAATCATAATTTATTATAATCGTTTTAAATAAATAGGTAATTTGAATGTCGTATTAAAAACATTTTATTTAACTTTAAAATTAGTTAATTTATTTATTTTAAAAATACTTACTGCTAGAATAATTAAATTTTGAATTAAAAAAATATATAATAATAATAAACCATTAAAACAAATTTTTTGTTTTTAGACCATTAAAAAAAAAAATTAGAAAAACAAGCACTTATTAAAAATATTTTTTTTAT
>SXGQ01471780.1_pt1 | contig 25554 bp, 23 predicted proteins | sample 3178371 | NCBI WGS metagenome assembly SXGQ01 (sample SAMN11356859, study PRJNA531348) | freshwater metagenome | isolation source: freshwater sample F1-20 | place: China: Fuxian Lake, Yuxi | collected 2017-12-25 | reverse complement strand
TGGGCGGTCGCGGTGGCGGGCGCCGCCTGGGTGGCGGCGCTGCGGCCCGCGCTGCCGGGCTGGGCGCTTGTGGCGGTCGGCGTGATCGCGGTCGTTTCGCGGCGTGTCACACCCCCGGCGACCGTCCGCGGCGACGTCGCAAATGCCGACGCCGCCTACGGTTCCACGAGGACGTTCCTCGCCAAATGACCCGCACCCCGCAGCGGTGGTGCGGGAAAGGGGGCGGCTGAGGCAAGGACCGAAAGCGGTCTGGCCCGCCCCCCGACCCGCCGCTAACGTCCGCCCCTCGTCGGAGGATCGGCCGATTCGTCGTGGCGCGCCGCAGGTGCGTCGGGTGTCGATCGTGCTCGGCCCGGGAAGGATCCCGGGCCACGATCCCTCGGGCCGCATGGAGGCTAGGCAGGCATGGCGTGTGGAAGCGGCGGTGACGGCTGGAAGGTCGTCGGGGCTCGTGCGGCGGTGGCGATCGCGGTGTCGCTGCTCACGTGGTTCTCGGGAGAGGCCCGGGCTGCCGGCTATCGCACGGTGAACTTCATCGTGGAGGCGCCGAACGAGAGCCTGGCCCGTAAAATCGGCGATGCCGCCGAGCAATATCGGCAGACGCTGGCCATCGAGTGGACCGGCAGCCCGCTGCCCCGCTGGAGTCGCCCCTGTCCGATCACGGCCCAGGTGTCGCCGAACCTCGGCGCCGGCGGCGCCACGAGCTTCGTCTTCGACCGCGGCGAGGTCTTCAACTGGACGATGACGATCCAGGGCAGCGAGGAGCGGATCCTCGACTCGGTGCTCCCCCACGAGATCACGCACACGATCTTCGCGAGCCACTTCCGGCGTCCGCTTCCGCGGTGGGCCGACGAGGGCGCCTGCACCACCGTCGAGCATCCCGTCGAGCGGGCCCGCCAGCACCGCCTGCTGATCGAGTTTCTCACCACCGGCCGCGGCATCGCCTTTCCGGAGATGTTCGCCATGAAGGAGTATCCGGCCGACGTCCTCCCGCTCTACTCGCAGGGCTACTCGCTCGCGCGATATCTGATCGAGCGGGGCGGCCGCCACAAATACGTCGCCTTCGTCGCCGAGGGCCTCGACTCCGACAACTGGTCGGCGGCGCTCGCAAAGCATTACGGCGTGACCACCGTCGCGGAGATGCAGCACGTCTGGCTGGCGTGGGTCAAGCAGGGATGCCCGGCCCCGCCATCGTCGTTGGCCGCGGCCGTGCCGCCGCCGGCCAGCTCCTGGTCGGCGACCACCCGCGGTCAGAGCCCCGATCCGCGTCCTGCCGGCAATGTCCCGTCCGCCGCGGCACCCGTGGCGACGAGCGCGGCCCGCACGTCGATCTACTCCCAGGCCCGCCGTTCCGTCGGCGGCACACCGCAGCCGCAATGACCATCCGGCCGAGCCCGGTGTCTCGTCCGCCCGCCCGAAGCGAAGGGCGTCGGCCGTGGAAAGAGCGGCGCGGCACAATCGCGTGCGTCGATCGCGACCGCGGGACTCACCCCGGCCTCGCGCCCGTCACCAGCAGCGTGATGTGATAGAAGACCGGCGCGGCGAAGCACATCGAGTCGATGCGATCGAGCACGCCGCCGTGGCCGACCACCAGCGTGCCGTAGTCCTTCACGCCCCGGTCGCGCTTGATGGCGCTCATCGTCATGCCCCCGGCGAAGCCCATCACGGCGATCACGAGACCGGCGAGTGTGGCCTGCCAGAGCTGGAAGGGGGGCGCCGCCCACCACAGGGCCGCGGCCAGCAGGGCCGTGCTCGTCGCGCTGCCGAGCAGCCCCTCCCAGGTGCGGTTGGAGCTCACCGACGATGCGACGAGCCGCTGGCCGAGCATCCGACTCCAGACGTACTGCATGCAGTCGGCGAACTGCACGAGCAGGATCAGGAAGAAGAGCAGACGGAAGTTGCCGCTGCGATCGGCGTTGGCCCCGCCCTCGATCGGAATCTGGAGCAGGGCCGGGGCGAACGACAGGCAATACACGCAGACCACGAGGCCCGCCTGGATCTTCGCGGTGCGCTCCAGGAACCGCTTGTAGTCGCCGGCAAAGGCGACGCGGGCGAGCACGAAGAGCGTGGCGTAGACCGGCAGGAAGACGCTGAAAATGTCGTAGCGGTTCAGTCCCACGAGCACGTAGTGCAACGGCGTGAACAGGAAAAACACCCAGAAGAGCGCGCGGTGGTCACCCTTTCTCGTGGGCGTGAGCGTGATGAACTCGCGGAGCGCCCAGAAGGAGACGAGGCCGAAGAGCACGACCGTGGCGGTGGTGCCCAGCCAGAACGCGGCGGCGAGGACGGTGCACAGGATCCACCAGCCACGGAGCCGGTTGTTGAAGGTGCGGATCGCGGCCGGATCGAGGCCGCGGTCGGGGTGACGCTTGAGAAACTGGCCCACGATCGTGGCCGCCGTGAGCAGCGCGAGCACGCCGGTGACCAGCGCGATGGTGCGGTTGTCGTTCATGCCGGCCTCACTCCTTCAGGGCCAGCACGGAGCGGCGGGCCCGCGCCAGGAAGTCGAGTTTGGCCTCGCCCCGCTCCAGCCACAGCGGCGGTCCGAAACTGATGCAGGAGAGCAGCGGCACGGGAAGAAACTCGCCCCGCGGCAGCACGCGATTGAGGTTGTCGATGTGGACCGGGATGAGCTCGATGTCGGGCCGCTTCTTGGCGAGGTAGTACAGGCCGCTCTTGAACTCGCCGATCTCGCCGGTCACGCTCCGCCCCCCCTCGGGGAAGACGATGAGCGAGTGGGAGTTGCCGGCCTCGCGGAGCATCATGTCGACGGGGCTCTGGTGGACCTTGATGTCGGTGCGGTCGATGAGGATCGCGTCGAAGACCTCCTCGGCGAGCCACCGGCGGACGAAGCCCCGCGACCAGTAGTCCTTGGCGGCGACCGGCCGGGTGACCTCGCGGATCGTCTGGGGGAGCGACGCCCAGACCACGAGGGCATCGAGGTGGCTGGTGTGGTTGGCGAAGTAGACCCGCTGGCAGGTGTCGGGCTGGCTGGCGATCCAACGGACGCTCGCGCCGGAGAGGAGCCGCGCGAGGGCGGCCAGCGAGAGGCCGGCCGCACGACAAAAAGGCGAGCGGCTGGAGCCCGGCCGGTTTGGCGGGGGCGGCGTCTCGGTGATGTCGGCGGGCGAGAGCATCGGGTCATCTTCGACGGCGGTGGCGGACACGGTCAATTCCCGTCCCGCACGCCGGCCACGAACGGGTTGTGACGCTTCTCGTGGCCGACCGTGGTGGGGCCCCCGTGGCCCGGGTAGACGATCGTGTCATCGGGCAGGCTGTAGAGGTGGCGGCGGATCCCGGCGGCCAGGCTGGCGAAATCACCGTCGGCAAAGTCGGTCCGGCCGACTCCCTCCCGAAAAAGCACGTCGCCGCCGAACACGACCGGCGGTTCACTTTCCCCGATCACGAAGACCACGTGGCCGCTGGAGTGGCCCGGGATCGCCCTGACGTCGATGTCGAGGCCGGCGATCCGGATCGCCTCGCCGTCGTCGAGCAGGCGGTCTGCCGGCGGACTGAGGAGCGACATTCCGAAGGCGGCCGAGAGGTTGCCGGCGGGATCCGTGAGTTTCGGGGCATCGCCCCGCCCCACCCAGATCGGCAGACCGGGCCAACGGTCAAGCAGGGCTGCGTTGCCGGCGATGTGATCGGAGTGGCCGTGGGTGAGCAGGATCGCCCGTGGTTCGAGGCCGTGCGACTCGATCCAATCGGTGATCGCCGCCGGCTCGAACCCGGGGTCGATGACGACGCAGTCGGCATCCCCCTCACGGTGCACGACGAAGGTGTTCTGGCCGAACGGCTGCGACTCCACGCAGGCCACCTCGAGGGGGCTGGCGGGATGAAAAATCTCGATCGTGGCCATGGATGGGAAGGCGGTTGCGGGGAGGGGCGTCGCTCCGCGGAGCATGCATGGAGCATGGTTGGCCCGGCGGCGGCCCACAAGACGCCCGGTTTTTCCGCACAATACCGGGGTTTCCCCGCCGGGAACTGGCATGGCGAACCCCGGGGAGCACCGTTAGACTCCGCCCCACTTCGGTCCTTCGTGGCCACGCTTGGGCGTGTCTCCGTGGGGGGCGGAGTCCGCGTGCGGCGGACCGAGTCCGCTGTCGCGGGTCGATTCCGTTGCCGCGGGGCGGATCGTCACGAATCTGCCGAGCGTGCCGGACGGCCGGGTGTCGGTTCATGACCGTCACACCGCCCGGCGATACAAGATGAGCCGGCTTCCTGTTCGGGATGGTGCGATTCGAGGCGAACCCGGTTCGCCCGGGCCACTCCGGCACCCAGGATCCATGGAGGGATCGATGGCACTGTGTTTCCAGGCAGGGTTTGTTCGAGGGACGACGGGCCGCAGCCCCTGGCTGCGGATCGCGGCGGCGACGCTCGCCGTCATCTCCGGCACGGCTGCGTTCGCCCAGGCGACTCAGGCGACGCAGGGACCGGGTCTCGTTCCCAACGGGGACGTCGCTCAGGGCAACGTCGGCGCCGCCGAGGCCCAGGCCGTTGCGGGCGGCGGAGTGCACCCTCTTCAACCCGCGCTCGAACTCGCGCAGAAGGGGCTCGGCCAGCTCCGTTCGACGATCAAGGATTATTCCTGCACCGTCGTGAAGCGGGAGCGGATCGACGGCAAGCTCGGCGACCACGAATACATGTTCGCGAAGGTCCGCCACGAGCCCTTCAGCGTCTACCTCTACTTTCTCGCCCCCGATGCGGTGAAGGGGCAGGAATGCCTCTGGGTCGAGGGTCAAAACGAGGGCAACATGCTCGCCCATGCCGGCAGCGGCGTGAGGGCGATGGTCGGCACGGTGGCGCTCAAGCCCAACGGCGCGCTCGCCATGCAGGGCAACCGCTACGCGATCACCGAGATCGGCGTGGAAAACCTCGCCAAGCGGCTCGTCGAGGTCGCCGAGCACGACAAGCAGTTCGGTGAGTGCGACGTGAACTTCTTCAAGGATGCGAAGGTCAACGGCCGCGTCTGCACCTGCGTGCAGGTGGTGCATCCCGTGCCGCGGCGGACCTTCCGCTGTCATCTGGCCCGCGTGTTCATCGACGACGAATACCTGATCCCGATCCGCTACGAGTCCTACGACTGGCCCCAGGAGGCGGGGGGGCAGCCGGTGCTCATGGAGGAATACACCTACATGAACGTGAAGCCCAACAACGGCTTCACGGACGCCGACTTCGACCCGAAGAACGCCGCCTACAAGTTCGGCGCCAAGTAACCGGCCGGCGGGCCACGCCTGCCCGGAAGGGACCAGCCGTCCGTGGACGAAGCAGCCAGCTCCGTTCTGTTCGGCAGGGTGGCTTCAGGGCTGGTCGATCGACGTCTGGTCGGGCTCGGGGCCGCTTACGCCCTCTCGCCGGACGTTCGTCGCGGGCCGCCAGGCATCGCCCTGCATGTCCGCTGCGCTTCGCCATCCTGGCTGCGGTTGCTCCCACAGCCCGCCCGAGGGCATGGGCAGCCCCTCGCTGAGTTCGTGCCCTGACGCCGCAGCACTTCGAAGCGGGTGTGCGGTCGGTTGTCGGCGGCTGCGATGTGCCAGTCCCCGGGACGAGGCGTGGATGGATGCCCCGCGGTTTCGCCGAGGCCTTCCGACGGCCCGGCATCCGGCGGCCGAGCCCCGCGCTGGCCGCTTCATTCGCGGGGCAGGAGCGCCGGCCAGGCGGCCTGGAGCCGCTCGGTCGGCGGGATCTCGATCGACGTTCCGGGCACGAGGGAGATTCGGGGGTCGATCGCACGGTTCCACGCGAACAGAGCCCGGTAGCACCGCCCGTCGCCGTAGCTGCGTTCCGCCACCGACCACCACGAGTCGCCGGGCCGGGTGACGTAGACCGAGCCCACCGTGGGCGAATGCTCCTGCGTCGCCGAGAACGACGCCGCTGCGGCGGGGGGCATCGTCGCCGGCGGGATGGAGTTGCCAACGGCCACTGGAAGGTCGCCCTCCTCGAGCGATGCCGGGGCGACGAATGGATCCCGCGCGACGGGGAGCGGAGCGTTTTCCGGCCCCGAGTCGGCGGCGGCGAACCGACGCGATGGCGTCGCCCCGATTTCCACCGCGGGAGAAACGGCCGGCGGTTCGTCCGGCACGAGCTGCGGGGGCTCGACGAGGTCGTGTGATTCCGTCACGGCGACGTCGGCGTGCACGTCGGGGCCCGCGCCTTCCGGCGGCCGTGGCACGAGCAGCTTCATGGACAGCACGCCCAGAAAGATGCCCGCCAGCGTGGCCAGCAGACCGAGCAGTATTTTGGTTTCGCGTCCCATGAACGTCCGGCGGTTTCCGGGGCCCAGCCACCCTGGATCAACGGGGGGCGGATTGTGCTGAAATCGGCGATTGATCGCCAGACCGGCGAAGCCCCGGCAAGATCGCCAGCCTTGCCTATCCTTCGCCGACGGGGGGCGTGGCGACCACCTGCGCGGCCCTGAGTTTGGCCGACCGGCTGCGGGGATTGCGGAGGGTCTCCTCGTCGCCGGCTTCGACGGGCGACTTGGTGAGGTTTTCCCAGACTTGGCGGTTGCGAAACGCCTCCTTCACCAGCCGATCCTCGAGCGAATGAAACGAGATCACGGCCAGCCGGCCGCCGGGGGAGAGGCAGGTCGGAATCCGTTCGAGGGCGATTCGCAGCGACTTGAGTTCCTGGTTCACGGCGATTCGCAGCGCCTGGAATGTGCGGGTGGCGGGGTGGATTCGCGCCGGTGGCCTCTGCCGCGGGACGGCCGACATGACGATCCGCGCGAGATCGCGAGACGACTGGATCGGCGTCTGGCCGCGGGCGTCGGCGATCCGCCGCGCGATCCGGCGGCTGAAGCGTTCCTCGCCGAACTCGTAGATGATGTCGGCGAGCGTCTCGGGTCGGAGGCGGTTGATCATCCGCCACGCCGGCTCCCCCTCGGTGGGATCGAAGCGGAGGTCGAGCGGCCCGTCGGAGTCGAACGAGAAGCCCCGCGCATGGTCGGCGAGCTGGTCGCTGGAGAGCCCGATGTCGAGGAGCACCCGATCGACCCGCTCGAGCCCCACGGCGTCGAGCACCTCCGGAAGATCGCAGAAGTTGGCCTGGGCGAAGCGGATCGGCTTGCCGAGCAGTTCGCTGGCCCCCCGTTCGATCGCGGCGGGATCCCGGTCGAGGGCGATCACGCGGCCGGTCGGGCCGACGGCATCCACGAGCAGTCGCGTGTGGCCGCCGCCGCCGAGCGTGCCATCGACCACGGTCATGCCCGGCTCGATCGCCAGAAAGGCCATGACCTCTGCGGGAAGAACGCTCGTATGGATGCTCGCGGACATGGAGCCAATCCTACGCGAACATCCGCCGCCGCGCAGGCCGGGTCTCTCGAGCACCGCGAAACCCGCCGGACGAAGACCGATTCGCCCCCCGTCTGATCTGCGGTAGCATCGCGGCATGAGCGACCGCGATTCGGGCCTGGCGGCCACCTACGATTACGACCTGCCCGAGGATCGGATCGCGCAGGAACCGCTGGCCGACCGGGCCGCTGCCCGGCTGCTTGTCGTTCGGCGGGCCGACGGCTCACTCGCGCACCAGTCGCTCCGCGAACTGCCGGGGCTGCTCGCCGCCGGCGACCTGCTCGTCGTCAACGACACGAAGGTCGTGCCGGCCCGGCTCGTGGGCCGGCGGGCCGCGACCGGCGGCAAATGGGCGGGGCTCTTTCTGCGGCGTGAGGCCGCCGGGCCGCATGCCGGCGCCTGGGTCGTGCTCGCGCAGACCCGGGGCCGTCCGCAAGCGGGCGAGCGGATCGTGCTCACCAGCCGCGACGGGACGGATGGCGAATCGCTCGAACTCCTCGATCGGGCCGAAGGCGGGGCGTGGCTCGCGCGGCCGCTCGGTCGTGCGGCGGGCGAACCGGCGGAGGCGGTGCTCCTGCGAGTGGGCCGCGTGCCGCTGCCGGGCTACATCCGCGGCGGCGTCGAGCACGAGGGCGACCTCGACCGTTATCAGACCGTCTTCGCCCGCGCGGCGGGATCGGCCGCCGCTCCGACCGCGGGCCTGCACTTCACCGAGGAAATCTTCACGGGGCTCGCCGCCCGGGGCATCCAGCGGGCGACGGTCACGCTCCACGTGGGCCTCGGCACGTTCCGGCCGATCACGGCCGAGCGAATCGACGACCATCTCATGCACTCCGAGTGGTGCGAGTGCCCGGCGGAGACGGTGGCGGCGGTGCTGGAAACGAAGGCCCGCGGCGGGCGAGTCTTCGCCGTGGGCACGACGGCCGTGCGGACGCTCGAGACGGCGGCCCTCCGCGGTGTGATCTCGCCGTGGTCCGGGCCGACCGACCTGTTCATCAAACCCGGCTTTTCCTTCCGGGTGGTCGATGGCCTGTTGACGAACTTCCACATGCCGCGGACAACGCTCATGGTGCTGGTGTCGGCGTTCGCGTCGCGGGCACTCGTGATGCGCGCCTACGCCGAGGCGATTCACGAACGCTATCGGATGCTCAGTTACGGCGACGCGATGCTGATCACCTGAAGGGGGTGCCCGCGACGGTTTCGCGGTCACCGTTCGTTCCGTACAAGGGAGACGATGATGCCGGGAATGCCGCAGGAAGACGTGCTCGTGGTGCCGCGGTCGCTGTTCGACACCGTGGGGGCTTTTCAGGGCTTCTGCCGCGACACGGCAGCCTATCTTCCGACCTTGCTCGATCCTGCCCACACCTCCTGGCGGCCACGGGCGACCGTCGAGGATGATCCGTCCCTCAAGCAACTGATTCCCTACTGCGTGCTCTCGTGGCGGGATGCCACCGGCACGCCCCACTACTTCGCCTACACGCGAGGCGGCGGCCAGAGCGAAGCCCGTCTGCGGGCGAAACGGTCGGTCGGCATCGGCGGCCACATCTCGAGCGTCGACGGCGAGTACGGCGACAACACCTCCTACGAGGCCGGCATGCGCCGGGAGATCGCCGAGGAAATCGCGATCGACGGCGACTGGACGTCGCGGTGCGTCGGCCTGATCAACGACGACTCCAACGCCGTCGGCAGCGTGCACCTCGGAATCGTTCACGTGCTGGAGCTCGACCGGCCCGGCGTGGCCTCGCGGGAAAGCGAACTGGTGGACTGCGGCTTCGAGACGCTCGAGTCACTGCTCGCCGACCGCGACCGCTTCGAGACCTGGTCGCAGATCACGCTCGACGCCCTGCGGGAGGGTAAACTGGGGTGATCCCCGACCGGGATGATTCCCAGGAGACTCGCGTCGCGTTGATCGCGGCCCGAGCGACGGCACCTTCGGCGACGCGGCCGTGATCTATCTCGACAACCACGCCACGACCCGGCTCGATCCGCGGGTGCTGGCGGCGATGCTTCCGTGGCTCACCGACCACTACGGCAATGCCGGCAGCACGACCCATGAGATGGGCCGCGAGGCCCGGGCCGCGGTCGATGCCGCGCGGGAGACATGGGCGGCGGCGATCGGGGCCACGGCCCGCGAGATCGTGTTCACCGGGGGTGCCACCGAGAGCGCCAACCTCGCCATCCTGGGCACGGCGTCGCGGCTTCGCCCGGGGACGGGGGGCGGGTCGCGGGGCCATGTCATCACGGTCGCCACCGAGCACCATGCCGTGCTCGATCCGATCGAGCACCTGGAACGCGAGGGCGTCGCCGTCACGCGACTGCCGGTCGTCGGCCAGGGCGACCCGGACGGCGTGCCCGGCCGAATCCGACTCGCCGACCTCGATGCGGCGCTGCGGCCCGATTCCTTTCTGGTGTCGGTGCTCCTGGCCAACAACGAGATCGGCGTGGTGCAGGATGTCGCGGCGATCGCCGGCCGCGTGCACGCGGCCGGGGCGATGCTGCATGTCGATTGCGCGCAGGCCCTGGGGCGAATGCGGGTCGATGTCGATGCGCTCGGCGCCGATCTCGCGAGTTTCTCGGGCCACAAGTTTCACGGGCCGAAGGGGGTGGGCGCGCTTTACGTGCGGCGGCGTGGCCGGGCCGTGCGGGTCGATCCGCTCGTCTTTGGTGGCGGCCAGGAGCGGGGCATGCGGAGCGGCACCCTCGACGTGCCGGCGATCGTGGGGATGGCGGAGGCGGCCCGGCTGGCCAACGGGGGGCTGGCCGAGGAGGCGCCGCAGATGCGCCGGCTGCGGGATCGGCTCTGGCAGAAGCTCGCGGAGGCGGTGCCGGGGATCGCGGTCAACGGCCCCGCGCTCGATGCGGGTCCCGATGGCTCCGCTCCCGTACGGCTCGTCAACAATCTCAACGTGCACATTCCCGGCGTCGACGGCCAGACGCTGCTGGCGACGGTGTCGGGCGAGGGGCTGGCGGTGAGTTCCGGCAGCGCGTGTTCGTCGGAGAGCCCGCGGCCGAGCCATGTGCTTTTGGCTCTCGGGCTCTCCGAGGATCAGGCCCGCGCGAGCCTGCGGTTCGGACTCTCCCGGTTCACGACCGACACCGAGGTGGACGAAGCCGCGAGCCGAATCGCGGCCGGTGTCGCCCGCCTGCGGACGCTCTCGTTGTCAGGGGACGACGTCAGCAAACCCTGATCGACCGGTCGAGGCGGCGGGGGTTTCCACGCTCGATGACGTTCGCATCCTGCTCGGGCGGACTTGCTCCACGGCCTGTACGTGGCCGGGCCTCTCGAATCGCGAAACCGCCGGCCTTTCCGGGGCGCGGCCACTGGGATACCATAACAGGGCCGGTCGTTGCGAGGCAGCGGAGTCCGGCGAAGCACGTCAGCACGAGGAGTCAGCCCATGTCGGTCATGCTCACTGAGAAGGCGGCCAGCGAGGTCAAGAAGATCATCACCGAGCAGAAGCTCGATCCGGCCACGGTGCTCCGCGTGGGCGTCGCCGGCGGCGGCTGCAGCGGCTTCAGTTACTCGCTCGGCTTCGACACGCAGTTCGATCCGAAGGCCGACACGAAGTCGGAACAGCATGGCGTGGCGGTGGTCGTCGACAAGAAGAGCGATCTTTTCCTCGACGGGACCACGCTCGATTTCCACGAGGCGATCGACAAGCGCGGATTCACGTTCAACAACCCGAACGCGAAGAAGAGCTGCGGCTGCGGCAGCTCGTTCCAGGCGTGATCGACGCCATCGCCCGACGGCTGTCGTCGCGGCTCTTCAGAGGGCACCAACGTGGTGGCTGAGGAGAAGGTCCATATCGTCGGCATCGGCGACGACGGCGTCGAGGGCATGACCGCGCATGCCCGGCGGCTCGTGGAGGCCGCCGACGTGCTGGTGGGGCCGGAGTCCTGCGGGCAGCTCATGCCCGCCGGGTTGCGGTCCCGGCTGGTGTGCACCGCGAATCTGGAGGAGCTCGTCGAGCGGATCGAGGCGGGGGCGGGGAAGCGGATCGTGGTGCTCGCGTCGGGCGACCCGCTGTTCTACGGCACGGCCCGCTACGTCTGCTCGAAGCTCGGCAAGGATCGCTTCGAGGTCGTGCCGCACGTCAGCAGCATGCAACTCGCGTTCGCCCGGGTGAAGGAGTCTTGGGAGGAGGCCTTTCTCGCCAATCTCGCCGGCCAATCGATCGAGCGGGTCGTTGACCGCGTGCGGTCGAGCGACACGGCGGGTCTGTTCACGAGCGATCAGTGGCCGGCGCCGGCCGTCGCCCGGGCGTTGCTCGACGAGGGTGTCGACTCCTTCTCGGCCTACGTCTGCGAGAATCTCGGCTCTCCCGACGAGCGGGTGACCCAGGGCAGCCTCGCCGAGATCGCGAAGGAATCGTTCGCCTCCCCCAACGTGATGATTCTCGTCCGCAAGGCACGTGTGGCCGACAAGCCGGGGCATGTCGGCACGCGGCTCTTCGGCAATCCGGATGAGTGCTTCCTGCAGTCGCGTCCCAAGCGTGGCCTGCTGACGCCCTCCGAGGTGCGGTCGTTGGCGCTCGCCGAACTCGGCCTGAAGACGACGAGCGTGGTGTGGGATGTGGGGGCCGGCAGCGGCTCGGTCGGCCTCGAGGCGGCGCGAATCGCCCGTGACGGCCTCGTGCATGCGATCGAGATGGATCCCGACGACCACGCGCTGATTCGGGAGAATGCCACGCGATTCGGCGTCATGAATCTCCATCCGGTGCTGGGCCGGGCTCCCGAGGCCTGGCAGTCGCTTCCCGATCCCGACGCGATCTACGTGGGGGGCAGCGGCCGCGACGTGGCCATGCTGGTCGAGCAGGCCTGGGCACGGCTCAAGCCGGGCGGCCGGCTCGTGACCGCGTGCAACAGCATCGAGAACCTCGCTTCCGTGCACGCGCTCCTGCGGTCGCGGTCGGGCGACGCCGCGTATTGGATGGTCAACATCGCGCGGGGCGTCGAGCAACTCGATCGCATCCGGTTCGAGGCCATCAACCCGATCTTCATGATCGCAGCCACCAAGCCGGCGTGACACGATGTCCGACCTCCCCCAGCCACTCGACGTGATTGCCGTCGGTGCCCATCCCGACGACGTCGAGATCGGCTGCGGCGGCACGCTCGCGCTGCTGGCGGCCCAGGGCCACCGCGTGGGCATCGTCGATCTCACCGATGGCGAGCCGACGCCGCGATCGAGCGGCCCGGAGGAACGGCTTGGCGAGGCCTCCGCCGCGGCGGCGGCGCTCGGCGTCACGCACCGCGAGACGCTGCCCTTCACGAACCGGCGGCTGTTCGACGAGTTCGAGGTGCGGGTGGCGCTCGCGAAGGTGTTTCGACGCTGGCGGCCGCGGATCGTGATCGGGCTCGGCGACAAGACACCGCTGGCCTCGCCCGATCACGCCCAGGCGGTGGCGATCACGGAGGCGGCCGTCTTCTACTCGCGGCTCACGAAGTGGGACGACACGTTCGCCGGCCTGCCGGTGCATACGGTGCCGCAGTTTCTCACCTATTTCCTCTTCGCCGGAGTGCCGCAGGTGCCTCACGGCCACTGGCCGCTGGCGGTCGACATCGCGGCGCATCTCGACGCCAAGATCGCGGCGATCGCCTGCTACCGTTCGCAGTTTCCCCCGGAGAAGGCCCACGTCTTCTCCCGCGTGCGGTCGATGGCCGAGACGGTCGGCATCATGTCGGGCTGTGCGGCGGCCGAACTGCTGGCGTCGAGCCGACTGCCGCTGACGACCGAGCCTTTGCGGATGCTCCTGCCCGGCGGGCCGCCGACGTGAGCACCGAAGGGGCGGGGGAGCCGCACGCAGTGAGCCGCGAAGAGCCCGGTCGTTCGTTCGATGCGGTCGTCATCGGGGCCGGGATCGCGGGGTTGATGGCTGCGACGCGGGTCGCCGGCCACGGCCGCCGCGTGCTCGTGCTCGACAAATCCCGGGGTGTCGGCGGGCGGATGGCGACGCGGCGCATCGGCGCGGCCGTCTGCGACCACGGTGCGCAGTTCATCACGCAGCGCACGCCCGGCTTCCGCGACGTGATCGAGCAGGCGGTGCTCGAGGCCGCGGTCGTCGAATGGTGCCGGGGCTTCGGCCGCGACGGGAGCGGCGCCGCGGATCCGCCGGCCGTCGCCGACGGCCACCCGCGCTACCGCGGCGTCCGCGGGATGACCGACCTGCCGAAGTGGCTGGCGGCGGGGCTCACCGCGCGGGGGAACGGGGTCGAGGTGCGGACCGGCGCGAAGGCGACGATGGTGGAGGTCGCCGGCGACCGCGTGCGGGTGGGCATCGAGGGGCGGGAGGGAGCGGTCGAGATCGTGGATGTGGCCGGCTGCGTGCTCACCGCGCCCGTGCCCCAGGCGCTCGACCTGCTGGCGGCGGGCGGTTCGCCTGACCGCCTGGAGGCTCATGCCATCGGGCGGCTGCGGACCGTGGACTACGACCCGTGCTTCGCGGTGATGCTCGTGCTCGACCGGCCGAGCCTGCTGCCGGAGCCGGGGGCGATCCAGTTGGGAGACGACGCGCCGGGGCCGGTGTCCTGGGTGGCCGACAACCAGCGGAAGGGGATCTCGGCCGTGCCGGCGCTGACGGTGCATGCGACCGGTGCCTTCAGCCGCGAACACTTCGACACACCGCAGGAGGAGGTGGCCGCCATGCTCGTGGATGCCGTCCGGCCCTGGATCGACGGCGATCCGCGGACGGCGGTCATCGAGCGATCGGTGCACCGCTGGAAGTTCGCGACGCCGACGACGATCCTGCCCGATCCCTTCCTGGCCGTGTCGTCGTCGCCGCCGATCCTCTGCTGCGGCGATGCCTTCGCGGGGCCGCGGGTGGAGGGAGCCTTTGCGAGCGGTGCCGCGGCGGGCACGATGCTCGCCGAACGGCTCGCGGGGGGTGCGCGATGAGCGAGCCGCTCGACTGCGTGATCGTCGGGGCGGGGCTCGCGGGCCTCGCCTGCGCGGGTGAGCTCGTCCGCCGCGGGCGTCGCGTGACGGTGCTCGAGGCGGCCGATCGCGTGGGGGGCCGTGTCGTCACCGATACCGTCGAGGGCTTCCGCATCGACCGCGGCTTCCAGGTCTACAACGACGCCTACCCCGAGGGGCGGCGGCAGCTCGATCTCGGCGGGCTCGCGCTGGGGCGATTCGAGCCCGGGGCGCTGATCGCCACGGACGGCCGGCTCCTGCGGGTCAGCGATCCCTGGCGGCGGCCCCTCGCGGCGGTCGGCTCGCTCTTCAGCGGGGCCGTCGGGTTGGGCGACGCCCTGCGGACCGCCCGACTCCGGCACGATGCGGTTCGCGGGGTGCGGTCCGGGGCAGTCGATCCGGAGGCGGCGACCCGGGGGAGCGAGCGAACCACGCGGGAGGAACTCGCGGCGCGGGGTTTTTCAGAGGCCTTCGTTCGCCGCTTCTTCGTGCCGTTCTTCGGCGGTGTGTTCCTGGAGCGATCGCTCGACACCGCGGCGGAGGTTTTCCTCTTCGACTTCGCGATGTTCTCGCTGGGCCGGGCCTGCCTGCCCGCCGGGGGCATGGAGGCGATTGGGCGGCAGCTCGCGGCCCGGCTTCCGGAGGGGAGCGTGCGGCTCGGCACGCGGGTGGAGGGGGTCGAATCGACGCGGGTGATGCTCGCAGGCGGCAGCGTCCTTGCGGCCCGTGACGTGGTGGTGGCGACCGACGGCCCGGCGGCGGGCGGGATTCTGCCCGAGGGTCTTCGCGGCAATCTCGTCGGTCGTCTCTGGAAGAAGACGCGGCTCGTCGCCTTCGCGGCAAAGCGGTCGCCGCTGGCCTCGCGAACGCTCGTCGTGACCGCGGGCGAAGCGGGCCCGATCGACAACCTCACCGTGCCTTCGGACGTGGCCGCGGGCTACGCCCCGCCGGGGTGGTCGCTCGTGACGGTTTCGGTGCGGGGGGGATTGGATTCGGGTGACGTGGTCGCGGCCGTGAAGCGGCAGGCGACCGGCTGGTTCGGAGGCCTGGTGGACGGCTGGCGGCATCTCGCCACGGTGGACGTGCCCCGCGCCCTGCCCGACGAGTCGCCGGCGGCGCGACGCGGCCGCCCGATCGAACCGCGGCTCGCGAGCGGTCTCTGGATCTGCGGCGACCACTGCGGGGCGGCGTCGATCAACGCCGCGCTGGCCAGCGGCCGGCGGTGTGCGGAGGCCGTTCTCGCGGCTGGATGACGCCGGGAACTCCCCTTCGCGGCGGGCCGGCGATAGAGTGCCGGAGGTCACCGGCATGGATGCGGATCATGAGCGAGCAACTCGGGGCGGTCTTCATCTTCGCGGGCCTCCTCGCCCTGGCCGCGGGCGGGCTCTGGGCCATCGGCTGCGGAATCGGGGTGCTCCTGCGGCGCAGGCCCGCCCGGCGACTGCTGGCACCCCTGGCGCTGCTCGGCGTGGGCCTCGTGCTGGGGCTCGCCCCCTTCGTGATCCAGCGGGCGTACCTCGCCGTCGTGGGCCTCGGCGAGCGGGAGCGGGTGATCAACGGGGAGCGGGCGGTCAACCTCACGGGCTGGGATCGGCCGGGCTACGGAATCCTCGCGGAGCGACCCGATGTGGTGATCCTCGAGATGGGTAATCCCGACGTCACCGACGACACGCTCGAACTCCTCGCCGCGCTGCCCGAACTCCGTGAACTCACGCTCAACGACTCGTCGGTCACCGACGGAGGACTCGCCACGCTGGCCCGGCTGCCGAAGCTGGAGAGCCTGCGGATCGCGCGGACGAAGGTCACGCCCGAGGGGATCCGGCGGTTTCTCGACGCGCCGCCGCCGCGGCTCGAGCAGATCGACGTGTCGGGCAATGGCGTGGCGACGGCGATCCTGCGCCGCTGGAAGAATGCGGCGAACGTTGGCGTGGAGCGACGGTATGTCAACTGAGTTCAACCTTCGCGAAGAGCCTGTCGGCAGTCTCGACAGCGCCCGGTTTCTCTGCGAGGCCAGCGCGCTGGCCTACCTCCCGGAATCCGCCGGGCAAAAAGCCTTCCGCGAGAAGCTCGGTCTGGAGGCCAGACTGTTCAGCGTCGACAACACGCAGGCCTGGCTCGGCGTGGACGAGGCGAACGTGGTGGTGGCCTTCCGGGGCACCGAGTCGGCGACCACGCTCGACGGCCTCAAGGACATCCTCCTCACCGACGCGATGAACCTGCTCGTCGTGCCCGAGGGCCGGCTGGGGCACGACCTCTCGGCGGCCGGGGTGGGCGCGCGGTTCCACAAGGGCTTCGTCGATGCGATCGCGGAGATCTGGACACCCCTCCTGGCGGCGGTCGAGGCGGAACTCAAATCGAACGATCGTCCGCTCTGGATCACGGGCCACAGCCTGGGGGGCGCGCTGGCCCTGCTTGCGGCGTGGCTCTTCAAGCGACGGTTCATCCCGGTTCACGAGGTCTGCACGTTCGGGGCGCCGATGATCGGCAACGCCGCGGCCTGCACGGCCTTCGATCGCGAGTTCGCCGGCCGGATCTTCCGCTACGTCAACGGTCGCGACCCGGTGCCGAAGCTGCCCACGCTCTCGCTCGTGGCCAACGAGTGTCTGCACGTGCAGCAGGAGCGGCTGCTCGGCGGGGATCCGATGACCGGGATCTCGGATGTTTTGCGGGTGGTCGCCGCCAAGGCCGCCGGCGGTCTGCTCTCGGGGGAGCTCGTGAACGAGGCCTGGGGGCACATCAACGAGGAAGTCGCCTCTCATTTTCTCGATCGCTACCGCGACCTGCTGCGGGGGTGAGAGTGGCCCGGGGGCCTTCTGCCTCCGGTTCGGTCGATCGAACCGGCCGGGCGGCCGGATGCCATCACCGCGGGAAAAATCGTCGGTTAATGCAAGTTGTTCCCTGCGGTTTCGGTTCATACAATCGATTGAAACGATCGTTTGAACCCGCCGAGATCGCATTTTCATGGCCTCCCACGTTCGATCCGCTGCGTCCGCGGTCGCTGGCCCTGTCGAGGATGCCCGCGATCCCAGGGTGCGGATCCTGTCGGCGGCGGGCCGGGAGTTCGCCGAGCACGGGTACGAGACGGCGACCGTACGCGACATCTGCGCGGCGGCCGGCGTCAACGTCGCCGCGGTCAACTATTACTTCGGCGACAAGCGGCGGCTCTACATCGAGAGCGTGAGGCACGCCCACGAGGAGCGGCTGCGGCAGGTGCCGCAGCCAGAGTGGCCGTCGGGTACTCCCGCGGCGATAAAACTCCACGGCTTCGTCGACAACATGCTCGAGCGAATGCTCGGGGCCGGTCAGCCCCCCTGGCAGGTGCGGCTGATGATGCGGGAGGTGCTGCAGCCGACGGAGGCCTGTCGCGAACTGGTCGAGGACTACATCCGTCCCCATTTCGCGCTGCTCGTTTCGATTCTCGACGATCTGTCGGCCGGCGCCCTTTCCCAGGCCGAACTCCGCCGGGTGGGCATGAGCATCGTGGGGCAGTGTTTCGTCTACCGGGCCGCCGGCGACGTGGTCGCCATGCTCGTGCCCCGGGATGAGATCGAGTCGCTCCACGCCCCCAAGCCGCTCGCCGACCACATCACGCGGTATGCGCTGGCCGCCCTGGGCGTGGCCGCCCCGCTCACGGGATTCTTGTCGTCTTCATGTGCATCTTCATCGGACAGGGACGTGGTTTCATGAGTGTCGTACGCACGATCGTGGGCTGGGTGACGCCGCTGCTGATCCTCGGGGCGGGGGTGGCGGTGTTTCTCTCGATGGGAAGCCAGCCGCCGCCCGAGCGGAAGGCGGCGGCCGTGGCCGCCGTGCTGCCGGTTCGCACGGCGGCGGTCGAGACTGTCACCGCAGGCCTCACCATCGAGGCCGACGGGGCCGTCGTGCCGCTGCGCGAGGTCACGCTCGCCGCCGAGGTGGGCGGCCGCGTGAAGGCCAAGGGAGAGGCCTGCAACGAAGGAAAGTTCGTGAAGGCGGGCACGGTGCTCTTCGAGATCGATCCACGCGACTACGAACTCGACGTCGAGAGGCTCGAGCGGGAGCTCAAACAGGCCGATCTGGCGATCGAGGAGATCGACGAGGAGGCCGCCCAGAACGTCGAGTTGGTGGAACTCGCCCGGCGTCAGATCGAGTTGGCCCGCCGCGAGGTGGCCCGTTTGGAAACCCTCAAGGCCGGCAGGATCGTGACCGAGTCGGAGCACGACCGGGCGCTGCGGGAGGAGCTCACCGCCGCCAACGTGGTCTCCACCCTCGACGGCCAACGGCGGGTGCTGGCCAAGCGGCGGAACAAACTGCTCGAGGCCCGTTCGCTCGCGGCGACCATGCTCGAGAAGGCCCAGCTCGACCTGTCACGAACGACCATCAGGGCGCCGATCGACGGGCTGATCGTCGAGGACAAGGTCGAGCAGGGATCGTTCGTCTCCAAGGGCACGCCGCTGGTGACCATCGAAGACACGAGCGCCGCGGAGGTGCGGACGAGTCTCGAAATGGACGACCTCGCCAGGATCTGGGGCGGTCGCCGGGGGAATGGGGCCGCATCCGCGGGGCCGGGCGGCGACTCCCACGACTCGTACGACACTCCCGCCTCGGTCATCTTTCGCGTCGGGGAGTCGGCCTACGAGTGGGACGGAGTCTTGTCGCGGCAGGAGGGCCGGGGCCTCGACGAGAAGACGCGGACGCTCCCCTGTCGCGTGATCATCCGGGAGCCCGGCCGGGTCCGGGCGCTCGACCGTTACGGCGCCGCCATGCCGCAGGCCCCGCCCGGCGCGCCGCGATCGCTGCTCCGGGGGATGTTCGTGCAGGTGCATGTCCACGTCGATTCCCCCGAGTCGCTCGTGTCGATCCCCGACGAGGCCCAGCGTCCCAACGGCGAGGTGTGGTTGATGCGGGATGGTCGGCTGACCGTGCTGCGGCCGCGGGCCGTCCAGGCGTCCGCTGGCCGCTTGGTCTTTGATTCGCTCGCCTCCGGGCTCCAAGCCGGCGACCGGGTGGTCGTCAGCCAGATCTCGAATCCGCGGGACGGCATGGCAATCACCGAGGCGAGTCCGGTCCCGGTGACGGCGCAGCCCGCGACGCAGGCCGTCCGCCACGAGGAAGGGGATGCCACATGAGATCGATCATCTCCTGGACCGTCCGCAACATGCCGGCGATGAACACGCTCGTCATCGCCATCCTGCTCGTGGGCGGCCTGGCGTTTGCGTCGATGCGGCGCGAGGTGTTTCCGGAGTTCGACCTGGAGATCGTGCTCGTCTCGGTGCCTTATCCAGGGGCGACGCCCGAGGAGGTGGAGGAGGGCATCTGCCAGAAGGTCGAGGAGGCCTGTCGGAGCGTCTCCGGCATCAAGAAGATCACGAGCGTGGCCCAGGAGGGGATGGGCTACTGCGTGTTCGAGCTGCAAGACAGCATCAAGGACGTGCAGAAGACCCTCGGGGAGATCCGGTCCGAGGTCGAGCGGATTCCGAGCATGCCGGAACTCGCCGAGGATCCGAAGATCGAGCAGGTCACCCTGCGGACACCGGCCATCAAGGTGGGCGTGCTCGCGCCTCCCGAAGCAGCCAGCGACACCGCCGCCGAGATCGAACTGCGGGATGTCGCCGAACAGGTCCGCGACGACCTGCTGGCGCTGCCCGCCGTGTCGGCCGCCAACCTCATGGGAGCCAAGGACTACCAGATCGACATCGAAATCTCCGAGGAGACGCTGCGGAAATACGGGCTCTCGCTCCAGAAGGTGGCGGAGATCGTGCGGCGGGAGAATCTCGAGCTTCCCGGCGGCACGATCCGCAGCGAACGGGGCGAGATCATGCTGCGCGGCAAGAACAAGCGGTATGTCGGTGCGGAGATCGCCACGCTCCCGCTGGTGACGCTGCCCGACGGGCTCGTGCTCACGGTGGGCGACCTCGGCACCGTCCGCGACGAGTTCGCCGACATCGCCTCCACCAACCGGATCAACGGCCGGCCCGGGATGGTCGTCTCGATCGACCGCAGCTCGGGCGAGGACCTGCTGGCGATGGTGGCCGCGGTGAAGAAGTACGTCGCCGAGGCGGAGCTGCCGGCGGGCTACACCCTCACGACCTGGGCCGACCAGTCGATCGACGTCAAGGACCGCCTCGACATGCTCTTGTCGAACGGCCTGCAGGGACTCGTGATCGTGTTCGTGATGCTGGCGCTGTTTCTCGATCTCAAGATCGCGTTCTGGGTGGCGATGGGCATTCCGTTCTCGATGCTGGGCACCGGCGCGCTGATGTTCTCCACCGACCAGACGCTCAACATGCTCTCCATGTTCGCCTTCCTGATGGCGATCGGCATCGTCGTGGACGACGCGATCGTGGTCAGCGACAACGTGGACCGGCACCGCCGGATGGGCAAGAGCCTGACCAACGCCGCGATCGACGGCACGGTCGAGGTGGTGCCGAGCGTGATCTCGAGCGTGCTCACCACCGTGATCACCTTCCTGCCGCTCTGCTTCGTGTCGGGCGTGATGGGGAAGTTCATCGCCGTCATGCCGTTCGCCTTCATCACGACGCTCCTGATGTCGCTCGCCGAATCGACGCTCGTGCTCCCGGGGCATCTCGCCCACGAGAAGAATCTCGTGTTCACGATCCTCGGCATCGTTCTGTACCCGCTGCGGCTCCTGCTGCCGGCCGTCGCCTGGCTGCAGCGGATCTGTGACAGCGGGCTGAAGTGGTTCGTGAAGCATGTCTATGCCCCCACGCTCGACCTGGCGCTCGACAACAGGCTCTCGGTGCTGGCGCTGGCGCTCGCGCTCCTGCTGGGGGCGTTCGGGATCGTCCGCAGCGGGATCACGCCCTTCCAGCTGTTTCCGAAGATCGACGCCAACCGGCTGCTGGCCAAGGTCGTGTTTCCCGACGGCACGCCCGCCAGCGTGACGGAAGAGGCGACCAACCGCCTCGAGCGGGCCGCCTCCGAAGCCGCGGAAAAGCTCTCTCCGCCCGGGGCGCCGATCGTGGAGCTGGTTCATCGGTCCGTGGGGCAGGTGGCCGCGCAGGGGGAGATCGGGCCGAACGCCCGGATGAGCGGCAGCCATGTGGGCGCCGTCGCGGTGGAGCTCGTCGAGGGCGAACTGCGGGACGTCACCAGCGAGCAGTTCATCAGCGAGTGGCGGCGGCTGGCGGGAGAGTTCAACGGCACCGAGTCGCTCATCTTCGGCACCGAGAACATCGGGCCGGGTGGCAAGACGATCGAGTTCAAACTGCTCGCCGCGGCCGATCCGCGGGCGGTGCCGCAACTGGAGGCCGCGGTCGAGAGGTGCAAGGAGTGGCTGGCCCAGTATCCGGGCGTGATCGACATCGACGACGATTCACGGCCGGGCAAGTGGGAATACCAGGTCAAGATAAAGCCCAAGGCCGAGGCGATGGGGGTGTCGCTGGCTGACCTCGCCGGCACGGTCCGGGCCAGTTTCTACGGCGAGGAAGTGATGCGGCTCCAGCGTGGCCGGCACGAGGTGAAGCTCATGGTCCGCTACCCTCAGGACGAGCGGCGGACGCTGGCGACCCTCGACGACATCCGCGTCACCGGCCCCGACGGCGTGAAGCGGCCGATCGGCGAGCTGGCCGATGTCTCGGTGCAGCGTGGCTATTCGGAGATCAACCGGCTGGGTCAGAAACGGTCGATCACGGTGACGGCCGACATCGACGTCGCGAAGAGCTCGCTCACCAGTTCACAGATCACCGGCGACATGGAAAAGCGGCTCATGCCGGAATTGAAGGCGGAGTATCCGCTCGTCCGCGTCCGCTGGGAGGGCCAGCAGGAGCAGACGAACGAGTCGCTCGAGAGCCTGGGCGTGGGCTTCGTCGTGGCCCTGTTCGCGATGTTCGTGCTGCTCACGATGGAGTTCAAGTCGTACTTCCAGCCGTTCCTCATTCTGGCGGCGATTCCCTTCGGGATCGCCGGCGCCGTCTTCGGGCACGCGCTGATGGGCATGCCGCTCACGCTCTTCAGCATGTTCGGGCTGGTGGCCCTCGCCGGGGTCGTGGTCAACGACTCGATCTGCCTCATCGACTTCATCAACCTCCGCGTCCGCGAGGGGCATCCGCTCCGGGCGGCGCTCCGCGAGGCCGGCTGCCTGCGGTTCCGGCCGGTGCTGCTCACGAGCATCACCACCATCGGCGGGCTCCTGCCGCTGCTCCTGGAGAAGAGTTTCCAGGCCCAGTTCCTCGTGCCGATGGCCACGTCGATGGCATTCGGCTTGATGATGACGACGCTGCTCGTGCTGATCCTGGTGCCGGTGATGTATTCCTTCTTCGGCACGAGCGCCCGCGAGGAGCACGTCGAGGAGTTCGCGGCGGGCTATGCACCGCACGCTGGAGGCGAAGCCAGCATGGTCGCCCCGGACGAGGCGGAAAAGGAGTGGCTCCCGGATCACCTCCGCGAGGAGGCGGAGAGGCCCGAATCACTGCGGGCGTGATGCCGCCGGGTCGGGGCGGTGTGCCGCGGCAGTTCTGGCCTGTCCGCTGACCATCGCGTTGCGGGCGAAACCCTGGCCCGAAAAGCCGTGGTGCGGTCGGGTCATCGCGGACGTTTCAGCCCTCCGTCGCTTGAAAGAAACCTCGATCGTCACGGGCGGCACGACGACGCCCCCCAGGGCCAGAGGCATGCCCACCAGTTGCGTGGCTGCCGGGGGCCCGGCGCGTCGCAGCACGAGGTCGGGCGTTCGCCGGCACAGCCGCAGCAGAGGTAGCCCACCGACCGCTCGATCGCCGGCACCTCCACGTCGACCGTCTCCTTCGTGAGTTTCTTGCGGGATCGCACCCGGCCGGGGCATTTGCACGGGTCGTCGCAGCAGCTCGTGCAGCCGCGGGCGGCATGGTGGCTGGCGAAGGGCCACGGCCGGCTGCTGCAGCCGGGCACGCAGTAAGGCTCGCACGTTGTGGAAAACTCCACCTTCGGCTTCTTCTTGGTGCCCGGCTTGCAGACGCAGATCGGCGTCAGGCCGCAGGTCGCCCCGCAGGCCATGCATTCGGGCGCCGGCGCCTTCTCGGCCGGCTTGTCTGCCATCGCCACCGCCGCGCAGGCCGCCGCCGCCAGCAGCACGGGCCCCGCCCATGATCGTGATCCCATCGTCGAATCCTCCCGTCTGCCGTCGTTCAGAAGTCGTAGTCGAATCGCATGCCGTAGATGTCGGTGAGGCTGTTGCCCACGCGGGTGTCCTCGAGGAAGGCCCGCACGTAGTTGAACTTCCAGCGGGTATAGGGGTTGAGATACCAGTTGAGGCCGACCGTGAAGTCGGTGAGGTTGTTGCCGCGGATGTTCTTGTCGTTGAGGACGATGTTCGAGAATCGGGCCGCCACTTCCCAGGCGCCGGTGCCTGTCTGGATTCCCTGTGACCCGGTCCGCACGCGGAAGAAATCCTCGAAGGGCCTGAGCCTGTCGTGGATGCCCTGCTTGCGGTCGTAGGGGCGGTTTTCCCCGGTGAGAAAGTAGCTCACCTGGGCCATGTAGCCGTTGAAGAACAGCGGCGGCCCGCCGATCTGGTCGACCGTGGCGAAGGCGTATTCCGACTGCAGCGAGAGCGGCCCGAGAATCAGGGCGAACTCGGGGTCGAAGAGCTGGAAGTTGTCGGCCCTGATGTTGCCGGTGTCGACGAAGATCGGCGCGAAGGGGCTGGGAAGCCCGTTCTGATAGTTGCTGGGCGACGGGGGGCCCACGGGTCCGAACACGTTGGAGGGCTGCTGCTTCCGCATCTCGGGCGTGTTGCGGAAGCGGACCTGGTTCTGCGACGTGTCGCGCCAGCTGTAGGCGGCGCCCAGGTGGAGGTAGTAGCGGCCGTCGCTCGCCTCGTCCCAGAACGGCAGACAGGTGCCACGCATCGTGAGAGCCTGGCCGCTGTCGAACGAGTCGTTGCCGGTGTTGTCGCTGTTGGTGCGGAAGGTGCCGATCGCCCAGGTGGCGAGCTCGTTTTCCGTGACGCCGTAGGTCATGATCCCCATGTTGCGGGCTGGGGCGAAGGTGTCGACGAGCGACCGTTCCATGAACGTGTTGTTGCGGTTCTGCGTGACCCGCTCCAGGGAAAACGGCTCGAAGTAGTGGCCCACCCGCACGTTCTGCAGCCACGGCAGCTGCTTCCACTCGATGTAGTTGTCGAGGTAGCTGGGGTTGTAGGCGAGGGCGAAGTCGACGCCGAGCGCGTACTCGAACACGTCGAACGCCGTGCCGCGGCCGCCGATCCGCAGGCGGCGGAACTGGGCTCCATCCTGGAGATCCCCCACGGCCGCCCGGCTGATCTCATCCTGGCCGAAGAAGATCTCGTCGGCCTGCATCTGGCCGCTGAGGATGAACAGCGGCTTCCTGGCCTCGTCCTTCTTCTTCTTGTCGGTGGCATCGACGAGCTTGCCGAGGCCCTTCTCGACCGCGGAGAGGCGATCGGCGACCGAGGGCTTGGCGTCGGCCTTCGCCGCGTCGGGTTCTGCCGCCGTCTTTCCGGATCGAAGAATTTCGATTTCGCGCTCGAGCCGCTGGATGTCGGCCTGCAGTTCCTCGACGGCCGTGGCCGGCGGTGGAATCTCCTCGACCGGCGGCGTGTCGGCCGCGCAGAGGCCCGCCCCGAGGGCGGCGATCAGAATCGCCGCGCGGGTCAGCGCCTGGGGGACGGTCATGAACTGAAGCAACACGGCACCTCGGGCATGTGCATGCAGGAACGCGCGGTGCCTCGTGTCATTCACGTCGGCGCTCAACACCTACGACCGTAATTATCGGCACAAAATCCCTGATTGGATGAGGCTGCGGCATCTGCGCAGAGTTCGCAGATTCACGGCCCGGGGCCTGATGGTGCGGCGGTGCGCAGGGTGGGCAACCTGCACAGGCGACTTGGCCCGGCTCGGGCCCCTGAATGGGCTCGGGCCCCTTGATGGGCTCGGGCCGACAGGTGGCGCGTCAGCGGCGGTGCGCGATCTTCGCGATCGCGTCGGCGAGGCGGTCGATCTCGGCGGGGGTGTTGTAGAACGCCAGCGAGGGCCGGACCGTGGCCTCGAGGCCGAAGTGCCGCAGCGAGGGCTGGGCACAGTGATGGCCCGCCCGGACGGCGATGCCTTCGCGATCAAGGGACTTGCCGATCTCGATCGGATCCAAGCCGTCGATCACGAACGAGAGCACGCCCACCTTCTCCCGGGCCGTGCCGATGAGCCTCAGGCCCCCGATCGCCGTCAGCCGGGCGGTCGCGTGGTGGAGCAGTTCGTGCTCGTAGGCGGCGATCCGCTCCCGACCGAGGGCCGTCACGTAGTCGAGCGCGGCGCCGAGGCCGATCGCGTCGGCGATGTTCGGCGTGCCGGCCTCGAACTTCGCGGGTGGGTCGCTGTACGTGGTGCGGGCGAAGGTGACGTCGCGGATCATGTTGCCGCC
>SXGQ01494110.1_pt1 | contig 25557 bp, 23 predicted proteins | sample 3178371 | NCBI WGS metagenome assembly SXGQ01 (sample SAMN11356859, study PRJNA531348) | freshwater metagenome | isolation source: freshwater sample F1-20 | place: China: Fuxian Lake, Yuxi | collected 2017-12-25 | reverse complement strand
CTAACACAATCATAGCTGGTATTCAGATTGCCTTTGAGCTACACAATAACTTCTTAACAAATACTGTATATACTGATTCCAAATATATAGAATTTACGGAACTGTATTGTCTCCTAGACTATCTAAGACAACCGGCAAACTTAACAAATCCTCACGTGGATTCTATTACATCGCCTCTATCCAGAGTGTTTGGCGGCCTACCCCGCTTCGGTTACTGGGCAAACCCGTTCTTAACAAATGTCAGCTATATTGGTTTTGATACGGGGCCAAGTTTAGCAGCACCGCAAACTCTCAGTTCAATTACACGGAGTAGCGATATTGTAGAAGCTTTCTATGGCCTGGTTCTAGAACAATCATTGAGCAGTGGAAAATATGTGGTGAAAGATTTAATGGCATATAAACCTACGGAGGCTGATGCGTCAAATTACGGATCCAATTGGCTGAAGGCTACGCAGTTCCCAGAGTCCTATTTAGTAAGGTCATTTGATGCACTGTATCTGAATAGTAATTTGTCCGTGCAACCTTATACTATGGGATCGGCTATAGAGGGTAAGATCGCACTCTTCAACTATAAAGTCTTTACATCCCCTGTAACTATAAATGGCGCAACAGTGAATGCGCCCATACAAATGATAAATGATTTCCAGGGACAGCTTACATATTTGTATACCTATCAGAACTCAAATATTGCAAATATAAGCACAATTCATATGACAAAGATTTCCATGACATCTACAATGATCCAAGTAAACCAGACAAATATAACCAGTTTATCAAATGCAGCGAGTAATATAATAGGAACAGTCACATATGAAAATTTCAACGCTGCAAATCCCAGCACATCTGTAATGGCCGTTACACAATTTGGATTTAACTTGTCTGGTTCAAACCCATTCAACCCCATTTTGAATTACACCGTTGGAACAAATAACTATTATAATAACTATTCTCCTAATTCACCCCTCAAGGCATCCAATGTTGGCAAAACGCTGACCGACGTCTATGGCTACTTATATGCCGCGGATCGCCTGGGCGGATCTGGTCTGTATGAAAATATATGCACAATTCAGGTGTATCAACAACCCTTCTCCAACTCACCGCTGAAGTTCGCCAGTCCATCACATGTACTATCAGAGTATAACAGTGGTATTCAAAACCCCTTTTATGACTTCTTTGTGTCACGGTATACAAATATGTGGCATCTACAGGGTACGCAAAATCTATCAACCATTTATGGTGTTCGCCTTACTTCCCCCTATGACTTCAGTATAGTCACCAACTTCGCGAATCAGATATTCTATCCGACACACAAAATTACATTGAGACAAACCGCGCTAGGTATTAATCCAATCACAAATACCACTGATCTCGCAAACTATCCCTCGTACTCTAAGACACAAATGTTTTTCTACAGAAACTTTTCCACTCTTAAACGTGACATAGATGGCCAATTCGGTCTAGAAAAGTCCAGCAATTTTGCCTACTCTGATACGAAATTTTCAGGCTATTTCTTCAATTCCTTCATACAAAATATTAATATGCCTGAATCAACCAATTTCAATAATGCCAATGCAGACAGCTTCAACTATCTAGCAATAAGGGCATATTCTCCTTCTGAGACATTCAAGACTCTCGTGCGGTTCTATCTGCCTGGTCGCTACGATTTTGGCTACATATCTATAAAGGACTTGAGTAACGAGGTAGTAACACTACAGGGTAATTCAAATGTGAACGCCGAGTATCTGACGGTTCTTGGCATATTCACATCTACATTTGCTACAACCCGCACATATGGTGGTACAGGCCTGCCTGGATATTCGGGCTCCAACATTACTACCACGGGCTTTGGCAGTTTCCTACAGAAATACAAGGGCATTTCAGATATAATCAACTCAAATGCACCTACGATCACGAGCATTTTGACTAAAGTCTTAGAAGGGCAAAGTAATCTTATAACTGGTGATTTACAAAACATATTACCAGCATATGTAGCAGCTAGAGAACGTGTAACTGATCCACTAGAATTTAAATTGCCATTCTCAACAATTGCGCAAGCATCCAATCGCACAATAGAAGAATACAGTATCGGCTACAATCTAGGATTTGCCCAGGCAGATACACCATTCAACACAATACAACGGGCTGGATCGTTTTTCAAGATCCTAGATGACTATATTTATATGAAAATGAATGACGAATATAACATGAATCGCTTGGATATAAGTAGGCAAGAAGATTTCTCTGTTTCGCATGATACACAGGCTGAGTCACGACTCTATAACTGTAAGCTGATGCTCAATAATTTTGGAACATATGCCACGACGCTAGTACAGAACCCTGTGATGTTCAATCCCCCGATTGGCAAACTAGATAAACTGAGCTTCAGTTGGTATGATGTAACAGGTGCAATCATAAATAATACTGAATGCGAATGGAGTGGAGCGATTCAAGTGGTGGAGAGTGTGGATCTGGCCACGAATGATTCTACAATTCCTAAAATGTAAATTCTATATAATGTCAGATGTCATCGGCACTAGCCCCCCTGAATCCACTTGGAACTCCTATGGAAAAAGGTAGTCCGGTAGGGTCTTCTGCCATTCAAGACCCTGCAAATGGCAATACAAAGAAGTTTTTCCCTGCCGTTTGCCTATCAACGCACTGGGACCCCACGCGCATTTATTCCCGAACTGTCCCGACGAGCCTTGTATCACTCCCGGTGGACTTTAGGCCCTATACGAAGGTTTGCTTGGATTACAGAACCTCGGCGCCTGAGCAGGCCGCACCCCAGGTACCCGATGATCTAGTGTTCCCCAGTGGTGGAGATCAATATCCGCCAACACGTTACATCAATAGCATAGACAAGGAGAGTCTGCTCAGACGCCTAGACCGGCCTCTGGGCACATGTGACCCTGAGCAATACCAACCTCCTCGGAACGGCGACATGTATGTGGATAGAATGCTTGTGCCTCGGACACCCAAAAATACATCCCGTTTTATTGAGGAACTATCTATGCCGCAGGCGCTTATGCGTGTTGGGACTTATTCTTGCAGGGCGGAGGCAGATCAGAAGAACTGGGATAGGTCACCGAGAATGTTCAATAACACAACGAAACAGGACCGTTATAGGGCGCCGGCGTCGGTTGAGCCTCCCCGGCCTAGCGTGTGGAATGGGGCTGCTCGGTGTATGGATACACCTCTTGCTGGTCACCAGACACAGTCTGGAAATAGGGCTTGGGGCTCAGGCAGCACGCCTGTCTGCGAACTTCGTTAATTCACATACCGTCTGCTGCGCAAAACAGCACATATAAAATTACCTTAGAGCGGTAAGGAGTCGGCGAGATGATTGAATGGATAGTAATCCTTGTAATCATTCTGTGTATTGTGGCGTGGTATTATAGTCAAAGTGTACCTGAATACAGTATAAGTCAAATAAAGGAAGTGCAGATACCTGTACAGCTTACAACACTCTGGGAAGAAAGGAAACCAGTTGTTGTTTCCGATGTGAGACCGCAGGAAATCTGGTTGGCGAATTCCCTGAAACAGACGCGATTCTGGGGTGCTCAGAAAGTCTGGGAGGATTACGAACAAAATCCGGCTCAGACTCAGATTTCAGTACCGTATAGCCAAAATATGGCGTGGGCGGAGATTCTGGGGATAGGGCAAATTCAGAAAGATATACTGCTCCGCTGGTTTGATCTGAGCCCGTGGGTCTTTTCTGTGAAAACCGAGGCGCATATAGGGCATCAGGGCTTGCGGCCCACATTCGGGTGGGCAACCGCCTTTACCTGTACGCAGGGTACTGCCAGGTGTATTCTCCTTCACAGCGCTCAGAAGGCTAAGATGCCCGGGGGATGGCTCGGACTTCCTTGGCGCCAGGCAACCGTTGCGCATCACCCCCTTTGGACACAGGTGCAATTCATAGAGGTTGTTTTACGGCCGGGTACGGCACTCTTGGTACCTCCGCACTGGATTGTGGCCATTGAGCCATCCAATCCGAGTGAGCCGATTTGGTGGATACGTTCCGACTTGCATCACCCGATTAGCGCACTGGCCCAGCGGCTTAACGAAAAGGGGCCTAAAGCGCAATAATGAAAATTGCCCGGCGAATGATCTAAATGGCTGGTAGTAATGTCAGACACGGAATGCCAAACCGACGATGAACATGTTGATGATTCCATGAAAAGGATTCATCAATATGTTGAACAAATTGCACATGATGCCAAGCAGCTTTATGGAAAAGCGGTGCGGCTAGATCAATTAGTGGATGCGCCGGAAATGGATGTATGGGTGGAACCATTTAAGCTGCATGAGAGGGCGAGGTCGTGGGCAAAGAAGCACATGGTAGCATCAAAGTGCTCGTTGTGGGAGGTAAATAAGGCACTTTTGGAATCAGCCACGAAGGAGAAGCGCATAGGCCTGGATAAGAAAGTGCGGCTTACAAAGACCGAAGCGGCTATCATGGACTTGAGCGATTCTGAGCCGGTGCCGATTTGGTCTGTACTGGGAAGGCTGCCGCGATTCTTTATTTAGGCTAATAAAAAATTGAATATTTTGTATGTAACTATATGCAATCACACAAAACAATGGGCTTTGACTTGTACATTTCCTGCCGAATCAACGTCTGCAACGAAACGGGCAAATTCTTCTTTTATACCGATCAATATATTAAAAACTATGATATCCCTGCCATCATTGTACCACAACAGTATCGGCGGTTTCTAAAACAGCGTGGACACCATCTGTCACTCTATACCTCTAAAGTGACAGATGAGTACTCAACTAGTGTTGAAAACTTTCTAGATAAGTTTCCTGAGTGGTCTGAGATTTCGGAAGATACTGAGTACGAAGAATACGAGGATATTTGGAATGAGGAGGATCATGATTTATTTAAGGATGCACTCGGTTGGTTGGCAAGACAGGCGATCGGGTTCATTGTATCATGGGACTTCTAGTGTTAGAGGCTAGGAAACAGGGGCAACCGTGCGCAAACGCAAGTCCTCCTTAATCTCCATCGTGGTCCTATAGAGTTCCTCTACCTTACATGGTGGCGGCATGGTTTCAATGTCGTGAGCAATCGCCTTTGTAGGGGCATAGGCCAACTCGTTCGTATTGGACGCAAGGGCTGGGCAGCGTACAAAGAGGCTATAGGCAAATTTGGAAGTAAATGCAGATTCTGCTGTGCTTGCCCAAGGGTTGCTGAAGAAGTAGACCGGCGGGATATTATTTTTAGATGATTGTTTTACAAGACGTTGTAAGCAAGCAGGTAGATATTGTCCATACTTTCCTATCAGCTTGTAGGCAAAATATGATATTATAATACTGATTGGCTGCGACAAAAACACAGTTGTTAGTTCAGATGTAGCATAACTAATCATCACACTCTCCCCAACAGAGCGCTCATGGGCCGCAGCAAACAGCAACAAATAATTGAGGCACCAGGCTAGCCACCCCGCCGAGCAACACAAAAATAGCCAGCCTTCAAAGGTGTGACAGGGCATATAACTCCAGAAGGAATCATAGACTTCACATCCAGGATACTTGGCTTTAATAACCTTGATCATCTTTACCAGAAGCTCTTTTTTGCTGAGTCTAGTTAAATGTGCATCCTTATCTTCCTCATCTTCATCCCTCGCTGGTCTACAGCACACGTACATCATGATAAGTTGCTGTAGCGAGTCGTCGTCGGCAAAATCAAGTACATTATTGGCTGAATCATTTACAGAAGCCCCCTGTGCCGCCTCAGCCTTCTTATCCAGATATATAAGAGCATATTTTTCAAAGCTCGCGCGGCGGCTATATTCTTCAAATAGAAGTGGAAACTTGTATTTGAATTCACGGAGGCCAATTACATTGAGTGCCCACAGAATAGTGCTTACAACGGGTATATTCAGAGCCGTCGTTACAAGAGACAGGATTATAATTTCATACCACGCCATATCTGAAGAATTGCTGCTTTTCATAGAGGACCCGTAGGTAAATCCATAGAATAGTGCGGTCACAAAGAGTGAGTGATATTGGATTGTGAAAAGCGCCATTAATCTGAAGATACGTGCTAGACGAGGATCAAACCGAAAGAGGAATTGCACGCGGCTGTGCTGCTGGCAGACTCGTTGGCACAGATTCACTCTAGGGGCCTTTTTCGCCACAATAGGCGCCTTTACCTTCTTGCACTTCTTTGTGGAATTCTTATCAAAGACATAAATGGCGGAGTTGGGCGCATTGTCAAAAACAGTCTGAATAACTGGATCTTGGCAGAGTTGTTTGACATATTGTTTTGTGGCTAAGATATCTATGCGGGTGGCTAGGATACCGAGTAAAAGTGTTGCGAGGGCAATTCCTCCGAAAATGCCGTACCAGTTTGCATATTTGAGAAGTCCCTCTAGGGAATACACGTTGCCCGCATTGGCGAAAATGGCCCTGTTCGCCTCACCTACCGCATCAATTCTTGATGTGAAGTCGGTCAGATGTGTGCAGGAACATGATATACTGGTATTTGTGATATACGGAGTACAGCCGTCGCTAGACCACCTGCTCGTATTTGTATTCCAGTACAGACAATTGGGAGTCAGAATAGGTTTGGGGCACTCAATTGTCTTATAATGGTCACCAGCAGTACAATTGAGCGGCCTCCAGACATCCAGAAGGCAAGGGACGTTCCATGCACCGACCCCTTTCATTATTGCATCGTCATAGGGCTCATATATCTTATCATATTTCACATATAGCTCGTTTTTATGACAGTCGGCCATGTAGAGGGGAGGAGTTTGGAATTTGGGTATAGATGTATCCAAAGTCCATCCGAATACTATTGGAGTTGTCAGATTATTTACATCTAGTTGTGTGCCATCTGGTCCTAGTACATTGAGGGACAGAGGTAGAGTATCTGTGGCAGCGGAACTCTGATCTTCATAGGGGTTCGATGTCCATTGGATCATAGAGGCGGCTAGACCTTTTCCAAGAGACTTCAGCGGGGGGAGAGCCATTTTAGTGCCACCTATATTGAGATTCGCAGGGGCTGCGGGGTCTAGTGCCTTTATCTTCAGACTGAAGGCTTCTGTATCCACACCAAATTCACTGCCGTTCGCTTTACTTAACGCAGCCATTCCCAGCGTATTGAGAGCCCCTTGTAGCTTGGTTGCGTCGTACGATGAAAGGTCATTAAAGATATTTTCTAGGTCTGAGAGGCTGAGATTTGTCAATGGTGGTAGAGGAGGAGGGGGACCCTTTGGTTTTGATGTAGCCAGGGCACTCGGGCTCACACTGGTTGTCAGACTCTGAGTGGTAGTAGCCCTTCTAGAGGATATGGCGGATGGACTTATAGTAAGGCGAGGTGAGCGGGATTGATTTATACTGCGTGTTACACTCGCTGAATAGGAGGCGTGAGAACTGTATGAGGGTGAGCTAGATATAGATGGAGATGCAGAGGAAGAGGGCGATGGCTCCTGAGATGTGGATTCGGCTGCGGATAAACTACTGGATGCGCTTACAGATGCACTGCTGCTTGGTTCTGAAGACTCTCTAGATGTACTACTTGGATGGGCACTTGAAGACGCCTCTAATGTGGCAAGTTCACTGACAGTCTGCCATTCTGAATAAGTTTCTAGACGTGTTGTATGAGGTGTAGTGGTGGGCGCTGCAGTAGCGCGTGATGATATAGATGGCCTGGAAGTAGCTGTTGTAGAGCGGCTAGATGACGAACTCGGTGGGTCTACAAACGCTATAGTACCTATTAGACCCTTAAGTGTTACAGAAATATCTGTAATAAATTGTATTGTCATAGTATTTCCTGTAGACGTCCATGTATAAGGTGGTTGGACCACTGTGCCAGTCAAGTCTGCAATTCGTGGAGAAGTGGTGGATGGCCCATTATATAAATACACAAAATCACAACACCCCTCTAGTTCCGTTGAAACCCATGTAAATTGTACCAGTTTATCGGATGGACCAGTAATAATAGATTTACAGTTTATATTGTCGACATAGTTACTTACACCTGCAGCAGTGTGTGTTTTCCATGTGCCTTCTGATAATGAATCTATACCGCATATAATTACAGGTAATCTAGTACGTGTGGATGTGGCAGTACTAGTTGCACTACTAGTTGCAGTAGTAGTCGCAGTTGTAGTCTCACTGGAAATTTCTACAGGGTCTACACCGGTAATACTGGTTAGTGTGGTAGTCACTGATTCCGAGGATGACCCTGTTGCAGAAGCTATAGCCGATTCCATATCCGATTCCAATGCAGAAGCTGTAGCCGATGCAGACGCGGTAGCCGATTCCAGGGCGGACGCTGTAGCCGATGCAGACGCTGTAGCCGATGCAGACGCTGTAGCCGATGCGGACGCTGTAGCCGATTCCAGTGCGGACGCTGTAGCCGATGCAGACGCTGTAGCCGATATATCGGGTATTTCAGAAGCAGTACTGGTTCCAGTAAATTCATCCGAGTTCATCGCACGACTATCTACTTTTACGCGCATACTATAAAAATTGCTTTGCCGTGTTGCCCACTTGGCTTGCACAAATGGATTCAGACCAACAACGAGCTGTGGATTTAGCTGCCTCAGGTAAATCATTCTTCTTGACAGGAGCAGGTGGCACCGGGAAATCCTATGTAATACGCAGCATCGTAAATGCCTTGAATCAAAATGGGAAAGACGTAGCACTAACGGCTATGACGGGTTGTGCAGCACTTTTACTCGGCCGAGGTGCTAAAACCCTGCATTCCTGGGCGGGCATTGGCCTAGGTAAAGAGCCTGCCAGCACTATCATCACAAAAATCAAGAAGTCGTTCAAGGCCAAGAAGAACTGGATGGCCGCCGACGCCCTGATTATAGATGAGGTGAGTATGATGACCCCAGAACTCTTGGATAAATTGGATGAAATTGGCCGCGGTGTAAGAAGAAACCAGTCTACGAAACCCTTTGGGGGTTTACAAATGATTTTAGTGGGTGATCTGTATCAGTTACCCCCCGTGAACAAATCGGGCCAAGAAGATCACCGATTTGTCTTTGAGGCGAATGTCTGGCGCACCTCCATAGAGGATTCCGTAATTCTACGCACTGTACACAGACAATCTGATCCAGTATTCTTAAAGGTCTTGGAAGAAGCGAGAGCGGGTCGCTTATCAGAGGAGTCCATTCGGATTCTGGAGTCGCGGCGAAATACGGATTGGAAGAAGTTGGAAATCAAGCCTACACTCCTCTTTACCAGAAGGGCTGATGTGGAGGAAATCAACATGGCACAATTGAAAAAGTGTAAGGGCGGAGATATCACGTTTAAGGCAAAGACGCTCTATTCGCCCGCACCATTTGCTCAAAGAGCTACTGATCAAGAGTCACAGTGGGCTACAGAGAAAATGGATAAGAGCGGCTCATACGTGCCGGAGTTGACTCTGCGGGTTGGAGCACAGGTGATGCTTCTGACTAACATGGATGTGGAGCACGGTTTAGTAAATGGCTCTAGAGGGGTGATTGAGAAGTTTTGTGAGGGTCCCGAGCCATTTCCCATGGTTAAATTCCGCAATGGCGAAGTCATTATTATTCAGCCTGCGACATGGGCCAGCGAGGACGTGGAAGGTTTGCAAAGGGAGCAGATCCCATTGCGCCTGGCATACGCCATCACAATCCACAAGGCTCAAGGAGCCACTCTGGATTGTGCATTAATAGATATTGGGGATAACACATTTGAGTACGGTCAGGCTTATGTGGCCTTGTCAAGAGTAAGATCCCTAGACTGCTTATACATATGGGATCTGAAACCATCGGCATTTATGGTTCATCCGAAGGTAAAGGCATTTCTGGATACAGTTCATTCTATGGAGACCACGTTGCCTACACCGGATCCAGTTCAGTGTCCCGAAACGATATCAGTCCAAAGGACTGAGAGGTCAATGGATCTTACAGATGAAAGGGCTGCAGATAACGACGACCCTCTCCCTGTGTAGGGAGCTATGAGCAGACGATTTAGATATTCAACCATATAATAAACTCCAGAGCCCTGCCCCTTTAAATCTGGGGTTCTATCGGAACTGAATCGCTTTGCGGTTATTTCCTTTATTTCAAACTTTACTCTTGAATCAATATTGTGAAGTTGGTCTAGGATGGTAACAATGGGTGACATTGCCATGTACCGCGTAGTTATAAATTCCAGAACAGTCAATTCATCGCGGGTAAGACTCCTTACAAGACTGCTAGGATAACGCATTTTTTTAGAAATTTCTATTAATTCTTCCACCATGTCTATGAACAGGGGCTTCGTCAATAAATATTTCACATATATCTTCATATTTAATACAATTATATCATTGCAGTAGGGTGTTTCTGAGTAGTCTATGTTATTGATATCATTTAGCCACTCATTCACTATAACAGATGGGTCTTGATTATCTAGATTCTTTTTGAAACAAAAATCTAATAACCGTGCTTCAAATGGTACTTGTTTATAGCCAGTATATATAGTGTAGCGTATTTGATTTGTATTCAAATATTCACTAATATACGTTGGTAGAGACAGGGGTTCATTCAATTGCCGTAGTATGCATCTGCCAAAATCAGCAATACCAAACTGTATATTTGAGCCTTGTGCTCTTACAAATATATTATTGTGATGAAGATCAATATTTATCAGATGCTCAGTTTTCCCCCTATAAAAGCGCTGTAAGATCCCAAGAAAATCGGGCATGGATTTATTGATAGAAGCCATAACAAGACGCATTTGTATCCCCCGTTTCTTTATCAGATTGGTCCATTCGTAGAGAGTAATAGGATACCGAGATATGTACATCAGAGTGTGGGTTTTAGAAATGCCCTTTTCAGACAAAAGGTCCTCTTTCAGATGACCACAGGCCATTCCTTCACTGCCGACATATTTAATCAAGGCCTTCTTACTTTCCACGTAATCGGGTATCTTACTTTGAGATGGTGGATGCGCATCATTTGCCGGCCGGCAATGTCCTCGTATTCCAGCTAGGTACTTGAGAGCATCTTCTTCACCGAGAATTCTAGATGCGGCTTCTAAATATATAGATTCAACATCGCCGTGTTTGACAATTTTGGATACAACATCATCGCTAAAACCGCCTTGTTCTTTACCATAGGATGTCTTACCAGCAGCGCACGGCCATAGGGGTTTTGTGACGATACAACCATCTACACCTTCTCCTAATATTCCACCACCTATCATTCCACCAGCTTTCATCTATATTTCACTGAGCCTAAAAATTGGGCGGGTAAAAAAGTTTCCATTTGGCAGCTTTAAATGCAGAGTTTCTCTGGAATGAATATCTCGGTCAAGTCCAGAATGGAGCAACAACTTGCCAACCCTGTAACCGAATCTGCCCCAGTGAGGGGTTCACCTGGTCGTAAGCCCCGGGTTGCTAAGATAGAGCCCCCTGCGTTAATTTTAGGTGAAGTAAATTCTGCTGCTATTGACGTCAAGCCCAAGATAGAGGAGCCGCTTTTGACGGCGAATCCTGGGCGCCATGTGCTTTTCCCCATTGAATATCCTGATATCATGGAGATGGCCAAGAAGGCCATTGCTGTTTTCTGGACGGTAGAGGAGCTGGATTTGACCAAGGACATGAAGGATTGGGAGAAGTTGGATGAGAATACCCAGCACTTTATTAAACATGTTCTGGGATTCTTCGCGGCGAGCGACGGCATTCTGATGGAGAACCTGTCTCTGAATTTTCAGAATGAGGTTCAGATTCCTGAGGCGCGGTACTTTTACGCGAACCAGAATTTTATGGAGGCGATCCATTCTGAGACATATTCCCTGTTGATTGACACATACATTAACGACAAGGCTGAGAAACAGAAATTGCTGGAGGCGGCTACTACGATTCCAGCAATTCAGAAGAAGGCTGATTGGGCGATGAAGTGGTTGGACAGCAGCAAGGCGGATTTCCCCACGCGCCTGATTGCGTTTGCGGTAGTGGAGGGTATCTTCTTCAGCGGCGCATTCTGCTCCATCTTCTGGCTGAAGAAACGCGGCTTGATGCCTGGCCTCACCACCAGTAATGAGTTCATCGCGAGAGACGAGGGGCTTCACACGGACTTTGCGTGCCTCTTGTACAGCAAGATCAAGAACCGGCTGAAGCGCGGCCAGGTCAACAAAATCATAAAGGATGCCGTTACGATTGAGAAGAATTTCATTACCAAGGCACTGCCGTGTGAGTTGATTGGAATGAACGCCGCATTAATGGCGCAGTATATTGAGTTCGTGGCAGACAGACTGCTGGTGCAACTTGGTTACCCGAAAGTATATGAGGCAGCTAACCCCTTTGAGTTCATGGAGCGCATTTCGTTGGAGGGGAAGGACAACTTCTTTGAGAAGAAGGTGTCTAATTACGCAAAGGCTGCGGTGGGGAAGAAGCAGGAGGATATGAGCTTTAGTATGGAGGCGGATTTCTAGATTGGCCGGCTTCAAAAAATGAACCCGTCATCCAGCCAATACTAGGTACGTAAAATGCCTGTTCGTGGTATTGATGTGATTGAGGGAATTCCAGTGTATCTGAAGGGGAATGTGATGTATGCATTTCGGCATGAGGCGCCGGCTGGGCAGCCCGAGCTGCCGCTTGGCACGTATTCGGAAGATACAAAGAAGGCAGTCTGGGATCTGTCTCGGCCGGGGGTAGACACGTGGCTCCAAGAGTTTCGGGCCAATTTGGGGGCAAGGTCGCGCAAGTAAAAATTGACTTTTGAAGCCCTTTTTTATAGGGTACAACATATGCCATTTGATCCGAAACTTGATCTAGAGCAGCACTATGTGGAGGCCTGGGGGCTCTGGTGGTTGGAATGGCAGCAATGGACAAAAGAGCGTTTGCGAAGACATACAATGTCTACACAAACACGCTTGAAGGAATTTGAGGCGAGGCATTTATCTGCTACAACAGATACTACGATAAATAACTCTAACTGCCCATCAATCTCCCAGGGCGAATAGTAAGAGGAACACCGCAGCTAGCCCTGTTTTGCCTTCCAAGTAAATATTGCATACGTTCAAAATCCGATTTAAATGTTGGATTACCTGTGGCAGAATTTCCGAGAGTTCCATTTATAGAGGCTGTTACTGTGCTCCTTTTTGATTCATATACCATATTTGCTGAATTCTGAAAGCTTGTAGTATTAACGATAGGTAGTATTTGTACAACTGTAGTGCAGCCACATGTTCTTGTATTATCAGACATATCTATATATAGGATATTTTTTTAATAGGCAATTAAGGCATTTTTCGTAAACTTAGGCGTCTAGGCGAACCGCACCGACGTTTCCCACTCTTCTTATGGCGTTTTTCAAGTTTAAACGTGTGGCCGCGAGAGCCACCTTTAGCGCCACCTTCACCACCGCCACCTCCTCCACCACCACCACCACCACCCTCAATATCTCTATCGGCTGCTTGATCATATATAATATCTACATCATCACTATCTTCATATGTATCACTAGCATTATATAGATCTAGAAATGTAAATATAAAAAGTTTAGTGCTGTATTGTACTAGTTTTAGATTATCGTGTATAAATTTAATAGATGTAGCTTCATCGTCTGAAAGCAGGCTATCACTGTATGCGGCTGGATCATCTAAATTTATCAATGGTTTAGCTATGTCTTCATCTGGAATAGTCTTATTAATAAAAATCACATTTAAAAATTGGAAGAATTCTCGCATATTTGTAAAGAAGGAGGGAGGCACAACAATCTTGCCACCCTGCTCATTGGGAAATTCATTTATAGCTTCCCATATTCTTTTTAGTTCCGTGGTCTTTATACTAAGACCATCCGCACCGAATCTCTCTCTAACATATATACATTCTGTATGAGTATATGCCTTTGTAATTGTTTTGTTCAAAGACTCTAAGACACTTACTGCGCCAGCAACCATAAATTTACCATCACCTCTTGTATAACTTGCATCTATTATTGATACTCGTTCTAATAGAGACATGAGTGCTGGTAAGAATGTCCCGTCAATAATACCGCATGTAATCAATGTTGGGACATCGTATCTCTCGTGTATAAATTTAGCCATAAATGGAATAATATAATCATTTGAAAAATCATACCAGAATCTGCTATTTTCTTCATCAACTAGGGGGGCTGCGCCTTCACCTCCACCTCCACCTCCTCCACCACCTCCACCTCCTCCACCCCCTTTACCTCCTAGAGTTCTCTGTAGTTTGTCCCCTCCTCCTTCTTGTGAGCCCTTACCAGGTTCATCTAATATTTCATTTATACTATCCACGATCATCATACGATATACAATCTGATTTGCGTATTCCTTAGCAGTCAGATTAAATGGAGGGTGAGGAACCTCTTTCATAATTAAATTATATACTTCACTGTATATATTTGATTCTTTCTTTTCTACATCCTCTTTTACTTCATCCTTAATACCTGCCGACATTTTAGGGTCCTCAGACTCATTGGCTTCACTCGGGTCGTTTAGTTTATCTATAACACTTTTACTCTTAGAACCGGTTTTTTTGATTAATGAGTGTTTAGTTGCCCGCTTTTTCTGTGTATAATGTTTGCTATGAGAATGTAAATGACGTTTAATCCGACGACGTTTTAAGGTATATGTACCGCCGCCCTGTGCACCTCCACCTGCGGAAGCTGGTGCGATTAATGCGTCATATGCTTCAGTAAATTCTCCATATAATCCAAGTACAATACCATTTAATTCAGCTTCTTTAGCAGCATTATTATTTCTAATTCTGTCAACGATTACCTGTCTTTGCACCACCGTTAATCCTAGAGTCTGTAAAAGCGTTGTTATTCTAGATAGGTGTTTAATAATAATACCCTTATTGTGACGATCAGCATTATCAAAGTTTATTGCACCCTCGTTTTTATATAAGACATTGATAATAAACACGTATAATGAAGAAATTTCTTTAATAGGCTCTATATACGAATTATAATATGTAAATAATCCATTTGTATTCATATTCCAACCCTTACCACCAGATATAAATAAGGGTAGCGCAGAGGCCCCTTTAGATTCTGTAAAAAGGCTATAGTCCAACTTACTAATACCCGTTGTAGTTTTATTCAATATTCTAGGTATATCTACTAATTGATCGTGGATTTGTGTATCTAACAATCTAATGTCTTCAGGCGTTATTTCAGGCCCTGCACCATCTATTTTGCCCTGTAATTTACCTTGTAAATCTTTGGCCAATGCAGATAATGAGGCATTTGTTATATCATCTGCCCTATAAGCGCCTTCGGTATATGTATTTAATAACTCAGCTAATTTTCCTGGTCCTTTCAAAAGATTATTGGCCTCATTTAACTCCTTTAATTTTTTAAGATCTTTATATTTAAAACTGTTCAATACTACATATTTTAATATATCGCCCAAAAATGTTTTTCCGTTAATACTTATAGAATTGCTCATTACCGTTTTAATACTTTCTATAAAGGGTATATACACGTAATCACTGTTTCTAAATATCTTGTTGTACTCCAATGCCATATGGATACACTTTTTTACATTATTTTCAAGTTTAATTCTTTGACTTTCTTCTGCAGAAGCAGGTGGTGGTACATAAAATCTGAGAATTATACTAGGTCCTGGGCGTCTCACATATACCGCAGGAACTTTATCAAGTACGCACGCACAAAAGAGGGGCTCGTCACCGCACCAAAGAACCGCATCATTAAAAAGGGCGGCATTTTTATCTTCATGGTCACCTGACATTTTAGAAGTTTCCAGTTCACGTAAATATGCGGCTTTACCTTCCCTATCTAGAATCTCCCTTAGCGGAAGTGTAATATTTTTTAGTCCCTGTGGCGATTTTAAGGGACTTTTTGCAGAATGAATCATCCGTTTAGCGCTTCTAATAATATCATCTATCCTACCAGCACCGACTACCTCCCTAAGTTTGTCTGAATTTGCATTTAATACCATGTGCATAAAAAGATGATTCACGCTTGGGCCCGCTGTTATATTTAATTTTCTTGGAGAAACATATGGCATTGTATCCAACTGTAAAATATTTTTACTCGGTCCTTCAAGTTGAAAGTAATTCGTTTGTGAATTAAATTGGGCCTTTATAGAAGCAGCATCATTTAAATCGCGCGAACAACCAAATGATGGCGCACCCCATTTAGTATCTGGTGTTAAATTGAGATGACTCGTATTTTTTTTATCTGGAAAATTGTGAAACCCAGCAGGATCCCAATGGGTCTGGGGTGCATTTAATTTTACAAATTGTTTCAGATTTTGTACATAATTTGTAAATAGTGATTTAGGAAAAGCGGATGCATCTTCTACTATTTTTACTGGTGATGCAGTATCAGCTGGATTCACCAAACATTGAGGATATGTATCTTTTATAAAACCTATCAGATTATTTTGCCATTCTGGGGTATAGACCACCGCGGGTATATTGATTTCAAATATGGCTGATGAAAGTCTATCTTTAGAGGTTTTAAAGTACATTTCGCCATCTTGTATAATTTCTTGTTGTAAAACTGTATCTGGTGTTAATTGATACACCTCATTATATAAATAATTCTTAATTGTGCTTATGAATTCAGGCTTAGAATAACCAGCGCCCAGATTACTAAATAATTCATCATCCACATTATTTAAAATACGGTGAATTATAAGCGGGTCTGTAAATACAGAATACATTTTATGCTCAAATGTTTTTCCAGGCCTAGTATTTAATTCTGTATAAATATCTGCCATTTTCAGAAGCGGATCCGACCGACGAAGTATACCCTTTAATATAAACAACATCCTGTCTTTTGGCCTAATTCCCAGAGAAAGGCAAGTATCTTCGGTTTCCGTGCTTCGTTCGGATGAAAAGTCGTGGATTGTATCTAGACGTCCTACAATATAGTAAAATATTCTGAAGTACACTCTTTTCTTTAATTCGGGACTACCTTCGGCTAGAATCGGCCCTAATGGAAACGCTTCAGCGAGGGTTGGCTTTATTGTAGGGCTAGCCATCTAATATTATACATAGATTATATTAGGCTTTTACGACAAATAAAAAAAAAGTTGAACGGTTTTTCACCTGGCTAGAAATTAACCTATGTGTGACTCCTGTAAATCCGTGTATCATAGCAATGAGAAACATGATGAATCAGTCTGTCCCATAGCCAATTCTCTTATGTGTAGTTGTTGTAAGAGTCGGGGACATGCAACTCTGAAATGCCCCAAGACAGTAAATTGGCAGACAAGGGTTCCTGAGTATGTAGAGCAACTTATTCCGTTTGATCTGAGAATACATCACAGTATTCTCTCAGATCAAATGACACCGCTCAATCAGGCAAATCCTGCACCGATACCTTGCCATCACATCTTGAAAGAGATCGCAAAGTCAGTACAGTCTGACAGTTGCAAGACAGAGAAAGAGGTCGCATGCGCCATATGTCGGCCGGTAATAGAGATTCCTGAAGATAAGGGATCCACTGCCTACACAGCAAACATACGGGCAACACTCGCTAGCAATAATTTGCCCAGCACAAGTGTTAAAGAGAATAAGAAACTTCTGGAAGCATTCGCAGCGATTAACGGTAAAAAGGTGATTTACCTCAAGAAGGACCGCTACATTCCTACAGAACCACCTGTGACAAAGGCGCCAAATAAAAAGCAAGGCTTCAAAGTCAAAGTGGTATCCAGCGAAGTGACTAGCTCATAAATACCTGACAATTTATTTTTATTGGAAAAAATTGAATGCACTGTGGCATAATTTGCTATGTACAACAACATGTCCAATCCAATCCCTCCCGAGTTTGAGTGCCCGATCTTGCTCACCACCATGGATGACCCGGTTATCGGTGACGATAACCAGACCTATCAGCGCTCTGCGATTTTACACTGGCTCTCTGACCCGCGAAACCAGGGTCGCAGCCCCATCACGCGCGCACCAATGCGCATTGATACGCTGCGCCCGAACTTTGCTCTTAAGTCTCAGATTGAGCGCTTCCTTGCACAGGCTACCACGGTCCCTCAGACGCCGCAGGCTGTGCCCGAGGCCTTTATTGACCAGCCTCTGGGCCTTGAAGCGACTGTCACACGCGATCACGTGAGCGTGACCGTGACCCCCCCTCCGGAGGGTGAGCGCCAGCCTATCGTCCTGTTTGCCCTTCTTGACAACTCGGGCTCAACGGGTGAGAACTCAGGTGCAGAGTTGGAGAAGGGTGCGGCCGACTACACGATTCTGGACCTCTGCAAGCACACGGTACGAACTGTAAGCGGCATGCTGGGCCCGAAGGACATGCTCTGCCTGATTACCTACAGCTCAACGGCCAAGGTCGTCCTTCGGCCCACGTTCATGGACCAGGCTGGCCAGGAGAAGTTGGACGCGCTGCTTTTACCCATCAAGCCCGAGGGAAACACGAACATCTGGGCCTCCCTAGAACTCATGGACCGCGTAGCATCAGCACCGGAGTTTGCTGGGAGCAACATTGTGGGCACTCTTCTCACCGACGGGATGTCAAACATGAACCCGGGTCGCGGCGTGATTGAGATGTTTCGCCTCTATGGCAAGCCGTCACTTTACAACCTCAGCACCTTTGGCTTTGGCTACAACATTGACAGCAAATTGCTGATTGAGATCTCCAATATCAGCGGCGGAGCATATGTCTTCTGCCCTGACTTCTCCATGGTTGCCACGGCCTTTATTAACTGGACGGCTACACACCTCTCATCGGCTGCAAAGCCCAAGACGGTCAAGGTCCACTTTCAAGATGGTGCCATCGCTACTCTGAGTACGGGCACCATTCAGTTTGGACAGCCTCGCACCTTCACCCTGCCTCTTATGGGCGGCACCGTGACTTCCGTCACCATGGGTGAGCAGACGGCTGTGCCTCTGCAGGTGGAGGCGATCCCGATTATGGATATGGCGCGCTACGAGCTCGTGGCCGCGCTCAAGGAGGTCGTGACAGCAGAAGGGAGCCTTGAGCCTATCAGGGGTCTCTGCGACAAGTACCGGGGCACTCCCGCTGACGCACTCATGGCTGAGATCAAGGAGGGAGGACAGGTTGTGCTTGGAACTCAGAAGATTGCCACTAGAGGGCATGAATCCCCCTGGATGCGGTGGGGGCAGCACTATATCCCTGCTTACGCGAAGGCGCATGAGCTTCAGCAGCGGATGAATTTTAAGGATGGTGGCCTGCAGGGCTATGGCTCCAAGAACTTTGAGGCGATTCAAACGCTTGGCGACCATATCTTTGGCAAGGTGGTTCCGTTTGAGCCGACGGGTACCAAGAAGGAGAATCTGTTGTCACGGGGTGCAATGCAGTCACGAGGTGCAATGCAGGCGGCTCCTCTAATGAGTGCAGCTGCTGCTAGCGGTGGTGGCGGAGGCAGGGCCGTGAATCTCACCCGCTTCAGCCCAGATCCCCACTTTGCCTCGCCCATGGCCTATCTCACCACTCCTGGTGCAGGGTGTTGGGCGGCTGGCTCCCCTATCAAGATGGCTAATGGCTCTGTAAAGCCGATTGAGGATGTGCGCAAGGGCGACATCGTGTGGACGATTAGCGGCCCTGCGGCCGTAAAATACGCCCTGAAGATGGGCACGAAGCAGGCTGCACAGCCTATGGTCCGCCTAGGTGGCTGTCTCATTACACCCTGGCACCCGGTAAAGTGCGGAGAGGGGTGGAGCTTTCCTGCGGACATCGGCACCATTGAGGATCTCCCCGTGCAGCAGGTGTACAATCTCATCCTGGAAAGTGGCCACGTGGTGGACATTGGGGGCATCTTGACGGTCTGCCTGGGCCACGGCTTAACTGAGCCAGGTGTCAAGCACGGCTTCTTTGGCAGCGAGGCGGCTATCATCAAGGCCATCTCTCAGCAGCCTGGATTTGATGAGGGTCGTCCCGTATTTGAAAACCTGAAGTGCAGCAAGTATAAGGGGGTTATTATGAGCTGGTATGATGACCCTTATGAGAACTACTCGCCTGAGACTGCAATTGATTGGCAGGACTTGAAGGAGGGCGTGGAATACATTCATCGCATGACTGCCTGCGGAGGTGGCGGCTTCAGCCGCTTTGTATTTGACAAAATAAGTAAGGCGGGTGCTTGTATTCACGTAGTGGCAAAGGATGCGAGCCGAGGGTTTGCAGTGGGTCCTTGGGTTGAAGAGGAGGCTGGTGGGCCCAAGAACCGATTCTGGACCGCTGATACGCGTACGCCTGCCCTATTCACGGTGCCCCAAGCAAACTGGGTTTAAACCGGCGCTCACATATAAAGGTAGAAGTGATGCCGAAGTCAAACTTGCGTGGAGGAAAATCCTACAAAAAGGCAAAGGGTGGTGGCAATGAAACTGATGCGGCAACCATTTTTTTAACAAAAGAGGATGACCAGATGGTTGGGCGAATTGTGCGAATGCTGGGAGATCTGAATGTGAGCGTCTTTTGCCAGGATAACAAGACACGGATTTGCAAGATTGCCATGGGTATTAAAAAGAAGATTCGTTTTTTTGCGGGAGATGTTGTACTAGTCAGTTTACGTGACTGTCTTGTATCAAAGGCAGATCTAGAAGCTGGGAAACGTTCTGACCGAGGTGACGTTCTAGGAAAATATAGTGAGGCGCAGTACAATCAGTTGAAGGCTGATGGTATTCCTACATATGTATTTGCCCAGACCGATACTCTAGTAAAGATTGCTGCCAAATTTGATGAGGGCGATACGAAGGCAGCACTAGCATTGGGAGAGGATGCTGTAGAAAACTATGAATTTGGAGAGGGTGGCGATACCGAAGAGGAAACTGTTGTCGCGAATACAATGGTCCCACAGCCCGGCAAACCATCGGTAACTAGTAAGAAAAATACTGATGAAGACAAAGATGTGGATTTAGATACACTATAAGAATAATAGGCGCGCCAATATAATGTGTAATTATTCGCCTCATTCTTCAGATGGAACCCGAGGCGAATAATTTGTTAGATCAGGGTTACCAAGTACAGGGTGGGGCTATATATGCACCGGCAGACTTTACAGATGCTCAGGGGAACGATGGAAGGCCCCTAGGTTCAGTCGCATCTACGGTGAATAATGTCTCACTATATCACATGTCAGATGCAAATGAAAAGGCGCAAATGGCGAGGGCGTGGAAAAAAAAGATCCGAGAAATAATGCAGAATCATCAAGAACGTATAATTCGGTTTATTACAACACCTCTGCCAACAGATCATCCTCTCAAGGTGGCTAGAAGCCTTATACAAAAATACGGACGTAATGCAAATATAACATATGATATTCACAAGCCAACTCCACAGTTTATGAAGGACTTTATTACAGATTTATCAGGTACTGGTCTAGCGGAGATAAACACCTATATTGGGTCTTTAGAGTTAGCGAGATCTGCAGATCAGCCACTGCAACGCCTTTCCAATATAACGCGCACCCTTTTAGACTATATGCGGGATGTAGGTGACGAACTAATCCGCCTGGACCAGACCCTACAGAATGAGTGTAACCATCTAGACGTAGTCGTAGATAAGGTAGCACAGCTTATGAGTGTTGAACCACCCGAGTTAGAGGGATTTAATGCAATGATGGAGCAATATATCCAGAAACAGTTTGAGAAACACCCCATTGAAAAACTGTACTGGGATTACATAAATTCTGTGCAAAAATATCTGTCCCTGAGAGACATTCTGACATCTCAGAGACTAATGAGTGTGAATGAGCCCCTATGTTGCGTCTGTATGATGGAGGCCGTTGTAATCGCGTTCAGCCCCTGTGGTCATACCTTCTGTGGTAACTGTGCAAAGCGTGCGCTAACGTGTTACGTCTGCAGAGGAACTGTACAAAATAGGGTGAAGCTGTATTTTACGTAAATAGTTCATTTGAGAACAACGGCAAAGTCTCCGCGTTTCAGGAACTTTTCCTTTATAGCTCCAGCTTGCTCTTCATCCAATTGGTAGACTTGAATGGCCTTGTCTATAATTCGGCTGGCGTATGAGAACCAAAGCGTCTCAATGAAACTTGTACCGGCCTCTAGATTTGTTGGGGCTGTATTGCCAGGCATACCTTCCAGGCAAATGTTTAGGGACTAAATTTTAGGCCTAAACTTTTGAGGCATATCTAGTATTAGATGTCACATCATAGTGTTAGTACCAGTGGCGATAATGCAAGTGAAATTGTAATGACTGCAGAAGAGCACCAGGAGTTTCAGAATCTGCCCATGTTACTGACTCAGTGGAAGCGCATTCAGGAAGAGAAGCAGAAATTGTTGGAGCAGAAGCGCGTGATTCTAGAGCAGGTTAGCGAACTGGATAAGCGGTCTTCGGCAATGGCCGGTATTATGATGGGGACGATGAAGAAGCATAGTATTGCTGCCCTGGATCTCAAGTCGTCCAATGCGCGCGTAGTTTACAAGAAAAGTTCTAGAAAGGCCCCGCTGCCGAAAAAGGAGATGACAAAGTTGATGGCAGAACACATGAAATCCGAGACTGCGGCAAAGGAGTTGCTGGCATTCTTAGATGCAAAGAAAACCACGAAAGTAAAGGAGGCACTTGTCTACGAAAAAAATGTAGAGGATAAGTAGAAATCAAATGCCTCTTCTTAATTCTGCGATGCGTGCGATGGTAGAAGGATATACGAATCCCGGTGGTGCGGAGGCCTATAAGGCCCCGCCGGCATACGCGGAGGCTCTAGCTGCTTTGTTTGGCTTTGTCTTGGCGATTTTGCTACTGTCATTTATTGGCATGTGGCTGTGGAATTACAGTGTAGTACCCCTGTTTGAGTTCGCTCGTCCGGCAAAGTCTATATTCCAGATTCTGGGTCTGGTGTTGTTTATTACCCTCGTGCACCCATAAATACATTGACTTATCCTCTTTCCTTTCATTTGTAATGAAAGGAAAAAGTGTAAAAAAATACCCCTGGTGGGACTCGAACCCACAATCTTTAGGTTAGAAGCCTAACGCGTTATCCATTGCGCTACAAGGGTGGCACACTAAGTGTAGGGCGAATTCGCCGCTCAATTTTTGCAGGGCTTACCGTGGAGTACTTAATTTAAGTACTCCCTAAGGGTGCTGCCAAGTACCGAAATATTACACTTAATAGGTCAGACTCGCTTTGCGAGTCTTGACATTAAGAGTACTTGTTACCCTAAACGCTGCGCGTTTAGGACTTCGGTACTTGGCGGTATACGATTGGACTAATGCATATAACCAATATCATCTAGCCCCATATTCCATTCATAATTGATAGAAGGGTGGTAATATGTTATAGGTGCCTTGGGCATTCCGCAAACACAATCGGTTTTCTTGATATTAGTTTCCACATATTCTGTACAAAGTTTCAAAAATAACTCTTTGCCAATTATTTCGGCAATGAAATGAAAACAGCGTTTCGCTGTATCAATCATTCTAATCCGTAGAATAAATTTGACTTTAAAAATTGCCGCGCAGCATGGCATTTCTGCCAAGTAAACATGGCAACCGTCTGGATTCGCCGTAAAGGAGCTTCTGATATCCTCGTGCGATTTCCTTCATGGAGACTACTGGATGCGCACGATTTCGCTAGTTTATTTGCTGAGCCAGCCTTGATTTATCCCGAAGAGGACTTTCACCCAAATACAGTAAAGCCACATCATATGCTGAGTTGGAATCTACGCGGCTTTATAGAGGTTGCTCAAGATATTGCCAGAGACTTGGGTGCTAAGGGTGAGCCAGACGGGTTTGCCCCATATAGCAGCCAGGATATTTGGAGGCTCTGCAGAAAGACAAAGGGGCAATTGGATGCAGAGTTAGATTGGTATCTGTCTAATGAATTTTAGATGCCGCTATCTTCTTTTTACTTTCATTAATTCCATCGAGAAGACCATCAATTGTACTCATCATAGCCAGTCTTGGATTATTGAGAGTAGTTTTTCCATTAATATCACGTTTCAAAAAACATGGTTGGCACCCACAATCATAGAGATGAATATTGGAAGCAATGAGATTAGGGGCGATTATTCCAAGGCCAATATCAGTAGTTGATAGGACATAATAAATTACATCAAAGTCAAACTTTGACATCAGTGCCTTCTCAGCCATTTTCCTTCTACTTATGAAAAAAATACCGACGGCGGGGGTCGAACCCGCGGCTACCTGGTTAAAAGCCAGGTGCTCTACCACTGAGCTACGCCGGTTGTGGAACAAGCGCTTACAGACTAAGCGCTTGTTAATCCTTTCCGCCTCCCACGACCTTTCCAATTGTGCTACTCGCCCATTCAATTTTAGACCCTGCCTACGCCGTTACAGGCTTTGGCATCCGTGTAACTTTCAGTGCCCTGACAGGTTTGAGAACTGTCGCGATCGCCTGAATCATATGCTCATTCGTCATCCAGGTTATGCTACCTCTGTCAACGGGCGGCGGCAGAATCTCTGCCGGGCCATCACGTACAAGTCGGAAAATCCCACGAAAGCGGCGCGATTTGAGAGTGTGTGGCTTCACCTGACAGGAGCAAAGCGGGCAAATTGCCGAGCCCTTGATTCTTCCTGTGATATACGGCGTTGCGTAACTTTGGGGGTGTTGGTCACAAGCCACGCACCGATTGTCTGCAGTTCGGCGCGGCTCTGTTGGACCAATACAGAATGGGTTCGCAGGCCCACCGCTCTCGTCGGTGTCACTAAAGAACATGCGACAGTCAACCACAAGAGTGTTCTTCTGTTCACCCTCGCTGTGAATTGTCACAAAGTACCCTTCGCTGGAGAGGGACTCTACCGCAGATTGATTGGTTAGAACATTCATCGTGCGCGTGTTACTTTATAACATACAAAAGGCCTAGTTCAATTTTATTATGGATTACTCCACGTTACCTCCAATTCTCATCAACTGATTCATGCTTTCTGGTAGTTCAACAATAGCCTTCATGTCTGTATATACAATCTCCAACTGTTGTCTGAGCATATTAGGTTCTGGTTTCTCTAATAATTTGATACCCTTCGTGATAAGATTTATGTTAAGATAGGGCTTTATAAGATTTTTTAAATAATTAATAGCCGTAAACTCAGGAATACCATCACCGATACTGATCACGTTCAGGCTGGTATACGGTAGTAAATCAGGCAAAAGTTCATCTCGGAAGGCTGCGATTTTCCATTGACGAGGATCTGGATACAGCAAACCATATTTTTCTTGTGCGGATATAACGGGTATTCCAGCAAGATGTGGTTGTAATAATGGCATATGTTGTGAGCAACTTTGATGAACCCATCCTTCATCTGCATTCGTCACAATAATTACTAGCCCATATAGTTTGGCCTGTGTAATAACTGAAATTGCAACCTTTGATAGGTCGGCAAGTTCTTGTAGGCCTTCCTGGTCCGGTGAATGTTTTATTTTATCTAACCAACTTGTTGGCATAAATGTGTCATCCCAATCAAAGACAATTTTGGTTACTTGTAGCCGTGGTAAAGGTTCATCTACTGGTTCTACAATAGCCTTATCTTGGGTGACAATTGTTTCATCCAAGGCATTCATCTATATGGACTGTTTTACAATATACAAGGGTATATTACTCAATTTTTATGGGCCATGATAGCACAAAGCCCAAAAAAATTGAATGCGCTCAGCTTAGCTAGAGTATTTACACCAAACATG
>SXGQ01653501.1_pt1 | contig 25564 bp, 27 predicted proteins | sample 3178371 | NCBI WGS metagenome assembly SXGQ01 (sample SAMN11356859, study PRJNA531348) | freshwater metagenome | isolation source: freshwater sample F1-20 | place: China: Fuxian Lake, Yuxi | collected 2017-12-25 | reverse complement strand
TGCGGGTTCGATTCCCGTCACCCGCTCCAATTTCCTGAGGAATATATTTGCATCTACACTGCAAATTCATGAACGCACCTCGTTACGGCACCGCCAATACCGACTACATCAAGTCGTGGTTTCAACGAACGGAAGATGGCCCCATGTGGGCACTCAACCTGATGAGCTACCGCGAATTCGCCGACTATCAAGACGGCCGTGAGTCGAACATCAGCGGCGCTGACGCGGACGTGCGCTACACGCCCATTCAGTCGCTGACTGAAGTTGGCGCCAGAATTCTGTTCGTTGCTGATGTTGTGCACCAACTAACTGGCGACGACATTGCATGGGACCGCGTCGCCATTGCGCAATACCCACGCCGCATGGCAATTATCGAGATGCAGAATTTGGCAAGCTTCAAAGAGGCTCACCACCACAAAGAAGCCGGCATGAAGTTCACCATCGTGATGGCAACGTTTCCACACCCTTCTTCAATTACCGCAGCGCAGAGAGACCCATCGGATTTGGTATTGCTTCAGGTATCCAACTCCACATCCACTCCAAAGATTTCCGACCGCATTGACGCACAGCCCATTGGCACCTTCGATGTAGAGGGCGTCATCATGGGCGACCACCGCACATTCGCCATTGCCTACTGGCACACCATTTCAACTGCAGACGCCGATCAATTAATGGCTTCAAAGAGTTCGCTGAATGAATACCCCGACAGTTATTCGTTGATTTTGCGGCCGATGATCAACATCATTCCACAATCGATCGAAGAGCACTTCGCTTAATTCGGACGCACCGAAAACAGCGCACGGTTAACTACGGCAATACCCGCGGTGGTTGCTGCTGCAGTGAGCAATGCGTCATTGACTCCCAGTTGTGTTGCGGCATAGCCCCACACGGTTGCACCCACCGATGCACCGAACCACACCACCAACATGGCTAGCGACGACCCGCGGCCACGCACCCAGTCGGGCAATTGAACGATGAAAATCGAAAACATGGTGTTCATCAATACCATCGTGGCCAACCCAACGATCAAGAGGGCAACAATTGCTGGCACGATGTGTTGAGACAGCGCCAGCATCACTACCCCACCAGCCCACGTGATGGAAGAGCCGAACATCAGCAGTTCAATACCAATTCGTTCCCGCACGCTGGGTAGCAACCACACCGCAAGCACCGAACCAACACCAAGCGCCCCTGAAAGTACACCAAAACCACTTGCACCAAGCCCCAGGCTGCTCTTTGCGACAACGGGCAGTAAAGCGACAAGAGACGCGGTTGAGGCCATCACCAGCATCAACCGAATGGCAAGCCTTCTCAATTGCTGCGTCTGCACAATGTGCGCAATGCCTTCTTTGATTGCGGTGTTGACACCCGATGTAACTGGCTTCATTACGCGTTCTTGTTTATTTACTCTGACTACAAAAATAATTCCGATAAACGACAATGCGTTCAGCGCGAACACTGCGCCAGGATTAAAGGAAGCAATGATTAACCCCGCTAGCGCCGGGCCTACTGACTGTGCAATGTTGCGCGATGCCGAGTCCAGCCCAAGGGCTTGTGCGAGGTGTTCGTCCCCCACCAGTTCTGGCGTGAGGGCCATAAACGCCGGTGCGGCGATCGTCAGTGCGATCGACTCCAGGAACGTACCCGCAAGTAAAAACGAGACGGTCAGCGAACCCGTCCAATCCATTACGGCGAGAGCACCAGCCACAAACAATGCACCCAACTGCGTGATAGCAATCAGTTTTCTTCGATCGATCATGTCGGCAAACGCACCAGCGTGAAGTGCCAACAAGAATCCCGGCACGGCCCACGCTGTCTGCACCAAACCGACGAATGTCGCCGAATCGGAAAGCGTGGTCATTGCCCATCCTGCGGCAACCAGATGCATAAATGTGCCGACGTTGGAGACGAGGGCGGCAATCCACAGTGCCCGAAACACGCGAATACGTAGAGGAGACCACGGGCTTGGCACCCTGCCACCATAGAACCCCGAGATCGGGCAGAATTGCCACCATGAAAGCCTCGGACGACGTGCATACGCCTGGTGGCGTCACCGTCCCTGCAGCAGCAATGACGTGGTCATTTGCCCGCTCGGGTGGGGCCGGCGGCCAGCACGTGAACACCACCTCGTCCAAGGCCACCCTGATTGTCGACTCGAGCCTCGTTGAGGCTGGGCCAAGCGCGCTGAGGCGAATCCTCGCCGCGCATCCGTCAACCATTCGGATTACTCGCCAGACAAGCAAGAGCCAACTGAAAAACCGGCGACTCTGTTTGAGTCAATTGATTCTTTTGCTGGATGAAGCAGCCAAACCACCTGCCCCACCGAGACGAAAATCAAAACCAACTCGTGGCGCCATCGAACGCCGACTTGCGAACAAGAAGAAAGACAGCGAGAAAAAAGCTTCTCGCCGATCTACCGACTGGTAAATCGCTGTAACACATCCGCAATATTACAAAACCCAAATAAAATAAAGGGAAAAGCAATCATCCACCACATATCAAAATTGTCGTTTTACGGTTTTGAGTGAAGGCACCCGCCTTCAGAACTGGGGAAAATAATCATGTACACACTTGGAGCACTACTCCTGGCAGCAGTCCTGTTGGGCGCCGTTACAACCGTTGTTGATTCGGTTCTCGGCACCATCGGCCTGAGCGCCATTATCAAGAAAATTCCAATCATCGGTTCCAACTGGAACCTGCTCGTCGCGATCGGCATGATGGCACTTATTGACATCAACCTGATCTCGGCTTGGGGTCTCGGTATGACCGACCAATGGATGGTCTATGTTGCCAACGGCGCAATCGTTTACGGAATGGTTCCGTTGAAAGATGCAGTCGTATCAATGGTGGGCAAGGGCCTTCGCGCGTAATTCGCGTTTAACTTACAAATAGTCAAAGGGGTCGTCGGCATAAAGCCGGCGGCCCCTTTTTTATTCCCAAGTACGATGAGGCCCGTGCTGCTTGATCCGAAGACCATTGCTGCTTACCAGCGCGACGGTGTTGTGGTTATCCCCAACCTTGTCGATGCCAAGCAACTAGAAACATTGCGACAAGGCGTTGGCGAGAACATGGCAAGCCCAGGCCCATGGGCCAATGAGTACACGCCCCAAGGCACGGTCGGCCGCTTCTTCGACGACTACGTCAACTGGCAACGCATCCGACAATTCTCCGATGTAGCGATATCGGGAGACGTGCCGAAGGTAGCGCTGCAATTAATGGGCACTCGCACTGCTCGCCTCTTTCATGAACACGTGCTGGTGAAGGAAGCCGAAACCAAAGAAGTGACACCGTGGCACCATGACGACCCGTATTACGGAATAGACGGCATGGACAACGTGAGCATCTGGGTTCCGCTCGACCCAATCCCCGACTCGGTCGCGCTGCGATTCATTGTGGGAAGCCACAAGTGGAACAAGCGATTCATTCCGAAGCGCTTTAAGGACCAAACCGCCTATGTCGAATCGGCTCACGACTTCGTTCATCTTCCTTCGGTTGAAGAACTCGATGCGTTTGATGTGATCACCACCCCAGTTCAACTTGGCGATGCCGTTGCGTTTCACTACCGCACGCTGCACGCCGCACCTGGCACGGCGGGCACTGGCGTACAACTGCGACGCGCGGTCAGCTTCCGATACGTGGGTGACGACGCAGTGTTTGCTACTCGCCCATGGAAAACTTCCCCGCCGCTTGAAGGCAATGGGTTGAAACCGGGTGACTCTCTAGACGACCCGCGCTTCCCTATCGTTGCGTCTCGTTAAACACCCTCGCGAACGGGCGAATCAACTGGTCTAAATGAGAATTTGCGGAACACTTCTGCATAACCGCCTTCGTACAACACACCCGCCTCTCGAGCACGCTCGACGGCATTCACCTTATGTGCCAATGCACCCACGCGATACCACGCGACCTTTGGATCCTCGTGGTGAGCAATGTGCAGATTGTTGTTCAACATCAGCAGGCTCATAAACGGCCCGGCCATGATCATTGCTGTTCGCGTCTCAACACCGCTTTGATATTTGTGTTCAGGAAATGGCCGAATGGCGTTCAGGATGCGACCGCCATAAACCGTACCGAGCGCGAATACCCACACAGGCATGCTGCTCAGAGAAACCATATACACAACTGCCGCCACGCCTACAACGTGTAGCGTCACCGCCAAGCGGTCGCCTTTTTCGCCCCGTGCTGCACGCTTCAGCACCAAGGTGACGTAAGAAATAGTGCTGACAATTGTCCATACAAACATGCGGAACAAAATGGTTCGATTAGCGGTCCACGCTGCACGACGAATTGGGCCCGCCTTATCCCATTGCTCTTGCGACACATAATAACTTTCGTTATCAAGTTCGGGGTTCGTTAAATCAGATGCGTGGTGTTCGTGGTGGTCTTTTTTGAAGGTCAAATACGGAATCCACAGCGTTACTGGAATACTGCCAATTGCATTGTTAATGAATTGATTTTTGAACGGGTGACCGTGCAATAACTCATGCTGCATACTGAGGTGCCATGCACCAAGCAAGCCCAACAGAGGAACGGCAAGCCAAGCTGTAAGCACGTCGTAGCGCACCACGGTGAGCACAGTAAGCCCGTATACGGCAACGATTACTGCAAGCGTTCGCCATTCACCGGCTTCATGCAACACTCTGGTTGTCGATGAATCGCTTTTAGACATGGCCAAATTCTACAATTCAGAGGTGCTCCATGTCGCCCGCAGGTATGCCCCCGGACTGCTTTTTGCGTTGGCTGTGACCTTTGTCGGGTTCGCGATCCACCAGCGTTTCAGCAACGTTTCCCCGCTTGTGGCATCTCTGGTTATTGGCGTCATTGTGGGCAATCTGGGAGACATCCCCAAAGCGTTTGCGCCCGGTCAGAAGTTTGCGTCAAAGAAGATCCTTCGGTTGGGCATCGTATTGCTTGGCACCCAACTGGCAGTTTCCCAAGTGATTGATTTGGGTGGGAAAGAGATCCTTGTCGTAGTTGGGGTTGTTGCAATCACATTTTTGGGCACCACCTGGCTTGGCCCCAAGATTGGTGTTTCTCCATCACTTTCGCTTCTAATCGGAACTGGTTTTTCGATCTGCGGCGCATCTGCCGTTGCAGCAATGGACGGTGTCGTTGAAGCCGACGAGGAAGAGGTGACGTACGCAATCGCCCTCGTCACCTTGTGCGGAAGCCTCGCTATCGTGCTTTTGCCCTTGCTTCGCAACTTCGTTGGCTTACAAGATGCCAGCCAGTTTGGCGCATGGGTTGGGGCAAGCGTTCACGACGTTGCCCAGGTGGTTGCGACATCGTCAACAGCAGGGAAAGATGCTGTTGCTTCAGCAACGGTTGTCAAACTTTCACGCGTTGTACTGCTTGCGCCACTTGTTGCAATCATGGGTATTTGGGTGAAGAGAAGCGCCAGTCGCTTCACCGCTAAAGCCCCAACATCAAAGGTCAGTGCAGTCCCCATGTTTGTAGTTGGCTTCCTCGCAATGATTGCATTGCGCACAAGTGGAGTCATCCCCGAGGGTTGGCTATCACCACTGAAAACCATCGAGCAGTGGTGCTTGGCAGTTGCGTTAGTCGGCCTCGGATCCGAAGTGAAGATCAGCAAGTTGTTTAAAGTTGGTGGACGCCCGCTGTTACTCGCACTTATTTCTTGGGCAAGCATTGCCACCGTTTCACTTCTTGGTATTACATACATCACGTAATCGCCGTCTTTACAGAAAGTAAATCTGCACCGGACTAATTCGGTGAGCAACCTTGCTTCGGTCTAATCTGAGAAAGTGACGCAGCAGCCCTCTCCAATCGTGTGCGTCGTAATGGGCTCGACTTCCGATTGGCCCGTGATGTCAAAAACAGTGGAGATGTTGAACCATTTTCAAGTTCCACACGAAGTACAAGTTCTCTCGGCGCATCGGATGCCCGATGAATTGTTTACCTATGCAGAAACGGCATCAACCCGAGGCATACGGGCGATCATCGCTGGTGCTGGCGGTGCGGCCCATCTTCCTGGCATGCTCGCAGCAAAGACCAGCGTTCCCGTGCTCGGTGTGCCCATTCCGACAACCCATTTGGCTGGAGCAGATTCGTTGTACTCCATTGTGCAAATGCCTGCTGGAATTCCTGTGGCTACTTTTGCAATTGGCGATGCAGGCGCAACAAACGCTGCACTGTTCGCCATCCACATGCTGGCCCACGAAAATAAACAACTTCACGCTGCGCTTCTTGAATATCGCCGGACACGCCATGATGATGCAGTGTCGAGCGTTCTCCCACCTACTTAATGACGGCAATGCTGGGTGTTCTGGGTGGCGGCCAACTTGGAAACTTCTTCGTACTTGCTGCCAAAAAAATGGGTTACCAAACAGCAGTTCTGGATCCTGATCCACATGCACCTGCGGGCGTCAACGCAGACATCCATATCGTTGCCCCGTTCGACGACATCGAGGCGCTCAACCAGCTTGCATCAATGTGCAGTGCAGTCACCATTGAGTTTGAAAACCCGCCCGTGACGGCACTCAAGCACCTTGCGCAACAGGTAACCGTACGCCCATCTCCGTCAGCAGTTGCAATTGCTCAAAATCGTCGTGAGGAAAAACAGTTCTGCCAATCCATCGGGTTATCTGTTGCGCCATACGAAGTGCTGGAAACAGAAGATGATGTCGCGAGAATCACTAGCAACGGAGTTGCCGAGACGCATCTTGATCCGTTCAGTGTTCCACTGATCATGAAAACATGCCGTAATGGCTACGACGGCAAAGGGCAACAAACCGTCAGACAACTTTCTAATATTTCGGATCACTGGAATCAACTTGGAAATGTTCCTTGCGTCGTTGAGCAAAAAGTTGCACTTGACGCCGAATTCTCTGTCATCATCTCCCGTAGCGCGCAAGGCCAGATTGCGCTATTCGCACCGACACAAAATGTTCACCTGAATGGTGTTTTAGATGTCAGTACAGCCCCGTCACAACTCGATTCTCAACTGCTGGATCAAGGCAAGTCGGCGGCAACCAAGATTGCAGAAGAACTTGACTACGTGGGCGTGCTTGCCGTGGAGTTCTTTGTTTCCGACAACAGACTCTTCGTCAACGAACTTGCACCTCGCCCGCACAACAGCGGCCACTGGACCCTTGATGCGGCGTGTACCAGCCAATTTGAACAGCAGGTGAGAGCACTTGTTGGTGAGCCTCTCGGAGATCCGTCCATGACCTGTTCCGCTGTAGCAATGGTGAATCTTCTCGGAGATCGTTGGGCCAACGGAGAGCCGCTCTTTGAACTAACCAATACCGACTCTTGTGCCCATTTACATCTGTATGGCAAGAAAGACGCTCGCGCGGGACGCAAAATGGGGCACCTCACCATGACGGGCGACCAAGTTGAAGCCGCAACTAACAGCGCAATATCACTGCGCAACGCGATCACTTGCTAGAGAGAACCTACAACTGTCTTTCCGCCACGGATAACCGCACCAACTTGTTGCACACCTGGCCTGTAAGCCAAGTGAATGTGGCTTTGCGCATCGAGCACCACCATGTCGGCACGTGAGCCAATACGAAGGTTTCCCACGTCGGTTCGGCGTAATGCTTGCGCGCCACCAGCAGTTGCAGCCCATACCGCCTCGTCGCATGTCATGCCCATGTTGATCACGGCAAGCGCGATAACAAGCGGCATTGAAGACGTATAGGAAGAACCTGGGTTGCAATCCGATGCCAGTGCAACAGCGACACCTACATCGATCAGTGTGCGTGCATCGGGAAACGGCGAGCGCGTGCACAACTCGGCTGTTGGCAACAGCGTGGCAACAGTGGTTGCACTAGCGCCGGCAAGGGCTTCTATATCAAGTTGCGACAAATGCGTGCAGTGGTCGCACGAGGCAACGCCCAGCTCCACCCCAAGCTGCACTCCTCCGCCGTGTTGCAACTGATTGGCATGAATGCGGGTACCCAACCCTACGGCCGCACCGCTTTGCAATATTGCCCGGGCTTGGTCCACATCGAACGCGCCGCGGTCGCAAAACACGTCAATCCACTTGGCATGGCCTTTGCAAGCCTGAAGCATCTCGCCTTGCACCAAGGCCACATAATCGTCAGCGTTGGTTTCGGGCGGGACGACATGTGCGCCCAAGAATGTGGTTTCCGTCGTTGCGGTTTTCGCAGCAACAAGGGAGCGAGCCTCATCGCGAACCGACAAGCCGTAACCAGACTTCACCTCGAGCGTGGTGGTTCCAGAAGCAAGTGCCTCACTTGCCAAGCGTGCAACATTTGCGGTAAGTGCGTCATCGGATGCAGCACGTGTTGCGGCCATAGTGGTTTTGATGCCGCCAGCCGCATAGGGCTTGCCCTGCATGCGCGATTCAAACTCCAGTGCGCGGTCGCCTGCAAACACCAAATGCGTATGGCTGTCGACAAAACCAGGAATGACTGCACGACCACCAACATCTGTTGGCTTGCCATCGAAGTAGTTTGCTAACTCTGTTTGCTTGCCCACCCACGAGATGTTTCCTGCATCGTCGGCGACAACGGCAGCATCATTAAGTACGCCAAGTTTGCCCTGGCCAACAGTTTCATCGTTCGTAACTAAATGACCGATACTGGTCAGTGCAAACATTACGAACCGTGTTTAGCAACCAGCGCTTTTGCACGCGCTACGAATGCGTCGTGGTGAAACTGGTTGAACGAGTCCCATGTGGTGAGGGTGCCCGGGTCGGTCACTTTGTCGAGGAACAACAAGCCATCCAGGTGATCGAACTCGTGCTGGTAAGTGCAAGCGGTGAGGCCACGCACTTCTGTATCGATGTCGTTTCCATTGCGGTCCCACGCCTTCACATGAATGCGAGTGTTTCGGGCAACCTGACCACGGATGCCTGGCACCGACAAGCAGCCTTCCATGTTGTCGAACTTGTCGTCATCGAGGAATGTGATGACTGGGTTGACCATGATGGTGAGGGGCACGCGTGGCTTGTATGGGTAGCGCGGGTTGTTTTCCACTTCAACAGCGCAAATGCGCTGGTGGCGAAGCACCTGCGTTGCTGCAAGGCCAGCACCGTTGGCATGTCGCATGGTTTCTACAAGATCATCAATGAATTGCTGCACTTCGGCAGAGGCAAGTTCTTCGCGAGTGACTTCTTTAGCGACAATTTTGAGTTCTGGGTGACCGACAGTTGCGATTGGGAGAATAGCCATAGTGTTTACAGTGTAACGACGGCCTGGATAGCGCTGCGAAGCCCACCAATGACATCGCTCAATTCGGCATGTCGATGATCGGCAACCACTTGGCGCCCGCCCATCCACACATCTCGAACATCGGCTGGTGAAGCGCTGTGCACAATGTGTGCAGCCGCTTGGCGCGGATCAAATGATGCGAGGCGAACCGACATCAGTGAAAGCGCAATGAAATCGGCGGGAGCACCTGGCTGAATGCCATGGGCACCCCAACCAAGCGATGTAGCACCGCCCGATGTGGCAGCAGCCAACAGGCTTGCCGACGAATGTAAACCGCGCTTGCCCGACACCAATCGTTCGTTCAGTTCCACTGCACGGGACTCTTCAAACATGTCAATCAATGCGTTCGAATCAGTACCGAATGAAAGCGATGCTCCAGCCGCAACAAGCGCAGAGGCGGGGCCAACGCCGTCGGCCAAATCGCGTTCGGTAGTCGGGCAGAAACAAACATTGGTTCGAGATGAACCCAGCAGAGAGATATCGGTTTCGGTGAGGTGTGTTGCGTGCACCGCAGTAGTAAACGAACCAAGCAGACCAACATCATTAAGAACCTGCGTTGGTGTCTTGCCGGTTGCGGCAATGCATGCGGCATTCTCTGCTGGCTGCTCTGAAACATGTAGGTGCACAACTTTGCCGTGACGGTTCGCGACGATCTCATCCAGTTCGTGCGGGTGCACTGCACGAACACTGTGCGGCGCCATGCCCACTGTCCAGTTAGTGCCGCCTTCACCAAGCGCATCAAGCCGATCCAGCCAGCCGTCGATCGAGCCATCGGAAAACCGCTTTTGCTCTGCCAGCGGCTGGGGCTTATCAAGTGCGGCGTGCAAGTAAGCAACGTCGAGCAGCGCAAGCCGAACGCCTGCGTGCTTGGCTGCATCAACCATTGCCAAACCCATTTCATTTTGGTTGGTATACGGAGTGCCGTCTTGCTGGTGGTGAATGTAATGAAATTCACCCACCCCAGTAATGCCAGCAAGTGCCATCTCGGCAAACGTCATCATGGCTAGTTGTCGGTAGGTGTCTGGCGTGAGATTGTTGGCAATCTCGTACATGGGTGTTCGCCACGACCAGAAATCGCCAGCCCCCGAGTGTGTGCGCCCGCGCAGTGCGCGATGAAACGCATGGCTGTGCGCGTTCACCAAACCGGGCAGAACCACGCCATGGATGCTGACGTCGTTGGCTTGCGCCGCAACGCCGTCCTCTACGGATGTAATGACGCCCTGAGAAACCGTGAACCGGACGTTGGCAACTGCCGAATCTCCCCCACGCCATGCCCATTGAGCATGAAACGATTGGACGTCAGACATGTTTGTTATTGCTCCAACATCGGTATGCGCACACCACGTTCTTTGGCAACATCAATCGCGCGTTCGTAACCAGCGTCTGCATGACGAATGACGCCCATGCCGGGGTCTGCCAACAACACTCGCGACAACTTCTGTGCGGCCAAGTCGGTGCCGTCGGCAACGCACACCATGCCAGCGTGAATACTGCGGCCAATGCCTACGCCGCCACCGTGGTGGATGCTGACCCACGTTGCGCCGCTTGCGGTGTTGACCAATGCATTCAATAAAGGCCAGTCGGCAATGGCATCCGAGCCGTCGATCATTGCTTCGGTCTCGCGGTACGGCGAAGCCACAGAGCCCGAGTCCAGATGGTCGCGACCAATCACGATTGGTCCCTTCAACTGGCCCTTGCGAACCATTTCGTTGAAGCGCAGGCCAAGTCGGTGGCGCTCTCCGTAACCCAGCCAACAGATTCGTGCGGGCAAGCCTTGGAATGCAACACGTTCTTGCGCCAACTTGATCCACTTGTGCAAGCCGTCATCGTCGGGGAATTCTTCAAGGACTGCTGCGTCGGTAGCCGCAATGTCGGCTGGGTCTCCCGAGAGTGCAACCCAACGGAATGGGCCCTTGCCTTCGCAGAACAATGGTCGAATGTATGCAGGCAGAAAGCCTGGGTAGTCGAATGCTCGGTCGTATCCGCCAAGCTGCGCTTCTCGTCGAAGCGAGTTGCCATAATCGAACACTTCTGCACCGGCATCCATAAAGCCAACCATTGCCTGGCAATGTGCAGCCATTGCTGCCCGTGATCGACGAATAAATTCTTCGGGATTTTTTTTCAACATTGCTTGCGCCGCATCTTCGCTGAGATCGTTTGGCAAGTACGAAAGCGGGTCGTGCGCACTCGTCTGGTCGGTCACGATGTCGGCAGCGAAACCCATCTGCAACAGTTTTGGAAACATGTCGGCGGCATTGCCAACGACACCAACCGAAAGCCTCCGTTTTTCGGCCTTCGCTTTTTCGCACCTTGCAACTGCGTCTTCAAGCGAGTCGGCAACTTCATCCAAGTATCGGGTTTCTACTCGGCGATTAACGCGCCACGCATCTACATCGATGCACAATGCAACGCCATCGTTCATTGTCACGGCAAGCGGTTGTGCACCTCCCATACCGCCAAGGCCCGCAGTCAATGTGATAGTGCCCGCAAGAGTGCCATTAAATTTGCGTCTGGCAATTTCGGCGAAACACTCGTACGTTCCTTGCAAAATTCCCTGCGTGCCAATATAAATCCACGAACCTGCCGTCATCTGGCCATACATCGTGAGGCCAGCGGCCTCTAGCCTGCGAAACTCGTCCCAGTTGGCCCAGTCGCCAACAAGGTTGCTATTTGCAAGCAACACGCGTGGCGCCCACTCGTGCGTTTGGAAGACACCTACTGGCTTACCCGATTGCACCAACATGGTCTCGTCTGGTTTCAGGCGTTGCAACGTGCGCAACATGGCGTCGTACGCATCCCAACTGCGTGCTGCCCTGCCAGTGCCGCCGTACACCACCAAGTCGTCCGGGCGCTCGGCAACGTCCGGGTCGAGGTTGTTCTGAAGCATTCGATACGGGGCCTCGATCTGCCAGTTGGCGCAAGATAACTGAATGCCTATTGGCGAACGTACTGGGCGGGGTTTTGACATGGCTTCCATTCTTGACGATTTGAGGGGTGTAATCCAACCCCGATGTTCTTTACCTGCGTGGCAACACACTTTCTGCCCGTTGCACAAGTGCACCAATCATGCCGTAGTCCTCATTTTGCATCGGAACAAAATCTGACATACCTATCTCGGCAAGCGCACAGCGCAGATCTTCCCGAGCAAAAATCTCGCTCATTACAGTTTTCATTTCACTGAGTGACACTTTTCGCAGTTTTGAAAGATGAATGGGCGTTGCTGGCACCAACGGCCCGCGCCCAATAATGCGCAACCCCTGAGTGAGTACTGGGCGATGCCGTTGCAACAACTGAAACGTGCCTGGGTCTATCGATGCAAAGTCGGCTTTGCCGTCTTGTAACAACTGCAAGCTTCCAGCGTGTCGTTCGGCTGCGATGTATGGCTTAACAAATGATGGCGTGGTAGTCACTTCGGCCAGCACACAGCCCAAACTGCACCAGCCACTGAGGCTCTGCGGATTGCTGATGACTGGTTGCGTACCTTCCAGCTCAGCAACGCTCATCGCTGGCAGCGCCTCGCGAACCACAATCACTGTGCGGTACCAGCCACGTTCGTCGCTGATACCAGCCCAAGTTGGCGTGCCAAGCACGTCGACGTATTTATGCAAGTCTTCCATGAATGGCAAACCACACGATTGACTAAGCAACGTGTTGTCGTTTCGCCAGTAGCGCATTAATTCGGCGTGCTCCGAACCGTTTGGCTTGTCCAATACTGCATCCTCACCAAGGCTCTGCAGTGCGGCAACGATGGCCGAGACGATGAGCCGTGTAGATTCCTGAACTTCCGGAAAGTCGTACATCGGCAGCGAAACGCTGCGCTGAGTCATTACTCGGCTGCTACAAACTTGGCTTTCGCAAACACCGAACGAACACGATCGGCAAAATGCTCAAGAGGCAGGGTGTCGTAGTTGGGGTCAAACGCTTTCTGATCCCACTCGTCGGCAAACTTTGCGGCAAGTTCATACGCCGGGTGACCTTCGTGCTTCTTGCGCGCATCAGGGTTCATTCCGAAGTGTCCGTAATAGTGCTTGCCCTGAAAATCCTGATGGGCTTCAATCATGAAGTGCACCTCGGGGCGCACATACGGCTTCAAAATTGCAGCCGCAATTGCCGGATGATTGGGAACGCTGATGGCCTTACCGATGTCGTGACACAGTGCTGCCACAACCACTTCATCGTCGGCACCCGCGCGCTCGGCCAATGTTGCCGTTTGCAACGCATGGGTCAATTGGTCTGTTACAAAACCATCGACGATGGTGTGCATTTCGCTCAGCATCTTCAAGATTCCCTCGGCAACTCGCGGCTGGTTCTTCGCCGTTTCGGCGCCGATATTCAGCCACTCTTCTTTCGTTGAGACATCCATGCTGGTAAATGTTGCGTTTGTCATGGCTCTAGTTGACCAGTGTTGAGGCATCCAGTCAAGAAGCCGGGCCAATAGCCCTATTCAGTGGGGATGCGAGGGCACATCACCGTCGCCGTATTGCCCCTTTTGAGCCCTAGCCCGCACTCTCGGGCGGCCTCTCTACCGACGCAGACTGTTAAACGGTTGCGTGTTCTGCTGAAAGGCGCTTGCCAACTTTTGCGGTGCGCGCCATGCGCTTAATGATGGCCTCGCGAGCGGCCTCGGCTTCGTCACTGAGACCTGTAACTTCCATCAACTTCCAATGACGCATGATCACTGGCTCAAGAATTTGATCGTGATGAATCAGCAAGTCGTAGATACCGGCCTTTGCCACTTCGCGCGACAGTGCATCAAAATTGGGAATGCCCAGGCCTGGCATTGAAAATGTGCGCACAGCGCGCTCGATACCGAGCACGGTAGATGATGGATCCAATTCAAGCGCTGCGCTGGTGAGGTCGCGGTAAAACAAGTAATGCAGGTTCTCGTCGTTGCCCACGCGCGACATGATGGCGGTACCCATCTCGTCTTTCATCAGCTTGCCCGTGTTGCGATGCGAAATGCGTGTTGCAAGTTCTTGCATGCTCACATACGCCAGTGCTTCAAATGCGTCGTTTGGCGTAGGTACCTGGCCGCCGCGAACTTGCATCATGCGCCCACGTTCGAGCGCAATTGGGTCGAGTGCGCGAGTGACAGTGAAGTAGTCACGCATCACAATTGAATGACGGCCCTCTTCTGCTGTCCAGTTGCGAGCCCACTCGCCAAAGGCGGTGTCGCTGCCGAACAAACGGTCGATGTCGCGGAAGTAGTAAGGAAGGTTGTCCTCGGTTAGCAAGTTGAGATACAGAGCCGAACGAACAGCCTCGTCAATCTCGGTTCCTGCAGCACCAAAGTCGGCATCTTCGGGCACCCATTGGCGGCCTGGTTCAAAATCTTTTCCGCGGCTATACGGAACAAGTTCGTGGGGAAACCATTCCTTGGCAACACCCATGTGGCGCTCGAGCAATTTGGTGGCAACGGGCTCAAGTTCTTTAATCAGGGCTGCTTGATCCATGGTTCAACCCTACTCCTGCTCGTCGGCAAGTAACCGTCGGACCAGACGCTGCAAGGCTTCGCGGTAATCGGGCAACGGCTTAATACCTGCGGCTAACAATTTGCCATTGTGAAGCATCGAATTGGCTGGCCGTCTGGCGGGGCGTGGCGGTTGCAACTCGCTTGTGGCAATCGGCAGCACCTTGTTTGCATCCTGGCCTGCGGCCAAAAGCACCTCGCGTGCAAACTCAAACCAACTGGCCACACCCTGATTGGTGATGTGCCAAATTCCGGGACGCTTCTCGACTGCCAACCGAACGATCATCGCCGCGGCATCGTCGGCAAATGTTGGATTGCCAATCTGATCGTTGACGAACCGAAGTTGTGGTTCATTACGCAGACGCAAGATGGTCTTGACCATATTCGCGCCGTGATACCCACTGACCCAAGCAATGCGCACGATGGCGTCGGTTGCGCCAAGTGCGCGCTCGCCGGCAAGTTTTGATTCGCCATACACGCTTGTTGGGTGTGGAACGTCGGCCTCTGCGTAGGGCAAAGTTTTGGTGCCATCAAACACATAGTCGGTAGAGATGTATACAACATGCGCGCCAACGACGTGCGCAGCCGCCGCAATGTACGCAGTAGCCGTTCCGTTAACGAGCATGGCTTTTTTTGGGTCGCTCTCGCACGCGTCGACCGCGGTCCATGCAGCGGCATGAATGACAACATCTGGTTTTGCATCATTGATCGCAGCGATTACAGCCTGCTCGTTTGTGATATCGAGACTTTCATGGGTTGAGCCGATTGCGGCGTGCCCTGCCGCTATTACGCAACGAACGAGCTCTTGACCAAGTTGGCCATTGGCTCCAGTCACAAAAATGCGCACTACTTCTTACCCTTAAGCGGCTCCCACCACCAACGGTTATCGCGATACCACTTCACCGTTTCGCCAAGAGCCTCATCAAGCGATCGCTTTCGCTTCCAACCGAGGGCGGTGATCTTGGCGATGTCTACCGAATATCTGCGGTCGTGGCCAAGTCGATCGGCAACGTAGTTAACACTCGACTCATCTTTGCCGTGCAGCACCAACAGTTTGTCCACAAGCACTCGGTTGGCCGTCTCGTTGCCTGCACCAATGTTGTAAATCTCACCGATATTTCCCTTTTCCAACACCAGGTGCACACCCGTGCAATGGTCGTCGACGTACAACCAGTCGCGCTCATTCAAACCATCTCCGTAGAGAGGAATCTTTTTGTCGTCCAACAAGTTGGTGGTAAACAGCGGAATCGCTTTTTCTGGGTATTGGTACGGGCCGAAGTTGTTGGTGCAACGCGTGACCACCACTGGCAGGCCGTGTGTTGCGTGGTAACTGAGAGCAATCAAGTCGGAGCCAGCCTTTGATGCAGAATACGGCGAACGCGGCTCGAGGCCATCGGTCTCTTTTGAAGAGCCAACCTCGACCGAGCCGTATACCTCGTCGGTGCCAATATGCACCACGCGCGAAATGCCAATGCGTCGAGCAGCGTCCATGATCACGTTGGTTCCGAAACAGTTGGTGAGAATAAAATCTTCGCTGCCTTCAATCGAGCGATCGACATGGCTTTCTGCAGCAAAGTGCACCACCGCGTCATGCCCCCGCATTGCGGCTTCTACGTCGCCGGGCTGGCAGATGTTGCCCTTTACAAACGAGTAACGCTTGTTGTCGTCAACATCTTTCAGAGTAGAAAGATTGCCGGCGTAGGTGAGTGCGTCGAACACAGTTACCGAGTGATCAGTGTTAGCGAGCACCCATCGCACGTAATTCGAGCCGATAAAACCTGCTCCGCCAGTTACAAAAATCTTCATAGGCAAACCTCAGGTACGCAAGCCAATGTGGGGTTGAAACTGTGGGTCAATCTTGTCCCGCGTTGGGTTCTCTTGATCACGCTTTGACAATATTGGCGACTGGATGCCCCAGTCGGCTTTCACCATCGGGTCGTTCCATGCAAGGCCACGCTCGTCTGTTGGGTTGTAATAACTATCTACTAAATACGTGATGGTCATGTCAGTGAGTGAAGCAAAACCGTGCGCTACACCGGGCGGAATAAAGATGCCACGGTGATCGTGCGAACCATCCGCGCGTGCACCCAAGTCGATTACTTCAGTTGCCCCGTCGGTTGGCGACCCAGTTCGCAAGTCGTGCAACACCACACGGCATGTGCCGTAGGGAACGTACCAATAGTCGCTTTGATGCAGGTGATAGTGCAGGCCAACGATGCAACCTGCTTGGCGGTCGCCACGGTTGCCTTGCACCATTTCGCGACCAAGCGGAAACCACTGACGGCGATAAGTCTCGATAAAGTAACCGCGCTCGTCTTTAAACATCGATGGCTCGACAATTTGGACACCACTAATAACGGTTGATTCGGTGATGGTTGCCATTTATTCAAGCTCCACTTTCGAATCGTCACCCAACATCAGGCGCAGCGCGCGCGGCTTCTGTTCCGACCTTGTAACCGAAACATCGCGACCAATCAGTGAGTCGGTGAGTCGATTGATACCAATGATGCTGGAACCGTCGAGAACCACCGAGTGCTCCATCTCGGAATGTTCCACCTTGCAGTTACGTCCAAGCGACGTGTACGGCCCGATGTACGAATGATCAATAACCGAGCCGCTGCCGATAACCACGGGGCCACGAATGCGTGATCCCTTCACAACTGCCCCTTTTTCGATAATTACTCTGCCCTCAATCTGCGAGGCGGCATCTACGTCGCCTTCGTTACGAGGCTCGAGCACCTCGAGCACCAAGCGGTTGCACTCGAGCAGCGGGTCTTTCTTGCCGGTGTCAATCCACCAACCTTGCAACACCTGGTGATGCACAACCTTCTTCTGGTCGACCAGCCACTGAATTGCATCGGTGATTTCTAATTCTCCGCGCGGAGATGGCTTGATTGCACGAACGGCTTCGTTAATTGTTTTGTCAAACAAGTACACACCGACAAGGGCCAAATCAGATGGCGGGTTGTCGGGCTTTTCGACAAGGCGTACCACGTGGCCCTTCTTGTCAATCTCGGCAACACCAAACTGTTTTGGATTCTCAACGTGACACAACAAGATTTGTGCGGTAGGTGCAGTTGCGCCATCGGCTGCTCGCGCTGTTTGAAACTCGTTTACAAACTCGGTGAGACCTTGTTCGAGCATGTTGTCGCCCAGGTACATCACAAAGTCTTCGTCGCCTAGGAAGTCCCGTGCGATTAACACGCAATGCGCAAGCCCCAACGGCGCGTCCTGAGGGATGTAGGTGACTTTGACCCCAAACTGCGAGCCGTCGCCAACTGCTGCACGGATCTCTTTGCCCGTCTCGCCAATGATGATGCCAATTTCCTTGATCCCCGCCTTGGCCATGGCCTCGATGCCGTAAAACAAAATCGGTTTGTTGGCAATCGGCACCAATTGTTTGGCGCTGGTGTGGGTGATGGGCCTGAGGCGCGTTCCCGCGCCGCCCGACAAGATGAGGCCCTTCATATCGCTTACAGGCTAGGCGATAGAGGGACGAACGACCGTCCTGCCAACTAGCGTCAAGATCATGACCGGCCCCCTTTTGCACGCGTTTGCCAAGCCCTCTAAGACCAATTTCATCAGCATCGTTCGCGGAAAAGGCTCGCTGTTGTGGGATGCCAATGGCCGCAAATACATCGATGCAATTGGCAGCCTGTGGTACTGCCAAGTTGGCCACGGCCGCACCGAAATTGCAGAGGCAGTTGCTGCTCAAATATCCACGCTCGAGACATATTCAACATTCGACCCATTCACCAATGAAAAAGCCGACGAGCTCGCTGCCAAGTTGCAGTCCATCTCGGCACTTACCCAGTCGCGTGTGTTTCTTTGCGGAAGTGGTTCGGAAGCGGTTGATACTGCAATGAAACTTGCGCGCATAGCACAGGGCCAAGCCGGCCACCCAGAGCGCACCATCATTATCTCGCGCATGCGCGGATACCACGGCACCAACTATGGCGGCACCAGCGCGCAAGGACTGCCACTGAACAAGCAAGGTTTCGGACAACTGCTTCCCGAAGTTGTGCAAGTAGACAGCGACAACCTCGAGGACTTGGCAAAGTTCATGAGCGACAACAGCAAAAAGATTGCCGCAGTCATTGTCGAACCACTGCAAGGCGCAGGCGGTGTGTGGCCACCACCACCTGGCTATTTGGAAGGAGCGCGCAAGTTGTGCGATCAGCACGGCGCGTTTCTTATCTTCGATGAAGTGATCTCTGGGTTCGGCCGCATGGGCACATGGTTCGCCGCCAATCATTACGGCGTTACTCCCGACATGTTGTGTTTCGCCAAAGGCGTTACCTCGGGTTATCAACCACTTGGTGGCGTGTATGTAGGTGCAGCAGTTCGGGAAGCACTCGAGTCGGACCCCAATTTTTTCTTGCGCCACGGCTACACATACTCTGGTCACTCTTCGGTTTGTGCTGCGGCGCTCACCAACCTTGCAATCATCGAACGCGAAGGTTTAGTAGAGCGCGCAAAACATGTTGGGGCTCGCCTCTCCAAGGGCCTTGGCGCATTGGCAACAGATGGCACCATCGATCATGTTCGTGGCGACGGCGCAGTTTGGGCAGCCGGCCTAAAGCCCGATCAAAACAGCGTCACCATCCGAGACCGCATGATTGAACTTGGTGTCATTGCGCGGGCAATCAACACCGACACTGTTGCCTTCTGCCCTCCGCTAGTGGTTACAGACGAAGAACTTGACACAATGATCGACACGTTCGCCATCGCGGCGATGGGCAAATAGGGGAAGCACATGGCTGGCCAATTAGCAGGACAACGCGCGTTCATCACCGGCGGCGCAAGCGGCATTGGTGCCGAAATGGCTCGACGCTTTTCGGCCGAGGGTGCAACCGTTGTTGTAGCCGACGTCAACGACACACTCGGCAAAGAAGTTGCTGCATCTGTTGGCGGCACCTACATGCACCTAGACGTCACCAGCGCAACGGCATGGGATGCGGTGTTCGTCAAGGACAACAACTTCGACATTGTTTGCTTGAATGCAGGAGTATCTACCTACACCAACGTTGTCGGCGATCCAGAACCATTCCCACTTAGTCGTCTCACCAACGACATGTATGAGCGCATTGCCAGTATCAACATTGATGGCGTGGTGTTTGGCGCCCGAGCAATCATCCCCCACATGTGCAACCGCAAAAGCGGCCACATCCTGGTCACTGCATCGCTTGCCGGCATTATCCCCATCGGGCCAGACCCAATTTACGGCCTCACAAAACACGCCATGGTTGGTTTCGTTAAGTCGCTCGGGCAAACACTGGAGCCACACGGCGTGTGCATCAGCGCACTGTGCCCTGGCTTTGTAGATACACCACTTGTCAGCCCACTTGCACGAATCTTCGCCGAATCGTTCAGCCTTGGTGTTCTTCCCGTAGACATCGCTGGCGATTTGGCAATGCACGCACTCACCGAGCGAATCAACGGTTCGCAGTGGGTGGTGTCAGCAGGCTTCCCAATCGCGCAGTACGAATACAAAGATCCGTTCGCGGGCTAGTCCTTTGGCACAGCCAGAATTCAATCCGCTTAACCCTGCGTTTCGAGCGCACCCCTACCCGTTCTACGACGATCTTCGTACGAACGAGCCTGTCCATGTCACGCCATTCGGAATGGTGGTGCTGACGCGATACGAAGATGTTTCTTCAACACTCAAAAGCCCCGACTTCAGCCGCGACATCGACAAGTATTCCACTGACGCATCCACCCAAGTGCGTCGAGATCGACGCGAGCGAAACCGCAACAGAACTAAATCAATTCTCAACCTCGACCCACCCGACCACACCAGACTTCGTCGCATTGTTTCCAAATCATTCACGCCATCGGCAATGGAGCGCCTGCGCCCTCGCATGGTGCAGTTAGTAAACGAAGTACTCGACAAGGCTGCAGACAACGGCGGCATGGAACTGATTGACGATCTTGCATTCCCTGTTCCATTTCAAATTATTTCCGATCTCTTAAACATGCCCACGAGCCGATCTGACGAACTGCGCAACTGGTCACAAATCATCACCAACTCGTTAGAGCCGGCAGCAACCGATGAAGAGTTGCTTGCATCCGACAAAGCCGTGGAGGAACTCGTTCCCTACCTCACCACCATCATCGAGGATCGACGCAAACATCTTGGCGACGACATGCTGTCTTCGCTCATCACCGCAGAGGAATCCGGCGAACAAATGACCACAGAAGAACTGATGGCATTTTTGGTCTTGCTCTACATCGCAGGCCACGAAACCACCGTCAACCTCATCGGCAACGGAACCTTGGCTCTGCTTAACAACCCAAGCCAACAAGACATCGTTCGACAAACAGGCCTACAGCCACAGCACATCGACGAACTACTTCGCTTCGATGGCCCCGTGCAACACACCGTGCGCATCCCGCTCAAGGAAGTGCACTACACCGTCGGCGACACCACCCATTTCGTGCAACCAGGGACCATGGTGCTCACTTCGCTGGGCGCGGCAAACCACGACTCATCCATGTTTGCCGACCCGCACACACTGCGATTAGACCGAGACAATTCGCATCGCCACATGGCCTTTGCTTCCGGCATTCACTATTGCCTAGGTTCGGCACTCGCCAAACTAGAAACAGAAGTTGCCGTTGGCTCGCTATTTACTCGGTTCAAAAACATCACCATCGAAGGTGAGCCAACTTGGCGCGACCGCATCACCATCCGCGGCGTCAACCAATTGAAACTTACTTTTTCGTAAAACGTGCAATGAGGCTGCTGGTGTCCCACCGGCGGCCGCCCATCGCAACAACTTCTTCATAAAACTTGTCGACCATCTCGGTCATCGGTAATTGCGCACCATTGCGTTTGGCTTCATCGAAGCACATGCCTAAATCTTTACGCATCCACTCCACGGCAAAACCAAACTCAAATTCGTCGCGCACCATTGTCTTCGAACGATTTTCCATTTGCCACGATTGCGCGGCGCCTTTTGAAATCACGTCAACAACATCATCGGGGTTGAGGCCGGCACGCATTGCGAAGTTCAGCGCTTCGGACAGGCCCTGCGCAATACCTGCAATACAGATCTGGTTAACCATCTTCGCCAACTGCCCAGAGCCAGCGCCGCCAAGTTGTTTGCAACGTTTTGCATACGCGTCAACAATCGGCTCAATTCGTTCGAACGCCGCAACGTCGTCGCTTCCACACATGATGGTGAGCTGACCATTTTCTGCGCCTGCCTGGCCACCGGAAACAGGGGCGTCTACAAAACCAACGCCCTTTTCGGCGCATGCAACTGAAAGCTCGCGGGCCAACGTTGCCGATGCTGTGGTGTGATCGACCAACGTCTTACCTTTGCTCATGCCTGCAAGCACGCCATCAGCGCCATAGACAACCGAGCGCACGTCGTCGTCATTGCCAACGCACATAAATACGACATCAGACTGTTCTGCAACTTCGCGCGGAGTTAGTGCAAATGAACCACCATGCGCTTTCACCCACTCTTCTGCTTTTGCAGTGGTGCGGTTGTACACAACAACCGAGTGTGATGCTGCTGCCAAGTGACGTGCCATTGGCCCGCCCATAATGCCAAGACCGACATACCCCGCGTTGGCCATATATATGGCTACTTTTTGGCGGCGGCTTTGGCGACAGTCTTTGCAGGAGCCTTCGCCACTTTCGTGGCAGGCTTCGCAACACTCTTTGCTGTTGCCTTCGGTTCTACTTTTGGTGCTGGCTTTGCGGCCTGCTTCACCAACTTGGCACCCTTCGAAGGCTTTAACACACCTTGCTCAAGTGCTGCATCCAGCCAAACCTCTGCGGCATCGGTTGAAACCTTGAGCGCAGGAGAAATTTCCGAAATCAAGTTGATTCGAGCACGGTCGTACATGGTTTTTTCTGCTGCAGATAGGGCCGAATCGCGGTCGCGGGCGGCCAAGTTACGAACAACTTCGGCCACCTGATACACGTCGCCACTCTTTAATTTTTCTTGGTGGTTTTTGAATCGTCGCGACCAGTTTGCTGGCACGCGTGGGTCTGCCTTTGAGAGCACCGAGCGCAAGTCTTCGAGTTCGGATTTCGATACTGGCGGACGCACACCAACTTGGTTTGCCATTGCGGTGGGTACCGAAAGCGTCATCTCATTGATGACGGTCTTCAAAATGATGTACTCCTGGGTGGCTCCGAAGGCTTTCATGCGCTTGATGCCATGCACGATGCAGGCACCATGCTGCGGGTAAATAACGGTGTCACCTTTTTTAAATTTCACTGAAGCGACCTCTCTTAAGACTGACCCCGAAAGGATAGGCGTTCCGTGCCCGTAACCCACAAAAATCAAGGGTTATTCACGCCACAACAGGCACTCAATTGGCGCCCCCGGTAGGAATCGAACCTACGACCTACGGATTAGAAGTCCGCCGCTCTATCCATCTGAGCTACGAGAGCATTGCTACCCTCAAATCTACAGCCGTGCCAACTACCGTCGAGGCGTGAGATCTCGCTTGCTTGTGGTGTTTGCCGCATTGTGTTTCGCAACTACGGGGACATCGCAGGAGCTTGGCCCAGACAACCTTTCCCCGCTTGGCGTGGCCGCAATGCGCACCATCATCGGCGCAACCTTCCTGATTGTTGTCGCCGCAGTCATGCGCAACAAGCAGCCTAAAACCAAATACAAACCCGTGGCGTCTTGGCTTTGGCTAGCCGCTGGGCTTGGCATGGCCCTCTTCGCAGCAGCATTCTTCGCCGGCGTGCGCTCTACGGGCATTGCAATCGGCACAGTTTTTGCTCTTGCATCGGCCCCTTTGTTCACCGGCGTCATCTCCATCGTTGCCCTCCGACAAAACCCATCAAGACAGTGGCTCATTGCCACCACGGTCGCCATTGTCGGAATGTCAATCTTGGTGTTGGCAGGCAACGATGCACAACTGAATCCAGCCGGCATTGGCTTGGCTCTTCTTGCAGGTTTCGGATACGCACTCTTCGCAGTTGCAAGCAAGTCGTTGGTTGCCTCAGGAATGCCCGGAGAACAATCCATGGCCAGAGTGTTTGTCATTGCCGCAGTAATGCTTGCCCCATCATTATTCTTCGTTGATCTCGAATGGCTCACTCAACCAAACGGCATCGTGCTTGTTGTCTGGCTTGGCGTTGTTTCAGTTGGCCTCGCCTATTGGGCGTATGCAACGGGCCTGCGCACACTTGCACCAAGCGAGACAACAATGCTCACTCTTGTCGAGCCTGTTGTGGCAACAGTGCTTGGCGCAGCGATCCTTGATCACAGACCAACAGCGTGGGCGTGGTTCGGAATCGTTATAGTGATCGGCGCACTCGCCTACGAGTCGCACACTTCTTCCAGCCATAATGTGCGACACTAAACAGATGCCTCGAGCGCTCCTCAGTGTGTACGACAAGACTGGTGTGGTCGAACTAGCCAGGTCGCTGCACGGTCTTGGATGGGAGTTGCTCTCAAGCGGTGGAACAGCAAAAGTGATTGCCGATGCCGGCATTCCGGTCGTTGATGTTGCCGAGATCACCGGCTTCCCCGCAATCTTGGGCCACCGAGTAGTCACGCTTCATCCCGCCATTCACGGTGCGTTACTTGCCGATACGAACAACCCCGAGCACCTAACCGACATGGCAACACACGGCATCGAACCAATCGCGCTAGCCGTTGTCAACCTCTACCCGTTCTCATCACAACCAAGCATCGAACTGATTGACGTGGGGGGCCCCGCAATGGTGCGGGCAGCCGCAAAGAATTTTGAGCACGTTGCCGTAATCACCAACCCCTCGGAATACTCATCTCTTGTCGCTCAGATAGCAGAACACGGAGAAGTACCACTTAGCGAACGCAAGCAATTGGCGGCACAGGCATTTGCAATGACCGCGGCGTACGACATGCAGGTTGCTCAATGGATGCTTGCGAACGACCAACAGGAATTGCCCGAAACACTGTTGCTCCATCTCGTCCGCGAGGAATCACTTCGTTACGGCGAGAACCCGCATCAGCGAGGTGCTCGCTACCGTGTTTTAGGCCAACAAAGTTGGTGGTCGACGACAACACAACATGGCGGAAAAGAAATGAGTTACCTCAATGTGCTCGACGCCGAAGCAGCATGGAACTTGGTGTGGCGTTTTGAGCGCCCATGTGTTGTCATCGTCAAACACGCGATCCCTTGCGGGCTTGCAATTGCCGACACCATCGAAGAGGCCTATCGCAAGGCCCTTGCTTGCGACCCGACGAGTGCTTTCGGCGGCATCGTCGCCATCAACCGCTGCGCAACCGACGACGTGGCACAACAACTTGGTGCCGTCTTTACCGAGGTACTGATTGCTCCCCAATACGAGCCACGAGCTTTGAAAACACTGCAACAGAAAAAGAATCTTCGAATCCTCGAAGGCTCACGCCCAACTATGCAGGCCCACCACATCCGCTCGGTACAGGGCGGCGCACTGGTGCAAGATCACGACAACATCGTTCCCGACGTTGCATCGTGGAGAGTAATGAGCAAGGCGCAGCCGAGCGCTCAACAACTGGAAGATGCGCTTGTTGCGTGGACGACATGCGCAGCAGTCACTTCGAATGCCATCGTGATTGCCAAAGATGGATGTGCGATCGGAATTGGAGGTGGGCAACAGAACCGCATAGACGCTGCACAACTTGCTTGCCAACGCGCAGGAGATAACGCGCGCGGCGGTGTCGCGGCTAGTGATGCATTCTTCCCATTTCGCGATGGGCCCGACCTATTGGCAGAGCACAAAATTGCAGTCATCGTGCAACCAGGTGGAAGCCAGCGCGATAACGAGAGCATTGCCTCTGCAGACGAACACGGCATTGTTTTGTTGTTCACCGACAAGCGTCACTTCAAACACTGAACATTTTGTAAAGACATTTCACCACAACTTAACTTTTTGTACAAAACAGCC
>SXGQ01693684.1_pt1 | contig 25567 bp, 40 predicted proteins | sample 3178371 | NCBI WGS metagenome assembly SXGQ01 (sample SAMN11356859, study PRJNA531348) | freshwater metagenome | isolation source: freshwater sample F1-20 | place: China: Fuxian Lake, Yuxi | collected 2017-12-25 | reverse complement strand
GGAGTCAGAAAAAAATTGCTTCAAGTGTCAAATAAAAATAAATAATGAAACAGCTAAACAAAATCAATTAGAATTAGGATTGCCGCAATTAACTGGAACAGAAAAACAAATTTCTTACGCGGAAAATTTACGGGATAAATGCGCAAAACAACTAATAAACTACAGAGATAGATTGATTTCTGGGGAAATACCTGGACAAGAACAGAACAAAAACCACGTTCAATACGTTAATAAAATAATCGCAGTGACTGACAGCAAGTTTTGGATAGATAATAGCAGCAGATTGACTACGTCAATTGGTAACGAAAATTTACATTTTAAATATTTAAAATTTGATCTAATCATCTCTTTATAACTAGATAAATATACAAAATAACGTACAAATAGGTTGACAACAGAACAGCGTTATAATATAGTAACAATGTAAACAACAACAAACACGGAGAACAAAATGCAAAACTTAAACTATATATTAAGAAACACAAACAGTCATGTAGCAGAAGCAATTTTGACAATTGCAGATGATTACGTTTGTTTAAATTCAGACTCTTACGATTCAGATATTGGACAAGTTTTTATTGATCCAACCGATGAACAATTAAAAAGAATTTACGCAGAAATCCGAAAAGATATTGAGAATGGCTTTATTGATACTAATTTGTATTTTAATCAACAAAGTGGGTTAAAATGGGGAAATAAGACAATCACTATTGAAGAATTATATTTATAATTAATAACCAAACATGGAGTTCAAGAATGAAAAAAACTTACAAACAAATGATTAATACTTTCAAACATGGCGAATATTTCTACAAATTTAACGGTAAAGTGAACGGCGGTTACTGTTGGTGGAAATGCGATATTGCTGATGTTGACTTACCCGAAAACGAATTAAGATGTGTCTCTTTTAGAATTATGAGCAGCTCTAAATTCACTCGCAAAAAACTACTAGAAACTTTCGACAGTGATTTATTGTTAAAATTTGACGACGTTGTCAGTTTGTTTGGCAGTGCAACTTGGGCGGGAAAAGATTCAAATGATTAAGACTTTCAAACATGGTAACTACTTTTACAGGTTCAAATGCAAAATAAACGGCGGCTACTGTTGGTGGAAATGCGACATATCAGATTTTGACATGCATATAAACGACTTAAAATGCATCGATTTTGTAATAATGGATCGCCAAGATTTTACTCGTAAACAATTGCTAGCAGAGTTTGATCTCAAACAAGCATGGCGGGATGAGTTAATGTCAAAAAAAAAGATAAGATTAGATGAAAAAATAAACAAAATCAAGGAGCCATTTTGACGAACGTAATAAGTTTAAAAAACTATGAGGCTGATTTCTGCGAAAATTTGGCCGCTGTTGTTGACGACTACGGCCGAACTGATGAAGAAATAGACAAAATTGAGGCGGAAATAGTGAGACTAGCTATAAAAAAGGGGATTCTTGAGTTTAAGCAATTAGCTCTAAAAACAAATTTGCTCGAACATTTTTCAATATGGGGGCGAATCGTGGGCAATGACTATGTCATTGAAGAGAATTTTATTTTAATCAAAAAAAGGAAATCAAAATGAAAAAAACATTAATATTAGAAACTACTGCAAAAAACATTAGATTGATTGAAGCGATTATCGACGTGATTGCTGGAAGCTCAGTCACTACTGTTGAGAAAGTAAAATTAAACTCAAAAACTGATGAAGCTCAACCAAAAAAACTATCACTAGAGAACCTGCAATTTAGTGAACAACCACGCGTTCAATCTACAATTGTTAATCTTTTAAAAAGAGCAGGAATAAATACAGTTAGTCAACTAAAGAAAAAAACTCGTGTAGAATTATTACAAATTCCAAGGCTTTCTACAACTTCAATTGAATCTATCGAAAAGGCGTTAAAAAAGTAAACTAAAATAGTTAAATTTAAACAACAACAAACATGGAGCGATCAAAATGTTAGCATTAACTAGAAGAGAAAGGGAATTTGTGACTTTAATTGATGTAGAGACCAAGAAAAAAATAAAAATTTTCATTAGAGAAATTAGGGGTAAACAAGTGGTTCTCGAGTTTGAAGCTGACAAAACTGTACGAATTTGGCGCAATGAGCTGTTAAATAAAGTCACAAAAAAACAATTGGAGCAGCCATTAGAATAATTTTGTAAAAATAATTTGAAATTTTAGTGAATTATGCTAAAATTAATAATCAAGGATGAAATCTAGAGTTAGCGTGAGGCAACTCCTATCTTGACCTGCTAACGCAGTGACAATGAAGAATCTCACGCAAGAAAATAGGCTGAATTAATTTATGGGGGCGTTGTACCGCCCCCGTTGATAATAACCTATATTTCTCGTAGATCACCTCGTCAGGTTAAGCTTTACGAGATAATTAAAACTTTCGACTTTGGCAGAGGCACGGAGACGCTGAACCAGAGCCGAAAGTTTTTCTATTTAAAGAAATACGCAACGCTAAATAACATCTCTGAGCTAGAAACACCCTGATTCAAATTATCTTTGTTTAAATCATGCCCAAAAACATAATCGTAACCAAAACTACCACGCAACCTACTGCTAAAATTATAATCAAAGGCTAAGCCAATTTTAGGCAACGTATACGCATTACTTTTTTTAGCTGTACTATTATCTGAGACGATAGAAAGATCTTGATAACGTCTGTCTATGCCGCCAGAAAGCGTGACAGCAGAATATTGATTAAAGCTGTAATCGACTAATGCTAAAGCGCTCCAATCAAATGCTGAATATTTGAGCTCAGATTGATCAGTGTCTTGAGAACTGAAAACCAGATAACTATTTTTTGGTTCGCTATTGACAGACCAAAAAGTGCCTACCTTAATTTTTTGATTGATTGGAAAATACACACCCAAACCAACACTTGCCAAGCTGCCCAAGGTTTTCTTATTATGAAAAGTAGCGCTTGGGTCGTCAGAGAACGACTGAACTGAGTTTGGAGTAATCAAACCACCTGTGCCCACGCCAAGTTGAACAAACGGCGAAACAGACGCCGACGCTGTACTAAATAAAAACAATAACAACACTTTCTTAATTTGCATGCTATCCCCCTTTTTTGATTTTATGCGGCGGAAGAATAACATATCTAAAAATATTTTTACTGTAAAAATTATATCCAATATCTGCCCAGTTATAAGTGGGCAGCTGCCCAGTTAGTAATGGGTAAGTGGTCAGGGTTAAGTTATTGATTTATATATATAATTATACTATCTGACCACTTGACCAGTTAAAATGTATTGTTGTTAAAATATAGGGTGTATATTATTTGTACAGTTCATATAATGTGCAGTTTTTAATGTATTTTGGGGTGTAAAAAAATAGTTAGAACTCTCCCGTTTTTAAGTGGTCAATTGGGCAGATGGTCGAAAAATCTTTATTAATCAAGAGTTTAACCCTGACCACTTAGTGGGTTTGGAAGTGGGCAGAACCGGTCAGCTGTATAAAATTTATACTTTTGGTTGAGTAAAAAAGAAACACTTTTCCTCGCCTGCCGGACGTTTTTGAGTTTATTTTTTATACAGATATAGTTGATCAAAAAATGTGCACATTTTTTGTACAGTTTATCAAATATTTACTGAAAATTAACGATATTTCTTGACATAATTAAGTAGCAATGAATTAAATAGATTGAAAGATGCAATATTTATACATAAACATTAAAACATCATTAGATTTGTTTACATTTTCTACGTTTTAGAATAAAGTTTGCTTTATGAAAGATTTTACTTTTAAAAGATTAGCTCCGTCCAAATATTTACCAACTTTTGAGAGATCAAAAGCTACGGTTTGCGGCCGCGCAGAATCATCTCAAACTGCCGAAGAGATTGCTGACAAAATTTTTAATATGGCTGCGATGAGCGCTAGCAAAAAACAAATTGCGTTTGCGCTGGGGAGCACTGAGCGTAGGTTGACAACTTTCTTAAAGAAGCACAATGAGGATTTTGACGATATTTACCGCGCTGGGCGTCAACACGGGCGCCGAGAAGTTGAAGCTGCTTTATTCCATAACGCAATAGAAAACATGCACTTTCCTGCGCAAAAGTATTGGTTAGAGCAAAGAATAAGCAAAAAATGGAAGAAAGATGATCAGGAGGCTGTGAATTCTGGTCAAACGGTCATTATTCAAACAGATTCGTCACTGGACGGCGTTTAATGAACAGCGCAACAACTGCGTCTAAAAAATCGTTGGATAAGCTTTCTGTCGCTCATGTTAACAAGATTAAATTTACAGACGTACAAAAACGGCTTGCGAGATTAGTCGCTACACATAGAAATACTTGCAGCTACGGTGGTGCGGGTTCAGGTAAAACTATAGCTAATGTTGCTATTATTGTTTTAAGAGCGCTAACCGAGACGTCTAGACACTTAATATTAAGAAAGCGTTTAGCTCACGTAAAAGCGTCTATATGGCATGAAAGTTTACCGTTGGTTTTAGAATTATTTTTCCCAAATGTTAAATATAATGTTCATAAGGCCGATTATTTTATATCTTTTGGAAACGGGTCAGAGATATGGATTGGCGGGACAGATGATAAAGATCGAATTGATAAAGTTTTGGGGCGTGAAGTGGCTACAATTTACTTAAATGAATGCTCTCAAATTAGTTTAGATGCGTTTTTGACGTTAAAAACTCGTTTGAGGCAACCTGTAAAAATAATCAAACCACGCATTCTACTTGACTGCAACCCCCCGTCCAAATCACACTGGGTCTACAAGTATTTTATTCTTGGTCAACAAATGGACAAAAAGCCGTTGCCTGACCCTGAAAATTACGCATGCATTCAAATGAACCCACGGCAAAATTGTCATTTAGATGAGCAATATGTGCTCGATCTTGAAAACCAGCCAGCTAGATACAAAAAACGTTTTTATGATGGTGAGTTTTTGGACGATACTGAAGGGGCGATGTGGAAACGATCAGTAATTGATGAGAATCGGGTTCATTATAAAAATTATAACGAGCTGGTTAATGCGGTTTCACTTAGCTACACGGCAGTTGCAGTTGACCCGGCAACAAGTAAGACTGAAAACAGTAACTTAACAGGGATTATAGCAGTTGCAGCTGGAGCTAATTTAGATAAAGAAAAGAAAGAACATTATTACACTCTCGCCGATAAAACTATACAAGGAACTCCAAAAGAGTGGGCAGAAGCAGCTATAGACCTTTATCACAAGATTGATGCTAATGTGATTGTCGCAGAAAAAAACCAAGGCGGCGATATGGTTGAATCAATTTTGCGCAGTGCGGGTTTTACTGGAAAAGTTATTCTTGTTCACGCAAGCAAAGGTAAATTCGCGCGTGCAGAGCCCATCGAAGCTTTATACGAACAAAATCTTGTCCATCATTTAGACAACAGAGAGTTAGACGAATTAGAAGAACAGATGACAACTTATGTACCTCATCAATTAGAGGGTTCGGACGAGTCGCCTGACAGAATGGACGCTCTCGTATGGGCACTTACTCACGTAAGTGAGCGCAGCGGCAGAGCAAAAACAAACAAACGATACGATTCGAGAGCGGTAAATAATGCTCTTAGTCGCTACAGAGGGTTTTAAAATGGCAGTATTTGATTTTTTAAAAAGAAAAAACATACCAAAAATGGAACGCGGTGTAACAAAAAACTGGGAGCTTAGTCACGGGGAATTGCTGAATAAAACTTTTAGTACAAATGGGTTTAGCAACTTTGTTGCTGGTTTTGGCGGTGTCAATGATGTAACAATGTTCAGTTCGAACAACATGCCAGACGCTACGAATTTAAACTTTCAGAAGTGGGACAACGTTTATAGAACAAACGTTTTTGCTCAGCGAATAATCAACGCCCCAGCAGACGACATGACTCGAAAATGGCGGGAATTTGTTGGCGATGACCCACAGATGATTGATCAAAGAACATCTGTAGAAAAAAAATACTTAATTAAAGACAAATTTAACGAAGCGATAAGATATGCAAATTTGTACGGTGGTTCCGGTTTACTTATTGTGTTGAATAATACAAAAGATTGGTCTGAGCCATTAGACTATTCAACAGTTAGAAAAAATGATTTTATTAAATTGCAGCCTGTATTTTTAGGTGAGATTTACGGCAGCGGTGCGCTTGTGCTCGACCCATCTCATCCTAATTTTGGCAGACCAATTTACTATAATATCAATAATATGTCTACAAACGTTCATCATTCTAGACTAGTTCTGTTCGAGGGCGTTCCTTTATCACTGTACGCTAGAATGAACCAAACCGGTTTTGGTGACAGCAAACTAACCTGCTGTTTAGATATTCTACAATCAGCCCAAATGCTTTGGCTAAACATTTCAAACTTAGCTGTAAGAGCAAATATAGACGTAATCAAAGTGAAAGACCTTGAAATTGTTTTAGCTGATTCACCTAATAAATTTTTTGCTAATTTAAAAGATCGCGCGACAATTAGAAATACTCTTGGTGTGATGGCAATTGACTCTGAAGACGATTTTGTGCGCAATGAGCTAGCGGGCTTGGGAACTATGGGTGATCTTTTAATGACCTACATGCAACTGATTGCTTCAATTATTCCGATGCCGCTAACTAAATTAATGGGGACAAGTGTTGCCGGTTTTGGAACTGGTAACAATGAGATCACTCAGTATTATGATGAAATTTTAGCCAAACAAGGGAACTTGTCAACGCAACTTAAAATTGTTGATGAGATTATTGAGCGTTCAATTTTTGGAGAAAAGAAAGAGATTCAGTTTAACTGGTTGACTTTATACGAACCAACCGCAGCAGAAAAATCAACAGTTGATTTACAGAAACAGCAAGAATACGAGGGCTATCAGCGGATGGGTATTGTTTCTGATCAAGCGATTGCGAGAAAAATCAAACAAGAAGGGATTTTTGATTTATCAGAAGAAGAAATTTCCGCACTTTCTGACGAGCCAAATACGGCCGCGGAAGATGCGGAAATGCAAGATTTGTACGGCTCTGCAAAAGTTGATTCTGATGAAGAGAAATAATCGAACAATTAAACCAGTAAAAATCGACAGGCGTTCATATATCGCTTACAAAAAACTACTGGTTAAATTTGCAAAACAGTTAAACTTAATCATTGCGCGTAAATTGTTCGGGGAGCTTAATTACTTAGAAGGTAAATACTCTAAAAACCCAGAGATCACGCGCAACGACAATTTTGTACTAGGTCTTTTTAGTGACATTGATGTACAAGCAGCGGCTCTTTTAGAAGAATATGGCCCGTTAATTGTATCTATTTTAACCATGATGAAAGAAAGCGATCAAGAGCGATTTTACCAAAATTTGAGCGAGCAAACAGGTATTAGCTTAAAAAATATACTAGAAAAAGAAAATATTCACGATTCTTTTGCACTTAAGATTAAACAAAACTTAAATTTGATAAAAACTTTATCACAAAAACAGTTGTCAAGAGTTGAAAATGTGGTATTATCAAACTTGCAAGCTGGTAACTTTAAAGCCAGCGAACTAAAAAAGAGCTTGATTGAAGACTTTGAAATGGGCGAAAGACACGCAAAATTCATTGCTAGAGATCAATCTCATAAAATGACCAGCAACTTAAATCAGTTGCGGTATGAAAATCTCGGCGTTACCAGCTATATCTGGCGCACAGCAAAAGATAGGCGTGTGCGCGGGGATCCTTCCGGAAAATACCCAAACGCAAAACCATCCCACTACGCACGCGAAGGCAAAACCTACGATTTTGCAAAACCTCCCAAGGGCGGAAACCCGGGAGAGGATTTCAATTGTCGTTGTTATGCTGAACCAAAATTGCCTGACGAGTTTACTAATTTATAAAATGTGAGGTATATAGTGTCAAAATCTGACAAGCTAAAAAATGAGCAAATTGAATCATTAGTTAATGATTCTGTTGTTGCAGAAGAGCCTGTTGTTGCAGTTCCTGAAGTTCCTGCTTTTTCGAACGAATATTCTAAACATGCAGATAGTTTAGACAAATTCAATAAAAAACATAATGCACGATGTTTTTCAGAACGCGTTGATATTTTCAAATATTATTTGCTGGATCGTGAATCTTACAAGCTGGATCGAGAATGCTTAGTTAGACGCGGAATAATTGTTCTAAATTCATGGAATGAGTGGCTTGACTTGATCAGCAAAAACGAAAAACTTTTGTTTAACTTTAAATGCGTTAAAGGTGTTGAGCTAAAAAGTCGTTATAAAAAGTTTTACGATTCTTTAGCTATCGCAGCTGTTGAACGAAATCAAAAAGCGAAATAGTTTATGCAAAATTTGAAGCATCAAGTTTTACAAATTGAAAAAGAAGCGATTTTTTCTTTTAATGCAGCTGCTTTAAAAAAAGAAATAGATCAAGATGGCTGTCTTATGCAATATGATGTGCCAATTGCAAGATCAGGTGCTTTTGATTATGTTGCTTTTGAATTTGGTTTTTTAGAATCTGATGGGATTGACCCGAATCAACTAATAACTGTTTATCGTAGCGACGCAAGTTTTAGCGATGAAGTTATTAATAAAAATCCAGAGATCCCGTTTACAAACGACCATCCTGAAGGGGTGGTTAATGTTCACAATTCGAGACAATTAAGAGTTGGCTCGGTACATGGTCTTTATTTTAAAAATGGAATTTTATACGCGAAATATATAAAAGTTTATGATCCCGATACAATTTCGCAAATTGAAAATGGAATAAAAAAAGAAGTTTCAATTGGGTTTGAAGCGCGTTACGAATTTAAGCCCGTTGTTGTGAATGGTGTAACTTATGATGGCTTGGAAGAAGTTGTTAGAATTAACCATCTAAGTTTAGTAGATACCGGCAAAGCTGGTCCACAAATTAAAATGCATAAAATGAATAAGGAGACTAAAAAAATGTCTGAAGAAAAATTAATGACTGTTTCTGTAAACGGCGTAGATGTTTTAGTGCCAGCAGAGCAAGCAATACAAATTAATGCAGCAAAAACTGCAGAAATGTTTAGCCAAGTTAACTCTACGTTAGAAAAAATAACTAATAGTATAGAGCAACTTTCTATTGCTGTTAATGCGAAAAATGAAGACGCAGAAGAAATGAAAGAAGATGATTTGTCTAACAAAAAAAATGAAGATGAACAAGAAGATAAAAAAGCTTCTAACAAAAAAAATGAAGATAGCGGCGACGACGAAGAAGACAAAAAAACAGCTTCTGAGAATGAAGACGATGAAGACAAAGAAACAAAAGACACTGAAAACGCGGAACCAGATGAAGTTGTTGCAACTAAACCTGATGCAGTTAACAGCAAAAATTTGGCTGATTTAATGAGTAAGGTTATTGGTAACGCGCAGCAATCAAGCAAAGGCTTGTTAGCATCTGATTGCGAAATTTCAGATAATGTTTATACGCCAGACTTCGTAATTAATAATAGCGAAAAATTTGACGCTTATACTGTTTTAGCTGCTTTTATAAATAAATACAGCACTCACTAATATGTTTTTTTTGGAGATTAAAAAATGAGTTCAGCACCATTACAAACTACGATTTCGTTATATCCTGGTTTTGGTTTAGCGGGTCAAAATATGACGGGAGCAGGTCAAGCTCTTAAAACAGTCAGTGGTCATTTTGAATTAAGCGGAAGTACTGCAAGTTACGCGTTGGAAGGCCTAGTCGCAACAAGATCTGGCGACGGTTTTGCAGTTTATCCACAGGGCGGCGGTAATCGATCTCAAATAGTTGGTTTTTTTATGCTACAAAAATTAGCACAAAATCCACCATCTAATTTTGGTTCAACTGTTGAATACGTTGACGGAGACATGACTGCGGTTATGTGCCAAGGTCGAATCGTCGTTCAAACTCAAAATATTCTCAGTAAGACTGAAAATATTTATATTTACATTGGTACAGCAACACCTGCAAACGTCGGCAAGTTATTCACTTCATCAACAACACCAAGTGATGGGGTTTTGATCGGTGGGCCAGCATATAGACCAGATGGCACAAACTATTTAACCACACCAATTCGGGTTATTGATTCGATTGATGGCCTAGCTATTGTTGACATTAATTTTGTTTAATTTTATATATTTTTTGGAGACTTAATATGTCTGAAGTTCGCGTAATGACAAACTCGGTTGCCCCGAAATTTGATCATCGTTTAATGACGAATTCATTAAAGAAAAAATTTGAAAATGCTGCTTCTGTTGTAAGCAGATCAATTGTTGGCAACTCAAATGTAAACATGAAAAACGCCGAGTTTGTTTCTCGTTCGTTAACGTATATTTTTTCAGAAATTTTATTTCAAAGATTTCCTGAATACACTTACAGATTATATGTTGATATTTTAAATACTTCTGCGTTTAACAAGAATGTTGCATTTAATATTGCAAATTTTTATGGTGAAGCAACTGAAAAAAGTTCTAGTGCAAATGATTTTGACGATACGGATGTAAACATGGTTGAATCGATGTTTGATCTTTATCAACTAAACACTCAATTTACTCTAGAAACTTTAGAGAGAATGGCGGCTGAGTCTCTTGCTGAAACTGATACGAATGGAGTCAAATTCATTTCTATTGTTCGTGCAAAAATGACAAACTTGATTAGAGTTACAGAAGGAAGAAAAAACTATTTATTTTTTAATGGCAATTCAGAATCTGGAATGACAGGTATTATCAATGACACAGATATACCATCAAGCACAGCCTCTGCAGCTTGGACAACTGCAACTGATCCAAACGTAATGCTTAATGATTTAATGAATGCGATTACTCAAGTTCGTTCACAATCGAAAGGTGTTTTTGAAGCTGATACTTTTGCAATTAGTAACAACAAGTACGCGATCATTCAAGGTAAAGCCCGTTCACTTTATTCTGATTTTACAATTTTAAATTGGGTAAAAACAAATTTACCGCAAATAAAAACTATTATTCCTGATCCGTATCTTGACAATGTTGGTTCTGGTAGCACAGGCATGATAATCGCGCTTGAGAAAGACTATAAAAACGCGAACATGGTTGTGGGTGCAGACTTAATGGGTTTACCTGTTCAGTATCAAGGTCAGCGCCAAGTTAATCCATTTATTTCTAGATTGACTGGTTTAAACTTGTTACAAAGTAATTCTATTTATAGATACTCTGGTATTTAATTTTGGATGAAAATTCATGGCAGTGACTATAACAGTACAAGATATTAGAGATACGTTTGCAGAGTTTAGCGACGTTGAAATGTATTCTGACGAATTGATTCAGTTCAGTATTGATATAGCACTGCTTTGGATGAGCACCCCAACTTTATTAACTGATGATTGGTATGAGAAATTAGCGCTATTTTTATCGGCTCATTTTGTATATTCGCAAAAACGAGGGGAAGAAAGCCCGCAAGCGAATCTTGGTTCGATTTCATCTTTTGAAGAGGGACCCAGTAGTACTGAATACGTTAATGTAGAGATAAATTCAGAAATAAAAGGTTTTTTAACTACATCAAATTACGGAATAAAATATTTAGCTTTGCTTAGAGTATGGCGCTTGAAAAATGGCGTCGGGATAATGTTGAACGGATAAAAAATGGCTGAGAATTTTACATTATCATTACAAGAAACAACTAAACTTGATCTATCAGTTTTTAAAAACTTAAAAGATAAAGTTTTACAAGTTGGCTTTTTAGATGGCAAATCAGCTGAATATCCTGATGGTGCTTCAGTAGCTGAAGTAGCTATCAAGTTAGAATACGGTTTTATTGCTGATGGCACTGCGTTGCAGAAAGAAGCTGACAGAAAAAATTTAAAAATAAACGTTCCAAAAACATTTAAAGTTCCAGCAAGGCCATTTATGCAGACAAATTGGAACAATAACAAAGATAAATATCAAAATAAAATGTCAAAATATCTTAGCACGTTTGATAAAACAAAAATGACTCCTGATAATTTTTTTAATTTGTTAGGTGTGGAAGTGCAAAAAGATATTCGTGATTCTATTACGAACGGTAATTGGTCTCCAAACGCGTGGTTTGTTGCAGCAATTAAAGAGTCAAACAAACCTTTAATTGATACGGGTCACTTGCGTCAGTGTGTAACCTGGAGGGTGGCAGATGCCGAAACAGAAGCTTGACATATCTCCAATGGTTGCTCAATGGGGCGAATACGTAAGTTTTTTCTTGTTTGCACCTGTCGTTAACGTTTCCGGAGTTATAACAGAAGATTCTAACCCAATAAAGAGAATTGCATTAGCTTATGTCGCTCCAATAGATGGTGTTCAAATATCTTTTGACACTGAAGGTTCGATGCAAGCGCAAAATAAAATTATTTTTACAAAAGAATATTTTCCTGTTAGGAATTCGGAAAGCGATCCGGGTAACACAAGAATGTTATACGAAGATGGAACTTATCAACTAGTTGAGAGAAAAAAATATCATTCCAGTTATTATATTTATAGCGCGGTTAAAGAGCAGGTGAACCCACATGATTTATCTTAACCCTGTTATCCACTACTGGTTAAATGATTCGTTCAACTTAGATGACGTGAATTCTGCTGGAGAACCAACTAACCATTGGTATATGGGGGATCAAGTTGATAGCCCGCCAAAAGTTCAAACAAAACCAGTTTTCGGTTTCTATGTTATCACGTCTCGTAAAAATCTATCTATGTACGACCGTAGTAGCATTTATAATCCCGAGAATGATCGCTTTGATGTTGGCTTAACAAACTCTTACGAAGCTTATGTTGCTATAGATATTTATAGTAAAAACACAGCAGTCAACAATACTGACGCGTCTTACGTTGCTGCATTGATTGAAACAAATACTCATAGTGATCACATAAAAGAATATTTTGATTCCCATAATGTAGGTTTTTTAAGATTTACTCGATCGGAAAATTTATCTTATGTTGAATCGACGCAAACTAGAAAGCGTTGGCGTTTAGAATGTGCATTTAATATTGTATTTACTAATAACAAACAAATTGATCGCGTTGACGAAGTCGACGTTAATTATAATATTACAAGATAAACGAGGTAAAAATGGCTGTATTACCCCCAAGTACCATTGTAACTATAAATGTTACAAAACAAGAGGCGGTGAAATCACTTGAAGATTTTGGATTAGCTTGTGTTTTAACAGAAAATACAACAATTCCGCAGGGTCAATATGTACAATACGACAGTGTTGAGGCGTTCGATGATGATTTTTCTACACCAAGTTCAATAAAAAGTTACGGGGATATTTTTTTCGCTCAGTCTCCAACTCCTACAAGTTTGCTTGTTGCGAGAGTTGATTTAACAGAGCCAGAAACATATTCGGACGTAATAGAACGAGTGCACACCGAACAGCCTTTTTATTTCCTTGGCGTTGACGCGCTAGATTTAGATTCAGCAGATGTTGAAGCGATTGCGACCACTGTTGAAGATTTAAAAATACAATGGATTCAACAGCGCGCTGTTGCAGATGCGTTAAGTTTATATAACACGCTAAAAGCTGCTAATTTTACACGAACTTCAATAATTGCAGCTGATGACGATACAACAACAAACAGGGTTGATGCTGCATGGATAGGCACGGGTATTACTTATACAGCCGGTTCAATTAACTGGGCAAATAAAAGTTTAATTGGTGTGACTGGAATTACTCAATCAAACTCTGTTGTTAACACGTTGTTAAACGCTGGAGTTAACGTTTATGTGCAAGTGGGAAATAATACAGTAACGCTTTATGGCACTACTGCTGCAAACGATACAACTTATATTGATCAAATTCAAGCGGAAGACTGGATAAGAATAGGCTTACAAGAAGATATTCTTGCCTTAATTTTTTCAGTTCCAAAAATACCTTATAACGATATAGGAGCGCAACAAATTGCGGCAGTTATGCGTTCGCGTGGTTCTTTGGGTCAACAATTAAATATTATCGATCCAACAGTTCGCTGGGTAGTTAATGTGCCGAAAGTTTCAACTGCAACTACAGAACAAAGAGAAAGTAGAACTCTGCCCGCTTTTACAATTTCGGGTAAATTGTCTGGGGCAGTGAATCATATAATCGGTAATGTGAATGTGGAGATATAAAAATGGCTACTACTAGTGTTTATTCTGGGTTAGACATGATTTTAACAGTTAGCTCAGCTGTTATTGGTTCTGTTGTGATTTCTGGTGTTGAATTAGCTGAAGATACTTTTAAGTTTACCCCAACTGCGGACATAACTTCCGCAAAACTGGGGATGGAAGGGTCGGTGGGGATGAATGTAAGCAACGACAGAAGCGGAACTTTAGTTGTAAAGATGCTATCAACTCATTCTGACAATGATGTTCTTTCAACTTGTTATCAGTCTTTGTTGCTTGGTGGAAGCACACCTTTAATTAATTTGCATCTTTCAAAATCTGGTGGTGATTTTACTTTGTCGGGAGATTTTTTAATTCAAAAAATGCCGGAATTAAGTTTTGGTTCGATCATGCCGATTTATGAATGGACGTTTTTTTCGGGTCGAGTTGATTTTAATCCTGGTAATTTTGGGAATAGTTAATTATGAATAAATTTGATTGTGTTGTAAATGGAAAATCTTTTGAGTTTGAAAAAATGGTTGCGACTGACGCTATAGATACTTTGTCCGAGTTGAGCAATAGTTTGAAAGTTAATAAAGATCTTTTAGAGGTTGTAAAAAGTTTATTTGAAGATGATCTAGCGGCTTTAGCTGTGCTAATCGCATTTCAAGCTTATAAAGGATTTACAGGAAAAGATTTTATTAACTTTGTTAATGCTGTGCTTTATCGCTCTAAATGTAAAATTCTGCAAGGAGTGGAAAAAGTTCCCGTTGCTCTAAACAGAGATTTAGATTATCCAGAGCATGTTTTTGAATTGCTTATTAATATTTTAAAGAAAAGCTCTCTTTTTTTTTCGAGTCTCGACCAGCAAGCTCAAATAGATCCGACGACAGTCGAGAAAGCTATAAAGAAAGCAAAAAAAATCGTCAAGGTGCAGCGCTCTTAGATTTGTTTTTAACTGATTGGGAGAGATTAATAAGAGTTGTGGTTGTTGGATCAGGATTAGAAAAACCTTTGGCAACTTATCACGAACTCAAAACTATTTACACGTTAGAAGACTTATTTTATTTTTTAGAAATAATGTCAAAACATAATGCAGAAGTAAAAGCGGCTTACGATAAAATAAATAGGTAGATTATGGGCGAGTTAACCAACTTTTTTGTCACCCTGGGAATCAAAATAAAAAATTCTCAGTGGAGCTCTGCTGCTGAAAAAATCCAAAGTTTTAGAAAAGACTTTCTAAATTTAAGCACTGCGATAACAGCTTCTGTCATTGGTCTTGCTTTGTTTGAAGATAAAATCGCTAACTCTGTAATGAAAATGTCGAACATGTCGCAGCGATTGCAACTACCGATTAATCAATTGAGAGTGCTACAAGTTGTTGCTAATCAAACTGGTTTACCTTTTCAGAATTTGACTGACGCAATTGGAACTTTCCAAGATGCTTTTGCCAACATGTCTATTGGTCAAGCTCCCTCAGAAAACATGCTTTATGGTCTTGGTATTTTAGATAGACTAACCAACAAGAAGTTTGATTTAAATAAATTTAGGAACATGGCGGATGGAAGCTTTCAGGCTTTCAAATCTTTATTTGAACAATTAAATAAAGTTGGAAACGTCAAGCAAAGAGAAGGTGTTCTTGATCAAATTTTCGGAAATGATAACTTATTGCCGCTAGTCGGTCACGTGAATATGCTACGGCAAGCTTATGAACAATTACAAAAACGAGGCTTATTAATAACTCCAGATCAAATTGCAAACGCCCAAAAGTTCAAAACTGAAATTGGCTTTATGGGTATGGAGTTTGACGGATTATTTCAAAAACTTGGTTTAAAATTAATGCCGGCATTTACCGATTTTTATCAGCAGCTGGATAAAATAGCTAGCAATCCAAATTTTTTAAAAGGTTTACAAGTAATTGCTCTTGCTATTGAGAGCATGACAATAAATTTAGCAAAATTAATAACTAAAATTTATCCATTATACATTGGGACTCAACACATTGATGACAAAATTGGAGATGTGGTAGACGCTTTTAGTTCTACAGCTGGGTTTAAAGCTGCACTTAAATCTACAGGTTTTCTACAACCTGCAGTTCCTAGCAATCAAGCTGGCTTTCCTAGTCAACAAAACATATCGAATAACAATACGCAAAATTCTTCGCAAAATAGTAATGTGACTCACAACACGACTAATAATACTGTGACCACAAATGTTCATACACAATCACCATTGCAATATATTTCTGGAAAAGTAACAGGGGGATTTAGATGATAAATCTCGGATTATTTTTCAACAGAACTTTAAATATTGGGGATATTTATTTTACTGGCCATGAAAGTGAAGAAGCTGTTTTTTCTACTACAGTTACTGATAACCCTGTCGAGTACGGTGCAAACACTGTTGACAATATTTTTATAAATCCTATTTTACTAACTTTTAATGCATTTGTTTCTGAGCTGCCTGCTTACACTTTTACGCCTCAAGGATTGTTCAATGCATTTAAAGAAACTTCAGATGCAATCGACGTTTTGTATCAATTGATGGTTAGTCGACAAGTTGTTGACGTAAAATGTAATATCGGTTTTTTTCCCGGAATGGCGATTACTGAAATTAGACCAATTTCTAATAATGATAATTTGACAACAATACCAATGCAGATTTCATTGAAACAAATAGTTTTTACAAATGACCCATCTTATCAAGATCCCTTTCAGTCTAAATACAAAGATATGGTGAACCGCGGAGCTTTAGAATTAGCGGAATTTTTAGCGGGGTTAATAGTATGAGATTATTTGTACCTCCGCCGCTTAATGATCGTGAAACTTTTACTATATCAATTGAGCAACAGCAATTTGTTTTAACTTACACATACAACGATAGATCAGACGCTTGGTATATAAATCTTGCAAAAGATAATGTGAATGTTTTAGAAAATATTAAATTAACGCAAGGCTACAAGTTTGGCCAAGAATATCGAGACTTTCCTCTAACCCAAGGTTTTTTAACTCTATATTCTCAAACAAATAGTAGCGATGACCCTAATAAAAGTAATTTTGGCAAAACGGTGTTTTTAGTTTATGAATCCGAATCTTAAAGCGATTGGAACGCCTAAAGGCCAGGAGTGGTTTGGGCGTACATATAGTTTAAAATTTTTTGATGTTAACAATAAGTTAATGCATGAAATATTTCAAGATCAAAGAAACAGCTGGCAGGGGTTGCGTATTAAATTTGAAATTAAGCAAATGACTTATTTTATAAATCAAGAAGCGATGATACAAATTTACAACTTATCTGCTACAACTAGAAAATTAATTTCAAAAGCACAACGTGTCGTTTTAACTGCTGGATATCAGTTAAATAGTGGAGTTTTATACATGGGTCGCGTCATGAACGTTTATGACAATCGAATTCAGCCAGATTATTTGTTAACTTTTATTTGTTTAGATTTCGTTCCGAATTATGAACCGATCAGCATAACAATACCAGCTGGAACAACTCCAATTAACGCTTTAAAATCAGTTGCGGCGTTAGTTCCGGATTTAGCTGTTAATAGTGTTAATTTAAAAAATTTACCCACCGCACCAACTACGCAAAAAATAGTTATTCCGCAAATGGAATATACTGCTGCATTGAATCGCCTCGGGCAAGAGTTGGGTGCAGATGTTTGGGTGCTAAATGGGAATTTATATTCTTTGCCACAAAAGTTGAATAATTTTCCAGATCAAGCTGATGTAGTAGAAGTGGATTATCAAACTGGGATGATTGGCTCGCCATTTTTTGATTTAGCAAACACGGGGATAAATGTTACTGCGCTATTAAATCCGCGTTTGTTGCCCGGGAATTTAGTTAGAGTGAAAACCCTTAACCCACAAGTGCAAGTTGGGATGGCAAAATACATTAAATTCGATCAAGATACTTTGACGCGTGGAACCTGGATTATTAATTCTTCTCAGCATACGGGAGATAGTCGAGATGGCACATGGGAAACTTTCGTGCAAGGCTATACTTTTGACCCACAAGGAATTAGTTTAGTATGACAGACGCAACAGGGCAATACGGCCGATTATATAAAACTTTATTTCACCCGCGCGAGCTTGTTGAAATTTTAATTGATTCAAAAATAAATCAGTTAAATACAAATCTACTTGTGCAAGTTGTTACGGCAACGTCTGGGCAAAACGAAATAACAGTAAAAGTTTTGTCTAATAGATCTTACGTTGATAGAAATTTAGATACACAATACGTTCAATTAGAAAATTTAGATGTTCGTTTAGCGTATCAAAAGGGATTTAAGTCTACAATCAAATCTGGTGATTTTGGATTATTAATAGTCGCGCAAAGTGATATTATTTCTTTTCTAGATTCAGGCGTTGACAAAAGCAATAGAAAATATGCGTTAGAAGATGCGATTTTTATTCCGATGGAAATTTCAACAGTTAACAGCACAGATTTACAAATATCTGCAGGAGCTGGTGAAAATATAATGGTAACTAGTCAAGAAAATATAAATATGACTAGCCAAGAAAACATTGATTTGACTGCGTCAAATGTGACATTAAATGTTTCATCATTCAAAGTTGCAAAAGGCACTGATGATTTAATTGATGCAATTCGAGATTTATCTGCTGCAGTAGGTTCCATGGCTGTTGTTCAAGCGACGGGGATAATCACGCCAGCTAAGGCTTCGCAAATTGCAGCAATAACCGCAAGATTAGGAGCATTCGTAGAATGATAACTTTTGCATTAAGACAAGTTGAAGTTGATGAGTTCGGAGCTGAAACACCTATTGTTGTTAACGATATTTATGCTGTTGGTGGTCAAATCGCTCTTGTTCAAGACGGAGACGAAACAGCTCAAACTATTGATACAAGGATCTCAACTTTTCGTGGAGATTTTTTCTATGACCAGAATTATGGCGTTCCATACTGGCAGGCGTTAGAAAATGCAGATGCAATAGAAGCCCTAAATATGGCGATAAAAAGAACAATAGAAGGGACACTTGGAGTTGTTAAGATTAAATCGTTCAATACAGAACTAGATCCACAATCTAGAACTTATAACATTGAAGCGATTGTTAATACAGAATATAATACAGATCAAGATTTGACAATTACACAAACGTATGGCAGGTAAAAATGAGCATAAATGTTCCTGATTTCTCAGAAGTACAGCAAACAGTTGCTTCTATTTTAACCTCTACTTATGGGAACCAACTAAATTTGGATGGGAGCACGCCAACAGGTCAGTTTGCGTATAACTTTGCGGCTTCTCTTTTGTCTATATATCAACTTTTACAAGAGGCACAAAGTTCTTCTAGTGTTTTTACTGCACAAGGCGACCGTCTGAACGATTTATGCGCACTGATAAATGTGAGCAGGACAGAAGGGGCAAAAACGGTATGCAAATCGTGTGCACTGACTGGTGTTAACGGAACAATAATTCCTGCCGGTTCACAAGCTAGAACTACAGACGATATAGTATTTTATAGTTCTACGGAGGTGACAATAGCGGGAGGTAACGCGACTGTAGACTTTATATCTCAAGATTTCGGGCAGTTTGATGTTGAGGTTAACACCCTTACAACTATTGTGACTGAGATTACAGGATGGAATACAGTGACAAACCCCACAATTGGAGTTGACGGTGCGGACAATCAGTCTGATAAGGAACTGCGAAACGACGTTTTAACAATGTCACAAAATCTAGCAAGAGGCTACCCGGGTTCAATTCGAGCGGCAGTTGAAGGGGTTGCAGGAGTGTCTCAAGCTTATGTTTACGTCAATTATTCAAATTCTACAGCACCTTCACCCTTTTCAATTCCTGCGCACGGGGTTTTAGTTGTAATTCAGTATGCTGATCAAACTCTAAACCCGTTAATTGCTGAAGCGATTTTCACTAAATTGCCTGCAATAACTTCTTATAATTCTCCAGCAGGCGGGACTCAGATCACACAAGCTGTTGAGATTACCGGAACAGAAATAGATGTGCAGTGGAACATGGCTGCTGAAACGCCCATCAATTTTATTGTAACGATTAAAGCTCTTACAACTTTTACTGCAGAAGAGTCTCAAGCAGTGCAAACAACAATTGCAAGTTTCATCAAAGAAAACTCCCAAATTAAAGGGTTTTTATATTATTCAAAAATATATGCTGCTGTTGTTGATGCTGTGCCTGATGGATTTATTGAAAGTTTTTACATGAGCAGAAACACCACACCGGTCAGCACAGATATTATAGATATTGAAGCGGAATTTTGGGAAGTGTTTGTCGCGGGAACTGTGGTGATACAATATGGCAGTTAGTAGAGTCGACCAAGCTGCATTTATGCTAAGTTTACTGTTTCCTCAGTATCAAAACTCACCAAATGTAAAAATGTTATTTCAAAAAACTGGTGAACTTTTCTGTCAAGATGTCGAAGACCAAGCTTTGCAAATTTATAATATGTGTGATCTTGATAACTCAACGGGAAATGTTCTAGATGCTGCAGCAAGCTTAATTGGTTTACAGAGAATGTCAATTCGAGTTCCTTCAGATGTCTGGATTTTAGATTTGACTCCTTTCACCGATCACCAGTTTGGTGATGAAGAATATTTATTCTATGCACTAGCGCCAGACGATATTTTTCGCGATGCCATCAGAGCTTATGCAATAAATCAAACATCTGAGGGTGACTTGCGTAGCTTAGAAAAAACTTTGCGGTTATTGCTAAATTTAACTGGCGATACAGACTTGACAATTGAATTAACTTCTAGTTTGAACGTAAGTGTAACAATTAATGTTGCGGTTGAAATTGGTCGACGTTCGTTAGTTGATGAATATATAACCCCGAACGGTGGCACATTATGGTCAAAAGTTGCGGGATGCGTTTATAGTTTTACTTATACTGTTTAAAAAATAGGTGCTTTATGGCAAATTTTATTTGGGATCCTAACGGAGTGAACATCGTTTCACCATCGCAAGATATGATTGATGATGGATTTCCGGAGGACTACGACATTAAATCTGGCGAAATGAACTGGATTTTAAATCAAGTCACAACGGCAAGAATTCAAGTCGGAGAACAAAGAATATTTAGCGGAGCAAAATCAGCAATAGATATCGATGCTGGTTTTTTGCCACTTTTTGGCGAAAGCTTGTGCAAATCTAACACTGGTGCCACTTACGCTGATGACCGTTACCAAGATTTGTACATTTTTTGCTGGGAAAGTTATTCAGACTCTATTTGTCCTGTGGCAGGCGGCAGGGGGGCGTCAGCTCTGGCAGATTGGACAGCTCAAAAGTTTTTAACATTGCCAAATCGAACGGGCACAACTTGCGTAGGTTATAGCCCTGTTACTTCTTCTGCGTTTAATGTTCCGGTTGGGACAATAGTTGGATCTGAGACTGTAACGCTAAATGAAAATGAGCTGCCTGTTATAACTCCAACAGCCACTTCAACACCCCATGATCATTTATTCAACATATCTCAACCTGGGGGAGGTTCTCAAGATGCAGCGGATGAAGCGACAGGAAGAATTGTTACACAAGATAATACTTTTATGACAACCGTTCAGATAACAGTAGCGCCATTTGGTGGCGGCTTGCCGCATAACAATATCCAACCTTCAGCCATCGTAAATTTTATGATCAAGTGGTGATTTTATGAGCTTTTCTTGGTGTAATGACAATCCTGCGGGGCGAGTTTCTCCGCCCGACGATTTAATAAATAATGGGTTTAAATCAACAACTTTTGGGGATAATTTCTGGTTAAATTTTTTGTTTTGGACAATCGCAACGCATGCAAATGAGCAAGCTGGCACCGTAAAGATTTATGCTGGAGCAAGTTACCCCGGGGCTTTGCCGTGCGCGGGGGACACTTTTGGGAGTGCTGCTAGCGGAGCTACTTATGCTAGTGATGATTACGAAGATTTATTTTACGTGTTATGGGGTAACGCTTATGTAATCACTGGCGGCCAGGGAATTAGTAAAGAAGCAGATTGGACTGCAAATAAACAAATGGCTTTACCAGACTACAGGGGCAAAATTTTAGTTGGTTATAGCCCAATTACCACTTCTGCGTTTAATGTTCCGGTAGGAACAGTGTTAGGGGCGGAAACGGTCACACTAAATGAAAATGAGTTGCCAGCTATTCAGCTTAAGGCGACTGCCGAACCCCATGATCATTTATTCAACATATCTCAACCTGGGGGTGGCTCTCAAGATGCAGCAAATGAAGCGACAGGGAGAATCGTCACACAAGATAATACTTTTATGACAACAATTACGGTCACATTCGAGCCCTTTGGTGGCGATTTGCCTCATAACAACATACAACCTTCCGGAGTAGATAATTTTTTTGTTGTGTATTAATTAATGGTAAAAAGGTTAAAAATTTGGTATATTTAATAAAACTTTAAGGGTTTAGGTGGTTTTATGAGCAGTATAGTTCCTTTAGAAATGGCGGCGGCGTCAAATGGCTTAGGGTTGGTTTCATGGCCAAAAACGTATAGCTACTTTTTTTCTACTTCTTTAGTAGCAGAAAAAGTAGTTCCTATCCCAACAGTATCTGGAGTTCGACCAAATTACATTTTTGTGCAGCCCGGAGAAAATTTTACTTTTTCTTTTGTTGATGACGCCATTTCAACTAATACTATTGTTTCGCCCTCTTCAACCGGAGCTGCATGCGAGCAATTATATATAAACCAACCAGCATTAATAAAATTAAAATCTGACTCAACATATTTTCATTTTTTAAATGAGACTGCTACTAGTTTCGTTTTATTTTCGTTTTATAGCTAGAGATTATTATGCAAATTTCGCCGTTACCAGCATTAACTGACTCGAATGGGCTTGGTGTAGAAGGCTTTACAAAAACTTACGGATTGTATTTTGTAACTAGTGCGACTAATGAAAAAGTTTTTGCTATTCCCGTTGTAGGCGGAATAAGACCCAACTATATGTTTGTGCAACCAGGAGAAAACTTTTCGTTTTCAGTTGTTGATGATACTAGTTCTGGCACAACTTCTATTGTTAGCCCCAGCGGCGGCGGCGGTATTGGGACTCAGTTATACATAAATGAACCTACACTTATGACTTTATCTGCGGATTCGACTCATATTCATTTTGTAAACGGAACTGCAACAAGTCGTATAATTTTTTCTTTTTACTATTAAAGAGTTTTTATGCATCATATTAGCTATTTAGTTGTTCATTGTTCAGATTCGCCAAATGACAGAGACAGCGTAAACGCTGAAGAGATTCACCGCTGGCATTTAGAGCGCGGTTTTGATGGAATTGGCTATCATTTTGTAATTTTAAGAAACGGCTTAACAGAACCTGGACGCCCCGTTTATTGGAAGGGCGCGCACGCTGAAAAAGTAAACGATAAATCCATTGGAATTTGTTTAGTTGGTCGAGATAAATTTACAGAGAAACAATTTCAAGAATTAAAGAAACTATTAACTTTATTAAAAAATAATTATCCGGACGCAAAAATTCGTGGGCATCGAGATTTTGACCCAAGAAAAACATGCCCCAATTTTGATGTTGTATCGTGGTGGGAGACTGCTAGTAATGAATAGTGCAGCGATTAATTTTATTGTTGAGATGTTTGCAAAAGATGGCAGAATATGCGCTCCGCAAGTTACCGGTTTTTTGATGTGTGTTTTCGGTTGTATTTTAGCTGTTTTAGGTTATGATGGAAATGTTGTAATACCTGTTTTTACAGCAGCAACGGCGTTGCTTGGCGTAAGTGGAACATTAGAAGTTTACGCTGCAAAAAAATATCAAAAAAAAGAAGAATCAGAATGATTGCAATTTTAGCTGGAATTGGCGGTTTTTTTGTTAGCCTCATTGGCGTTTTCTTTTTTGGTAAAAAAAGCGGTAAAGATAAAGTGCAAAATGATTTAAATAAAAAAACATTGGAGGATGTGAAAAATGTTAAAAAAGTGTCTGATGAGAGTGCTAAGCTTACTGTTGATCAGCAGCTTGATGAGTTGCGCGAAGACGTCGTACAATAGTGATCGCTGTATAACTGATAGTATTATCACATTGACACCCACAGAATATCATTTTTTTAAGCAGAACAAACAAACTTTAAATACTTTTATTGGTCAAGTTCATAAGCATAACAAAACTTACCGCATTATGTGTTTGCAAAAAGTCAGCTGGGCGAAATGACAAAAAAAGAAATGGAAGAAAAAATTATTGAACTGATGATGTTTATGGAGCATCAAAAAAATAAATTTAAATTTCTTCGGGAAAACTGGTACAACTTGCTAACTATGTTCATCTTTGCTGCTGCTAGTTTTGTCGCATTTTACGAATGGAAATACACACACGAACAAAAAATTCAATCAATTTTAAAAAGCGATATTGAGCAAAATAAAGTTCTTAAAATTCATCAACAATAGAAAGTAGATCAGACTGCAGCGAACTCATATTTGGGTACACGCCCCAAAAGAATTTCTTCTTGTTGTATTTAACTTGCATCTCTGATAATTGTTTTAGCGTTTTAGGTCTATAAAGTTTCTTGTAATTTTCATATGTTAACTGCGACATATCAAGAAAAAAATAGTTTCGTTTAATTTCTTTGTTTTCTGCGATCAATACAAATGATTTACAGTTGTATCTAAGCGTATGCTCTAGATGCCAAATTATTTGCGACGGTCTAATATTTATAACTTCATCCCAGTTGCAAATTTTATTTTCAATCCAAAAGTTTGAACCCAAATTGCTTTTAACGTAAACATCGGGCATACCGCTAGCACATTTATTTTCTACTCGCTCAGCTACGTGAGAAGCTAGCAGTGTTTTTTTAAACTCTTTGTATAAATCAACTTCAGTTGTCATAATTATAGCCCCAATCAGCACGTAAAAAAAAGCAACCACTGTAATAGTTATAGATAAATCATTCTTACTCATTCTTTGAAACTTGCATAAAAAAATTATCTGGATCTCGCATAATTTCATCTGCAATTTTTTTCTTATTTACAAGACACTCAATAATCTTACTGTCTTGAGTTTTGTTTGCAACAAGATCCCAAATGATCACTTTGTGCTTAAGCCCAGCTCGATGAACTCTTTTTTCACATTCTTTGCGCAGTCTCAATGAATGACCATTGCTATAAAAAACGATATGCTTGGCTTCAGTAAGTGTATGACCGATCCCCGCAGAGCTAGGTTGACCGATAAAAAAACGAATTTTTGGATCCGTCATAAAAGCAGTTTTTGCTGCAGCTTTTTCATCGTCTGAAATACCTCCATGGAAACTAACTGCCTCACTACCCAGCTTCTCTTCTAGTAGTTTTATATCTTTAACGAAGCGAGCAAAAATTAAAATTTTTCCTGACGCGTCTTTTATCAAATTTTCAAAAGCGACGAAACGGCTTGGAACCTCAGAGATCGGCACTAAAGTTTTTGATAGCATTTTCATTTGCTCTTTATCATTTATATCAACACCAAGCATCTCATCAATACTTAAACTGCTAAACCAGCCAGATGAAATTTGCTGCAGTCTCATGTTTTTAGTTAAAGCTAGTTTCTCATAATTGACGCGCTCTTGATTATCGATTATTGTGCTTGCCATTCT
>SXGQ01687601.1_pt1 | contig 25573 bp, 18 predicted proteins | sample 3178371 | NCBI WGS metagenome assembly SXGQ01 (sample SAMN11356859, study PRJNA531348) | freshwater metagenome | isolation source: freshwater sample F1-20 | place: China: Fuxian Lake, Yuxi | collected 2017-12-25 | reverse complement strand
GAAGGCGTGCAGCAGGCGCTTCTCAAGATGCTTGAGGGCACGGTCGCGAATGTTCCCCCGCAGGGCGGCAGGAAACACCCAGAGCAGCAGTACATCCAGATCGACACGACCACCATCCTGTTCATCTGCGGCGGCACCTTCGTGGGGCTGGGCGACACCATCGCACGCAGGCTCGGGAAAAAGACCATCGGCTTTGGCAGCAACCCGGAAGACAAGGAACGAAACCTTGGCAGCCTGCTCAACCAGGTGGTGAGCGACGATCTTTTCGAGTTCGGCATGATCCCCGAGTTCATCGGCAGGCTACCTGTGCTCGCGCCGCTCGACCCGCTTGATGAGGCCGCCTTGGTGCGCATCCTCACCGAACCCCGAAACGCCCTGGTGCGCCAGTACCAGAAACTTTTCGAAATGGAAGGCGCGGAGCTGGAGTTTGATTCCTCAGCATTGCAGGCGATCGCGCACAAGGCCAAGGAGCACGACACCGGTGCCCGAGGGCTTCGAAGCATCATCGAGGAAATCATGCTGGACATGCAATTCGAGCTTCCCGAGATCGAAAACAAGGGCAAGTTCGTGGTGACCGACAAGATGGTGAAGGGTGAAAGCAAGCTTTTTGACCCAGCGAGCGGCTCACAGGACAAGAAAAGCGCCTGATTCGCTTAAAAGCATGATTTTTGGCTAAAATTCAACCCATGGGACAACCCATGGGTTTTCTTTTTGATCCATCGAGGCTTTTTGGGAATCGCGCTTAATAGTCTCGCTTGTGATGAATCTTTTGACTATAAATATCATAGCCACCATGGCCTTTATTTTCGCAGGTGATTTTTTGCCTGATCACGCGAGAGGATTGCATGAGTTCCATTGTCCCGATTCCCACCAGCTCGATTGGCATCAAGTTTTTCATGGGCATCACTGGCCTGCTTTTGATCGGCTTTGTGCTTGGCCACATGACCGGAAACCTTCTCATATTCATGGGCCCCGATGCCATCAATGAATACGGCGAGTTTCTCCAGACCGTGGGCCACGGCGTGCTGATCTGGGTCGCGCGCATCGGCCTGGTCGCGATTTTCACCATCCACATGACACTCGCCTTCGTGCTGCGTGGCAAGAACACCAGTGCCCGGCCGGTGCCTTACGGCCACGATGGTACGATCCAGGCATCGTGGGCCTCACGCCACATGATGCTCACGGGCATCGTGATCTTCCTGTTCCTGGTCTACCACATCGCCCATTTCACGGTTGGGGCGATCGATGCCGCCAACCACAAGGAAGTGATCGCCCGCGACATCAAGAATCATTTTGACATCTACACCATGGTGGTGAAGGGGTTCCAGCAACCCCTGATCAGCGGATTGTACATACTGGCGCAACTTTCACTCGGGCTGCACCTCAGCCACGGTGCGGGAAGCTGGCTGCAATCACTGGGGCTGGCACGGGGCTGGGTTCGCAATCTCATTGTCCCTCTGGGCTACGGGGTCGCGGGCATCATAGTGGTCGGCAATTGTTCAATTCCTGTTTCCATCCTGCTTGGATGGGTGAAATAAAGGAGAGGATCCAGGGACGATGAACCTAGACAGCAAAATTCCCGAAGGCCCGCTCGAGCAAAAGTGGGACAGTTTCAAGGCCAACATGAAGCTGATCAACCCTTCGAACAAGCGCAAATACAAGATACTTGTGGTGGGCACCGGCCTTGCTGGCGCTTCTGCGGCGGCATCGCTCGCGGAACTCGGCTACCAGGTCGAGACCTTCTGCTTCCAGGATTCACCACGCAGGGCGCACAGCATCGCGGCACAGGGTGGCATCAACGCCGCAAAGAACTACCAGAACGATGGCGACAGCATCTGGCGCCTTTTTTACGACACGGTAAAGGGTGGCGACTTCCGCTCACGCGAGGCTAATGTCTACCGCCTCGCGCAAAGCAGCGTGAAGATCATCGATCATTGCGTCGCGCTGGGCGTGCCATTCGCCCGCGAATATGCCGGGCTTCTCGATAACCGAAGCTTCGGTGGGGCGCAGGTTTCCCGCACATTCTACTGCAGGGGCCAGACGGGCCAGCAGCTTCTGCTGGGCGCCTACAGCACCATGGCCAGGCAGATCGCCCAGGGCAGGATCAAGTCGCACCCACGCACCGAGATGCTCGACCTCGTGACCATCGATGGCAGGGCTAGGGGCATCATCATTCGCGACCTGCAGACCGGGAACATCGAGTCCCATGTGGGAGATGCCGTCGTGCTGGCGACCGGTGGCTACGGCCCCGTGTTCTTTCTCTCGACCAACGCGGTGGGCTGCAATGTGAACGCAACCTACCGGGCGCACAAGAGGGGCGCGCTGTTCGCGAACCCTTGTTTCACGCAGATTCACCCGACCTGCATCCCGGTCACAGGCGACTACCAATCCAAGCTGACTTTGATGAGCGAATCGCTGCGTAACGACGGCCGTATCTGGGTGCCCTCGAAACAGGGCGACAAGCGCAGACCCGACCAGATTTCAGATGCGGAACGCGATTACTTCCTCGAGCGCAAGTACCCGAGTTTTGGGAATCTCGCGCCTCGCGATATCTCGTCCCGCGCCGCCAAGGAAGCCTGCGATGCGGGCAGGGGTGTTGGCGAGGGTGGCAGGGGTGTCTACCTTGATTTCACCGATGCTATCAAGCGCTTGGGTGAGAATGTGATCCGTGAGCGCTACGGCAACCTTTTCGACATGTACCACCACATCACCAACGAAAACCCGTACAAGGTGCCGATGCGCATCTATCCCGCGGTGCATTACTGCATGGGCGGGCTATGGGTGGATTACACCCTGATGAGCAACATCTCAGGCTTGTTTGTCTTGGGTGAGGCGAACTTTTCCGATCATGGCGCGAATCGACTGGGGGCCAGCGCCCTGATGCAGGGGCTCGCGGATGGTTATTTCGTGGCGCCCTACACCATCACCAACTACCTGGCCTCGACCAAGCCGGGCGGCGTGGGCACGGATCATTCCGAGTTCAAGCGCTGCGAGAACGATGTGAAGGAAAACATCAGGAAAATCCTTTCCATCAAGGGAAAACGCAGCCCGTTCAGCTTCCATCGTGAGCTGGGCAAGGTGGTGTGGAATGATGTGGGCATGGCAAGAAGCAAAAAAAGCCTGACCAACGCGCTGCAGCAGATACCCGCCATTCGTGAGGATTTCTGGAAAAATGTCTCGGTCCCCGGTTCCAGCTCGGAAATGAACAAGGGGCTTGAATACGCGCTGCGGGTCGCGGAGTTCCTGGAATTCGCGGAACTTCTCGCGGAGGACGCGATGGCCCGTGAGGAATCATGCGGTGCTCACTTCCGCGAGGAATACCAGACCGAGGATGGCGAGGCCAAGCGCAACGACCAGGATTTCGCCTTTGTCTCTGCCTGGGAATACAAGGGCCAGGGCAACAAGCCGGTCCTTCACAAGGAACCACTCATTTACGATAATGTCCATCTTGCGGTAAGGAGTTACAAGTAATGAACCTAACCCTCAAAGTATGGCGCCAGAAAAACCCAACCGACACAGGTCGCTTTGTCGAGTACCCGGCAAAGAACATCGTCCCTGACATGTCATTTTTGGAAATGCTCGATGTGGTGAACGGCGAACTGATGGCGCAGGGACAGGATCCCATCGCGTTCGACCACGATTGCAGGGAGGGTATTTGCGGCAGTTGCAGCCTGGTGATCAACGGCAGGGCGCATGGCCCCACCCGTGGCACCACCTGCCAGACCTACATGCGCAATTTCACCGATGGGCAAACGCTGGTGATCGAGCCCTGGCGGGCCAAGGCTTTTCCCGTGCTCAAGGACCTGGTCTGCGATCGTTCCGCATTCGACCGCATCACCCAGGCGGGGGGCTATATCTCCTCGAATGTGGGGGGCGCTCCGGATGGCAACGCCATGCCCATTGCCAAGGTTGTGGCCGACAGGGCCATGGATGCCGCCGAGTGCATCGGCTGCGGGGCCTGCGTGGCGGCATGCAAGAACGCTTCCGCCATGCTTTTTGTCTCCGCGAAGGTTTCACACCTTGGGCTATTGCCGCAGGGCCAGCCCGAGCGTGCCGCCCGGGTTCGCAACATGGTTTCCCAGATGGACAAGGAAGGCTTTGGCTCGTGCACCAACCAGTACGAATGCGAGGCGGCTTGCCCCAAGGAAATCAGCGCGGACTTCATCGCCCGGATGAATGGCGATTACCTCTGGGCATCGGTAAAGCCCGAGGAATAAATCCAACCGTAAAAAAGGCACTGCTTACCTGCCCACCCCCGGCCCTGAAGGCAGGCTGCCTGAACTCCAGATCACCTTGTTGGCGTGCTCGTAACCCAGCACGGTGACACTTCCCGCGCGGATTGCGAAACTACCACCACACTTCGCGGGCAGGCCAAGCCAGGTCGCGATGATGAAGCGTGAGAAATGGCCATGGGAAAAGAGAGCGATATTCCCCTCGATGCCCGAGCATTTTTCGAGTAACTTCTGCGCCCTGGAATGCACCTGCTCGATGTTTTCACCCTTTGGGCAACCATCACGCCAGATATCCCAGCCCGGATGAAGCTTTTGGATTTCATCGGTCTTAAGGCCCTCGTAGGCACCGTAATCCCACTCGAGAAGGAGTGGCTCGGGGGTGACCTGGGCTTCCAAACCGGCGAGTTTCGCGGTGGTCATGGCACGGGTGAGCGGGCTGGAAAGGACAGTGCTGAAATTCATTTTGGTCAACCATGGCTTGAGTTCAGCCGCGGCTTTTTCGCCGTTTGATGTCAGTGGAATATCACTCAACCCGGTATGCTGGCCACTAAGGCTCCATGCTGTTTCAGCATGACGAATGACCCAGATTTGCGGGCGCTTGATATCGTTCACTAGATCGACCTCCTATTGAAAGAACGAAAAACAAAGTAGAAGCGGACCTAGGCAATGGTATCAGATTAATCGGGTGGGAAAAGCGCCTTCATGCCATGCATTCCCGCGAAAACGCCCAGCAGGCTGATTATCACGCTGCCAAGCGCATAGCCGATTGAGGGGAACACCGCCCCCGCCTTTATAAGGTTTAGCATTTCAAGGCTGAAAGTTGAGAAAGTGGTGAACCCGCCACAAAACCCGGTTCCGAGCAGAAGGTAGATTTCCATTCGAAAAGAGGATGATTCCCTTTCCAGGTAGAACTCGGCGACAATGCCAAGGCAAACAGACCCGGCGACATTGATGATCAGGGTTGCCCACGGGAACCCATCAGCAGCCCAGGGCTGGGCGTTGACCCCCTTGCCCAGGAGAAAGCGGGCCACGCCTCCAAGCGCGCATCCCAAAGCCACCATCAGGACCTGCAAAGCCATTGGTTAATCCTCAAGTTCCAACTCATAGGTGAAGTTGTTGTTGGGAGAGGGTTTCTCCCCTTCCGGAACCTTCGCGGTGATTGTAATCTTCTTTCCTTCTTTCTTGAAGGCAAAAGCACCACCTGTGAAGGGATCCGAGGGCACCGGCACAATGGTTACCTTTTCGATGGAATCGGGCCAGGATTTGTCACGGGCGGCCTGCATGCGAATGGCCTCGATGATGCGAAGCGCTGCGATTCTTCGCTCCATTCTAGGGCTTGCCTCCATCACCCTGCTGACAGCGGGAAGAATCAACGCGGAAAGTGTTCCAAGTGGAAAAGGTGAAAGCACGGTGGGCGTGGGTTTCTTTAAGCTTTCCTCGATTTCCTTGATGCGCTTTCTTGCGATGGGATAGGGTACGCCGTTCCATTTAATCAATTCCTGGTAGTTTTTATCGTAGTACAAGACTTCAGCCATGAAGATTATCTGAAGGGGCGGGATATTAGTGAGCATGGCATCGGTGATTCCCTGCTCGAGCAGCGCCTTCTTAGCGGCATCAATATTCATCACCAGGGCGGCTTGGACCAGCGTTTGTTTCAGCGAGTTCTTGACTTCAGCCCCGGGAACCACCATCTCGAGCATCGGTAATACCTTCATCATATCTTCCGTCGCGATCGCTTTTATTTTTCGGGAATAGATCATATCCCGCATTTCTGGGAAAAGATTATCGATCATTATTACTTCACCACCCAGGGAGGTGCGGAAATCGACCAACGGATGGGGCAGCGAAGTCAGCGCCCAATAAAGGTTCGGGCATTTTTCATGGGTGATCAATTCATCAATCCTTTGGAACATCATCGAGCCCGCGGCAACAGCGACGAGGCCCTGGATCAAAGTGGGGCCTTCTCCAATATGATGGGAAAGGGTGAGACCGGTTTGGATATCGGCAAGCGCCTTGTCTATTTCCCCTTTTTTCAACTGCACCCTGCAATCAATCGCCAAGGCCCTTCCAAGCTCCCGCATTCCCTGCAAGTCGGGAAGAAGCATGGAAATACCATCCTTGCGAAGCTTGGCGAGCATATCCCAGTCACAATAAGTTTTCAGGGAAGATTCATGCAACTGGGTCAGCATTGGCTGCGGGATGGTGACCTCTTTTTCATCTAGCTCCTTCAAGGGCACGGAAAGCCATTTCTCATGCTTCTTTGAGTATTCCTTGTCATTGCGGTAAGTCATCCAGTCGGGACTGAAGGCGCGGTAATACCCTTGCGCGGCGTTCCCATGCACTTGGAGCCTGACCTCAGGGTAAAGGGTATACCGCAAGGCGGGGCTGGGCTCGGCTTTGGGTTTGACCTTGAGCTTGAATACCGGGTTGTTGGGGTCGGGCTTTACATCAGGGGCAACCTGGGCATGAGCCACGCCCAGCACAAGAACAAACGAAAACAAACAAGAGGTTTTAAAAAGAAGATGCATGATGAACTCCATGTTGGAAAAAGTCATTGATTATAAAGGGAGAATTCTTTTTGAAAATCAGAGAGAGATTCAAGCTGGGCACCGCCTCCGGGAGTGGAGATCAAAGGCAGATCATTCGTCGCCTCGAAAATCTTCCTATAGGCAAGGATGCTGTAAGGCTCGGGCTTTGCAGGTTCTAGCAAGACCATGGGCGGGTTTGGCGTTAGGGTGGAGGTGACTATTTTTTGCGTGGGCACCTGCGTTAAAAGCAACCAGGGAAAAGAAGCCGCGATAGCGCCTGCAAGAAAGGCAGTTGCCGGGCGACGCGGTTTCACCTGTTGTTTTCCCAACTCGAAGAACAATGCATCGCGGTTTACGCCGTTGCCGGCGGGCACCAATTCGGAAAGTCCGGATTCAATATCAAGGTTCATTGCAACCCCATTCGTTTTCGTAAAAGTTCAAGCCCCTGCTGGTACCTGCGGTGCGCCTCGCTTTTGGAGCATTGCGCCAGGGGTGCTATCTCCTCAAAGGAAAGCCCGCTCCATAATTTAAGAACCAACACCTCACGAATTGATTCATCCATTTGCTGGAGGTGAAGCTGGGCGGCCTTGGCATCGATCAAATCGCCGGTATTGGATTCAAACCAGGGTTCACAATCGTTCCGATCGATGGGTTTTAGTCTTGAGGAACGCCTGCTGGCGGAGACCGCCTTGTTTCGCACCACGGTGTAAACCCAGGGGATATTTTGCATGGGATCGAGCCGCTTTCGGATCAGTTCCACCAAGGCTTCCTGCACGACATCCTCGGGTGAATTGCACCATTGCCTCGCGTAAAGGACGAGGCATTTTTCATGTGCCGCCAGAAATCGGTGCAGTTCTTCAAGATTCATTCCATGAGAATATCGCTTGGAAAGGGTTTTCATCCCGAAAAAAATAGAAAATATTTTAATGGGAAGAAAAGGGGTCTTTGGAAACTTTTTGGCCATAATCAAAACCAAGGCTTTACCTAAACCCCGTTCATTCGATATCATCTCTAATATTACAAGTCTATTGTTGATTGAAGCCTAGGAGCTTTTTTTGAGCAGGCCTGAGAATGAAACACCCCTGATCCAGAAGCTGCCCGCCGGCCCCATTGATATCATCGGGGATATTCACGGCGAAGCCGAGGCATTGGATGCCCTGTTGCAGCATCTGGGCTACACCGCGACGGGCCACCCGAAGGGTCGGAACCTCGCGTTTGTGGGTGATTTGGTCGATCGCGGCCCCGACAGCCCCGCGGTAGTCAGGAAAGTAAAGAGCCTGATGGAAGCTGGAGTAGCCCAATGCATTTTGGGCAACCACGAAATGAACATTCTCCGCGGGCTTTCCAAGCAGGGCAATGCCTGGATCTCAGGGAAGACCGAATCCCTCGACAACACCCAGGTCATCCATCCACAGACCCTGGTCAACATGACCGAGCGCGAGGAAATTGTGAATTTTTTCAAGAAGCTCCCGGTCGCCCTGGAACGCGATGATTTACGGGTGGTGCATGCCTGCTGGGACAACACCTGCATCGAGTTGATCCGCAACGACCCCTGTTCACTTGATGCCTTTGAAAGGCATATGCTCCGTATTGACAGGGAACTGGAAAGCCATCCAAACCTGGACAACATAGAGCGGGGCTTGAGAAGGCAAAACCACAACCCCGTGAAGGTGCTCACCAGCGGCCCTGAACAGCGCGCACCCAGGCCCTTCGAGGCCAATGGCAAAATCCGAAAGCAGGAGCGCAAACGCTGGTGGATGGAATACAAGGCCCAACCCTTTTGTGTCTTTGGCCATTACTGGCGCACCATGGTGCCCGGCCTGCCCACAGGCAACCAGCTTTTCGATGATCACATGGCTGAGCAAGCACTTGGGCCCGGGTTTTCAATGTGCATTGATTATTCGGTCGGGGGGCGCTGGCGCGAAAGATCCAACCCGGATTTCCATGGGAAATACGCCACCAGGCTTGCTGCCCTTCGATGGCCCGAAAAACTTCTTCTCTACGAGGATGGCTCGCACTTCCAGGTGGGCAATATCCAGATCTAGGCTTCTGAGCTTATCAAAGCCCTAGGCGATGATTTCTTCTATCACCCTGCCATGCACATCCGTCAGGCGGAAATCCCGACCCGCATGCCTGAAAGTCAGCTTTTCGTGATCAAGCCCCATCAAATGCAGGATGGTGGCATGCATGTCATGAATATGAACCCTGCCCTGTGAGGCGAAGAACCCATAGTCATCGGTGGCGCCATGCGAGAAACCACCTTTGACACCGCCACCCGCAAGCCACATGGTGAATCCCTCGGGATTGTGGTCCCTGCCGTCACCACTGCCCTGGGCGGTTGGTGTCCTGCCGAATTCCCCGCCCCACCATACAAGGGTGTCTTCGAGAAGCCCGCGCTGCTTGAGATCATAAAGCAGCGCCGCGATGGGTCGATCAACCTCGAGGGCGTTTTTGGAATGGCCCTTTTTCAAATCGCCATGCTGATCCCATTGCACGAAGGCGTCACTGTGTGAAACCTGGACATAACGAACGCCGCGTTCAAGGAACCTGCGAGCCATGAGGCACTGCCTGCCAAAATTCTCGGTGATGGGATCATTGAGGCCGTACAGGGCGCGGGTCGCCTCGGATTCCTGGGAAAGATCCTCAGCCTTGGGCATTTCATTCTGCATGCGAAAAGCCAGCTCGAAAGAGGCGATCCTGCCCTCGAGCGCCTGGTCCGGGCCGGTGGTTTCCATGAATTCACGGTTAGCCTTCTGCAAGGAATTCAACTGAAGCTGCTGTAACTGTGAGGACACCTTATCATTGTTGATGAATGCCACCCGGGCATTTTTCGAGGGTACCGAGGCGTTGCCGAGCGGGGTTCCCTGGTAGGCAGCGGGAAGAAAGGCCGAGCCCCAGTTGGTGACCCCGCCATGCGCCAGGGTCGGGCAGATGGTGACAAACCCGGGAAGAGAGGAATTCTCGGTACCAAGGCCGTAGGTGACCCAGGAACCAATCGAGGGGCGCACGAAATTATCGCTGCCCGTGTGCAGCTTCAGAAGGGCGCCACCATGCGCCGCGTTGGTGCCATGCAATCCATGCAGGAAACAAATGTCATCGACATGCCTGGCTACATTGGGAAAAAGCTCGCTGACCATATGACCGCATTGCCCATGGGGGCTGAATTTCCAATGCGATTTAAGAAGGTTTCCGGTGGGTGCGAACTGATTCTTGGGCTTTTCATAGGGATAGGGTTTGCCATGATCCCGGTCGAGCATGGGCTTATGCTCGAAAGTATCCATATGGGAAGGGCCGCCCTTCATGAAGAGAAAGATCATGCGCTTCGCCTTGGGTGCGAAATGCGGGGGCTTTGATGCGAGAGGATCAACAACAGAGGCTTTGGATTCATCCGCGAGCATACCCGCGAGTGCCAGGGATCCAAATCCCACCGCGGATTGCCTGAGCGCTTCTCTTCGGTTTGGTTGATACATCTTGGTTTCCATGATCAGCGGAGAGTTACAAATTCATTTGAGGACACAAGTATCTGGGCGAAGGCCGCGAGTGCCTTCACCGGGTCGTTTTCAGAAAGCTTGAGTGCCTGCGCGAGAAAATTCGCCGCCTCCGCGGCTTCTTCGTTGGTGGGCCCCCTGCCCAGTATGTTCTCGTAAAGGTACAGCACCTGGGAATCGCGGTTGGTGGCCGATTGCATGGATCTTTGCGCCAGGGCCTCGGCGGCATCAAGCACCAACTTGGAATTCATGAAGAAAAGCGCCTGGGGTGCGATGGTGGTGCTGGAACGATCACCATTGGGAACAGCGGCATCTGTGCCATCGAAAAGGGAAAAGACAACAAAAAGATTATTCCGAACCACGGGCAGATAAAGGCTTCGCCTGTTGGAATCGTACTTGGTCATGTCCTTGGAAGTATGATCAAAGAAGAACGCCCTGTTCTTGACCTGGAGGAGTGAGCCACCCATGGTCTTGTCCAACTGGCCTGAAACCGCCAGGAGCGAATCACGGAGCACCTCGCCCTCAAGGCGCCTTGGCACAAACCGCCAGTAGAGGCCGCAGGAGGAATCTTTTTCATCATTGCCGGGGATCAATGCGGAGGCTTGCTTGTAAGTGTTGGAAAACATCATGGTCCTGTGCAGATCCTTGATGGACCAATCCGACTGGATGAAATGATTCGCGAGCCAGTCGAGAAGCTCTGGATGAGTTGGCTTGGATCCCAGCAAGCCGAAGTTATCTGGAGTGGGGACGATACCCCTGCCAAAATGCCAGCGCCATACACGATTGACCATCACCCTTGAGGAAAGCGGGTTGTCCGGGGATGCGATCCAGTTGGCAAGCTCGACCCTGCCACTCGCTTTTTCGGGGAAGGTGGTGGTATTGGTTTTCGAGAGCACGACAGGAACCGCCCGGGGCATCACCTTGCCCAGGCGATCGGTGTTGCCACGAATATGAATCGCCACATCAGTGACTTTTCCCTCGGTTACTCCCATGGCACTTGGTAGCTCGGGCGCGGACTTTTCCAACGAGGCGGTTGCATCCTTCAACTTCTTCAGGCTCGCCTTGGGTTCATCCTTGAGCAGGGCCTCTATTTCCTTGGGTGTGGCCTTTTTCTGAGCTTGCAGCTTTTTCTCCGCGACCAACAATTTGCGCTGCTCCTCCAAAAAATCATCCACCTTCTTTTTTGATTCGGAAACCCTGGCATTGTGCTGTTTCAATTGCTCGGCTTCCTTCTCGTTTGCAAGCGGGTTCTCGTTCCACTTCGCGATGGTGACAAAGCTTTCCATCGTCTTGGTGCTTTTAAAAACACCCGCGAGGGAATAGTAGTCCCCCGTTGGTATTGGATCGAACTTGTGATCATGGCATCGGGCGCAGCCAAGGGTCATGCCCAGAAAAGTCTTGCCCATCGTGTCGATCTGCTCGTCGATGATGTCCATTTCCATTTTCTGCTTGTCAACTTCCGCAAGCACCTTGGGCCCGAGGGTAAGGTAACCTGTTGCAATAAGTTGGGAATGTTTTTCAGAATCGGATTTAAAAGGAAGAAGATCGCCCGCGATCTGCTCGCGAATGAACTGGTTGTAAGGCTTGTTGTTATTGAAAGCCTGCACCACATAATCGCGATAACGCCAGGCGTTGCCATGCGCCACATTCTCGTCCAAGCCGTTTGAATCTGAATAACGGGCGACATCAAGCCAATGGCGGCCCCAGCGCTCGCCATAAGCGGGCGAAGCCAGGTAACGATTCACCATGTTCTCATAAGCGTTGGCGGATTCATCCTTGAGAAAAAGAGCACTTTCAGATGGGGTCGGGGGTAAACCGGTCAAATCCAAACTTACCCTTCTGAGAAGGGTGCGCTTATCCGCCTCTTTGGATGGTTGAACCCCGGCTTTTTCCATCTTCGAAAGAATGAACGCATCGATGGGAGTTCTAACCCATCCTGAATCATTCACCCTAGGGACTTCAGGTTTCTGCAAGGGTTGGAACGACCAATGCTCGGCGGTTCCCCGGGCAATCTTGTTCGATTGCGGGTACACAGCACCCTGCTTGATCCAAAGTTCGAGGTCGCTTATCTCCCTTGATGAAAGCTGGCCACCGGGGGGCATCTTTAATTCGCCCTCCCTGCGAACCACCTTCAACAAAAGGGAATCCTGGGGCGAACCCGGAACCAGCACAGCACCCCTTTTACCCCCCTTGGTCACACCATCCCTGGAGTCTAGCCTTAGTTCATTTCGTGAAGTCTCCGAACCATGGCACTTGACGCAGCGTTCCAAAAGAAGGGGGCGTATTTTCTTTTCAAAGTGATCTTCTGGGGTTTGAGCCCATGACACACCCTGCAACAGGAAAACAACCAAGAGATAAACCAAAAATCTTGACATATGAGGGATAATCTCATTACTAATTGGTGAGATATTTCAGTATGACAACTTTATAGGATGTTGCAAGCCGGAATTGCCAGTGCTGGGTCTTTATTTGATGCAAAAAACCCGCAAAAACCGTCATCTTGAATGGATCAGGCAGGCCCGTAACAACCTTTGCCAGCCATCTCCTCCTCAATGCGCAAAAGCCTGTTGTATTTTGAAAGCCTTTCGCTGCGGGCGACACTTCCCACCTTGATCTGCCCACAACCGCTGGCAACCGAAAGGTCCGCGAGGAAATCATCCTCGGTTTCACCACTTCGGGCGGAGACAACCGCCTTGAACCCATGTTTTCGCGCCATGCGAATCACTTCAAAGGTCTCGGTCAGGGAACCGATCTGGTTGACCTTGACCAATACGGCGTTGGCGGCATTTTCCCGGATTCCCTTGAATAACCTTTGGGGGTTGGTCACGAAGAAATCATCACCCACCAGCTGAATTTTAGCACCCAGCCTCCGGGTCAGTTCCTGCCAGCCTATCCAATCATCTTCCGCACAACCATCCTCGATGCTTGCAATCGGATAATCAGCGACCAAATCCTCGAGCAGTCCCACCATCTTGACAGCGGAAAGGGTTCTGCCTTCAAGATGATACTGCCCTGATTGATAAAAATGGCTCGAAGCCACATCCAGCGCTATTGTTCCCTTGATGTTGGCGCGATCCATCGCGAGGGTTAAAAAATCAAGGGCCTCTCGCTCGCCCTGGAGTTTTGGCCCATAGCCCCCCTCATCTCCCACCAGGGTGCCCTCATGCCCATGCTTGTTAAGCAATGCGCCAAGGGTGTTGTAGACCGCGACAATTTGTTCAAGAGCCTGGGAATACGAGGTCGCAGAGGAGGGTTGAAAAAGAAAATCCTGGAAATCGAGGTTTTTACCCGCGTGCAGACCGCCACTGATCATGTTGACCATGGGCATGGGCATGCGGGCGACATTGTCCTTGTCAAGATGTTTCCAAAGGGGGATACGCAGGTTCTCGGAGGCTGCGCGGGCGGAGGCGAGTGATACCGCGAGGATCGCATTGGCACCCAGACGGCTTTTGTTTTCCGTGCCATCCAGTGTGATCATCCTTCGATCGATTTTTTCCTGATCGGCGCAATCAAACCCCAAAAGCGCGGGAGATATGGTATCACAGATGTTTCGCACCGCCTTGAGAACACCCCTGCCCTGGTAACGGGCAGGATCTGAATCCCGAAGTTCAAGTGCCTCGTGGGTGCCCGTGCTCGCGCCTGAGGGCGCGCTGGCCCTGCCAACACAACCGGAGGCGGTATGCACCTCGGCCTCGACAGTCGGCCTGCCCCTGCTATCCAGAATCTCGCGGGCATGAATCCGGTTGATGGTCCTGTTGCTTGAACTCATTCGCCCAACTCCAATCAATTATTTTAGGATGCGCACTCTTCTGCCATTCACCTGGAGCCTGCCTTGGGCAAACAATTGGATCGCCTCGGGATAGGCCTTGCATTCCTCCTCAAACACCCTTCGCATCAGGACCTCGGGGGTGTCATCATCAAGCACAGGAACGGGTTTTTGCAAAATGATCGGCCCGGTGTCATATTGGTTGTCCGCGAAATGAATGGTGCAGCCGGTGATTTTATTCCCGGAGTTGATCACCGCCTCATGGACATTCAAGCCATGAAAGCCCTTGCCACAAAAGGAGGGAATCAGCGAGGGATGAATATTCATCACCTTGTTGTGAAAATCATCGGGGATCTGGATCAAGCGAAGGAACCCGCCCATGACAACAAGGTCGGCCTTGAACTGCCTGCACCATCCAAAAACCCGCTGGCTGAATTCCTGGAGGCTGGCACACTGGTCGCGCCTTACAACCTCGGCGGGAATGCCAGCGAGTTCCGCCCTTTCAAGACCCTTGACACTCGGCCTGTCGGAAACAGCAAGCACGATTTCAACGGGAAGCTTGCCTGCACGCGAAAGATCAATCAGGTTCTGCATGGTGGTGCCCGACCCACTCAGCAATACCGCGATGCGCAATGGTTTCATGATGGTTTACCCGGTAAGAAAGTTTGGACTGTGTTTCCTAATGAAAGGATACTGAAAAACAAGCTTTTCAGCAGGGGGAGAGTGGTTTAAAGCCATTCCCACATGCAAAGATCACCGAATATTCCTAAGATAAACAGGGAACACAAGAACTCATGAAGTTGAGGTTATTATGCCGTTCGAGAAGGTAGAAACCCAGGTTGATTTTCCGGCGCAAGAGCGTGAGACACAGTTGTTCTGGGATCGCACCCAGGCATTCGAGAAACTCCGGGAAAAAAACAAGGGAGGAAAGCCCTGGTCATTTTTGGATGGCCCCATCACCGCAAACAACCCCATGGGCGTTCATCATGCCTGGGGTCGCACCTACAAGGATGCGTTCCAGCGTTACCACGCCATGCTTGGAAGAAAACTGCGTTGGCAGAACGGGTTTGACTGCCAGGGTCTCTGGGTTGAAGTTGAGGTCGAAAAAGAACTCGGGCTTAAATCAAAGCGTGACATCGAGAACCTGATTCCCGGCGACAGGGAGGGCTCGATCGGCAAGTTCGTGCAGATGTGCAAGGATCGGGTCAACAAATTCGCACGGGTTCAAACCAATCAATCCATCCGCCTTGGTTATTGGATGGATTGGGACAAGGAAGAAGACTGGGCCAGGCCCGCGGATGAAAGACGCAGCTACTTCACCATGTCCGAGGAAAACAACTACACCATCTGGAGCTTCTTGAAAAAGTGCTTTGATCGCGGCTTGATCTACCGTGGATCCGATGTGATGCCCTGGAGCGGGCGGGGAGGCACCGCCTACAGCCAGATGGAAGTGGTCGAGGGTAGAAAACTCACCGTTCATGCGGCCCCCTTTGTTCGAATGCCCATCAAGGGACGGGAAAATGAATACCTGCTGGTTTGGACAACCACCCCCTGGACCCTCACAAGCAATGTCGCCTGCGCGGTCAATCCGCAGCTTGAATATGTCAAACTCAGGGCCAAGAAGGATGGGGCAGCCTATTGGTTCGCCAAGGCAAACCTCGAATTCCCACGACTCGAGAAAGAGTTCAAGGAAGGGTTTGGCAAAGCGGAATGGTCGTGGCCCAAGCAGGTGCCCAAGTTGAAACCCATCGCGCAGATATTCAAGGAGCAGGGTGGATACGAGATAGAGGACACCCAACTGGGAGCCACCCTGGTGGGCCTTGAATACTCCGGTCCCTTTGATCATCTGCCCGCACAGAACCAGCCAGGCGGGTTGCCCAGCGACCCAGGGCTTTCAGATCGTTGTGGTGTATCCTGCCACCGCGTGATTGATGGCGGCCGTGATGCCGAGGGTAATCCTAATGTCGTGGCAGGTGAGGGAACAGGCATTGTTCATATCGCCCCCGGGTGCGGTGATATCGATCATGTGATGGGCAAGGCCAATGGTTTGGTCGCCATAGCCCCGCTTGATGACGAGGCGAAATTCCTTCCCGCCTTCGGGGACTTCACAGGCCTTGATGCGACCGAACGATCCACCGCCGAGAAAGTATTCGCCCTTCTTCGCGAAAAAGGGATGCTTCTCGCAGTCGAGGAATACCCCCACATCTACCCCCACTGCTGGCGCACAGGAGTTGAACTCGTTTTCAGGCCCGTTGATGAATGGTTCATCAACATGTCCTGGCGGCAGGAAATCATGGATCTTGTCCAGAAGGTCAACTTCCTCCCGGAATCCATCAATGGCAGGGCAAGGGAGCTTGACTGGCTTAAAAACATGGGCGACTGGATGATTTCGAAAAAACGATTCTGGGGACTGGCATTACCCATCTGGGTTGATGACAAGGACCCTTCCCAATTCGAAGTGATCGGTTCCCGCGAGGAATTAAAGAGCAGGGCCGTTGAAGGCTGGGATGCGTTTGAAGGGCACAGTCCCCACCGCCCCTACATCGACAAGGTAAAGATCCGAAATCCGAAGACAGGCAACCTGATGACCCGGATCAAGGATGTGGGCAATCCCTGGCTGGATGCGGGCATCGTTCCCTATTCCACCATGGGTTACAATCGTGACAGGGCCGAATGGGAGAAATGGTTTCCCGCCGACCTTATCACCGAGTGCTTCCCCGGCCAGTTCCGCAACTGGTTCTATGCCATCCTTTCGATGAGCACCATGATGAGCAATCGCCTGCCCTTTAATGTGCTGCTGGGCCATGCACTGGTCCGCGACCAGAATGGCGAGGAGATGCACAAGTCGAAGGGCAACAGCATTCCATTCGAGGGTGCTGCAAATGACGGATACGAGATCAAGAACTCCAAGGGGGTGCTTGAAAAACACCCGCCCATGGGAGCTGATCTCATCCGATGGATATTCTGCAGGACAAACCCCGCGACCAACATCAACTTCGGGCCTGTGACCGCGGACGAGGTTCGCGCGCGCTTTGTCCTCAAACTTTGGAACACCTACGCGTTTTTCTGCAACTATGCAAGGTTGGACAAGTTCGATCCCAACGCACCCCAAGTGCCTCTGAAAGATCGCCCAGATATTGATCGCTGGATCCTTTCAGACCTGCAAAAGCTGATTGCCTTCGCGCGCAAATCGTTCGAAAGTCATGACCTTGCCGCTTTTTGCCTCGAGGCGGAGCGATTCATCGATGACAAGGTAAGCAACTGGTATGTGCGCAGAAACCGCAGGCGTTTCTGGAAGGCGGAGCAAGGCGCCGACAAGCTTGCCGCTTACCAAACCCTGCACCAGGTCCTGCTGACCTTCACCAAGTTACTGGCGCCCATCATGCCTTTCCTCGCCGAGAAGATTTATCACAACCTGGTGGATGCGGGCGATCACTCCGTTCATCTGGAGGAATACCCATCTCCCGATGCGAAAATGATCGATGATGTACTTTCTGAGGACATGGAGGCACTTCTTCACCTTGTGACCTTAGGTTCGGCTTCCCGAAACACCGTGAAGATCAAGGTGAGACAGCCCCTTGCGGAATTACGGGTGCTGCCTGGCAATGATGCCGATCGCAGGGCGATACTTCGCTTTGCGGACCAGCTTTGCGAGGAACTCAACCTTAAGAAAGCGAGCCTGCACGATGAAAAGGCCGGACCCCTTCTGGTGCCCGAGATCAAGGCCAATGCCAAGAATCTGGGGCCGAGATTCGGGCAACGATTAAAAGATGTTCAGCAGGCAATCCTGAAGGCCGATCCACTAGAACTTCTTAAGAATGCGCAGGCGGGAAACCCATTCCAATTGTCGAATGGTTCTGAGACTTTCGAACTTGAACCCGCGGATTTATTCATCAGCCTCAAGGCGCAGGAAGGCTGGACCGGTGTCGCGGACCGCGATACCCAGGTTGCGCTGGATACCCGGATCACCGAGGAACTGGCGCTAGAGGGGATGGCCCGTGACATAGTCAGGCAGGTGCAGGATCTTCGCAAGAAATCGGGATTGGAAATGGAGGACCGCATCATCCTTCATCTGCATACTCCTTCAGAATTACTTGCGAAATCCATCGCAGGACATCGGGATTACATCGCCAGCGAGACCCTGGTGCTTAATTACAGTACCACCGCCCCAGCCGATGCGCAGGTTGCCCAGGTTAAAATAGAATCACACGAACTTACCATCACCATGAAAAAAGCTTAAGGAAACATCGCGATGAATGAAACCGTGTTGCAGTTTGGGTCGGGCAAATTCCTAAGGGCGTTCGCGGACCTTTTCGTCCACCATGCCAACCAGCAGGGACAGAACATAGGCAAAATTGTCATCGTTCAATCCACGGGGGGTGATCGCGCGAACGAACTCGCCAAGCTTGGTGGCAAATACCATGTCGTTTTGCGTGGCCTGGAAAATGGAAAAGTTGTCGATCGTGTTGAGACTTGTGAAAGTGTGTCCCGCGCGCTTGCCGCCAACACCCAATGGAACCAAGTCCTTGAGCTTGCGCGCAGCCCGCATTTGAAAACCATCCTTTCAAACACCACCGAGTCAGGATACGACTTGAATCCCGCGGACACCGCGGATTGCGCCCCGCCCAAGTCTTTCCCAGCAAAGCTTCTTGCAGTACTCAGGGAACGATTCAAGGCCGGCCAACCCGGTCTGATGATCATCCCATGCGAACTGCGCGAAAATAACGCGGAACTTCTTCGAAGCATTCTTGTGAAGATCGCGGGGGAATGGAAACTGGATTCAGCTTTCATCACATGGATGGAAAAATCCTGCTCCTGGCATAACACGCTTGTTGACCGGATTGTGACGGGCACCCCGGATCAGCACCCTCTTCTCAAGGAAGACCCGATGCTCACAGTTTGCGAACCGTACGCACTCTTTGCAATCCAGGAAGTGCCTGGCGTGAAACGGTGGATCGAACACCCAGCGGTAATCTGGACTCCTGATGTGCTGCCCTACTTTTTAAGGAAAGTTCGAATCCTGAATGGCGGACATTCCGGGATGGTGCATAAGGCGATGGCCAAGGGTTACACGATCGTGCGTGACTCGGTGAATGACAAGGAAATCGGGGCATGGCTGGACAAATTATTGTACACCGAGATCGTGCCAATCCTTGAGGGCCGTTGTGATGATCCCAAGGGATTCGCGGGACAGGTGATTGAACGATTCAAGAACCCATTCATTGATCACAAGCTCACTGATATTCTGGTTAATCACGAAAACAAGATCAAGGTAAGGTTGATTCCAAGCCGGGATGAGTATGTGAAAAAGTTCGGAAAAAGACCTGCGAACCTTGATGAGGTATTGGGAGGGTAAAAAATTACCCTTATGAACCTCGAAGAGTTACTTGGTAACCAGGTTGATCAGGATTCTGTTTCAAGATCAAGGGATTGATCTGCCTTGATTTCAAGGTCCGCCTTAAGGGTCTTGAGTTTTGGTATCGGCTTTCCTGATTTCACATCATGCATTAAAAACATGACATTGTAGACACCAGCAGGCATTTCAGCCTCAAAAGCTCCTTCGCCCGGGGGAACTTTCCCCGAGAAGGTATTACCCCCTGCCTTGGGGATGAATTGCAGCGTCACAATCGTGCCCGGAGTTGATGTCAGGGGTTTGCCCTTGACCAAAAGATTTCCCTTAACCTTGACTATTTTGGTCCCACCACAGCCCGAGTTAAAAATCAGAAAAGCGGGAATCAAAAGAAACAATATGTTGCGGATAAAACTAATCTGGGTCATTTGGATTCCCATCATCGCTTGCGTTAAGATACCACCACGCCCTTTGGGTGACGGCATTGGTTATAAAACGAACACTGCCATCACAAAGGGCGGCAGCCACACCATTATGCCTGCTTCTGGCCTGTCCTTGTTGATAAGGGCAACCAACACAGGCACCCATGCCATCAGCACAACGATCTATGCAACCCTCACAATCATCAGCTTGGTAATCCTTGTTGTTGGGTAGTATGCAATCCCAGGAGAAATGGCCTACGGTGACACTTGCAGCGGGAAAACCCAGTGCCCAGGTACCACGCGGGTCAGTTGGGGCAATAAGGGAACCCACTCTTAATTCGTTGATCATTATGGTATTTGATGTGCCATCCGGTATGCCGGTGAGTTTGGAACCAAAATTAATGCACATGACTCCGCCACCGGATAATGTGGTCGGAAGCCCGGCCCAGCCATTGCCATTGGTTGGGCTGGCGCCATTTTCTGTGCTTGTCCAACCAAGTGCGGGTCCGTGAATTCCGCCGGCGTTACACCCATAATTTCCCCTGGCAAAATTCACACCATTTATGTTGTAGGGTATTTCATGGCCAAAATCGGAAGGACACTTGAACAACTTGAGAGGGGTCGCACCTATTGCCTGCCATGCTTGGTTACTATTGCTTGTATAGCTGGTGATGTTTGAGGAATATTGATTGTAAAGGGCACCCTGCTCCAAATAAGGTAGAATTAGCACTGCCCAATTTGGCCCAAAGGACTGCCCAATGGCATTGGTTCGACTAACCCCGGCATTTAACTTCACGGCAGGTGGCAGTTTACCCTCTGCATCGCTGTAATTATGACATGCCAATGCTATTTGCTTTAAATTATTCTTGCATTGTGCAAACGCAGCTGCTTCCCTGACTTTTTGCACCGCAGGCAAAAGCAAGCCTATCAATATCGCAATAATTGCAATCACGACCAACAGCTCAATAAGAGTGAAACCTTGCTTTTTAGGTGGGAAACTTGATGAGTTATACATGAGAAAACCTCAATGCATTTGTAACAAAAAGACCTGTTAAATTATTATGAACAAACCATGTGGAAATTGCAAACATTTAACTCTATCTGAAACAACTATCTATTTTCACAATAGCATTGATTTACTGACATTGGATCTTATCAAGCGTATAATCAAATGATTAAATCCATGGTTTATCTGGGGATTATCATGAGCTGGAAATCGATTGTTTTGGCCTTATTTCTTTTCACAATGTCGGTTGCAATACCCCTGGCCCAGCAGGCACCACCCTTGGTTGCCCCCACCGAAGCTCGTTCCCCCGCCGATGAAATGAAGGGTTTTAAGCTTCCAAAGGGGTATGTTGTGCAGCTTGTCGCCAGCGACCCGGATATTTTCAAGCCCATGAATCTTTCATTCGATTACAAGGGGCGCATCTGGATCACCGATTCTTTGGAATACCCCTACGCTGCCAGGGAAGGCACCAAGCCCCGCGACACGGTGAAAATACTATCCAACATCGGGCCTGATGGCAGGGCGCAAAAGATCGAAACATTTGCGGATGGCCTGAATATTCCAATCGGTTTGCTTCCACTCCCCTCGAAAAAAGGTGCACCCCAGACCGCGCTTGTTCACAGCATCCCAAATGTCTGGAAAATGCAGGACACAAACAACGACAACAAAGCTGACACTAAGGAACCTTTCCTCACAGGTTTTGGTTTTCGTGACACCCATGGCATGACCAACAGCTTCCAACTTCATTGGGACGGGTGGATTCATGCGACCCACGGTTTCTCCAACGATTCCGAGGTCAAATCTCCCGAGGGTAAATTGCTGAAGATGAATTCAGGCAACACCTACCGTTACCGACCAGATGGAACCGGCCTTCAATCCTACACCCGTGGTCAGGTTAACCCGTTTGGTATGACCGTTGATGCCTGGGGTAATTTCTACACCGCTGATTGTCATAGCAGCCCCATTTATCAACTACTTCAAGGCGCGATCTATCCCAGTTTTGCCAAGCCGCACGATGGACTTGGCTTCGGCCCCGACATGATCAAGCATTCCCATGGCAGCACCGGTATTTGCGGGATCACCGCGCTTAACTCTGATTCCTTCCCTGAGGAACACCAAGGCACCATGATCATTGGTAATGTGGTGACAAGCAGGATCAACCATGATCGCGTTGACAGAAAAGGGGCCACCCCAAAGGCTGTGGAACTTCCTGATTTCATGACCAGTGAGGATTTGTGGTTCAGGCCTGTCGATATCAAGATGGGCCCTGATGGCGCCCTTTACATTCTTGATTTTTACAACAAGATCATCGGGCATTACGAGGTGCCCCTTACTCACCCCGGCCGTGACAGGCATCGTGGGCGCATCTGGCGAGTCTTCCACTCAGGAAAGGACGGCAAACATACCCCTCCCCCCCTTCCAGACTTTACCGCCATGTCTACCGATCAACTCATCACGAATCTGGGAAGCAAGAACCAGACCATGCGAATCATGGCGGGCAATGAACTCGTCGCAAGGGAGGATGACGATACCAAAAAATCACTACTATCCTCCTTGAAACAGCCCTCAAACGACTTCCAGAAAGTGCATGCGATGTGGGCGCTTTCTCGTTTAAACGCGCTTCCAATCGAGGCTATCGCGTCCGCCATCACAAATGCGGAACCTTTTGTCCGGGTGCATGGAATCAAGTTGGCGACTTCGGGAAACAAGCTGGATGAAACACTTGGCACGCTTGTTCAAAAGGCACTTGAGGACCCGGATGGAAGAGTGCAAATTGCCGCGGTACAAGGACTGGCACAGCATCCGAGTGAATCTAATTTGAAAGCTCTTTTGTCATTTCGTGTGAAAACAAATGCCGAGGACTCCCATCTATATCATGCCTCTAGGCTCGCATTGCGGGAGCAGGTGCGGAATCCGGATGCCTGGAAAGGTATCCCTGCTCAATCGACTGATCCATCCGCATTAAGGGCCCTTGCGGATGTGGCGCTGGGACTTCCGGGCGCAAGCTCGGCGACTTTCCTTGCAAACAAACTCGCCTTGATTCAACCTCAGGGGGACCATGAGATCGCGGTTGTCAGGATGATCACCCGCGATGGCGCTGACGCCGACAAGGCAAGCATTATCAATTACATGAAAGATACCCAGCGGCCCAAGACAAGGCAGGCTGAATTAATTCGCGCTGCATCACTGGCGGCACAGGAAAGAGGATCCAAGATTGATCCTTCCCTCCTTGTGCAGGCAACTGATCTTTGTGGTTATCTGCTTGGTTCCAAGCAGGAGAACGATGTGCGCATGGGTGCCGAATTAGCTGGCTCGCTGCAATTGATTGACCAGGTTGATAGCATGGTCAAGATTATAAATGACCCCTCCATGCCAGCGCCTAACAAGATGGCCTGCGTTAACGCGCTAGGGAACATATCGAATTCAAAGGCAACCAGCATTCTGATCGAAACAGCCCGAAACGCGGCACAGTCTCCTGAAATAAGAGAGACCGCCATCAACGGACTTGGAAAAAATCTCAGCCCCGAGGTAAGAGTTGCCATGCTTTCCATGTTCGCTGGCGCATCAGCCAGAGTGCAATCATCGCTTGCATTGGCGATTGTCTCGACAACCGAGGGTGCCAATGATTTTCTCAAGGCTATCGCAGAGGGAAAAGCGTCGGCACGGTTGCTGCTCGAAAAACCCATCGAGAACAAGTTAAAGCAACGCAACCTGCCTGATTTTGAAAAAAGGCTCACGACTTTGACAAAAGGTCTCCCGCCCGCGGATCAACTTCTACAGAAAAAGATAGCAGACAAGAAATCAGCATTTTTGATGGGAAGCCATGATGCAATAAAAGGAGAGGCGCTTTTTGGCAAGCATTGCTCCGCCTGTCATCAAATCGCCAACAAGGGTGCCAAGATCGGCCCGCAACTTGATGGCGTGGGGGGCCGTGGACTCGACAGGCTGCTTGAGGACATGCTAGATCCCAATCGAAATGTCGACCAGGCATTCCGACAAACCACATTGTCCTTGAAAAACGGCCAACTGGTCAACGGCTTGCTGCTCAGGGAGGAAGGTGTCCTTTTGGTCCTTGCGGACCAGCAGGGAAAGGAAGTGCGCATCGCAATTGACCAGGTTGAAGAGAGAAAAATCTCCCCCGTATCGCCAATGCCCGCAGGTTTTGTTGATCAACTCACAAATGATGAGTTTGCCGACCTGATGGCTTACCTCCTTTCAAACCAGTTGAAAAAACAAACCCCCTGAACCCGAAAGATGTGTGACCATGAGCATCCCTTTTTTCAGCAGCGTGGATGAAAAGCCACTCTCCCCAGACGAATTGAACCAACTGGATGCATGGTGGCGGGCGGCCAATTATCTCAGTGTTGGCCAGATTTATCTGATGTCCAACCCGCTGCTACACACCCCGCTAAAACCCGAGCATGTGAAATCCCGGTTGCTTGGCCATTGGGGCACCTGCCCCGGCCTTAACCTGATTTACTCCCATCTTAACCGCCTGATTCGAAAACAAGGCGTCAACATGCTTTATGTGACAGGGCCCGGTCATGGTGGTCCCGCCCTGATCGCCAACGCCTGGCTTGATGGCACCTACTCCGAAATATATCCCGCCATCAGCAGGAATGAGGAAGGCATGATGGCCCTCTTCAAACAATTCTCCTTCCCCGGCGGCATACCCAGTCATGTTGCTCCGGAAACTCCCGGCTCCATCCATGAGGGTGGTGAATTAGGTTATGCATTGGCCCATGCCTTTGGGGCGGCCTTTGACAATCCCGACCTTATCGTTGCCTGCGTGGTTGGCGATGGCGAGGCCGAAACCGGGCCTCTCGCCACTTCCTGGCATTCCAACAAATTCCTCAACCCGGTGACCGATGGCGTTGTCCTCCCAATTCTCCACCTCAACGGTTACAAAATCGCAGGGCCCACGCTTCTTTCGCGCATAGGCCGTGAGGAACTCAACCATCTTTTCCAGGGCTATGGCTATGAGCCTTTCTTTGTTGAAGGGGAAGACCCCGGGGAAATGCACCAGGCATTTGCCGCAACTCTCGATCATTGCCATAACGAGATACAAAATATCCTTGATAAGGCCCGCAAGCATGGGGACTTATCCCGCCCTCTCTGGCCCATGATCATCCTTAAGACGCCCAAAGGCTGGACGGGCCCTTCTTCATTCGAGGGCAAGCAACTCGAGGGCACCTTCAGATCACACCAGGTGCCTCTCGCAAAAGTGCGCGAAACCCCCGCCCAGCTCGCAGCCCTGGATGCCTGGCTTAAAAGCTACAAGCCCAATGACCTTTTCGATGAGAATGGTCATCCCATACCATTGATATCCGACCATGCTCCCGTGGGAAACTCACGCATGAGCGCCAACCCACATGCCAATGGCGGGTCGCTTCTTCGCGAACTCATCCTTCCCGATTTCAAAGAATACGCGGTCGAGGTTCAGAAACCAGGCTTCCTGCTTGCTGAATCAACCAGGGTGCAGGGTTCCTTCCTTCGGGATGTCATGAGCCTTAACGCCCAGTCCCGAAACTTTCGCATTTTCAGCCCGGATGAAACCAACTCCAACCGGTGGAATGATCTTTTCGAGGTAACCAACCGGGCTTGGATGGAGCCCATCCTGCCTTCCGATGATTCACTCCATCCGGAGGGCCGTGTGATGGAGATCCTCTCGGAACACATGTGCCAGGGTTGGCTCGAAGGTTATCTTCTTACTGGAAGGCATGGATTCTTTTCCTGCTACGAGGCATTCATTCACATCATTGATTCCATGCTCAACCAAT
>SXGQ01092506.1_pt1 | contig 25573 bp, 20 predicted proteins | sample 3178371 | NCBI WGS metagenome assembly SXGQ01 (sample SAMN11356859, study PRJNA531348) | freshwater metagenome | isolation source: freshwater sample F1-20 | place: China: Fuxian Lake, Yuxi | collected 2017-12-25 | reverse complement strand
GTAATTTCTTCCCATCCTTTCTTCATACCAAAAATATAGGTGAATAGGATGGTCTCAAGTAACGCAAAAATCACCAGGCTGACCGTACCTCCCCAATAATCATATTCGTCAAAGTACCCATACTGGTAGAAGAGAACAGTTGGCAGACCCATAGCCAAGGAAACCAATCCAAAGGAAACAGCTCCTTTCACCTTGCCCCAACCAAATTCATCCTGCATAAAGCCCATCCACGGTGTACCCATGGCAAGGGAAGAGGTGATGCCGGCAAAGAACAACAGGCCAAACCAACAGACACCTGCAAAGGCACTGATTAGCGGTCCCCATTGCTGAAATAGGTAGGGCATTGTCTGAAAGGCCATGCCAAATCCCGCGTTTTCCAGTACCCAATCCAATCCCAAAAATCCAGCTGCGATAGGGATTACAATTGCACTTCCTAGGATTACTTCTACAAATTCGTTGGTAAATCCTGCAGTCACAGAGTTGAGCGCAATGTCTTCGTTTTCCTTGAGGTAGGAGGCATAACACTGAATGGAACCCATCCCGACAGACAAGGTAAAGAAGATTTGGCCTGCTGCAGCCAGCCAAACTTTAGGGTCTGCTAGCGAGCTGTATTGAGGAGTCCACAAGAAGTTAATTCCATCCCAAGCATTTGCATTTGGGAATTCTTCTGAGGCAAAGGAACTGCCCATGGTCCAGCCACGTATGGCTAGGATGATGCCGAATAAAATCAACAATGGCATTCCAATTTTGGCAACTTTTTCGATACCTCCCAATCCTGTAGAAAGGATCCATACATTGACGCCCAAGACCAAAATGTAAGCAATTACAGGAAATAGAGGGATTCCAAAGTCCGAACCTGAAAGCTGTACATATTGATCAAAAAATAAACTAACCGCTTCCTTACTCATTCCAGTAAAGGTTCCGATGACACTGTGTACCACGTACACAAAGGTCCAGGATTCAATGTAGGTGTAGTAGGCAACTACTGCGATGTTGGTGAAAATACCAAACACCCCAATGTATTTCCAGTACCATTTCTTACTCATGGAGTCTAAAATGTAGGGGGTACTGTGATTGCCCAATTTCCCGCCAAATCTACCCATACTCCATTCCGTAAATAGCAACGGAATCCCCATCAAAAGGAAACAGATGATGTAAGGGAGAATGAAAGCACCACCACCATTTTGTACTGCCTGAACGGGGAATCTAAGGAAGTTACCAAGCCCGACAGCATTTCCTGCCATGGCTAGAATAAGCCCAACACGCGAGCCCCATGCCTCTTTTTTCATAAATAATGTACGTTTGTGATCGAAAATCTAATTTTTTAGATTTCCCATCTTGATTTTGTCTTCAACAAAAAGGTAATTTTCGAGATCCTTGTGCGAAGAATGCCTCAATCATCGCATTTCGTTTGTAGTTCAAGGATACTACTTTTTTTTCAGAACAAACAACTTAAATTCCAGCTACAGCCCTAAAAAACGGTAGCTTCCAAGAATTAATTTTTGAATCAATAGGAATCTTTTCTTTTTGTAACTCATTGGTATTGTTTGATTTAATAGGTAGGATTCGGATTACTGGCCTCGAATTTAACCCTTGAAAACAAGGCCTAGAAATACCTAAGGAATTACTTTTTTTCAAAGGATGGATTCGAGGATTACTGTAAATCCACAATTTTAATGGCATCTAACCCTTGATTGAATTTCACTTTTTTCCAAGGTGTAGCTGGAAAAAGGATAGCCGTCAGCACCAATTCACCCTCGTTTACAAAGAGTTCCACAGAAGAAGCATCTAGGAAAATTCGAATCGACTCCGCTTCCCAGGACATGGGGGCAGAAAGAGCAGCGGCGAAATCTCGGTTGAAATCAGTTTTCCCTGATTTTCGTCGGTCAAGGGTTACCAAACCCATTTCTTTAGAAATAACTAATTCCTCACCGAGTTCATTGGACAGGGTTAAAGAAAATTGGGTATCGTTGCTCACTTCTGCAAGAATTTCAACCGAGGTAGATGGAAGAAGTGATTCATTATTTGAAATCGTGTAGCTTGTTTTTCTGAGTTGTACCAACTCCCTAGCTGGAGTAGATTTTAGGAGAAGGGTACCGTCTACCTCAAATAGACTAACTTCCCGCGGCAAGGTGAGTGCAGACCTCCACTTTGAGGTGGGCACCACCTGCGCATAGTCCCAGTTGCTCATCCATCCAATCCACAGGTTTCTATCCTGCTCTGAAGGAAGGTTGGACCAAGTGACCCCCGCATAATTGTCAGGTCCATAATCCAACCAACGAATCATTGTATCGTCGGGAGTAAACACACCTTGTTTGAAATCTCCGATAAAGTATTGGGTAGCAGAGCCTTTTTGAGGTCCTCCAGGATTTATACTTACAAGAAGCACCCACTTTTCACTACCATCTGGGGCTTTCATTGGAATCAAATCAGGGCATTCCCAGACCCCACCATGAGCACCAATCCCCTTTCCAAACTCTCCCAAAAGGGACCAGTTTTTCAGGTTGGAAGACTCATAAAATTGGACTTTATCCTTGACGGCAAGGGTCATCAGCCAACTCTTTTTCCCATCTTTTTTGGTAATCTGGGTTACTTTTGGGTCTCTAAAATCCCGTATTCCTGGATTTAGGATTACGGGATTAGCAGCGTATTTGCTCCACGTTTTGCCTTTGTCCACCGAATAGGCTAATCCCTGCGTTTGGAAATTAAGAGCGCCTGCTTTTTCTTGAAGAGGATTATGGTAGGTAAAAATCGCCACAAGGGGAGGATTTTCCTTGGTTCCTAGTTCGGAGCTATTTTCTACGTCATAAACTGCACTCCCTGAAAAAATATAGCCCAAACTATCGGGAAACAAGGCAATGGGCAACTCTTCCCAGTTGAGCAAATCCTTGGATACTGCATGCCCCCAATGCATGGGGCCCCAAACCGTACTATCTGGATAATGCTGGAAAAACAGATGATATTCCCCATCGATGTAGATCAATCCGTTGGGATCGTTCATCCATCCTATGTCAGGAGTAAAGTGGTAACCTGGCCGAAATTGCTCCAAGGTATTTGGCATAAACTTAATTTCTTGTTGGGTACAGGATAAAATGCAGAGACTCACCATACAGAAAAAAAACAGGGATCTAGTTTTCATTTGCGTATTAATTTGAGGATAAAATTATCCTTTCCAGTTGATTTTAGTCTGTTTTGTTCAAGTAATTAATCGTATTTGATGGAACTCCTTCTACCTTGCTTTTTTTAAAAATTTAGGCAGTCAGGTATTTCGGAGTCCGCATAGCAAGTTTCTTTCGATGCTTTTGAGACTGAATTGCCTCTGATTTTTTTTAATCTGGGAAGCTTGGTAGCTTTGGGCTATACTTAATCTTTTTTTAAATGAAAGGAATCATTTTAGCGGGAGGATCAGGAACCCGACTTTATCCCTTGACTATTGCAGTCAGTAAGCAACTTATGCCGGTATACGATAAGCCGATGATTTATTACCCTTTGTCGGTCTTGATGATGGCAGGAATACAGGAGATTTTAATCATTACCACTCCTGAAGATTCGGCAGCATTTCAAAGGTTGTTGGGCGATGGTTCGCATGTGGGTTGTCATATTACTTATGCCGTGCAACCTAGCCCAGATGGGTTAGCACAGGCCTTTATCATTGGGGAAGAGTTTATAGGAAAGGATAAAGTGGCCTTGGTGTTAGGGGATAATATCTTTTATGGTTCCGGCTTGCACAAGACTTTGCAGGCAAATACAGATCCCGATGGAGGGGTGGTCTTTGCTTACCACGTTACTGATCCAGAGCGTTATGGGGTGGTAGAGTTTGATGCCAATCAAAAAGCCATCTCTATCGAAGAAAAGCCCGCACAGCCTAAATCAAATTATGCGGTTCCTGGCTTGTATTTCTACGACAACGAAGTGGTAGAAATAGCAAAAAACATCAAACCAAGTGTCCGCGGAGAACTAGAAATCACCGATGTCAATAACGAATACCTTAAAAGAGGGAAGCTTCAAGTAGCTATCCTCAACAGAGGCACTGCTTGGTTGGACACTGGCACCCACCAATCCTTATTGCAAGCCGCTCAGTTTGTAGAAGTGATTGAAGAACGCCAAGGACTGAAAATCGGCTGTATCGAGGAGATTGCCTATCGTAATGGATTTATTGGCAAGGAAAGATTGCTAGAAGCTGCAGCCAAATTAGGGAAAAGCGGGTACGGGGCTTACCTAAGACGCTTAGTCAATTAAACTTAAAAAAACCTCCAGAAGGAGGTTTTTTTATGAATATCAAATGATTTTCCGAAGTTTAAACCATATAAATATGGCCAAGGAAATTCCAAACATTGCTCCCCAAGAGAGGTAATAACCATATTCCCAGTTCAGTTCAGGCATAAACTTAAAGTTCATCCCGTAAACTCCCACAAGAAAGGTAAGGGGTAGAAAAAATGCCGAAAAAACAGTCAAAAGCTTCATTACTTCATTGGTCTTCTGGGAGTTACTTGATAAATAAATATTCAGCAAGGAGTTGGCTTCATCCAAAAAATCTTCAAACTGAAGAATTAGACTGGATACACTTTCCTTTAAGTCCTGAAGATGCGCTTCGTTGCTCTGATGAACGGTAAGGTGGAGCAGCAAGTTTTGTGTTAAGTGAAGTACCTTTTTGCAGGCACGAGCTTTTGCCTTCGCAAAGTAGAGCTGTTCTACAGAGAATCTTTTTTTACGGCCGAGGAAAACATCACTTTCGAAATGATTCATTTCTTCTGACAACCAATTTGCAGGTGCTTCATAGGTTTCAAGCATTTTTTCTAAAATTTTTAAGATAAGGGATTCTGGGCTTTCAAAATGCCCAGAAATTTCATCCAAGAATTGAAACGGCTTTTGATGCACTGTAATTAGAATTTCATCTGTGAAAAAGAATCCAATCTTATTACTTAGCTCAGGTATGGTAGTAAGTTTTCCATTTGGTTTGGCACTAAATGCGCGTAGAATTAGGAAGTTGAATTCACCCACTTTTTCCAGTTTTGGCAAGTGACCCACTTGTACTAAATCCTGAAGAAGGTGTGGACTCAAACCATAGGGCTTAATGATTTCTGTCAGCTCGACTAGTTTGGGGCTTTCCAAATCTATCCAATGAAAATTCGAAAAATCAATTCGGGTTTCTTTCATGACCTTTTTGTTTATTCTGGCTCACAAATTCAATTATCGTGTCACCAAGGAAAGACTTTTTCTTAAAATCTCTCCCATGGAGTTGCATTTAATAAAATCTTTGGTTTGATAATGCTTTGCAAGTTCATTTTTCAATTGTTCCACATGGGATTTAGGTGCGATACGGTCATTTTCCATGGTTTGAAGAATTTCTTCCAATTCGGCATGGGAGGATTTTACTCGTGTAGCAATGAGCGCACGTTCTTCATGCTGGTATTGACGCATGGACTCGGGTGTGATCACATCCATTCCCAATTGAATTAAGGCATTATTTTCTTTAAAATACTGAGGTAGGTAAATGGATTTTTTTGCTTCGTAGCATTGTTGATCAAAGTCAATGGCACGAATGCGGTAATGTGTTTCTTCAAAATCTGGAGTGACATCAATGACAAAATTGGAGGAGTGCATGTCTCCAAGTAGGCGAACGAAGCAACGTTCATTGAATTTTACAAATTCCTTCGCCAATCGGATGGGATTGAGGTTGGGGTCAGCCATGTGAAGTCGCATAAATTTATCCCCAGGGATTCCTGCTATGTGCTCCTCAATAAGTGTGTTACGATGCACGAGGTAACTGATTCTATTTGGAGAAAGTAGATCTTCCAATTCCAAACCATACACCCGTGAGGCGTCCGCATTTTTGATGTAGAAGTAATCAAAGTTGTCGTTGATTCGATTGACCATGCGCACCCGAAAAGGCTGTGTATTTCCATAAACACAAAGATCAATTCGGTCAATGTAGAGGTGTTCCATCACTGAAAGATCTCCACCTGCTTTAAGCAAAGCATAAATTTTCTTTACATTCTGGTGGATTTCTTCCCGATCACCTTGGTCATAAAAGACAGTTTCCCAGTAGGTATCTTGTTCTTTTGAATCGTAAAGTGCAATGGAATTGGTATATCTTAGCAGCTCATGGTAGTGAATGGGGATATTCACTTCTCTGCCGTACTGCATGAGGTAGCGTCTTAGACCAGCTCCAATAGGATAGATTATCTTTTTTTTGCTGATCAGAGCCATATCAAAATTTGGTTTGTTGGCTCTTGTTTAAATTTCGGTCAAAAATAAAGGGGCCAAATGGCAACACTGCAGCGACTAGTGCAAAAAAAGTGCGCGAAAAATTCCATTTTAAACTGATGGCAGTTGGAATTACCACATAAATGTAAACCACAAATAAAGCTCCATGCACCCAGCCCAAATACTTCACGGCAAGTGGCATGTCAAATCCATATTTCAAGGGCATGGCTATTCCAAGAAGTAGAAGGAAGGAAAGGCCTTCAGCCAAACTAATCCACTTAAAACGTTTTGCCCAGTTTAGTTGTAAGTTGTTCATTAGGTACCTTTGCTAAGGTTGAAAAGGAGCTGAAGTGCTCCCCAAAGTTGTCTTTTTAATCCCTTATCCTCGGAAATGGAAGTGAGTGCATCTGCAAACAGGTATTCGGTATCTTCTTCTGTATGGATTTCATAGGAATTGATGGGAAGTTGGTTGATCGGGTGTTTGATTCGTCCAAATTTGAGCACTACATGGGCATTTAATGCTTTAAATTCCTCTAGGCTTCGATTTTCTAAGTTTTCTGCAGCGAGCAAACCGACCTCCGACATGGAATGTCCGCACGCATTGAGCATTTTGACGAGCATATCCATCACCTCTGCGTTGAGGTTAGCCTCCTCATGAATCACCAATATGCCCTTTGAAAAATTACCTTTTATCGGGATTAATTCTTCAGCTGCTTCCAATTTGATTTCTTGATCCGTAGGTGTAATCGTATCAGTAGCGACATTTACACTGGAAGAAATAGAGGTATTCAGTACTTCAGCTAGTGCAGCTTCACTTCCAACAGAAATCTGTAGCGATGCTGCTATATTTTTTTGATCTGCCTCAAGTAGAAAAATAGGTTCTTCTAAAAATGCGCTGAGGAATTCAAGGCTATCATTTTCCATGTTTAAAGTTGGTAAAAATTTACCCATTGGCAAAAACTTGATTTAGGAAGCGCTTTTCAAATGATTGTTACCTTTTGGCATTCAATTCATTTTTTAATTGGTGTTTCATCACAGCTGACATCTCCAACTACGTACTACAAGCCATCTAGAAAAAACTGTAGCAGTGCGGGATTTTCAAAACTTTGGGCATTGTGGGAGGGAGAGATGTACATCACTTTCCCTTTGCCCTCAGGGCGAATCCAAGCGACATAAGTTTTGCCACTTTTTAGTTCTTGATTGGCGCGCTGACCACGGATTTGAGCATTTTCAAAATAAAGCAGTGGTGTAAAATTCAAATTTGCATAGGCATTCTTGTAAAAATAAGGTTCGTCAACATGCGAAAAACCTTCTTTTGGAAATGCAGCAACCATAGGATGGCTGGGATTCTCTAATTTTACTTGCACCTGCTGCTGGGGAGGGTGGTAATCAAAGCTGGCGCCTACCAAGGCACTTATTTTAGCCGAGTTATTTAAGGTAGTGATTCCGCCATGAAGCAGTAAGAGTCCACCGCCCTGCACCACAAATTCAATCAGATTACTTTCGAGCGCTTGTGCCTTTGCCATGACTACTGCTGAGTCTAGTGTTGATTCTGCTCGCAGCTGATCCCAAAAGAGATGGCGATGGTCGGGTTTGGAGCAGGTGTTGTTCAAGACAATGGCATCGTAATTTGAAAGGGATTCCTTTTCAAATTGGTGGATGTCTTTGCTTGCTGTTACCTCAAACTGCTTGGACTTTGAACCCAGGATTTTGAATACTTCTTCGGTATGGGGGATGACCCAATGTTCAAAACCTGTATGTAGTGAAAAAAGGAGAATTTTTTTTGCTGAAGTACTTGGAAACCGGATCTGGGATGGTGCTAGTGCTTCTATTTTTTGTTTCCACGCTTGGGTTAAAGGAACAATTGTCAAATCTTGACCATAAGTCAAATTAGAAAGAAGAAGAAGAATTGACAGACCGAATAGTAGTTTTTTACACATAGTTTTAATACTCTTGGTTGACTTATTGATCCAATATACCCTATATTGAAACTCAAAGCCTAATAACCAGAATTTCTTATGTGTTTCAAAAAGAACTTTATTCTTTTATTCTTTTCCCTTGTTATTATTTTTCAGGCATACTCCCAACAAGTAACCCTTCAAGAATCTGCCAAAGGAATGGATTTTCTTTTGGATGGGAAGCTTGTCCTTAGCTACCAAATGACTAAAGAGCCCGTTCCTTCGGGAATCAAGGAAGCTTACAGTAAATCTGGATTTATTCATCCGATCCAATCCCCAAGTGGGCAAATTTTAAGTAGAATACAGCCAGAAGATCATTACCATCATTATGGTATTTGGGGGCCTTATGCTCGGGCAACAATTGGAGGGAAAGAGGTCGATTTTTGGAATCTTGGAGATGAAAAGGGACGCGTAGATTTCTCCCATCTGCTCTCCAAAAAGCAGGCTGGAGGCGCTGCTGAATTGACTGTTAGACAGCATCATTTCGACCTCAAAGCAGCCCAAAAATCACAACTAGCCATGGAAGAAGATCTCCGAATCAAGGTAAAGCCTGCCGATAAGGGGCGCTACTTAGTTGATTATACCAGCACCTTGCAAACTTCCATTCCAGGAGGGATTCTACTGGATGATTACCGCTATGGAGGCGGTATTGGATTCCGTGCCACTGAGCTTTGGGGAGATGCCAACAGTACCATTCTTACTTCCGAGGGCAAAGATCGAGCTAATGCCGATGGTTCCAACGCGCGTTGGATTTTGGTAACAGGGCAATCGGATCATTCCTCCGGAAAAAGTGGACTTCTATTTATGAGTCACAATACGAATCAAGCACATCCCGAACCACTTCGCGTTTGGCCTCCAGGACAATACGAGGGAAAGGGAAACGTGTTTATTGAATTTTGCCCCATTCGCCATACTTCCTGGGAGATCCAGCCAGGAAAGCGCTACAGTTTGACCTATCGAATGCTTGTATTTGACGGTGAATTGACTGTTCAAGAAGCTGAAAATTATTGGAAGTCCTTCGTGAAATAAACCCCCAATTCTCATGGAAAGAAGAGATTTTATGAAAAAAACAGCCCTAGCGACAGCAGCGATTGGGATACCAACCCTTGTTCCTGCTTCAGTACTAGGTAAAAATGCACCGAGCAACAAAATTCAAATTGCTCAAATTGGATGTGGAAGAATAGCACGAGATCATGATTTGCCAGGCGTTTGGAAACACGATGTGGCGCGCCTAGTGGCAGTATCCGATCTAGATAGCAAGCGGATGGCTGAAGGAAAGCAATTCATTGAGGATCATTACACCCAAAAAATGGGAAGCCCTTATCTGGATGTAAAGCAAGTAAGAGACTACCGAGACTTGTTTAAAAGCAAGGAGATCGATGCGGTAATTATTTCTACCCCAGACCACTGGCATGCACAGCCTGCCATGGAGGCAGCTCTTGCAGGAAAGCACGTGTATCTCCAGAAACCAACTTCTTTGACTATCCATGAAGGAAGGCAATTGGTGGAAGTGATCCAACGAACCAGTGTGGTACTGCAACTTGGAACCCAACAGCGGTCTAGTGAGCAGTTTCGCTTGGCAGCGGAGTTGGTGAGAAATGGGAGGATAGGAAAGCTGCATACCGTTCGAATAGGTTTGCCTGGTGATCCTTCCGGCCCTGAAGCACCTGTGATGCCGGTGCCTGCCAATTTGAATTTTGACATGTGGCTCGGCTCCACTCCAGAAGTTTCCTACACCGAAATCGGCGTACACCCCCAAAACGACTACGGTAGACCTGGTTGGCTGCGCCACGAAAATTACGGTGCGGGAATGATTACCGGATGGGGGCAGCACCACTTTGACTCTGCTGCTTGGGGTATGAATACCGAATTGACAGGTCCTCGCTACATTGAGGCTGTGGCTGAGTTTCCAAGGTCTGGATTATGGAATGTCCATGGAGACTTTATGGTGAAGGCCACCTACGACAATGGCGTGGTGATGCTGACTTCAGGTAGCTACCCCAACGGCATTCGCTACGAAGGAACGGAGGGATGGATTTGGGTTTCAAGAGGCAGCTATGTGGCTTCGACTTCAGACCCAGTGGCGCAAGGGAATAATGCGAAAGCTTTGGATGCTTCTGATCCCAAACTTTTACAAACCGTTTTTGGAGAGAATGAACTTCGTTTTACGCGTAGTTCTTCCCATCATGGCAACTGGCTGGATGCCATCCAGGGAAAAGCTGAATTGCTATCTCCAGTAGAAATTGGACATCGATCCTGTTCAGTTTGCCTGATTAGCCACATTGCAATGAAGATGGGCCGAAAGCTGGAATGGAATTCTGCTACAGAAGAGTTTGTCAACGATCAAGAAGCAAATACCCATTTGAAACGAAGCCAGCGAAGACCATGGGGTACAGACCTGGTTTTAGCCAATCGTTAATTGATTAATATGATTATCTGCAAGCATACCAATGGTCAAAAGGAGAATTAATCATTGCGGATAATCCGACAGCTGACCGACCACAGTTCCCAGCACTTTGTCTTTCAATTCAAACCTTTGTTTTCTTTGTTTATTGGAAAAAAGGTGGATAACCCAATTGAATAATACAACCAACTTATGGCGGTAAAATACCTGTATATTCTAGTTTTTATTGCCCTTCTAGGTTCGTCCTGCAGTACCAAACCGTTGACAAAAATGACGATCAGACCGGAAGAAAAAATAAAGCTCATGACCTTGGATCCGGGCCATTTTCATGCTGGCTTGGTCCACAAATCCATGTACCCAGAAGTGGATTCTACGGTACATGTATTTGCACCAGACGGCGCTGAACTGAAGGATCATCTGGCGCGCATTCAATCCTATAACAACCGAGCGGAGTCTCCTACTGCCTGGAAAATCAAGGAGTTTACCGGAGCCGATTATTTGGAGCAAATGTTGGTTCAAATGCCAGGAAATGTGATGGTAGTCGCTGGAAAGAACGATCAAAAAATAGATTACATTCTTGAGGCTATTCGTAATGGAATCCATGTGTATGCCGATAAGCCTCTGGTGATTGATGTAAAGGGCTATCAAAAGCTAAAACAAGTGTATCGGATGGCTGAGCAGAATGAATTGCTCCTACTCGACATGATGACCGAGCGATTTGAAATCACGACACTGCTTCAGCGGGAGTTATCGATGATCCCTGAGGTCTTTGGGGAATTAGAAAATGGCACTGCAGCAGATCCAGCGATCACCAAGGAGTCGGTGCACCATTTTTACAAATCTGTTTCGGGTATTCCCTTGGTGCGGCCCGACTGGTTTTTTGATGTTGAAAAAGAAGGAACCGGTATCGTCGATGTGACTACGCACCTCGTAGACCTGATCCAATGGGAAGCTTTCCCAAATGAGGTACTGGATACCACCGACATTGAGGTTTACGATTCCAAAATTTGGCCTACAGCATTGGGATTGAGTCAATTTGCACAAGCAACCCAAAAATCAACTTTTTCAAAACCCTTAACCAAATACCTAAACGGGGACAAGCTGGAGGTCTTTAGCAACGGAGAATTCCAGTACACACTAAAAGGCAAGCATGCCAAGGTTCGCGTAGTGTGGGATTTTCAAGCCCCAGAGGGTACTGGTGATACCCACTTCAGTTTGATGCGTGGCACTAAGGCCAACTTGATTATTCGGCAAGGCCAAGAGGAAGGCTATCGACCTGTGCTTTATGTGAACTTACTTCAGGGGGATTCAAAGGAATTGACTAAGGCTGTTCGGAACAGGCTACAAGCAAGCTATCCGGGGATAGATCTGGAAGCGCTGCCTTCTGGGGAATACAAAATCCTTGTTCCCACTCAGTACCACAACGGGCACGAGGCACATTTTGCACAGGTGACTACCAAATACTTGGACTACCTGCGGTCGGGCAATTTGCCAGCTTGGGAAATACCCAATACGCTGACCAAGTATTTTACGACGACAAAGGCCTTGGAACTGGCAAGAAAGTAAAGTAATCCAAACTTTCGATCTCCCATTGAGTTAGCATAGCAACTTCTTACATTATGTCTAGCTCTACTTCTCCATCACCCGCTTCAAAAAAAATCACTGTAGCCCTAGCAGGTGCCGGTGGGTACATTGGGAGCTGGTTTATTGAGCAGTACAAAGAGGCCTACCACTTGATCGGACTGAGCAGAGGCAAAGTTAAGTCCAATCCCTATCCTGAAGTGGAATGGAGACAGGTGGAATTGTATTCGATTACATCCACTGCTGAAGCTCTCCGAGGCGTAGATGTTGCTATTTACCTCGTTCATTCGATGTCTGCCTCCACCCGATTAAATCAAGGGAGCTTTGAAGATACGGACCTCATTCTGGCAGACAACTTTAGTCGTGCAGCCGAGATTGCGGGAATTAAGCAAATCGTTTACCTGGGGGGATTGATTCCCGATGAATCCGAAGAACATCTTTCGCGGCACCTAAAGAGTAGGCTAGAGGTAGAACAAACCCTTGGTTCACGGACTGCAAAATTGACTGCCATCCGTGCGTCTATCATCGTGGGTCCAGGAGGCTCTAGTTTTGACATGATCAAAAATCTAGTTCAAAAACTACCGATTTTGATTTGTCCAAAGTGGACCAACTCACTAACTCAGCCTATTGCACTGCGAGATACCTTGGATATTTTAAATAGCTGCATTGGCAATACTCGGGTGTACAATCAGGTCATTGAAATTGGAAGTCCAGAGGTAATGAGCTATCGGGATATGCTTGCTCGGACGGCCAAGGTGATGGGGAAAAAGCGGATTATTTTTTCTGTTCCAGTGTTTTCCTTAGGATTTTCAAAATTTTGGGTAGGGTATTTTGGAAACACACCTCCACAGCTCGTATCCCCTTTAGTAGAAAGCTTGAAACATGAAATGGTTGTTAATCCAGCTCATGCATACAAAGAAAAAGAGATAGATTACCTCGGCTATGAAGCGTCCGTGGACGTTGCTCTATCAACTAAGGGAAGACCCAACTTGCCAAAATTTAAATACAACAAGGGTTTAAAGAATACGGTTCGTTCCTTACAGCGCATGACCAATTTAGGAAGGCACAGTGCGCTATGGGTAGCAGAACGCTATGCACTTTGGTTGCCTTTTTTCTTTCGATACATCATTAGAGGTAAATTACGAGGTCCGGAGGTACTTGGTTTTCATTTGCTTTGGGGCAATAAACCGATGCTAGAGCTTACCCACGTGCCAGATCGAAGCGATAGCCAAAGGCAATTGTTTTACATATCAGGAGGCTGGCTGGTGAAACGGTATGACTACGGTTGGCTTGAGTTTCGAGAGGTTTTGGATAGCAAGTACATCATTTCTGCCATTCACGAGTTTGCTCCACGACTTCCGTGTTTTATCTACATCAATACCCAAGCACGTCTACATCTTTGGGTAATGAGTCGCTTTCAAAAGTATCTTGAAAAAAAAGCCGATATTTGATTTATTGATCACCAAATAGTAATCGAATTTAATTTTTACGACCATGAAAATGTTATCTTTTAAAAATGGAGATCAGTTGCCGATTCTTGGACTAGGTACCTGGAAAAGTAAGCCAGGAGAAGTTCGAAAAGCAGTTTATTGGGCGATTCAAGCAGGATATAGGCACCTAGATTGTGCTGCTATCTACCAGAATGAACGCGAAGTAGGGCAAGGGATAGCAGATGTACTTGCAGAAGGAATGGTAAAACGCTCCGATCTTTTTGTTACTTCAAAGCTCTGGAACAATGCCCATCGGTTTGAAGATGTGCGGCCTGCTTTAGAGAAAACCTTAGACGATTTGAGGCTTGATTACTTGGACTTGTATTTGGTTCATTGGCCCATTGCCTACAAATCAGGAGTAGGATTTGCTACCCAACGCGAAGAGTACTACACTTACCAAGATGTGCCATTGAGTCAAACCTGGGAAGCAATGCAGGATCAAAATAAAAATGGGCTAGCGAAGCACATTGGTGTTTCCAACTTCAACCATGCCAAGCTTAAAGAACTATTTGCCTTGCCGGGTCAGCGCCCAGAGATGAATCAAATCGAGCTTCATCCTTACCTACCTCAGGAGAAATTAGTCTCTTTTTGTAAGGAAAATGGGCTTTTAGTAACCGCTTATTCTCCTTTGGGGTCGCCAGACTCTCGTGCAGAAAAGCATCAACAGGACCCCAAATTACTGGAAGATACGCTGGTACGAGCCATAGCGGGAAAGCATCAGGTGAGTGTCGGTCAGTTGCTGATTGCTTGGTCTATTGCAAGAGAAATTGCTGTAATTCCCAAATCAATAAATCAGGCTCGAATCGTCGAAAACTTTTCTGCCTCGGAATTGATCTTGAATGCGAGGGACTTGGCTTCACTCGCGGCAATTGGAACGAATCATCGATTTGTAGATGGTACTTTTTTTACTGGACCCCAAAGCCCTTATCAGTTAACTGACCTTTGGGATAGTTGAGTAAATGGAAATTTGAGATCTAAGCATAAATCAGTGCTTGAATTTTTTTTAATCCTCCAATTCCAAACTTTCGAGTATTGCTGCAAGCTGATCAAAATCACGAAGACCTGGCTTGATTTCATCGCCACTATCCAATGCAAACCCATACAGTCCGGGCAATTCACTAAGTGAACTGGCATTGGTGGGAGAGATGCCCGCTCCTAAAAATAGGTTCAGTTGATTCAATAATTCAATTATAATAGGTTCATTATCAATTGCTATGAATTTATTAATTGAAGTTACATGTAAAGTGATTTTATATTCTCGTAGAAGCTCAATCTTTGGAAGTAATGAATCCAAGTCTTCTATTTTTATTCGGTAGATTAATTTTTTCCCCATTGGGGTGAGCCGAACCAAAGTGTCCAAATCCTCCGACTCGATCCAGGAAATGCTGGAATAGTCAGCTAAAAGTCTTTCAATAGAATATGCATCTAATTTCGAGAATTCTGCGGCATAATCTATCCCGGAAATCCAGCCTGTAATCTCCTGAAACTGCGTTGGCGTAACGTAATGAGGTGATCCTTCTTCCAAGCAAAAACCCAAAATATCAACACTCATGCCCGAGCAATACCTTGCATCGGTAAGGTTGGTAATTCGGTTGATTTTTACTTTTGTTTTCAAGGTCATGGCTTTCCTGTTTGTGAATGCGAAGGTAAGAAAGCTTGTGGGTAGACCCAAAGGGTATTTTTGCAGCTTCGTGAAATTAGGGTACACAACTATTTCTTTTTTTACGATTCGAAAAATCAGCATTACGACACTTCCTGTATGTATTAAAGTGGCATGGAATTGGTATCTTCGAGCAGCTAAAGGTTTCAAATCCTGAACAATCCAACTAAGTATGTCTAAATCGTTTTATTTTTTGGCACTATTTCTCTGTGTTTGTTGGACGACAAAAACGGTAGCTCAAGATCGCTATGCCGTATTTTTTAAGTTTAAGCCCCAAAAGGAATATTCTTTAGGAAGTCCAAGTAAGTTTCTGACAGAAAAGTCTATCCAACGAAGGGTACGGGAAAAGTTTCCCTTGGACAGTTTGGATCTGCCCGTGACTGCATCCTACATCCAACGAATCAGTACGCTTAGCCAAGAGCTGCTGTATGTGAGCAAATGGTTGAATGCCGTCGTAGTAGTCACAGACGCAGAAGGCAAGAAAAAAATGGAAGCGCTGCCCTTTGTACAAAAAGTGGAATGGGTAGCCAAAGGATTTATTTCTAGGACAGGAAACCGGAACAGTACTGAAGTTTCTTTCTCCCAACCAAAGAAATGGGTACTTGAAGAAAGTTATCGACAGGCTGCGGCCTATGATTTCCAAAATGAGTTGCTCGGCATTCCAGCGATGCACCAGGCAGGATTTACGGGAAAAGGGATTACCGTTGCGGTATTCGATTCTGGGTTTCCAGGTTTGGATAAGGCCAATGCTTTTTCGCATGCATTTACCAATTCCCAAGTTTTGGGTCAGTTGCATGTGGTTCGTCCTTGGATCAAAGATGTCTTTCGGGACAATGAACATGGTACCCAAGTTGCTTCCTTGATCTTTGCAAATCAGGCTGGTACGTTGGTGGCAGGGGCTCATCAAGCGAAAGTAATCTTTGCCATTACCGAGGATGTAGCTACAGAGTATCCGATCGAAGAGCTCAACTGGGTTCGTGCAGCCGAGTATGCAGATAGCTTGGGCGTAGATATTATCAACAGCTCCTTGGGATACCTTGATTTTGACGAGCCGAGTTTGACCTATAGTAAGTCTCAATTGGATGGAAAAACCACCTATGTCACGCGCGGAGCTAGCTTGGCTGCAAAAAGAGGCATTTTGGTAGTCAATAGTGTGGGCAATTATGGTTCAGCAGGAAGCAGCAGCTTAGTAGCGCCAGCAGATGCGGATGGAATTCTTGCTGTGGGCGCGGTCAACAGCAGTTCTACAGTTTCTTCCTTCAGTTCTCGTGGCCCAACTGCCGATGGTCGCATCAAGCCAGAGCTAGTTGCTTTTGGACAAAGCCCAGTACTGATTCGTGGTTCAGGTCAAGTGGGGGCGGCTTCTGGCACTTCCTTTTCAGCGCCCCAAATTGCAGCTCTTGCTGCTGGTTTATGGCAGGCTAAGCCAGAATGGACCAAAGATGAGTTGTTGACTAACCTTCTGAAAAGTGGCAGTCAGTATGCTGCCCCAGATCAAAATTTAGGCTACGGAATCCCCAATTTCCGAGGTGCCTATTATGGTACGCTTTTGGGGTTGAATGAAGAAGTTGAATTAGGTTCAATTGTCTACCCAAATCCGCTGCGCACGGAATCCCTCAACATTCGATTTGGAAAGGAATTGAAGATGACGCTTCAAATTTTGGATAGTTCAGGAAGAAAGGTTGTTGAAAAAGTAGGGGAGCGATCCGTTACTCAGGAGCCGTTTCTCTTTAGCTTAGCTGATCTGCCCTCAGGAATATATTTTATTCAGCTGTTTGATGGCAAAGAAATTGCGTACAGAAAACTTATTAAACTTTAAGATTGGACAAAACAGGAGTAATTCCGTGATTTGTACTTACTAAACCTGAAGATGAAGCCTCAAATTGCTCCTTCCATACTTGCTGCAGACTTTGCAAACTTGCAACGAGAAGTAGAGTTGCTCAATACCTCAGCTGCGGATTTTATCCATGTGGATATCATGGATGGGGTTTTTGTACCCAATATTTCATTTGGTATACCCGTCACTGAAGCAATTCATCGCCATGCGACCAAGCCCTTGGATGTGCATTTGATGATCGTTAACCCTGAGTTGTATTTAGAGGATTTTGTGAAGGCAGGTGCTTCGATCCTAACTGTTCATGTGGAGGCTTGCACCCATTTGCATCGTACTCTTCAAGAAATTAAGCGGCTTGGGGTGGCTACTGGGCTTGCACTCAATCCGCATACCCCAATTGAACTATTAAAGGAAGTACTTGAAGAAGTTGACTTGGTATGTGTGATGTCGGTCAATCCAGGATTTGGAGGTCAAAAATTCATTGAACATACCTATGCGAAAGTTGCCAATTTGAAGAATCTGATCCTAAAAAAGGGATGTAAAACCCAAATAGAAGTCGATGGAGGAGTAAGTGGACAGAATGCCAAGCGTTTAGTTGAAGTTGGGGCAGATATTCTGGTGGCGGGAAGCTTTGTGTTTAATGCAACTGATCCTATAGCTGCTATCGCTTCGCTAAAAACTATTTCTAGCTAATTACTGCTGTAAAAATCACTTCGCTCAAGACAAATGGAGCCATTCACCCGATTTATGCTATGACCCTTCAATTTCGCATTTTCCTGGTTGTACTACTTTTTTGGTCTATAACCCAAGAGGTGGAGGCACAAGTAGATACTACACAAGTAGTACTTACAGATGCAGATTGGACCAAGTATGCTCAAATCGAAGTGATGACATCGAAGTACATGGCTGATAAAACCAAGGAGTTAAAGGAGTGGATCAGTGCTAAAGAAGGTCTAGGTGGAGGTGCTAGATACAATCAAATTAAAGGTGTTTGGGGCAATGCCAAAAAAGAATTGGCCATTGGGTTGACGGAAAAGGAGCGAGAAGCTTACCAAGAAGCACTTGCCTTTCAAAATTCATTGCAAAAATTGGTGATTGGGTTTCAGGCAGATTTGATTCGTGATGAAAAATTATTGGGATTGAAGATTTTTGAGCAAATCTCCAAGGCCATTCAAAATGATCCCGCAATGAAGGAAAAGCTAGTTCAGAAAGTGACCCAATTAACTAAGAAATAATTTTAGTTTTATCCGTAATCCTACCTTGGCTCAATAGCTATTTTAACCAAGCGGATAATCTCACAGTTGGCAGTTCAGGATCCACAGCTCAAGGCATTAATCTTCAAACCTTTGTTTTCTTTGGATACTGGTAAAAAGCGAATAATCACGTACTATTTTAATCATTTCAGTGGGCAGGATTTGTAATTATTGGCTTTTCACACACCAAAAGGGATTCGCTGTTCGTTTCATACCTATGTTTAAAGAAAGGTTTTTGCTGTTGTTTTCTTTTTTCTTGCTTGCAAGTGCCCCAGCTTTTTCTCAAGACGAAGATATTTTTGGAATTACTAGAAAAGCGAGGCCCCCAAAAAGTGAATCCAGCATAGGCAATGCATTTCGGTCGATACAGCAAATGTTTTCATTTCAATTAGCTACTGGAGCAGCACTGTACACGATGGGGACTACATTTTACAAGGGTGATTCTAAAATTTATCCAATCACCCAATATCAAAATCAAGAATTTGAATACTATCCTTTGCCTGACACCTTGGCTTTGTCTACTCGGCAATGGATAGTTCCTACCGTAGAAGCTGGTCTTCGTCTCAATTTATTTAATATTCTAACCTTAGGTGGTGGGTATGGTTGGGAAAAAGGAATGCTCAATCCATTTGAGGGTGGGCAATATCAATTCTCGCTCGAAGGAGAAGCCTACAGTGCAACCAATTACTATGCATCTGCTGGGTTGGTATTGTATGATGCCAGCAGACGTAGATTTCTCCTTAAGCAGCGCTACAAAAGGTTCAATGGAGCCAACCCTGAGCTAAAAATGAGAATGGAACGGGAATACCAGCAGCGTAATCGGCAAAATTACCCCTGGAGCATAAGTGTGGAAGGAGAAGTGGGCAAGGTGAATGTTATTCAAGGAGAACCTGCAGTTCCAAAAGTGTATCAGCCTCGATTGGCTGCTACCAAAGATCAATATACCTATGCTGGGGCACTACGCATTTCCTACGACCTTTCCGAGTATGCATCCGTTTTTGTAAAGGGAAAGTACATGCAACGATCTTTTGAGAATGGTTCTTCTGATTTTACTCCATTCCCCATGAATCAAGAGGTTTATTCGATACAAACCGGGTTTTCCATCAGAACTCCTGGAACCAAGCGATGTAGAATAAAGGGATGTGGGGTAGTCATGAAGCACAATCACAATGGTGTGGAGTATCGAGGTAGTTCCATTTTCTATTTTCAAAATCGTAAAATTGGACAATGGAATTGACAAAATAATTGCAGCATAAGGTATATGACTTGGTTTTATTCCAGCCTGCTTTTTACTATCTTGCATACCGAATTTAAGTTACAGTACGCCATTTATGAGCCAAAGAGAAAACGAGAATATCATTCCAATTGATATTGAAGAGGAAATGCGTGGAGCCTACATCGATTATTCGATGTCGGTAATTGTTTCCAGAGCACTTCCAGATGTCCGTGATGGACTCAAACCAGTTCACAGACGTATCCTCTACGGGATGCAAGAACTTGGAGTATTGCATAACAAACCACATAAAAAGTCAGCAAGAATTGTAGGAGAGGTGTTGGGTAAGTATCACCCACATGGTGATTCAGCAGTTTACGAAACAATGGTTCGTATGGCCCAAGATTGGTCCTTGCGCTACACGCTAGTTGATGGCCAGGGAAACTTTGGTTCAGTGGATGGGGATAACGCTGCTGCTATGCGATACACCGAAGCAAGACTCAAGCGTATTGCTGAGGAGTTGTTAGTGGACATCAATAAAGAGACGGTAGATTTTCAGCTCAACTTTGACGATTCGCTAAAGGAGCCCACCGTGCTTCCAGCTAAAGTGCCTGCACTACTTCTTAATGGCGCTTCAGGTATTGCTGTGGGGATGGCTACCAATATGGCTCCTCACAATCTAGGAGAGGTCATTGACGGAATCATTGCTTACATCGACAATAAAGAAATCACGGTTGCGGAATTGATGAATTTTATCATTGCTCCAGATTTTCCTACAGGCGGTATCATCTATGGCTACAACGGAGTCAAGGCGGCCTTTGAAACGGGTCGAGGTCGAATTGTCGTTCGTGGCAAAGCAAACATAGAAATCAAAGAAGGAGGGAGCAAGGAGATGATTGTCATCACCGAAATTCCTTACATGGTCAATAAGGCTAATATGGTAGAAAAGACCGCCCAATTGATCAATGAAAAGAAGATTGAAGGGATTTCTGCCATTCGCGATGAATCCGATCGTTCGGGGATGCGCGTCGTTTATGAATTGAAGCGCGATGCCGTTTCTAGTGTGGTCCTGAACAACCTGTACAAGCAAACGGCTCTGCAAACTTCCTTTTCGGTAAACAATGTGGCCTTGGTTAAGGGTCGACCACAGACCTTAAACTTAAAAGACTTGATTGTTCACTATGTCTCTCACAGACATGAAGTGGTGGTGAGAAGAACAGAGTTTGAACTGAAGGAAGCAGAGAAGCGAGCACATATTTTACAAGGTTACTTGATTGCATTAGATCACTTGGATGAAGTGATTGCCCTAATTCGAAATTCAGCTGACCCAGAAACTGCCCGCAATAGTTTGATGGAGCGCTTTGACTTGAGTGAAATTCAGGCTAGAGCCATTCTCGACATGAGACTTCAGCGCCTTACTGGCATGGAGCGCGAAAAAATCATTACCGAATACAAAGAAATCATGGCCCTTATCGAAGAGCTTCAGGCAATTCTTGCAGATGAAGGGAAGCGAATGGAGATCATCAAGAATGAACTTCTGGAAATGAAGGAACGCTACTCAGATGATCGCCGTACGGAGATTGAGCACAATGCGGAGGACTTCAGTTACGAGGACATGATTCCAAATGAGGAAGTGGTGATTACTGTTTCTCATCAGGGTTATGTAAAGCGGACTGCCTTGACTGAATACAGAACTCAAGGTAGAGGGGGTATTGGATCCAAAGGTGTCAGCACCAAGGATGACGATTGGACAGAGTACTTGTTTACTGCTTCTACACACAACTACCTGTTGATCTTTACCGACAAGGGCAAGTTGTTTTGGCTCAAAACTTACGCCATCCCGGAAGGTTCCAAAGTATCAAAGGGAAGGCCAATCCAAAACTTAATCAACATCACCCAGGACGATAAAATCCGTTCTATCATTCAAGTGGAGAACTTGGAAGATCAGGATTACATTAACAACCACTTCTTGGTGATGGTGACTAAGCAAGGGGTAATCAAGAAGACTACGCTAGAGCAATATTCTAGACCAAGAACCAATGGCATTATTGCCTTGAATTTTAGAGAAGACGACCAGCTAGTATATGTGGCCAAAACCAATGGTAGCCAGCACATTGTTATAGCAGCAAAGTCAGGCAGAGCAGTGCATTTCAAAGAAACTGCGGTTCGTCCAATGGGTCGGACAGCTACGGGAGTGAAAGCCATCACGCTTACCGACAAGGAGGATTATGTAATTGGCATGGTTTGTGCGTCTGAGCCTAATGCAACCCTATTGGTAGTTTCTGAAAAAGGATATGGAAAACGATCCGACCTTGACGCGTACCGAATTACCAATAGAGGTGGCAAAGGAGTGAAAGCGATGAATGTAACTGAAAAAACAGGTGCATTGGTTGCAATCAAAGAGGTAGTCGATACCGATGATTTGATGATCATCAATAAGTCTGGCATTATCATCCGTATCAGTATGGATCAGCTCCGCATCATGGGTAGAGCTACCCAAGGTGTTCGCTTGATCAAAGTAGGAGAAGGAGACGAGATTTCTTCGGTAGAAAAAATCTCTATAGATGAGGAAGAACTTTCAGAATCTTCCGATATTACCACTGATTCAACTGAAATAACGGAATTGCCTGAGTCCCCCGAATCACCTATAGAAACAACTGAATAAAAATCCCTAACAAAAAACACGAATGAAAAAGCTCGTTCTATCACTAGCACTGGTTGTGACCGTCACCTTTGCTTTTGGACAAAAGAAAGTAGTAAAAGAGGCAGAAAAAGGATTTAAATCTGGCAATCTTCAAACTGCTTTGGCATCTATTGATGCTGCTACCGCTAACCCTGAAACTAGTGGTGATCCTGCCACTTTCCTAACAAAAGCAAAAATCGAGACCAAAATATTTGGTAGGGACTCTTCGAATACTATGGAGACCCTGAAAGTTGGGAACCAAGCTTTGGCAACATTTAACAAAACCTTTGAAATGGCTGGAAACAGCAAAACATCAGCGGTTGGAAAGTTAGTGTATGCAGATGAGTTGCCTGGAATTCCCGATAATTTGAGACCCTATTCTTTAATTACGCTCAAAAACGCAGCTTTTGACAAAGCCTTGAATCGGTACAATGACGATGATATGGAAATGTCTTACGAATTCTTCAATCTTGCTGGAGAAATTGATAAAACAGATTCTACAATACATTACAATGCAGGATATTTGGCCAATGATTTAGGTCGCTTCGAAGATGCGAAAAGACATTTTGGGTACTTGTTTGAATTGCCAACATACAATAAGACCAATGCGTATTATTTTATGGTGCAGATCTTAAGTACTGAAGAGAAAAATCCGGAAGCTGCATTTGCTATAGTTACTAAAGCGCTTGCGGAGTATCCAAACGACAAGGTTTTAGCGGAATATGAAATCCAGCTGCTGCTTCAGCTCAATAAAATGGATGAAGCAATGACTCAAATCAACAGTGCACTCGCAAAGGATCCAAATAACCCAGGTTTGCTATTAAGGTCCGGATATTTGAAAGAGCAAGGTGGAGACATAGAAGGTGCATTGGTGGATTACAAGAAATCAGTCGAAGTGGATCCTAAATTCTTTGAAGGAAATTATTATACTGGAGCCCTTCTGTTGGAGAAATCAAGAGGTATCTTAGCCGAATTGAACTCTCTTTCTGATGCAGAGTGGGAGAAAAGATCTAAAGAGATGGGTACCCAGGCAGATGAATTGTACAAAATGGCTGTACCTTACTTTGCAAAGGCTTTGGAAATTAAATCCGACAACACAGATATCATGATTATCTTGTTCCAAGTCTATACTCGTTTGAAAAATTCAGCTGAAGCGAATGCAATGAATGCAAAGATTTCTGCTATTCTTGGAGCTAATTGGCAAGAGAACTAACCCTAAACTACTTAATTAAAGGCCGGTCGATACCGGCCTTTTTTTTTATTAAGTTTTGGCTTCGAATTTCAATTGCAACACGTTAGTTGATCCATTTATTTATCGGATTAATCAAAATTCGATTTTATTTGGTGATGAATTGAATTAGTTTGCGATTAGTTGAACCCACACCCATGCGTCCACAAATTTCACCCTTTTTCCTGCTATTCGTTTTTTTTGCATTTCTAGCTTCCCTAAGTTTTGGGCAGTCCCTTTCTTCCTCTCAGCTCTACCATCAGTTGCTGAAATTACGGGAAACCAAACGGGTTTTGTATGTAGCTGCACATCCAGACGATGAAAATACCCGCATGATCGCTTACCTAGCCAATGGGGAACATGCTCAAGTGGCTTACTTGAGTCTCACGCGTGGCGATGGTGGACAAAATCTAATTGGCAAGGAATTGGGAATTGAATTGGGGCAAATTCGTACCCAAGAGTTGATCAAAGCTAGAGGGATAGACGGAGGTAAACAATATTTTACTCGTGCTCTTGATTTTGGATACAGCAAGGACCCAACCGAAACGCTCCAAAATTGGGAAAAAGAAAAGGTCTTGGCCGATGTGGTTTGGGCGATTCGTAGTTTCCAACCGGACATCATCATCACCCGATTCAATACGACTCCCGGCATTACCCATGGTCATCATACCACCTCTGCTATCCTTGCCAATGAAGCTTTTACGTTATCGGGTGATCCAAATGCCTATCCAGAGCAATTGAAGCAGGTAAAGCCTTGGCAAGCCAAACGTATTTTTTTCAATGCCTACAATTTTCGAGGAGAGTTTGAGCCAGAAGCTGGTAAGCGTTACTATGCGATGGAAGTAGGGGGCTATGACCCGTTATTGGGTAAAACCTATCATCAGCTTGCAGCCGACAGCCGTACGATGCACAAATCTCAGGGCTTTGGATCTACAGCAGGTACTGGAATGGCCAAGGACTATTTGGAGCAAGTAGGGGGTGAAGCCTACAGCATCTCCCCTTTTGAAGATTTGGCTAGCCGATGGGAGCAGCTTTCCGGCGGTAAAGAAGTAAAAAGCGGCTTGGATGAGCTAATTCGTACCTTCAATTTTAGCCAGCCAGATCAGCAAATTCCTCAGCTGCTTGCGCTGAGAAAATCAATTGCTGTACTGAATGCTGCAGCTCCTTGGGTAAAAGAAAAGGTGGAAAAGCTAGATCAGCTCATATTCAAAACGATGGGCTTGAAAATAGAGTTTCTGGCAGTAAAAGAACTGGGCTATCCAGGAGAGCTACTACGCACCGAGCTAGTATTCACCAATCCTTCCAAGACCCTTGTATCGAATATTTCACTGCAGGTCTACGGTTCCAAATATTTAGGAAAAAATGCCGCTGGAAACGAGCCGACTCGGATGTCTATTCCGATACAACTGCAAGCTAATGCACCCCTTTCCCAGCCTTATTGGCTTCAAAAACCCGTAGAGAATGCTTTGTTTCAGGTAGCTAGTCAGCAAAAAATCGGAATTCCTTATGAACTACCTAAAGTTGGGGGAGATCTTTCTTTTACGATTGAAGGGGAATCTTTTTCTATGGCCATCCCTTTGGAATACAAGTACAATGATCCCATTGATGGTGAGGTAAAGCAACCTTTTACCCTAGTACCCGAGGTGGACCTTTCCCTATCGAAAGAATTGGTGTTCCTTGTAGAAGGAGCAGACCCTACGGTGACTGTTACAGTCAACTTTGGTGATCAATTGCTCGAAGGGGCGCTAGAATTTGAAGGCCTAGACTCCAATCAATTCAAAGTATTAAAGGTTATAGAATTTCCTACTCAAAAGCAGCGTAGGTATACCGTAACCTTCCTTCGAGGACAAAATGGAAGGAAGGAGATTAAAGCTCGCTTTAAAAGTAATTCCGGGAACGTATTTGACCAAGTGGTCCATCGGATATCTTATCCCCATATCCCCAATTTGACCTATTTTAGTCCAGCAGATATCCAACTAATTCAAGAAGACTGGAAAATTTCTGGTGGAAAAGTAGGCTACCTAGAAGGGGCTGGGGACGAAGTTCCAGAAGTATTGTCCGC
>SXGQ01228849.1_pt1 | contig 25598 bp, 12 predicted proteins | sample 3178371 | NCBI WGS metagenome assembly SXGQ01 (sample SAMN11356859, study PRJNA531348) | freshwater metagenome | isolation source: freshwater sample F1-20 | place: China: Fuxian Lake, Yuxi | collected 2017-12-25 | reverse complement strand
TTGACCCGGGCCTGCAAGGCCTGGCGGGGGTGGTCGGGGCTTTCGAGGAAGAGGCGCGCGAGCTCCTTGCGGTCGGCGGCGGTCCGCGTCGACGGCTCCTTCATCAGTAAGACGCGCAAGGTCGCCGTGGCGGGGCTCTCCTTGAGATCCAAGGCTGCGCGCGGCTGGTCCGAGGTGCTCAGCCGGAAGCGACCGATGTTATGGCCGCCGATCGCCTTCTGGTGCAGTTCCACGGTCAGCGTCGAGCCGGCCGCCACGGTCGTCGGCGGGAGCACGAACAGCGCCTTGCGCGGGACCTTGTTGGCGTCCACGTTGCCGGCGATCGCCCAGCCCGGCCCGGCCTTGGGCTTCGGCGCCGCCTTCTTGCCCTTGGCCGCCGGGGCGGCCTCATCGACGAGGCTCTTGATCGGATAGCCGGGCTGCTCGAAGTCCGCCTGCGCGTCCGCGATCGGCAGGACCTGGCGTTGACCGTCGGGGCTCGCGAGCGTCACGGTGACGTCGCTGAGCACGAAGTTTCCGTTGGGGTAACGGCCGAGGCTGCCCCCGGGCAGCGAAGCGTCCGGGAACGCCTCGAGCAGCAGGCCGGTGAGCTTGCCCGCGGGCAGGGCGGCGGTCACGGCGTAGGTGTCGTTCGCGGGATTCTTGCCGCCGGCGAGGTAGCTGCCATCGGGCTGGCGGGTCAGCGTGGCGCCGCCGGTGCTGGTGGCGGTGCGTACCGGGAGCGGGCTCCAGCTGACGGCCTTACCGGCGAGGGCGCTCAACAGGCGGGCCTCCCAGGCGATCTGGGCCCGCGCGTCGACGGGCCCGGCGTTCTTGAGGGCCGCCTGGGCTTCGGCCAGGGCGGCGTCGGCCGCGGCGATCTTCTGCCTGGCGTCCGCGTCCGCGAGGAGGAGCAGCGGCGGGGTGTTGCCGCCCTTGCGGGTGGACGCGGCGCCGCCGAAGTCGCCGAGCACGCCCGATTCCTCGTTGGAATTGAAGTAGGCGAAGAGCTGGTAGAACTCCTTCTGGCTGATCGGGTCGTATTTGTGGTCGTGGCAGCGGCAGCAGTTGAGCGTCAGCGCCATCCAGGTCGAGCCGGTGGTCTCCAGGCGGTCGATGACCGATTCGACGAACCACTCCTCGACGATGCGACCGCCCTCGCCGTTGAGGCGGTGGTTGCGGTTGAAGCCCGTGGCGACGACCTGGGATTCCAGCGGGTTCGGCAGCAGGTCGCCGGCGAGCTGTTCGATGGTGAACTGGTCGAACGGCTTGTTCTCGTTGTAGGCGCGGATGACCCAGTCGCGCCAGGGCCACATCGTGCGCGTCGTGTCGCTCTGGAAGCCGTTGCTGTCCGCGTAGCGGGCGAAGTCGAGCCACTGCACCGCCATCTGCTCGCCGAAGTGGGGCGAGGCGAGGAGCCGGTCCAGCGCGCGGGACCACGCGTCCGGCGAGTTGTCCGCGAGGAAGGTCTTCTGGTCGTCCTCGGACGGGGGCAGGCCCGTCAGGTCGAGGGCGGCCCGGCGCAGCAAGGTCGCCCGGTCGGCCTCGGGGTTGGGAGCGAGGCCTTTCTCCGCCAGCGTGCGCCCGAGCCAGCCGTCGATGGCGTTGCCCCCGGCGGGGATCGGCGGGACGGCGGCCTTGCGCGGTTCCTGGAAAGCCCAGTGGCCTTGGTATTCGGCGCCCTCGGCGATCCAGCGGCGGACCGTGTCCACCTGGGCGGCCGTCAGCACCTTATGGAATTCCGCCGGCGGCATGTGGTCGTCCGGGTCCGTCGTCAGCAGCCGCTTCATCACCGCACTCTGCTCCGGCTTGCCGGGGACGATGGCGGGATCGCCGGACTTGCCGCCCTTGCGCGCCGCCTCGAGGGTGTCGAGGCGCAGCTTGCCCTTGTTCTTGCTCTCGTCGGGGCCGTGGCAGGCGAAGCAGGTGTCGGAGAAGATCGGCCGGATGTCCCGGTTGAACTGGATGCGTTCGGCGGCGGCGGCGAACGTGCCGAGGAGACAGGCGGCGGACAGGCTGAGGCGGGAAAGGCGCATGGGGCTTGCGGGGTAGGACAGGTTTAGGCGCCGCCCGGTTCCTTGCAACGGGGACTTAACAAAAACCCCTCTTACGAGGGGTTTCGAGGGCGGGCCGAAGGCCGGCTTATTTTTTATCAGACACCAGCGGCTTGATCGCCAGGGCCCGGAAGCCGACGGCATCGCCGTGCCCGGCGAAGCCGAAGAAACCATGGGTGTTGTCCTTGCCCGGGTGGGCCGACTTGCCCATCACGGTGGCCATATCGACCTTGCTCAGGTCGGTGTCCAGGATGATGAACCCGTTGAGTTCCACCTTGAGATGGGAGCCCTTGACGGTGACTTCCTGGAAGTTCCACTCGCCGATGGGGCGCTGGTAGCCGCGTTGGGCGCCGACCATGCCGTAGGCCGAGCCATGGACCTGGCGGGGGTCGAGCTTGCCCTTCACCTTGTCGTAGTTGTCGTCGAGCACCTGCAGCTCGCACATCCCGACGTAGGCGGTGTTGCCGGTGCCGGGGAAGCGCAGGCAGAGGCCGTTGTTGCCGCCGGCGGGCACCTTGAACTCCAGGCGGGCCACGAAGTCGGTCAGGTCGTCCTGGTGGTAGAGGTTGCCGCCCTTCTTCGGTTTGCAGAAGATGGCGCCGTCGATGATCTCGTACTGGTCGGTCGCGCCCTTCCAGCCGGTGAGATCCGTGCCGTTGAAGATCGGCCGGAAGCCGTCCGCGCCTTTGCTCGCGAGCCACTGGTTCGCTTCGGCGCCCGCGATCTCGCGGAGGAAGACGTTGCGCCACTTGATCGGCGCGCCGTGGGTCTGCAGGGAGATCGGGCCGCGGGCCGGGATCGTCACCTTGCGGTCGTAGTCGGTCGGCGTCGGCGTCTTGGGGACGATGCCCGCTTCCTTGAGGGTCGCGTAGTCCTTGCGGTCGTAGAAATTCTCGAGGCTGGCGTGGTCCACGGTCTGCTGGCCGTTGAGCCAGACGCTGACGCGGGCGCCGACCATCACGATGCGGAGGGTGTTCCATTCGCCCGGGGCCTTGTCGGCCAGGACGAGCGGGAACTTGCCGTTGTTCAGGGCGTTGTTCCAGAGGGCTCCGCTGCCTTTGTCGGCGCCGTTCTTCTTCTCCTTGGCGTTGGCGGGGTCCCAGATCTGCACCTGCGGCAGACCGCGGAGGTAGATGCCCGAGTCGCCCAGCGGCGCCATGTTGTATTCCAAGGTCAGCTCGAAGTCGCCGTACTCCTTCACGGTGGTGGCGTACTTGCCCTTGCCGTCGTTCAGGAGCTCATCGCCGGCGGCCTTCCAGTGGGCCAGCATGTCGGCCGTCCAGGCCTTGTCGCGTTCCGCGCGCTGCTCGGGGCTGAGCGCGAGGTAGGCGCGATGCGAGGTGGTGTCGCCGCCGCGCCAGCCGGTGAGGTCGACTCCGTTGTAGAGGGCGGTGAAGCCGGCGGGCGGGTTAGGGGCGGCCGCGAGGGTGGCGGCGGCGAGGAGGGCGAGGAAGCGCATGGCGAAAGGTGGGAAGTCCTGGGGGTGGCAAGGGTCAGAGAGGTTCGAGCGTGCAACGCTTCACCTCGAAGGCGCCGCCTTCGACCTGAAGGCCGATGAAGCCCTCGGAGAGGTTCGCGCCCGTGGCCTTGTTCACTTCCTTGCCGTTGACGAGGATCGTGACCGTGTTGCCGTCGCAGACCGTGGTGAAGGTGTTCCACTCGCCGGCCGGTTTCTCGGCGTCGGCCTGCTTGCCGAGCCGGTAGCCGCGCGTCTTGCCGGTCTTCTTGTCCTTGAGCTCGGTACCGCCGGCGAGCGTGGCGCCGTTCCAGAAATAGAAGTCGCCCTGGTTCTTGTGCATGCCCTGGCATTCGATGCTCTTGGGCCAGACGGCGTCGGGCGGGGTCATGTGCACGACCACGCCGGTGTTGCCGGGCTTGGTGAAGCGCCACTCGACGGTGAAGCGGTACTGCTTGTAGGCCTTCTCGGTGCGCAGGAAACCGTTGGGCTTGCCGGTGCAGACGAGCAGACCGTCCTTCACGGACCACGTGTCCTTGGCCGCGGCCTCGGGGAAGGCGATCCAGCCGACGGTGTCCTTGCCGTTGAAGAGCTCGACCTTCGCGGCCGGGGTGGTCGCGTCGGCGGCGAAGGCGAGGGTGGCGGAGGCCAGGAGGGACAGCCAGACGACGGGGCGGAGGGCGGGGTGCATGGGGGTAGGGAGACCCTAGGTCGACCGAGGGTTTTTTGAAGCGAAAAAGGCGGCCTTAAACGACCGACTTAGGCCATGATTCCTTGGACGACCTTGCCGGCGACGCCCGTCAGGCGCACGTCGAGTCCTTGGTATTTCACGGAGAGACGGTGATGGTCGATGCCCATCAGCGCCAGCATGGTCGCGTGGAGGTCATGGACGTCCACGACGTTCTCGACGGCGTGGTAACCGAGTTCGTCGGTCGCGCCGTAGACGGTCCCCGCCTTCACTCCGCCGCCGGCGAGGAAGACGCTGTAGCCGGCGATGTGGTGGTCACGTCCGGAGCCCTGGCCCATCGGGGTACGGCCGAATTCTCCGCCCCAGAGGATCAGGGTGTCCTCGAGCAGGCCGCGTTCCTTGAGGTCGTTGATCAGGGCCGCGGTCGCCTGGTCGACGTCCTGGGCGCCCATCTTCATGCCGTTGTCCAGGTTGCCGTGCAGGTCCCACGCGCGGTGGTAGAGCTGGATCATGCGGACGCCGCGCTCGGCGAGGCGGCGCGCCATCAGGCAGTTGGAGGCGAAGGAGCCGTCGCCGATCTCCTTGATGCCGTAGGCCTCGATGGTCTTGGGCGACTCGCTCTTGAAGTCGAGCAGCTCAGGCACGCTCGTCTGCATCTTGAACGCCATCTCGTACTGCGCGACGCGCGTGGCGATCTCCGGGTCGACGGTCTCCTCGGCGAGTCCCCCGTTGAGGCGGCGGATCTCGTCGATGACCTGGCGTTGGGTGCTCTGGCAGACGCCCTGAGGGTTGCCGATGTAATGCACGGCCTCGCCCTTGGACTGGAACTGGATGCCCTGGTACTTGCTCGGCAGCACGCCGCTCGACCACTGGCGCGACGAGATCGGCTGCTGGCCGGTGCGGCCGGCGGAGGTCAGCACGATGTAGCCGGGCAGGTTCTCGGTCTCCGAGCCCAGGCCGTAGAGCAGCCAGGAACCCATGCAAGGGCGACCCTTGATGATCGAGCCGGTGTTGAAGAAGGCGTGGGCGGTGTCGTGGTTGATCTGCTCGGTCTTGAGCGAGCGCACGACGCAAAGGTCGTCGGCCACGCTCCCGATGTGCGGGAAGATGTCGGTGACCTCGGTGCCGGACTTGCCCCAGCGTTTGAACGCGAAGGAGCCGCCGCGGGCCTTGAGCACGGTGTTCTGCAGCTGGGCGATCTGCTGTCCCTTGGTGAAGGACTCCGGGAAAGGCTGCCCGTCGAGCTTCTTGAGCACAGGCTTGTTGTCGAAGAGCTCCAGGTGGGGCGGGCCGCCGGCCATGCAGAGGAAGATCACGCGCTTGGCCTTCACCGGCAGGTGCGGAGTCCGCAACACGCCCTGGCTCCAGGGTTTCGCGCCGGCGCCGGGGGCGGCGAGGCCTTTCGCGGCCAGCATCGCGAAGGCGGCGCCGCCGAGGCCGTAGGCGCTCTTGGTCAGGAAGCTCCGTCGGTTGATCGACAGCGCGTGGGCGATAGGGTCGTAGGGTCGCATGGCTTAGTAGCGCGTGATGGCTTCCTGGGAATTAAGGAGGACCCGGCAGGCCTGGGTCCAGGCGGCGTGCGATGCGGCGTCGCCCGGCGGCGGCGGGGTCAGGCCGACCTTGAGGAGTTTGGCGGCCTCCGCGGGGTTGGCCGCGTAATAGGCCTGCTGATCGGCGATGAGCTTGCCCAGGGAGGCGCGCTCCACCGCCTTGATGTCGCGTCCGACGGCGAGCCGGAACGCGACATTGAGGCGGTCCTGGTCGGCCGGGAGGGCGAGCAACCGGGCGGCGAAGGCGCGGGCCGCCTCGACGAAGGTCGGGTCGTTCAGCAACGTCAGGGCCTGCTGCGGGGTGTTGCTGGAACTGCGGAGCGCGACGCACTCATCGCGGGCGGGCGCGTCGAAGTTGACCAGCATCGGGTGCAGGAACATGCGCTGCCAGTGCATGTAGAGACCCCGGCGCCACTGCTCGGTATCCTTGCTCGCGACGTACGCGCGGTTGGGGAATTGGAGCGGTTCATAGAAGCCGTCGGGCTGGTACGGCTTCACGCTGGGGCCGCCGATGTCCTCGAGGTTCAGCAGGCCGGCGATGGCGAGGGCGTTGTCGCGGACGAACTCGGCGTCGAGCCGGCGGGGGTTCTGCGAGGCCAGCAGGCGGTTGTTCGGGTCGACGTCCTTCAGCTCGGGGCGGAGGCTGCTGCTCTGCCGGTAGGTCCGGCTCGTCACCATCAGGCGGACCAGTCGCTTCACGTCCCAGCCGTGGTCGCGGAACTCGAGCGAAAGCCAGTCGAGCAGCTCCGGGTGCGAGGGCGGCTCGCCCTGCGAACCGAGGTCGTCCAAGGCGGCGGACAGCCCGGTGCCGTGGAAGATCTGCCAGAGGCGGTTGGTGAACGTGCGCGCGGTGATCGGGTTCTCCTTCGACGTCAGCCAATTCGCCAGGTCCAGCCGGTTCAGGCGTTTCGTCTCGTTGCTTTGGCGGTAACCCGGCAGGAAGGAGGGCGTCGCGGGCAGGACGACCGGGCCGGACGTGTCGAGGAAGTTGCCGCGCGGCAGCACGCGGATCGTCAGCGGCGCGCGCGCCTCGGTGACGAGGGACCAGGCGACACCGCGGCGATACTCGCGCAGCTTGGTGGCCATCGCCTTCAGTTCCTCGAAGTCGGCGCGGACCGGCTGCGTCGCACAGAGGTAGGCGGCGGCCAGCCGGCCGCGCCGCGCGTCATCGGTCGCGCCTTGGCGGAGGGCCGCCAGCAAAGGTTCGTCGGCGAAGGTCAGCGGGTCGTAGTCCCCCAGCGGGCTGAGCCCGACGCGGAACGGGGTGGCGGAGCCGGGGTCGATGGTCGCGACGACGGTGTCGCCCGCGGCGAGCTCGACCGGGTTGTCCAGCAACCAGACGGCTTGCGGGGCCGGTCCTTCGGGGACGGTCAGGGACCAGGTGTTGCCGATACCGAGCACCTCGGCGCCGCCGCTGTAGCGGACGTCCTTGGTGGTCGCGTCGGCGAAGGCGACGTTCAGCTTGCGCTCCTTGCCTTTGGCGGGACGCACCGAGAAGGCCACGTTGAAACTGGCCCGCTCGCCGGGCTTCGCCTGCGGCAGGGTCAGCCGGACCGCCGCGACCCGCATCGGTCCGGGCGTCATTTCCACGATCAGGTTGTCACCCTTGGCGACGCGGCGGCGCGTCCCCACCGGCTGACCGGTGGCGAAGGATTCCTTGGCGGGTTCGGCCGGCTTGACGGTGTTGGGTGTCGGCGGAGTCTTGGCGGCGACCTTGGCGTCCGGCGCCGCTTTGACGGCGGCCTTGGCCTCAGGGGGCGCTTTTCGTACCTCGAAAGACCCGGCCGGCTCGACCCAGCCGCTCGGGGACTTCGCGAGGAAGGCCTTGGTCTGCTCGAGCCAGGCGGCGAACTTGGCCGGATCGGCCTTCGCCAGCGCGAAGGCGCCGATTTCCCGGCGGGTCTTGGCGTCCTGCTTCAGCAGGTAGGGGCTCGTGGTCTTGACCTCGGGCGGGAAGGGTGAGTCGTTGTTCACGCCTTTCAGCTCGGGTTCGGGGGTGTAGGCGTAGTCCGCGTAGACCCCCCACTGTTTCACGTCGGCGAAGAAGGCCTGCAGCGAGTAGAAGTCGGCCGACTTGATCGGGTCGAACTTGTGGTCGTGGCATTCGGCACACCCGAAGGTCGACCCAAGCCACGCGGCCGAGACGGAGCGGACGCGCTCGGCGCCGTACTTGGCCAGGTACTCCTTGGGTTGGGCGCCACCCTCGCGGGTCATCATGTTAAGTCGGTTGTAGCCGGAGGCCACCTTCTGCTCCTCGGTCGCGCCGGGTAGCAGGTCGCCCGCCAGCTGCTCCCGCGTGAAGGCGTCGAAGGGCTTGTTGGCGTTGAACGCGTTGATCACGTAGTCGCGGTAGGGGAAAATCCGCTGGTTCTGGTCGCCGTGGAAGCCGACGGTATCCGCGAAGCGGGCGATATCGAGCCACCACACCGCCATGCGCTCGCCGTAGTGCGGCGAGGCCAGCAGGCGATCGATCTGCTTCTCGTAGGCGTCCGGAGAAGTGTCGGCGAGGAACGCGGCGAGCTCGGCCGGCGTGGGCGGCAGGCCGGTCAGGTCGAGGGATACGCGACGGAGCAGGCGTTCCTTGGAAGCCTCGGCCGCAGGTGCGATCCGTTTCTCCGCTAGCTTCGCGCCGATGAACGCGTCGATCGGGTTGCGACCGCCCGCCGGCATGGCGGGGATCGCCGGCGCCTTCAATGGGACATAGGCCCAGTGGGCCTCGTAAGGCGCGCCTTGGGTGACCCAGCGACGGAAGAGTTCCTTCTGGGCGGAGGTGAGGGTCTTGTGGGACTCCTTCTGCGGCATCAGGTCGTCCGGGTCCGTCGTGTAGAGTCGCTTGATGACCTCGGATTCCTCGGGTTTACCGGGCACGATGGCGAGCGCGCCGCTCTTGCCGGCCTTCAGCGCTTCTTCGCGGAGGTCCAGACGCAGTCCGCCCTTGCGCGACTTGGCGTCGAAGCCGTGGCAATGGAAGCAGGTGTCCGACATGATCGGCCGGATGTCACGGTTGAACTGCACGGCATCTTCGGCGCCGCGGCCGGGGAGGGCGAAGACGAGGGCGACGAGGACGGACCGGCGGACGAGGGGGGCGGACATGGGGACGAACCTTAAGACAAGGACCCCGGGGGGAGGTTTCAACGGGAAACGGCCCCGCCTCCGGCCGAATCAGCGGGTCTGCCAGTTGACCGCGTCGATGACCACGAAGCCGTCGGCGCCTTGGTTGCTGATGGTCACGGCGGCGGGATGTTGTTCGTCGAAGCCGAAGGTGCCGAGGCTCAACAGCCCGTTGGCGGTCTTGTCCCGGAGGTTCCAGCGCCTGACGTCGGCGCCGCCGGCGTGGGCGACGGTGATGGTGGCGTTGGTGGCGCGGTTGACGTTGGGGACGAGGGCGAGGAAGACCTCGTACTTGCCGGCCTTGGGCAGTTTGGCCTCGAAGCGCGCGGAGACGGCGCCGTGCTCGCCCTTGGCGTCGTGGCGATACCCGGTCCCGATGAAGGAAGGGGACGCGGTGCTCTCGGTCCAGGTGCCGGTGAGCTGGGCGTCGGCGTCGTCGACGGTGACACCGGGGAGTTCCTTGGCGTCGCGGCGCACGGCCTTCGGGCCCGCCGCGCGGTCGAGCACCTGGCCGTCGGCGAGGAGTTTCGCGCTGAGGTCGGCGAATGGCACGTCCTGCACGGCGACCCCTTGGTCGATGGCCAAGGCCGCGGCGGTCGCGGCGGATTGGCCGAGGATCATGAAGACCGGCTCCATGCGGATGGAGCCGTAGGCGATGTGGGTGCAGCTGACGCAGACCGGGACGAGCAGGTTCGCGCACTGCTCCTTCTTCGGTATCAGCGCGCCATAGTCGATGGGGTAGGGGCGGCCGGGGTTCACCTGCACATCGCCTTCGTTGCGGACGTAGGCCTTGCCGTCGGCGTCCCGGACGACGATGCGCTGCACATTGTGCGAATCCATGTTGTACGAGCCCATGCCGACCGAGCGGGGAGTGGGGATCTTCCGCTTCAGGTGGTTCTCGTTGACGACGACGTCCGCGGTCATGCGGCGGGCCTCGCGGACGTAGATCTGGTGCGGCCAGTGACCGTTGTCGGTGAATTCATCCTTGGCCAGACCCCACTGCGCGAAACTTTCCCGGATCTTCGCGGGCACGGACGGGTCGTTGGCCAGGAAGTAGAGGTAGCCCTGCTGGTACCGGCGATGCTCGGCGATGATCTCGCGGCGGCGTTCGTAGGTGGCTTCGGGATAGTCCCAGTTCATGCCGATATTGTCCGTGCTGAAAGGACCGTGATTATTGGTATCGGTCTTCGCGTTGGGGATCAGGTCGAATTTCCCGAAGACGTGGGTGGAGCCCTGGGCGAGGGCGCGGGCGAGCAACGCGTACTGCTTCGGGTCGTAGCCCGGCGGCCGGGGGAACTCCATGCGGTTGGCCGGGACCTTGGTCAGGCACATCCGGAAGTTATAAGCCTGGATCTTCTTGTCGCCCTCGCCGTCCCGGCCGCCGACCGGGATATCCTGGATGCGGGGCAGCAGGCCGGACGACGGGTCTCCCTCCACGACGTAGGGGTCGACCTTGCCCGCGAACTGGTGGGACTTGGCGTGGGCGAGCTGGATGCCGTTCAGGGTCTCCCCGAAGGCGGCGTTGGGCTCGCGGCCGAACGTGTAACTCACGCCGGCGGCGGCCATGAGGTCGCCCTCGTAGGTGGCGTCGATGAACATGCGACCGCGGTAGGTCTTGCCGGAGAGGGTGCGCAGCGAGGTGATGCGGCCGTCCCGCTTCTCCACCCCTTGGGCGCGGTCCAGCCACTCGTCGCGTTCGACGACGAGACCGAACTCCTTCACGTAGTCCTCGAAGACCTTCTCCGCGACGGAGGGTTCGAAGATCCACATGGTGCGTTCACCGGCATCCATCGCCACGGTGCCCTGGCCCTTGTTGCCGAACTTCTCCTTGGCTTCGTGCCTCCAGGCTTCGGGCTTCTGGTATTCCCGCCAGACGCGGTGGTAGAAGTCGCGCGAGAGGCCGCCGATGACGGACTTGTCGCCGGAATCGGTGAAACCGAGTCCGCCGCTGGAAAGGCCGCCGAGGTGCTTGTCGGGGCTGACGACGACGACGGTCTTACCCATCTTCTTCGCCTGGACCGCCGCGATGATGGCGGCGGAGGTGCCGCCGTAGACGACGACATCGTAGGTGGGTGCCGGCGCCTCGGCGCGGAGCAGGCCGGGCAGGGTGCAGAGCAGGGCGAGGAGTCGTCGCATGGCGGGGTGCCCCAAACCTGTCGAAAACGGCGGGCAGGGGAAGCGGGAAAACGTGCCTCGACCGCCGGTCAGCGACGTTCCGCCTGCGTCCGGATGAAGCGCACCACCGCCTGATGGCCGGGGTCCGCGGGCAGACGCAGGTCATGGCCGACGCTCCCGTGGTCCTTGCCCATCGCCCGGAGCGAGGTGGTTTCCGCGTGGCCGGCACCCTTGAGCATCGCCAGCAGGTAGAGGTTCTCCTCGGCGCGTCCCGCCATGTCGTTCTCCGCGTAGATCGTCAGCACCGGCGGAAGCGCCTTGCGCACGAAGAAGGCCGGGGCGGCCTCGTCGGCGATCGTCGCGTAACGCGACAGCCCCCGTTCCTCGCGGACGGTGTAGTGGGTGAAGACCTGGCCGCTGACCTGCGCGATACCGGCCACGTCCTTGAGGCCGAAGCCGTAGGGGCGCAGCCGGGATTCGTCGAAGCCGACCAGCAGGGCGAGGTAACCGCCGGCGGAGTGCCCGCCGAGGAAGACTTTGCGGGGGTCGCCGCCATGCCGGGCGATGTTGCGCAGCGTCCAGGCAAAGGCGGCGGCGGCATCGTCGACGTACTCCGGGTACTTCGCCCTCGGGTTAAGCCGATAATCCGGGACGACCACGGCGATGCCCTCGCGGGCGAAGCTCCGGGCGATCTCGGCGCAGTGCTCGGTCGCCACGTCCTTGCCCCCGTTCTTCAGGCCGCCGCCATAGAACCAGACGTAGGTCGCGAACGGTTGGGCGGCCGGCGCCGGGAGGGTCAGGTCCAGTTTGCAACGTTCACGCTCGTAGGGGGTCTGGTCATCTCCCGTGCGGTACGGAACATCCCGGAGGACCTGCGGTTCGGGCGCGGCGAGCGCGGCGCCGGTCACCGCCAGCAGGGCGAGCAGGCGGCGCATCCTCAGGCGATCAGGTTCGAGATGATCTTCCCGTGCACGTCGGTCAGGCGGAAATCCCGGCCCGAGCTCCGGAAGGTGAGCTCCTCGTGGTTGAAGCCCAGCAGGCGGAGCAAGGTCGCGTGCAGGTCGTGCACATGGACGACGTCCTTGACGGACTTGAAGCCGAACTCGTCGGTCTCGCCGTGGACGATGCCGCCCTTGGCGCCGCCGCCCGCCAGCCACATCGTGAAGCCGTGGTTGTTGTGGTCGCGGCCGTTGATCTTGCCGGCGTTCGAGCCCGGCGTCGGCAGCTCGACGGTCGGGGTGCGCCCGAACTCACCGCCCCAGATCACCAAGGTCTCGTCGAGCAACCCGCGCTGCTTGAGGTCGCGCAGCAGGGCCGCGATCGGCTGGTCGGCCTCGTTGGCCAGGCGGCGGTGCTGGACCTCGAGGTCGTCATGGCTGTCCCACGGCTGGCCGTTCCCGTGCCAGAGCTGGACGAAGCGGACGCCCCGCTCGACGAGCCGGCGGGCGATCAGGAACTGACGGCCCTGGGTCGTGTCGCCGTACATCGCGCGGATCGCCTCGGGCTCGCGGCTGATATCGAACGCGTCGGTGGCCTCGAGCTGCATGCGGTAGGCCATCTCGAAGGACTGGGCGCGGGCCTCCAGGGCGGCGTCCTCGGCGCGGGCGGCCTTGTGCTCGGCATTGAGGCGGGCGAGCAGGTCGAGCTGGCGGCGCTGGGCGGGGCGGGAGAGGCCGCGGTTGCGGATGTTCTCGATGAGGTCGTCGACGTTGCGCTTGGCGGAGTCGACGTAGTTGCCCTGGTAGACGCCGGGCAGGAAGCCGCACTGCCAGTTCTGGGTCTCCTGGATCGGGTAGCCGCCGGGACAGAGCGTCATGAAGCCCGGGAGGTTCTCGTTCTCGGTGCCGAGCCCGTACGTCACCCACGACCCGAAGGACGGCCGCACCTGGCGGGCCTCGCCGCAGTTCATGAGCAGCAGCGACGGCTCGTGGTTGGGCACGTCCGCCTTCATCGACCGGATCACGCAGAGGTCGTCGGCGAACTCGGCGGTCTTGGCGAAGAGCTCGCTGACCTCGAGCCCGCTCTTGCCGTAGCGCTTCCACGTGAACGGCGAGCGGAAGGCCGCCCCGGTCTTGCGCTCGGTCGCGATGTAGTCGCCCGGGAGCTTCTGGCCGTGGTACTTGTCGAGGGCGGTCTTGCGGTCGAAGGTGTCGACGTGGGACGGGCCGCCGTTGGCGAAGATGTGGATGACGTGCTTGGCCTTGGCGGGCAGCGGGGGGCGCCGGGGCGCCAGCGGGCGGAGCGGGTCGACCGACACCGGCGCGGCGCGCAGCTCGCGCTGCAGCATGGCCGCCAGCGCGGTGGCGCCGAGGCCCATGCCGCACTTGCGGAGGAATTCCCGGCGGCTGTGTCGGAAGAGTTCGGCGGGGGTCATCAGTCGACGAAGTTGAATTCGTTGGATTCGAGGAGGACCTGGGCGAGGGCGGACCAGGCGGATTGGGCATCGACGCCCTTGCCGAATTCGGCGGCGGCCGAGGCGATGGTCTCGCCGGTCTTGGCGTCCTTGATCGTCGGCGCCCAGGCGAAGCCGTCGCTGTTGGCGCCGTTCAGGTCGTCGAGGATGAAGTCGAGCGTCTCGCCGGCCGCCAGTTCCAGCGAGGCGAGCGTGACGGCGGTCGTCTCGCCGCCCTTCACGATCCATTCCCCGAGGAGTCCGCGCCGGTCGCTGACGATCCGCGCGCGGACGCCTTGGCTGGTCTTGGCCGGCACCTTCAGCTCGCCCTCGACGCGGGCCTGCGCGGCGGCGCCCGAACGCCAGCGACGGATCACCGCATGACTTTCGTCGTTGCCGGGATGGCCGCCCTTCGCGGTGAGGAACGCGAAGCCATTGACCGCGTCGGGGATCTTCGCCTGGGGGGCGACCCGGTCATCCGTGCGGGTCTTCATCTCGGTGAACTCGACGACCTTACGGGTGGCGTTCCAGCCACCGATGCCGTTGCGCCAGACGGCGGGGGGCGGGGAGGTCCCGAAATCACGGATGAACCCGGTGGCGAGGCCGACCTCGGCCGGCGTGGCGGCGCGACCCAGGATGGCGCGGTACAAGGACTGCGCCTTGTCGGCGTCGGTCCCGCCCGTCGCCTTCGCCGCGAGGCCATCCGATAGGGTGCGGGTGAACGGGTGGTTGATCATCCAGAGCGCCTGCTGCGGGGTGGTGGTCTGGTTGCGCTTCGCCACGTGGTAATCCGGGTTGGCGAAATCGAAGGTGCGGAACACCGCGGGGAGGTTCTGGCGATCGATGAAGCCATAGACCGTGCGGCGCGGCGTGGTGAAGTCGGCGATCAGGTCGAACGGCTGGCCGCCGGTCTTGCCCTCCGTGCGTCCGGCGACGCGCAGCATGCTGTCGCGCATGGACTCGAAATCCAGTCGGCGACGGTTCATGCGCCCGAGGAGATGGTTGTCGGGGTCCTTGGCGAGGCCCGCGGCGTGCGGGGCGGACGACTGGCGGAAGGCCGCCGACAACACGAGCGAACGCAGGAGACGCTTCACGGACCAACCGTCGGCGACGAAGCGGGCGGAGAGGTGTTCCAAAAGCGCGGGGTTCCTGGGGGGCGGGGTGCGGACGCCGAAATCGCTCGGGGTCTCCACCAGCGGTTGGCCGAAGACCTGCAGCCACATGCGATTCACCATCACGCGGGCGGTGAGCGGATTGGTCGGGCTGGCGATGGCCTCGGCGAGCTCGCGGCGGCCGCTCCCTTCGGTGAACGGGCGGCGCGGGGCCGCGGAGAGGATCTCCAGGAACTGGCGCGGCACGGTCTTGCCCGGACGGCCGGGGTTGCCGCGCAGCAGGATGGTGCCGTTGACGGGCTTGGGCTTGTCGACCATCACCATCGCGCGCGGCGGGCTCTTGGGGTTGGTCGCCTTGTAGGCCTCGGCCTCGCGGACCAGCTTGCGGTAGGCTTGGGCGTCGGCGGTGACGTAGGTGCCGATCAGGGATTCCGCGGTGGGCGCGGTCGGTCCGTTCGGCGCGTCGATGAGTTCGGCCCAAGGTTTGCGGCCCGGTTCCGCGGACTTGCCGCGGGCCGCGGCGAGGAGGTTGGCGTAGGTCGCCGCCAATTCGTCGAACTTCTTCGGCATCGCCTTGGTCAGCTCGGCCTTCAGCAGCGGATCAATCGCCGGTTCAGGTTTCGCCGCCAGCTGGGCCGACAGGGCCGGACCGAACTTGTCATCGGGAGTGGCGGCCAGGCGGGACCAGAGACCCCAGATCGGGTCGTTCGGTTGCAACCTCGGTTGGACGACCTTCTTCCAGCCCGCGAGCACGGCGGGGTAGAGCGCCAGTCGTTTCGCCTCCTGGTCGGCGTTGAGCTTCGGGTCGGCCAAGGCGCGGCGGAGCAAGGTCAGGTATGCCGTCGTCTTGCTCGCGCTGAAGGAACCCTCGCGGCGGGACGTCACGAAGTCGGCCCCTTTCTTCTGCAGGCGGGCGAGCTCGGCCTCGAACTCCATCGACTCCTTCGTCGGCGTGAAAGGCTTCAGCAGCGGTTTCTCCTTCGGCTCCTCGGAGGAACTGAAGATCGCGTGGAGCGAGTAGTACTCGCCCGTCGAGATCGGGTCGAACTTGTGGTCGTGGCAGCGGGCGCAGGCCATGGTCAGGCCCTGCATCCCGCGCATCACGACGTCGATGCGGTCGTCGATGATGTCGTGCTGGTTGTTCAGGAAGCGGCGGCCCAACGTCAGGTAGCCGAGCGCGGCGAGGTCGCGGTTGTCCTCGCCGGTCGTGAGCTGATCGGCCGCGAGCTGGAACTTCAGGAAGCGGTCATAGGGGAGATCGCGGTTGAAGGCGGCGATGACCCAGTCGCGGTAGGTGTAGGCATAGGCGTAGCGGCGCTCTTCCTCGAAGACGTAGCCCTTGGTGTCGGCGTAGCGCGCGACGTCGAGCCAGTGGCGTCCCCAACGTTCGCCGAAGGCCGGCGCGGCCAGCAGCCGGTCGACGAGTTTCTCGACCGCCTGCGGGTCGCGGTCCTGCGCGAACGCTTCGATCTCGGCGGCCGTCGGCGCGAGCCCCCAGAGCGTGAGGTAGAGTCGGCGGGCGAGGACATCGCGCGGCGCCTCGGGCGACAGCGACAGGCCCTCGGCCTCCAGTCCGGCGAGGACGAAGGCGTCGACCGGCGTGCGGACGCGGTCGGCGGCGCGGACGATCGGCACCGCGGGGGCGACGACGGGTTGGAACGCCCAATGCTTGCGCGGGTCGGTGACGGCGGGGCCGGCCTCCGTCGGCCAGGGCAGGCCCTGCTGGACCCACTCGGTCAGCGCCGCGATCTGGTTCGCCGGGAGTTTCTCGCCTTCGCCGGGCATGGCCTCGATGTCCTTCTGCTTCGCGTGGTTGATCGAGAGGATCAGCCGGCTGGCGGCGGGATTGCCCGGCACGACCACCGGACCGACCTCGCCGCCCTTGAGGATGAATTCGCGGGAATCTAGGCGGAGGCCTGACTTCTGTTTCTTCGGGCCGTGGCAGGAGTAGCAGTTCTCCGCCAGCACCGGCCGCACTTCCTTCTCGAAGAACTCCCGCTGGGCCGGGGTCGGGACAGGGCCCTCCGCGGCCCCGAGCAGGGGGAGCAGGCCAAGGAGGAGGGCGGGGAGCCGCGGGCGCATCGTCATTCTATCTAACAAGGGGGGTAGGGGGATGTTCCTTTAAGTAGTTGGTCTGCCCAGAAATGCAAAGATTTGCCGCTGAAGGCGGAGGTTGGGGTGGCGGGACGTAAAATCCGTCGCTTCGCCCCCATTTTTCTTCCAACCCCGGCCGATTTCGCCTGTCTCAAACACCTACCCCTCGCCCTCTCATATCTTTATGATGACCATCGCCCTCCGCGCCCTCGGCGCCCTTCTGTTGTTCGCGGCCGCCGGCCTCCCGGCCGCCCCCGCCGACATCGTCTTCCTGGCCGGCGGCCGGAGCCATGGTCCGGGTGAGCATGAGTTCAACGCCGGTTGCCAGCTGCTCGCCAAGGCCATCAACGAGCAGAGCGGCCTCGGCCTCAAGGCCACCGTCGTCTCCGGCTGGCCCAAGGACGAGTCCGTCCTGGATGGCATCAAGTGCCTGGTGATCTACGCCGATGGGACCAGCGTCGTCGGCAAGGGTTGGAAAAAAGTCGATGACCTGGCCAAGAAGGGCACGGGCCTCGTCTTCATGCACTACGCCGTCCACCCCGACGCCAAGGACGGCGAACAGTATTACCGTCCGTGGATCGGCGGCGCGTTCGAGACCGGCTGGTCCGTGAACCCCCACTGGGTGGCCGACCTCAAGGCCCTCCCGAACCATCCTGTCTCCCGCGGCGTCGCCGGTCTCGTCCAGGCCTACGACGAGTTCTACTACCACATGCGTTTCCCGGCGGACCGCTCGAAGGTCCTCGACCTCGTGACCGCCACGCCCACCCGCGCGAACGTCAAGAAGTACATCAACCTCTGGAACCAGCACGGCGTCGAAGGCTTGGATAAGCCGCAGACCCTGATGTGGGGCCTGGAGCGCCCCGACGGCGGACGCGGCGTCGGTTTCACCGGCGGCCACTATCACCGCAACTGGGCCATCGATGGTTTCCGCAAGCTCGCCCTGAACGCGATCGTCTGGGCCGCCAAGGTCGAGGTCCCGGCCGAGGGCGTGAAGTCCGCCGCCGTCAGCGAAGACGAACTCAACGCCAACCTCGACGCCAAGGGCAAGAACCCTGCGCGCCTGACCGTCCCCCAGGCCGGGGAATTCGCGAAGATCCCCGCCGCGGCGATCCAGGTCGACCGTGAGAAGGGCTTCGGCGCCGCCGCCCAGCCGCCGGCGAAGCCGGCGGAGAAGTCGGAAGCCAAGCCGGCCACCCCCGCGCCCAGCGCCGCCAAGGTCGAAGCCGTGAAGCCCCTCGCCCAGTCCAAGGATATCACCACCGGCGACAAGCAGCGGCTCACCGAGCTCACCGCCGACCTCAAAGGCGCCAAGGAACTGTACCTGATGGTCTCCGACCTCGGCGATACCAACTGCGACTGGGCCGACTGGATCGAACCGACCTTGCTCATGGCCGATGGCTCCACCCGCAACCTGACGGATCTGAAGTGGAAGTCCGCCAGCGCCAGCCACGGCGCCGCGCTGGTCGGCAAGAACAACTCCAAGGGTCCGCTCACCGTCGCCAAGAAGGTCTATACGAACGGCATCGGCACCCACGCGACGTCCGTCATCGCCTACGACCTCCCCGCCGGGGTCGTCGGTTTCCGCACGCAGGTCGCCCTCGACGACGGCGGCATGGAGCGCGGCGGCAAGCGCAGCCCCGCGGCCGTGCGCTTCCTCGTCTTCGGCGCGAAGCCGGACGAACAGAAGGCGGTCGCCGTCGAAGACGGCCCCATGCTCGTCCCGCCGGAGCTCTTCACGGTGCCCGAAGGTTTCGAGGTCACGGTCTGGGCGACTTCCCCGCAGCTCTTCAACCCCACCAACATCGACTTCGACGAGAAGGGTCGCCTCTTCGTCGCCGAGGGCGTGAATTACCGCGGCAAGGGTGGTCGTCGCAAGGAAGGCGACCGGATTGTGGTCCTCGAGGATACCACCGGCGCGGGCAAGGCCGACAAGGTGACGGTCTTCACGCAGGAGACGGCCCTGGCCTCGCCGCTGGGGGTCGCCGCCATCGATGGCAAGATCGTCGTCTCGCAGCCGCCGGACCTGCTCGTCTACACCGACGTCAACCGCGACGGGGTCTTCGATCCCGCGACGGACAAGCGCGAGGTACTGCTGACCGGCTTCGCCGGCCGCCAGCACGACCACTCCCTGCACAGCGTCACCGTCGGTCCCGACGGCAAGTGGAACTTCAACCAGGGCAATACAGGGGCCGACTTCATCGACAAGGCCGGCCGCCATTTCTACATGGGCAGTCCTTACATGCTCGGCGGCATCGCCGGTAAGCGCAGCGACGACGGCAATGTCTGGATCGGCGGCTTCTCCGTCCGCATGAACGCCGACGGCTCCGACCTCCGCATCGTCGGCCACAACTACCGTAACAGCTACGAGCAGGCCATCAACTCGTTCGGCGACCTTTACCAGAGCGACAACGACGACCCGCCCGCGTGCCGCGTCTCGCTGGTCATGGAGGGCGGCAACGCCGGTTTCGCCTCGCTCGACGGCAAGCGCTCCTGGGGTGCGGACAAGCGTCCCGGCCAGGATACCCCGACCGCCGAGTGGCGACAGGAGGACCCGAACACCATGCCCGCGGGCGACGTCTACGGCGGCGGCTCCCCGACCGGCGTGGCCTTCTACGAGAACGGCGCGCTCGGCGATAAATGGAACGGCCTGCTCCTCGCCTGCGAGGCCGGCAAGAACGTGATCTTCGGTTATCAGCCCAAGCCCGACGGCGCCGGCATGAAACTCGAGCGTTTCGACTTCATCACCTCCAACAAGGAGAAGGAATGGGCCGGGTCCGACTTCCTCGGCGGTCGCGCCTCCGGCGTCCTCAAGACGATGTTCCGACCGGCCGACGTCACCGTCGGTCCCGACGGCGCGATCTACTTCGCCGACTGGTACGACCCCGGCGTGGGCGGCCACGGCACCCGCGACAACCGCTACACCGGCACGATCTACCGCCTCGCCCCCAAGGGCTTCAAGTCGGTGGTCCCGAAGATCGACCTCGGCACGACCGAAGGTCAGCTCCTCGCCCTGCGCAGTCCCGCCCCGAACGTCCGCGGCGCCGCCTTCGGCCGCCTGAAGGCCCAGGGGGACAAGGTCGCCGCCGACGTCGCCGCGCTGCTGTCCGATGCCAATCCTTACGTGGCGTCCCGGGCCGTCTGGCTGCTCGCCCAGCTGGGTGAGAAGGGTGCCGCCCGCGCCCGCCAGGAACTCGCCTCCGCCGACGCCACCCGCCGCCTGGTCGCCTTCCGCGCCCTGCGCTCCGCCGGTCGCGAGGTGTTCGCCCTCTGCCAGGCCGCCGCGACCGACGCCTCCCCGGCGGTCCGCCGCGAGGTCGCCCTCGCGCTCCGCGATTTCAAGACCCCGGCCGCCGTCGCCACGCTCGTGACCGTCGCCAAGGGTTTCGACGGCAAGGACCGCGCCTACCTCGAGGCCATCGGCCTGGGCGCCATCGATCGCGAAGCCGAGGTCTACGCCGCGATCGCCAAGGAACTCGGCGGCGCCCCCGCCGCCTGGTCGCCCGCTTTCGCCGCGCTCACCTGGCGCCTGCACCCGCCCCAGTCCGTCGCCGGCGTCCGCGAGCGCCTGCTCTCGGGCAAGCTCACCAAGGACGAGGCCAAGGTCGCCCTGACCGGTCTCGCCTTCACCAAGAGCGCCGCCGCCGCCACGACCATGGTCGAGCTCGCCCTCGACAAGAACTTCGTCCACCGCGAGCTGGCCAACTGGTGGCTGCAGAGCCGCAAGGGCAACGACTGGAAGGAATTCGACGTCGAGAAGGTCATGAAGCTCCGCGGTCTCTACGACCCGGCCAAGGCCGTCGTCAGCCCGGTCGACCTCCTGCCCGAGGCGCCGGACGCCAAGCCCCTGTCCGCCATCGAGCAGATCGCCGCCCTGAAGGGTGATGCCGTCCGCGGCAAGACCGCCGCCGCGGTCTGTCTCGCTTGCCACCGCCTGGGCGACCAGGGCGTGGACTACGGCCCCAACCTCACCACCTACGGGAAACAGCAGTCGGTCGAGACCGTCGTGCTCGGCATCGCCCGCCCGTCCGCGGAGATCTCGCACGGCTTCGAGGGCGTGCGCCTGACGACCACCGACGGGGTGGTGGTGCACGGCATCGTCCTCAGCGACGCCGACCCGATCATGCTCAAGTGCGTGGGCGGCGTGGTGCAGACCATCCCCAAGGCCAAGGTCAAGGAACTCGCCCCGCTCAAGCGCTCCCTGATGCTGTACCCTTCGCAGATGGGCCTGACGGACCAATCCGTCGCCGACCTCGTGGCCTACCTCCGGACGCTCTGAGTTAGTATAAATCTAGTGTCTGGTTTGGAAGCCCCCGGCTTCGTGTCGGCTTGCCCGGCCGGGCCGGGGCGGCATCGTGGTCCCATGTCCCGACTGTCCGTGCTCCTGCTCGCCCTCCTGCCCGGCCTGCTTCCGGCCCAGCAGACGCTCATCCCGCGCTACCGCGCCGCCGAGCTCGGCGACCCCGCCGCCCAGGTGGAAGTCGGCCAGTATTACGTGAGCCAGGCGCACGCCACCTCCCTCGCCCGGAACCTCACCGAGGCCCGCGACTGGTATGACCGGGCCGCGAAGCAAGGCTACCCCGTCGGCATGCTCCGACTGGCGGAGCTCCACCTGCGGGACGAACCCGAGGTCCGCGACCCGGCGGAAGCTTTCCGCTGGATGGACCGTCTCTACGAGACCAACCATCCGGAGAGCGGTTGCAACGCGGCGCTCGCCCGCTTCTACGCCGACGGGGTGCCTGCCCGGGACGGCCGGGTCGCCGTCGCCGCCGATCCGCGCAAGGCCTTTTACCATATCATCCTCCAGCAGGCGGCGGGCTCGCTTCCGCACGACCTCGGACTCCTGCGGGCCGACCTGCGCAAGCGTCTGTCCCCCGCCGACGTCAAGGACGTTGAGGATCGGGCGTTCCGCTGGGTCGAGGATCATAATAAGCCGGCCTTCCGGCCGGACGCGGAACTCGCCGGCGACGAGGGCTCCGCGAAGGGAACCAAGCAGCCGGACAAGGACCGGAAGGCGACCACCACCGATGAGCCGATCGACACCTCGGACAAGGCGCTCGCGCTCGCGCTCAAGCACCAGCAGGAGAGCGCGCGGCAGGTGACGCCGCTGGGCAAGCAGCAACGCTACGTGTTGCCGGGTCCGGCGCGCGACAAGAAGTGACCGACTCCGGGTTTGCCTCGAAGGGCACCGTCGCTTTGCTTCGCGCATGCGTCCGTCACTCGTCGCCCTCCTTGCCACCACCGTCCTGGCCTTGGGTCAGGCCCCGAAGCCGGGTGCCGTCGCCAAGAATCCGACGGAGGCGCCGGGTCGCTGGATCTTCGCCACGGTCGGCGTGGATCGGAAGCCCGACGGCACCGCCGAGCATACCGCGCTGAAAGGCCTGGCCCTGCGGCTGGGCGAGGACGGCAAGCATGCCCTCGCCTACGACACCGAGCTCGCCCGGGTCGTGGGTGGTTGGTCAGGCAAGTTCGTCAGCGAGATGAACCTCATGTCCCGCGGCGAATACCCGTCGGCCCTGGGCAGCGTGTATTTCTCCACCGATGATGACCTCGCCGGTCTCGCCGTCGGCGAGGCCGCCCCCCGACTCGCGCATCGCAAGGGTTTCGGCGCGCTGGGGGCAGGGCACTACCGCTTGCTCTCCTTCCAGCCGCACGGTGACGGCGTGCTCACCTTTGGCGTCCCCGGCGCGGCCGATCGCGTCGTCGAGACGCCTCGCGTCGTCGATTCCAATGAGGCCCAGGTGCTGGTTCGCGCCCTCGTGACCGAGACGACCAACGGGGTGACCGTGCTGCTGGGCCGGTCCCGGGATGCCGCGCGAATCGGTGTGCGTGGGCCGGGTCGCCGCGATCAGGTCGATGGCTGGGAAGTCTACCGCATTCCCGCCGGCAAGCAGCAGGTGGAGGTCGCCTACGCGCCGGTCGGCGCGGCCCGGCCCGAAGGCTGGCCTGAGGCGGGCGCGCCTGCCGCTCCCGGTCGCCGCTGGCCGGAGACCGTCGAGACCAAGGGCGAACTCTCGACGAAGGCCGGCGAGCCGTACGTGGTCGACCGGATCAAGCTCCCGGAATCCAACCCATGGAAGGCCCCGCTCTACACCTCGGCGTTCGACTTCCTGCCGGATGGCCGGGCGGTCGTGGCCACGTTCCACGGCGATGTCTTCGTCGCCTCCGGCCTCGACGAAACCTTGGCGAAGGTCACCTGGCGTCGCTTTGCCGCCGGTCTCTACCATCCGCTCGGCCTGAAGGTCGTCGGCGGGGAAGTCCATGTCACTTGCCGCGACGGCCTCTGGAAACTGCGCGACACCGATGCCGATGGCGAGTGCGACCGCTATGAGGTGTTCAATGGCGACCTCCAGGTCACCAAGAATTTCCACGAATACGTCTTCGATCTGCAGACGGACGCCGCCGGTAACTTCTACTTCCTCAAGGCCGGTCCGGTCCGCAAGGGCGGCCGCGGGTTCGACGACCTCTGCGATCACCATGGCGCGCTGTTCAAGGTCTCGCCGGATGGGCGCGACTTGTCCGTGGTGGCCACCGGCTTCCGCGCGCCCAACGGCCTCGGCCTCAGTCCGACCGGGCAACTCACCACCGGGGACAACGAAGGCACCTGGACGCCGGTCTGCCGGCTGAACTGGGTCAAGGTCGGCGGCTTCTACGGCGTGCCTCCGCTGGCCCACCGCGCGACCGAGCCGACCGATTACGATCGCCCGCTCTGTTGGTTCCCGAAGGAGGTCGACAACTCCAGCGGCGGGCAGGTGTGGGTGACCTCCGACAAGTTCGGCCCGTGGCAGGGCCGCCTCCTGCACCTCAGTTACGGCACCTGCTCGCTCTTCGGCGTCCTGCCCCAGGAGGTCAGTTTCCGTGGTCAGCCCCAGATGCAGGGCGGGGTGACACGCTTCAACGTGACCTTCGACAGCGGCGCCATGCGCGCGCGTTTCCGCCCGCAGGACGGGCAGCTCTACGTGGTCGGGCTCCGCGGCTGGCAGACGACCGCGACGCGCAATGGTTGCCTCCAGCGCGTCCGCTACACCGGCGCGAGTTACCGCGCGCCGCTCCAGCTGGCCGTCCATCCCGGGAAGGTCGTGCTCACCTTCGGCGCCCCGGTCGACCGGAAGACCGCGGAAGACCCCGCCAGCTGGAATGCGGAACTCTGGAACTACGTCTGGTCGGCCGCCTATGGCTCGCCCGACGTCTCCACGCTCGCCCCGGCCCGCCCGGCGGCGGAGGTCGGCAAGGACGGCAAGCCCGAGTTCTCCAAGGACCAGATGGCCGAGCGAAAGCATGACTCCTTGGTCATCCGCTCCGCCAAGGTTTCGGCCGACGGCCTGACCGTCACCTTGGATGCTCCGGAACTTCGTCCGGCCATGCAGATGCAGCTCAAGTACGACCTGAAGTCCGCCGACGGTCAGGAACTGCGCGGGCAGGTGGTCAACACCATCCACGCGCTGACGAAGTAGCGCGGGCGCGGTCCCTCACTTGCCGCTCGGCACGTAGCCCTTCCAGAGCCACTCCAAGGCGTTCGGGAGGATCTGCGCGCGGGCGGGCCCGAGGCCGTGGCCGGCATTCTGGCAGAAGAGGTACTGGTAGGGGTAGCCTTTGGCCTTGAGGACCTTGGCCATGCGGTGGTTGGCCTCGACCCAGTCGTGCATGCCGTCGCGCATCACGTTCGGGTTGAAGTTATCGCGGTCGCCCACGGCCAGATACAGGCGGATCGGCTTGCGCTCGGACTTCGGGATCAGCTGGTCATGGAAATCCCAGGCGCCGCCCGGCGTTGCGGGGTCGAAGGGCCACTGCTGGTTGACGAACGTCCCCGAGAGCGTCAGCACGCGGCGGAACCACTCGGGGTGGTACCAGGCCATGATCAGCGCGGCGGAACCGCCGGAGCTCGTGCCCATGGTCGCGCGGCCCTCGGGGTCGGTCGTGAACTTCACGCCGGTCTTCTGCTCCACCTGCGGGAGCACCTCGAGCTGGATGAACTCGGCGAAGAGGCCGGACATCGTGTCGTACTCCTTGCCGCGCTCATGGCCTTGCGCGTCGCCGCCGCCGTTGGCGATCATCACCGTGATCACGGGCGGGATCCGCTTCTGCGCGATCAGGTTGTCGAGGATGCGGCACAGGTTGAGGTCGGGCTTGCCCAGCCCCGGACCATCATGCGTGACCAGCAGCGGGGCCGCCGTGCCGGGTACGTACTGGGCCGGGATGTGGACGGTGATCGTGCGCTTGTAGTCGATGGTATGCGTCGCGACGATCAAGGTCTTCGGGTTCTGCGGGTCCGGCGTGCCGAACTCCTTGCGCGCGATACCCGGGTTGAACCGCTGGCAATCCTTCGAGTTCATGACGAACTGCTCCACGCGTCCCTGCGGGACCCCGGCGATGGCCTTCGTCTCGGGGGCGGCCACGTAATCCGGGCCCACCACGAAATCGCCGTAGGCGTCGGCGGAGGGCGTCGCGCCCGGCTTGCCGTCGAGGCGGATGAACTTCGGGGCGGTCGGACCGTCGAACGGCCGGGTCGGCGGCTGCGGGCGCGCGGCCGGCTTGGGGGCCGGGGGGACGGTCTTGGGCGCGTCGGCGGCGAAGCCGGTCAGCGCGAGGAGCAAGAGGGCGGGGCGGAGGCTCATGAGGGGCAGGGGGTTAGTCCCGTTTAAGGGGCCCCGGTTCCGCGCACGCAAGCCTTTCGAGGTTCAGGCTTCCTTGCGGGCGTCCAGCTCCATCCAGCGTTCCACTGCCTGGGCATGCTCGGCCTCCAGCGCATGCAATTTCTTCTGCAGCGTCGCCGCCTGGGCGCCGCCATCCTTGTAGATCTCGGGGTCGCCGAGCTGGACGGTCAGCTGGGCCTGCTCGGCCTCGAGCTGCTCGATCCGCCCGGGGAGCGTCTCCAGCTCCTTACGCTCCTTGTTGCTCAGCTTGGCGCCGTTCGGGCCCGCGCCGCCCTTTGCGGCGGCCGCCTTCGCGGCCGGGGCGGCGGTCAGCGCGCTCTGGCGCTTGGCGACCGCGATGCGGGCGAGCTCGTTGCGCCAATCGGTGTAGCCGCCGGCATGCTCGGTGACGACCCC